>Ga0058692_1000691_pt1 | contig 13899 bp, 11 predicted proteins | sample AgamicAtAmrz_FD_55216 | JGI IMG/M metagenome (GOLD analysis project Ga0058692, IMG submission 55216) | Agave microbial communities from Guanajuato, Mexico - At.Am.rz | ecosystem: Host-associated > Plants > Roots > Rhizosphere | place: Guanajato, Mexico | collected 2012-06-07 | reverse complement strand
ATTTTTCAGCTCCGGCTCCGGCTGTGGCGTGCCCTCTGCGTCGGCAATCGTCAGCGCCAGCTGGAGTAACCGGTTAAATTCNCCGGCAAAATTACGGTTCGCCATCAANAGCTTGGCGGCGCGCAGCTCCGCTTTCATGTCCACGGTTTTGCCAATCACCGCCTGATAGGCTTTNCGCAGGCCACTCAGGCGATCGCTGTCGACCAGCAGGTTGGCGAGCGCCGCCATAAACTCATAGCCGGTGGTGCCGGAAACCGGCCATTCATCCGGCAGCTGTTCATCCTCACCCAGGATCTTCTCCACGGTGAGGTAGCAGTCGGGACCTGCCGCCTGGCGTAGCTGTTCCAGATAGCCGCGCGGATCGGCCAGGCCATCGACGTGATCCACCCGCAATCCCTGCACCGCGCCGCTGTGAACCAGTTCAAGAATCAGCTGGTGCGCTGCGTCAAAGACCGTTTTGTCCTCCACGCGCACGCCCACCAGACCGGTCACCTCAAAGAAACGCCGGTAGGAGAGGTCGCGCGGCGCATCGCGCCAGGACATCAGTCGCCACGGCTGCTGGTCATGCAGGGCCGCGATCTCTGCGGCATCGCGCAGGGCGAGCACCGCCTCTTCCCGATCCTGCCAGGTCCGTGGGTCCAGCGGGTAGAAATTGTCAAAGTAGGCCAGCGCCGGTTTGCCGCTCTGCGGGTCGCGCTGCACGCTGATCTCGCCATTCGCCAGCACCGCCTCAAAGGTGTCACCGAGGAACGGCAGTGTCAGGCGACGTGACCAGTCGATATCAAAATAGGTGGCGTAGCGACTCTGTTCGCCATGTTCGATCACGTCGCGCCACCACGGGTTCTCCAGCGANGCGGCCATATGGTTCGGCACAATGTCGAGGATCAGNCCCAGTCCGGCGGCCTGCAGCGCGGCGACCATCCGATCAAATCCTTCGCGTCCGCCAATGGCGGGCTCGATCTCGTTGACGTCGGTGACGTCATAGCCGTGGGTGGACTCCGCGGTCGCGCTGAAGATCGGCGAGGCGTAGAGATGGCTGATCCCAAGCTGTTTCAGATAGGGCACCAGCGCCGCGGCGCGGTCAAAGGTCATGCCGTTGCGGAACTGGATGCGATAGGTTGCGGTTGGAATAGTCATGCGGTTTCTCCCTTAGCCAGACGCACCACGATAGAGTCAGGCGCAAGTTCAGTTGCGGCCTGCGGCCAGGCAAACAGGGTCTTACCCGGCAGATCGGGGATCGGCTGCGTGCGGTTGCTGACGTTCAGCGCCAGGGAGAGCGTGCCCGCCGGGAAGTCCCAGCGCACCGCGAGGAAGCCCTCTGACGTCGTGATCACCTGGCCGGCGTCCCCCCCGGCGCTCTGCAGCAGCGGCACGATATGCTGCTGACGCAGGCTGAGAAGCTGGCGCGTCAGTGCCAGCCACTGCTGGCCTTCCGGCGTCTCCCTCTTTTGCCAGTTAAGTTTCGACTGTTCAAAGGTGGTCACATCATTAGGGTCCGGCACGGTTTCACCGTGACCGGCATGGCCTTCAAATTCTCTGGCGCGGCCTTCGCGCACCGCTTTAGCCAGATCGCCGTGGAAATCGGTGAAGAACAGGAACGGCTGGGTTTCGCCATACTCTTCGCCCATGAACAGCAGCGGGATATGCGGCGAGACCAGCAGGGTGGCCAGCAGCACCTGAGTGCGCGCNGCGCCAGCCAGGCTGATGAGCCTTTCGCCCTGCGCCCGGTTGCCCGTCTGATCGTGGTTCTGGATAAAGTCGACAAAGGCCACCGGCGGCTGGCTGCTGCTTTTCACCCCACGCGGTTCACCTGACTGCTTCGACACTTCGCCCTGATAGACAAAGCCTTCTGCCAGCGCCCGCGCCACCTGCTGCGCCGGATGATCGGCAAAGTCCTGGTAGTAGGCGTGATCTTCCCCGGTCGCCAGCACATGCACGGCGTTGTGGAAGTCATCGTTCCACTCCCCCGTGAACAGCGGAGCGTCGCCTTTTTCATCACGCGGATGAAGGAAGGTGACATTGCGGCAGTCTTCGGTGGTGAGATGGATAGGGCGATCGGTAATCGTNGAGCGGATNCGCTCGGCAATCTCAATCAGCACATGCTTTTCGCTGGGATCGTCAATCTGATCGATGGCGTCAAAACGCAGGCCGTCGAGATTAAACTCCTGCAGCCAGTAGAGCGGCGCCTCCACAATGTAGCGACGAACCGCATCAACGTCATAGGCGATGCCTGCCCCCCACGGCGTCTTGCGCTCCTGATGGAAGAAGTCAGGCGAGAGCAGGGGCAGATAGTTGCCCTCCGGGCCGAAGTGGTTCAGCACGATATCGAGCACCACCGACAGACCGTGGCCGTGCGCTGCGTCGATAAAGGCTTTGAAATCATCGGGTGTGCCGTAGGCGGCGTGCGGTGCATAGAGCAGCACGCCGTCGTAGCCCCAGCCGCGGTTGCCGCCAAACTGCGACACCGGGAGCACCTCGATCATGGTAATGCCGGTTTTCGCCAGCACCGGAAGCTTTTCAATCGCGGCCCGGAAAGTGCCTTCGGGGGTAAAGGTGCCGATGTGCAGTTCATACACCACCGACTCCGTCCACGGACGACCGCGCCACGCCGTGTTCTGCCACTGATAAGCATCAGGATCGATCACCAGAGAGGGGCCGTTGACCTCCGCTTTCTGGGCGCGGGCGGCGGGATCGGGCACGGCTGTGCCATCGGCCAGCACAAAGTCATACTCNGCGCNGGCNGCCACACCGGCNACCTGCGTCTCAAACCAGCCGTCAGCCTGCGGGGTCATCTCTATGTCTTTACCGGAGAGGCGCAGCGTCACACGTTGCTGGCCGGTTGCCCAGAGGCGAAAACGCACCTCATCACGGGCAACCCGTTCAGCGCCCCAGCTTTTGGAAAAAGATTTGGATTCCATTCAGTTGCCTCATTTAGCCTGGAAATGCGCAATGGCGTCCATCGCGCGAAAAGGATGTTGATCATGCAAATGTCAAAAATCATAAACCTGCCAGNGAGACCAGGATGCCGGGTGGGCCGGCGCGTCTCTTCAGCCAGGAAGCTGGACTGGTATNCAGTGTGATGCGGTGGAAAAGGGCGGTGAGACCGCTTCCACGCGGCTACAGTGAATAATCATAGACTAAGATGTTGCCCTCGCCGGGCGGCGGAGGGGCTGGTGAACAAAATTTGCGTTTATGACGCTGAATCAGCGTGATNCGGGNTGANNGAAAGCGGGGACGGCGCAGAAAAGGCTGACGGAGGGGGCGGATTCGCTATAAGCTCAGGCACGTCCGGACAGGCTCGCCCGTGACGCTGAATGTTTAAGGAGAGGATGTGAGGAAAAACGCCCTGTTAGCCGTGTTGCTGCTGCTTTCTGCCTGCTCTAACCGGGTCGGACACCGGCTGGACAATACGCATCTGCAGCAGATTCATGCCGGTCAGACCACCAAAGCCCAGCTGATCGCCCTGTTCGGCCAGCCCGACAGTGAAACGCCCTACCCGGACGGGCAGCGGCTGCTGAAATGGACCTACAGTGAGGCGCGCACCCTGAATACCACCGAGGGGCAGACGCTGACCGTGCAGATGAAAAATGACAGAGTGCTGAACTATGCGCTGAGTAAAAGCTGAACCGCGCGGCAGCAGGGGCCGCCGCGCGTGGGGGGTTACTGTTCGCTGCTCTGCTGCGCGTCCCGGCTTCCGGGGTGCGGCTGAGCCAGCCGGGCGAAATCGGACCCCGCCGGATGCTGATAGATCTGCAGTTCAAACAGACGGGCCATCGAATAGATAAACTCAAAAATTTCCGCCTGGGTATTCTCATAATCCACCCACAGAATGGAGGAGGTGAAGCAGTAGATCTCCACCGGTAACCCATCTGGTGACGGTTTCAGCGGCCGCACCACGATATACATCTCTTTCTGAATATCGTGACGCTGGGCGAGCCAGGCGGTCAGGAACTTACGAAACACCATCAGATTGGTAATGCCGTTCTCCATAAACCAGCGGTCGCCCACAGCGCTGATGTCGCGCCCGTCCAGCAGCCCGGTGATCGCTTCGCTGGCGATGCGGATCTGGCTCATCGACTGCAACATCTCCTGATTCACAAAGGTGATCGACTTCTGATCCAGATAAAAGCTGCGCATGATACGGCGNGCACCGGAGGAGAACATCGCCTGCCAGTTCGTGTAGGTCTCGGTCAGGAAGTTCTTGGTCGGGATGCGCGAAATGGTGTTGTCCCAGTTGCGGATGGTGATGGTGTGCAGCGCAATATCGATCACCTCACCACTGATATTGTTATCCGGCATCTCAATCCAGTCGCCCAGCTGCAGCACGTCGTTGGAGGAGAGCTGAATATTGGCCACCAGCGACAGCAGCGTATGCTGAAAGATCAGCATCAGGACGGCGGCCACCGCACCCAGCGAGGAGATGATGATCGCCGGTGACTTGTTGGACATAATCGCCAGAATCATGATCGCGGCGATAATGTGCACCAGGATTTTACCGATCTGGATGTAGCCTTTAATCGAGTGATTCTTGCGCTTCGATTTGCGCGAATAGGAGCTGTTAACGATCTCCAGCACTTCGTTGAAGAAGATCGACAGATAGATAAAGAACAGGATGCCGCAGATGGTCTGCACGGCGATCTTCAGATGCTCCGGCAGGCCGGGCATGAACTGCAGGAAATTGTAGACCACAATGACCGGCACAAAATTGGAGAGCTTCTGCGAGAGGCGAACATCTTTGTCCAGCGGCACGCCCTGTTTGTGGCTGCTGAAGAAGACTTTCCTGACCACTTTGACGATGAAGAATTTGCAGATCAGGTGTGTGACCATCCCGGCCATAATCAGCAGCAGCAGGCTGAAGCTGGCCGACAACACGCTGTTTCCCTCAATAAAACGCATCAGACTCTGTATGTAATGCATGATAACCACGTGCAAAAAATGTAAGGGGCGAATTCAACCACAGCAGAGGGGCGGATGTTAAGCGGCGAATGCGCTCAGAGGCCTTCGCNGCGCTTTTTTTNTCCGGCTGAGTGTGCCTGGCATCACGCCGTGAAAAAGCTTTTCCATCAGGCACTCAGATAAACGCGGCGCTGGCCGATAACGCTACTATCTCCTCTGATATGAGCCTGCTCACATGATAAAAAATCTTAAAATAACGCACGGTATTCTGGCGGTGCTGGCCGTCTTCATCATTTTACTCACCCTGACCGGTTTCCTGTTCTACAACGGCATGGCAAANGCCGATAAAAACTTCGTGGCCGCTGAGCAGCTGACGCTGCAGCAGCAGCACCTGAGCGATGCCGTGAAAACCCTGATCAAAACCCGCGTCACCATCAACCGTGTGGCGATCCGTTTCCTGAAGAATCAGCAGGACCCGAAATCGCTGGCGGCGATGGCGACGCTGCTGGAGCAGGCGGGGCAGTCTGCGGCGGCGGCCGACGCCGACTTCACCGCCTGGCAGGGGCTGACGCAGCAGGAGAAACAGAGCGACGCGCAGGCGACGCAGGTGAAGGCGGCCTATCAGCAGATGCGTGAAACCATGCTCGCCTCNATCACCTTTCTGAAGCAGGGCAACTANCCGGCTTACGGCAACCTGGAGGCGCAGGCCGCCCAGGATCAGCTCGACAGCGCCTATCAGGCCTGGCGTGCGCTGAACATCCAGCTGATGAAAGCGACCTCAGAGCATAATCAGCGCAGCCTGACGGATGCACTCTGGACGCTGCTGACCATCGGCCTGATTACCGTTGTGGTGGCCGCAGCGGTCTGGGTCGGGCTGCAAAAACTGCTGGTTGGCCCGCTCGGCAGGCTGACCGGTTACATGCGTGCCATCTCAGGCGGTGATTTGACCTCCGCGATTCAGCAGGAAGGGCGCAATGAGATGGGGCTGCTGGTTCAGGAGCTGCAGCAGATGCGCGATGCGCTGGTGGTGACCATCACCTCGGTTGATGACGCTACCCGTTCAATCTTCACCGGTGCGGCGGATCTCCGCAGGCAGCAGCGATCTCTCCTCCCGCACCGAACAGCAGGCCGCCGCGCTGGAGCAGACCGCGGCCAGCATGGAGCAGCTCACCTCGACGGTGAACTCAACGCCGACAACGCCCGCCAGGCGACCACGGTGTCAAAAGAGGCGTCAACCACGGCGGTGCAGGGCGGCGAGACGGTGGCCCGGGTCATCGCCAACATGGATCAGATCAGCGAAAGCTCCGGTCAGATCGCCGGGATTATCGCTATTATCGACAGCATCGCGTTTCAGACCAACATTCTGGCGCTGAATGCGGCCGTTGAGGCGGCGCGCGCCGGGGAGCAGGGCCGGGGATTTGCGGTGGTGGCGGGTGAAGTGCGCTCGCTGGCTGGCCGCAGCGCCACGGCCGCGCAGGAGATCCGCGGCCTGATTGACCGCTCTGCTGAGCGGATCAGAACCGGTGCCGGTTACGCCGCGCAGGCGGGCAGCGCGATGGAGAGCATCGTGACATCGGTAAGCCGGGTCACGCAGCTGATCGAAGAGATCGCCGCCTCCTCGACCGAACAGACCCGTGGCATTGAGCAGGTCTGCATCGCCGTCTCAGAGATGGATGGCGTTACGCAGCAGAACGCCGCGCTGGTGGAGGAGTCTGCCAGTGCCGCCGCCTCGCTGGAGGAGCAGGCAAGTTACCTGCGTAAAACGGTCGCGGTTTTCAAAACCGGCACGCTGCACGCCGCGTTTTCAGCCGCACCGGTCGCGAAGGCGATCGCCGCGCCACAGCGTCAGCCTGTTGCCGTGGCAGACAACGACAACTGGCAGAGCTTCTGACGGCAACGCCTTCTAACGTCAGGGTTCCGCTTTCTCCGCCATAAAAAAAACCGCCCGGGGGGCGGTTTTTTTATTCACTTAAGGCATCAGGCCGGAACAGACTGCGCCTTCTGGCTGCGGGACCAGACGCGGTGCGCTTTCATCGCCTGCGTAAATTCAGAGGTCAGGGCGCTTTCCGCCGAGTCACCCTGCACGATGCCTTCTTCCTGATCGCCATCACCCAGACCGAACTGCGCTTTGAAGCGGCGCGCGTCGCCCACCAGGCCAATGACCTTGAGGTGCTTGTAGGCTTCCAGCAGGAAGTAGCGGGCATCACCACTTAACAGCAGCGCATCGATGTTGCCATCCGGTACGATCACCGCATCAAAGGTCAGCGAAGGCAGACCGGCGAAGGTGGCGTCGATCGGCAGTACGGAACCATCGTCGGCACGCACCTGGCCCATGTGCGGCGCCAGAAGTTTGGCATGCACACCTTCCGCTTTCAGCGCCTGCAGGATCGCCAGCACACCGTCCGCTTTCACGCCGTCGCTCAGCAGCAGTGCAACCTGACGGCCTTTGATCTCGCCATCTGGCACGGCATAGAGGCTCAGGCTGTCATCTTTGGTCAGGCCGTTAACCGGTGCCGGCGGCTGGATATTGCGCTGCTCGTCGGTCAGGGCGATGCCCAGATTGTCGGCCACACCCTGCGCCAGTTTGGTATCAATGCGCGCCAGATGATCCACCACGCGCTCACGAATATAGGCACGTCCTACTTTGCTCAGCTCAAACGAGTAGGCACCGATGATGTGCTGCTGCTCAACCTCGGTCTGGCTCTGCCAGAACAGGCGCGGCTGAGCATAGTATTCGCCGAAGGAGGGACTGCGCTCGCGCACCTTGTGGCCTTCGATCCGCTCCTGATAGCTCTCGAAGCCGCCGCCTTTTGCCGCCGGTGGGGTTTCACGCGGCCAGTTGTCGTTGATCGAGTTCGGCTCGTAGTTAGCCGGGTTGGTGTCGATGTCCTGACGATGCATCCCCTGACGCTGGAAGTTATGGTAAGGGCAGGTCGGACGGTTAATCGGGATCTCGTGGAAGTTCGGGCCGCCCAGACGACTGATCTGCGTGTCGGTATAGGAGAACAGGCGACCCTGCAGCAGCGGATCGTTGGAAAAATCGAGCCCCGGCACGATATGACCCGGATGGAATGCCACCTGCTCGGTTTCGGCAAAGAAGTTGTCCGGGTTACGGTTCAGCACCATTTTGCCGACAATTTCAACCGGCACCAGCGCTTCCGGGATCAGTTTGGTGGCATCGAGAATGTCGAAGTCAAATTTGAACTCATCCTCTTCCGGGATCAGCTGCAGGCCCAGTTCATATTCCGGGAAATCGCCCGCTTCAATGGCTTCCCACAGATCGCGGCGGTGGAAGTCCGGATCGCGGCCGGTCAGTTTCTGCGACTCATCCCACAGCAGTGAGGCTTTACCGGCCACCGGCTTCCAGTGGAAGCGGACAAAGGTCGCTTTGCCTTCGGCGTTAATCAGGCGGAAGGTGTGAATCCCGAAGCCTTCCATGGTGCGATAGCTGCGCGGAATGCCGCGATCGGACATTGCCCAGATGACGTTGTGCATGGTTTCCGGCTGCAGGGAGACATAATCCCAGAAGGTGTCATGGGCGCTCTGGCCCTGCGGGATTTCATTGTGCGGCTCCGGCTTAACGGCGTGCACAAAGTCAGGGAATTTATGCGCATCCTGAATAAAGAACACCGGGGTGTTGTTACCGACCAGGTCAAACACGCCCTCTTCGGTATAGAACTTGGCGGCGAAACCGCGGATATCACGCACGGTATCGGCAGAGCCAGCACCACCCTGTACGGTGGAGAAACGCACGAAAACCGGGGTGGTCTGATTCGGATCGCTGAGGAACTGAGCTTTGGTCAGATCTTTCAGTGAGCGGTAAGGCTGAAAGTAGCCGTGTGCCGCTGAGCCGCGTGCATGCACGATACGCTCAGGAATACGCTCATGGTCAAAGTGCGTGATCTTCTCACGCATGATGAAGTCTTCCAGCAGGGTCGGACCACGCGTACCGGCTCGCAGGGAGTTCTGGTCGTTGGCGATGCGGGTGCCCTGATTGGTGGTCAGCGGCTGGTTCGTGCCGTTTTTACGGCTGGCTTCAAGCTGGTCGAGTTTGGCGTTGTGGGTCTGTGGCGCTTTCAGGCTGCCTGGGGCAGTAGGCTGCTTGCCTGGCGGAGTGGGTTCGGCGGGTGGCTGATGCGAACCATCTTTCGGTGCCAGCGAACCCAGACCCGGCTCTGACGACTCTGGTCCGGTGTGGGCGCACGGTGGCTCAGGGGTTTCTTCTCAGTTTCTTTCGACATTAATCCATGCTCCGGCTGTTGTTTTATTTTCGACGACACTAAATATAGAACAACCTGAACAATGCTGAGGGTAAACGGGGCATTTAATCCGGATGGCTGCCTCTTTTTCGTCCGGCTGAAAACGTACGCTTATCTGCGGGTACGCCTTGTCGCTTCGCTTATTCACCCCCTGTGCCGTCTGGCTTATCGGCGGGTCAGTGCCCGCCCGCCAGGCCATCTGCTCTGTTTTTCCTCCGCCGGCCTGACCTGCCATCTCTCCCCGCTGAGGCGCTGAACCGGGGAGAGAACCATAAACAGATTTAATGTTGATAAAGCGGCAAATGGGTTGAATGTCGAAATGTTATATCATAACATTTCATTTTGTAACTTTTACTGAGGGTCAGGTTGTGGTGAATCATGCAGGTAAATGGATAGGGATCGTGGCGGCGCTGTTAATCACGCAGCAGGTGCAGGCACACGGCAGTCACGCACATGGCAAACCGCTGTCAGCGCAGGAGCAGAAAGCCGCAGAAGGGGTCTTTGCTGACAGCGACGTGAAAGATCGTTCGCTTTCTGACTGGGATGGGCTGTGGCAGTCGGTCTATCCGCTGCTGCAGAGTGGCGAGCTGGACCCGGTCTGGCAGAAAAAAGCGCAGCAGGATCCCCATAAAACGGCCGCAGAATATAAAGAATATTATCGCAAAGGGTATGCCACCCGCGTCGATACCATCGGTATTGAAAATGGCGTGATGGAGTTCCACGTGGGCGACCAAGTCAGCGCCTGTCACTATCGCTATGACGGCTATAAAATCCTGACCTACAGCTCCGGCAAAAAAGGGGTGCGCTACCTCTTTACCTGTGAAGACGCGAACAGCCACGCGCCAAAATATGTGCAGTTCAGCGACCACACGATCGGACCGCGTAAGTCTGCCCATTTCCATATCTTCACGGGCAACGACTCTCAGCAGGCGCTGCTGGCGGAGATGGAGAACTGGCCGACCTATTATCCCTACCAGATGATGAATGCTGAGGTGGTGGAGGAGATGCTGCACCACTAAGCGCGGGGTAAAATGGCTCACGGGTGACGGCGGGTCGGGCTCCTGTCCGCCGTCCTTCTCCTGAACCGTGGCCGCGCTGTCAGCCCACCCAGACCGGGCGGCGCGAAGCGGGGATACCCCTCACGACCCGGCGATAAGCCTCCTCCACCAGTTGCTGAATCAGGCCGGGCGAGAGGCCGTCACCGGGCGAGACCGTAATCCAGTGACGCTTATTCATGTGATAGCCGGGGGTAATAGAGGGGTAGATGACCCGGTGCAGCTCCGCCTGCTGCGGCTCACATTTCAGCGTGATGATGGGCACCCCGCGCAGTTCGGTCAGCAGCAAAAACACTTTTCCACACACTTTATATACCTGATGTTTCGGCCCGAACGGATAGCTGCATTCCGCGGCGGGCAGCCGCTCCGCTGCGTCGATGGCGATGCGCTGGATTTCATGGCCCTGCATAGCGGTTTTCCCTGTCACTCTATAGCCTGCCTCTGCGCCCCCGCGACTGGCTGGTCGCCAGAGGCCTGTTACACTTCTGATAAGCATCAATCAGGAGCAGTCATGAAATTAGGCTTTGCATGTAAGTATCTCAACAGTGATGGCAAACAATTTTTTCCGTTTCGCGCCACCACCCGTAAACGGTTTCTGAGTTTATCGCATGATGAACGTTATCAGCTGCTCCATGAGATCAGCGTAACCAATCTGAATCATCTTTATCAGACGCTGGAGCAACTGGCTACCTTACCCGCGCCTCTCCGGATGATGCGTATCGGCAGCGATCTGCTGCCGCTTTACACCGTGCCCGAAGCCACACCGCTGTTTACGGCGTTTCTGCCCGAACTCCATCCGCTGTTTGCCCGCTGTGGTGAACTGGCGCGGGCAAATGATATCCGGCTCTCCTTCCATCCGGGCCAGTACACCGTGCTGGCCTCCGATAATCCCGATGTGGTGACGCGCGCGCTGGAGGATGTGGAGTATCACACGCTCTGCGCCACGCTGATGGGCTACGGCAAACAGTTTCAGGATTTCAAAATCAACATCCATATGAATGGTAAGGCGGGGTTCAACGGATTTAAACGCGCCTTTAAGCAGCTCAGCCCGGAAGCGCAACGGATGCTGACGGTGGAGAATGATGAGATCTCCTGTTCACTGGATGACGTGCTGCAGGCGGCACCGCTCTGTCCGGTGGTGCTGGATATTCACCATCACTGGGTAAAAGAGAGTGAGTTTATTCAGCCAGACGATCCGCGTGTTGCCCGCGTCATCGACTCCTGGCGCGGCGTGCGTCCGGTGCTGCACTACTCGATTTCGCAGGAGGGGATCATTCCGCCGCAGGGCTGGCCCGATCAGGCGGCGCTGGGGGTGAGCAAAAGCAAACTGCGGGCGCACTCTGACTACTTCTTTAACCCGACGCTGAATGGATGGGCGCTGTCGTTTCAGGATTTCGACATTATGTGCGAAGTGAAAATGAAGAATCTGGCGCGGGAACCGCTCTACGCCTGGGCGATAGCGCAGCAGCGGATAGCCGATCCCCTGGCAGAGTGTGCCAGGGAAGCGTCCTGTTAAATAATCGCCACGCCGCCGGTGACGGCGATGGTTGCCCCTGAAATGTAGCTGCCTTCGTCACTGGCCAGCATCACATAGGTGGGTGCCAGCTCAGCAGGCTGACCGGCCCGCTGCAGCGGCACCTCACTGCCAAAGTTTTTCACCTGTTCAACCGGCATGGTTGAGGGGATCAGCGGCGTCCAGATAGGGCCGGGCGCGACCGCATTGGCGCGGATACCTTTTTCAGCCAGCAGAGCGGCCAGTCCGCCGGAGAAGTTGACGATGGCGGCTTTAGTGGCCGAATAGGCGAGCAGCTTCGGTTTTGGCTGATCGGCATTGATTGAGGCGGTGTTGATGATCGACCCGCCCGCCGGCATATGCCGGGTAGCGGCTTTGGTCAGGTAAAACATCGCGTAGAGGTTGGTTTTCATGGTGCGGTCAAACTCTTCATCGCTGATCTCATCCAGCGACATACGCGTCATCTGAAAGGCGGCGTTGTTGACCAGGATGTTAACCTCCCCGAACGCCTCTACGGCCTGATCGACCAGCGCATTACAGTGAGACGCCTCGGTAATGTCGCCGGGCACCAGCACGGCTTTGCGACCGGCGGCCTCCACCAGCCGGGCCGTATCCTGCGCATCTTCATGTTCATCGAGATAGGAGATCAGCACATCGGCACCTTCACGGGCAAACGCAATGGCGACAGCCCGGCCAATGCCGGAGTCGCCACCGGTAATAATGGCTTTTTTACCCGTCAGGCGGCCTGATCCCTGATAGCTCTCTTCGCCATGATCGGGCTGCGGCTGCATCGCGGCAGTACTGCCTGGCCACGTCTGCTGCTGTTCGGCGAAAGGCGGCTGTGGACGCTGAGTGGATGACATGGGTATTCCTCCAGTAAAAGGGGCGAAACCTGTCAGGGCGTCACTCCCCGACAGGCGTGCAGCATGAGTGATTAAGGTTTCGGCGGCGTGATACCGTCAATCTGCTCTGCCTGGGCACCGGAACCCGGGCGGGCGTTACCGAGAAGCGGTTCGTCACCCAGAATATCGGGCTGCTGTTTCGCGCTGAACTGACCCTGACCATCGTAAGCCGGACCGCTGCTCCAGCGGCCTTCCGGCAGCGGTTTATCCAGTGAGGTGTTCAGGCAGTAGTAGGAGTGTTCCTGCGCCTCATTTTCCTGCGGGAAGCTGTTCGGGATCGGCAGCGAGGCGTTCAGTCCGCCCATCTCCTCAATCACCGCCAGCCACTGCTGCTGGTGCATNGTGTCCCTGGCGATCAGGAACGAGAGGAAATCCTTCATGCCTTTATCTTCGGTCATGTTGTAGAGACGGGTAGCCAGCACGCGACCGGTGGCCTCTGCGGTGACGTTGGCCAGCATATCCGCCGCGACGTTACCGGAGGCGTAAATGTGGCTCATGTCGAACGGCATCCCGTTGGCGTTCACCGGCATTGCGGCCAGGCCGGAAGAGAGAATATGGCGCGGGTTCATGCCACCCAGAATCGCATTNACNACCGGATCTTTCGCGGAGGCTTCCTGGTAAGAGAGGGGGGCACCTTCCAGATTAAGCGCNACGGCGTAGCCCAGCATTTCGATATGGCTCAGCTCTTCGGTGGCGGTTGAGATCAGCAGATCGCGAATCCGCACATCACCGCGTGCGCCCATTGCCTGGAAAAAGTATTGCATCGCTACACGAATTTCACCTTCGACGCCGCCGATGGCCTGCTGTAACAGCATGGCAAACTCTGGATCGGGTTTCTCTACACGAACCGGAAATTGAAGTTTTGATGAATGATGAAACATGATTATTTTCCTCGTCTGTGTTTGCAGGAGATGCAGAAAAAGCCTGGACACAGATATCGGATAAATAAAGCGAACCGAGAGCAATTAACCGCAATTGATGGTGAAATAAGCGGCAAAAATGGTTAAATCTGGCACGATATCTGGCTGTAAGAGAGGGAGGAAAAGAGGGGACAGAAAGGGGTTTGCAGGACAAAAAAAAGCCCCTTATCAGGGGCAGATTCCGGACAGGAAACGCATCCATGCTAATTCGCGTTCCATCGTAACAGACACAGGTTTTTTAGCTGGCGCTGGCTGCCGGCGCACGCTGCAGAACATGTTCGAGAGCCTGACGGTAAACGTCCTGTTTAACCACGTCACGCTCACTCTCCAGGCGGTTAATCAGGCCCAGCACGA
>Ga0058692_1000685_pt1 | contig 13954 bp, 12 predicted proteins | sample AgamicAtAmrz_FD_55216 | JGI IMG/M metagenome (GOLD analysis project Ga0058692, IMG submission 55216) | Agave microbial communities from Guanajuato, Mexico - At.Am.rz | ecosystem: Host-associated > Plants > Roots > Rhizosphere | place: Guanajato, Mexico | collected 2012-06-07 | reverse complement strand
TAATGTCCTTTGTTTGATCATCGTATTATCTCGCAATATTACCCATCCGACCGCTAGTATACTTTACCAGCGGGCGAACACTTTAGCACAAAGAGCGGAGATTCCCAATTCTCAGGTTATTCCTAATCGGCCTGCTTACGCAGAAACGCTGGAATATCAAGATAATCGGGCTCTTTGTTTGACTGCGCGCTCTGGTCGTTAACCACCTTCGCGGCTGGTTTTTGCTCCTGCGGCAGCGGCGACATGCCGTGCTGCTGATAGCGATGATCCATAACCGGCTGGCTGGCTGGCTTATTCGTTACCAGGGTGATTTCCGGACGTTTGTCCATGCCGATACCGGTTGCTACAACGGTAACGCGCAGTTCGTCGTTCATCTCTGGATCCAGCGAGGTACCGATTACCACGGTTGCGTTGTCAGAGGCGAAGGCGCGGATAGTGTTACCCACGGTTTCGAACTCGTCCAGACGCAGGTCGAAGCCTGCCGTGATGTTGACCAGCACGCCACGCGCACCAGAAAGGTCGATATCTTCCAGCAGCGGGCTGGAAATCGCCATTTCTGCCGCTTCTTCCGCACGATCTTCGCCACAGGCAACGCCGGAACCCATCATGGCGTAGCCCATCTCAGACATTACGGTGCGCACGTCAGCAAAGTCGACGTTCATCAGACCAGGACGCGTGATCAGTTCGGCGATACCCTGTACCGCGCCTTTCAGCACGTCATTCGCTGCGCCAAATGCGTCGAGCAGAGAGATACCGCGACCCAATACTTTCAACAGTTTGTCGTTAGGGATAGTAATCAGCGAGTCCACATGCTTCGACAGCTCGGCGATGCCTTGCTCGGCAAAAGCCATACGCTTTTTACCTTCGAAGTTGAACGGCTTAGTGACTACCGCAACGGTCAGAATGCCCAGGTCTTTAGCCACTTCTGCCACTACTGGCGCAGCACCTGTACCGGTACCGCCGCCCATACCCGCAGCGATAAACACCATGTCTGCTCCCTCCAGCGCAGAACGCAGTGCTTCGCGATCTTCTTCCGCAGAGGTACGACCAACTTCCGGATTCGCCCCTGCACCCAGACCTTTAGTAATATTGGTACCGATCTGGATCGTCTGGCCAACCGCTGTTTTACGCAACGCCTGAGCGTCAGTGTTCACAGCGAAGAATTCNACACCTTCGATACGCTCGCGTACCATGTGCTCTACGGCGTTGCCACCGCCACCGCCGACGCCGATGACTTTAATCACCGCGTCATTGGTTAATTCCATNGGTTCAAACATGATTTCTCTCCGTTATGTGCCTGTCGCCTGGAGANCATAAACATTGCCTGATGATCTCCTTTTTCAAAAAATTAAAACTCTTTCTTCAGCCAGCTGTTGATGCGTTTAAACCAATTGCCCACTGAAGCACGTTTTTCCGTTTCTGCATCACCGTTCATGTGTGACTCTTTGCCGTAATGCAGCAGGCCAACCGCCGTCGAGTAGTACGGCTCCTGTGCATAATCCGTCAGGCCGGTGATGTTAAGCGGCTGACCGATGCGCACCTGGGTGTGGAACACCCGCTGTGCACAGGCCGCCAGACCTTCAATCTGCGCCGCACCGCCGGTCAGCACAATACCGGCTGCCAGATGGTGCTTCACGCCCTGCTGGCGCAGTTGCTCCTGCAGTTGCAGAATCTCGTCGTTCACCAGATTCAGCAGTTCGGTGTAACGCGGCTCAATCACTTCTGCCAGCGTCTGGCGCTGCAGGCTGCGCGGNGGACGTCCACCCACGCTCGGCACCTCGACGTTTTCGTCTTTGCCGACAATCGAACCCAGCGCACAACCATGACGCACTTTAATCGCTTCGGCGTCGGTTGGCGGTGTGCCAAAGGCATAGGCGATNTCGCTGGTCACCACGTTCCCGGCATAGGGAATCACTTTGGTATGACGCAGCGCGCCGCCGGTGTACACCGCGATATCCATTGTACCGCCACCGATGTCAACAACACAGACTCCCAGCTCACGTTCATCTTCGGTCAGCACCGAAAAACTGGATGCCAGTCCGGCAAAAATCAGTTGGTCAACTTTCAGGCCACAACGTTCAACGGCTTTCACGATATTTTTTGCCATATCGTTGTGGCAGGTGATGAGATGCACCTTGGCCTGCATACGCACGCCGGAAAGGCCAACCGGATTTTTNATGCCTTCCTGATAATCGATGGCGTATTCCTGTGGAATCACATGCAGAATACGATGTTCGTCGCGCACGCGAACGGATTTCGCCGTATGCACCACGTTTTCCACATCATCCTGAGTGACTTCCTCTTCGGAAATCGGAACCATCCCGATTTCGTTCTGACAACTAATATGTTTGCCCGATAAAGCAAGGTATACCGACGAAATCTGGCAGTCTGCCATCAATTCCGCCTGGTCGATGGCGCGCTGAACGCACTTCACCACCGACTCCAGATCGTTCACGCCGCCTTTGTCCATACCGCGGGACGGGCAGCTGCCGACGCCAATAATGTTGACCATACCATCGGGCAGAATTTCCCCAACCAGGGCGGCGACCTTCGCAGTGCCGATTTCAAGTCCTACTACCAGTTTTCTGTCCGTTGCCTTGATCATTGTGGTTTAGCCTGTGCCTGGTTTTGTTGCTGATTACTGTCCTGTGGCTCAATCGGTGCCGGTGCCCAGCCTACTGCGGCGCCGGAGTCATAGCGTAGATCAACATAGCTGATACGCTGGTTCTGACTCTGGCCCTGCTGCTGCAACTCCGGATAGAGCTCAATAAAACGGTTCAGACGCTTCATGGTATCGCTGCGCCCCAGTTCGATGCGCACATCGTCGCTGGTCACCAGCTGCCACGAGCGCCGCGCCGTCATCGACGCGACCTTCAGGGTAAACTTACTGGCCCGCAGCACATCACTCATGGTGTGATAGCCGGCCAATACCTCTTTCTCACTGCCTTCCGGCCCATACAGCATCGGCAACGTCTCTTTGCCGATGTGGCTGGCCGGGACGCTGAAGGAGACGCCATCGGCGTCCACCATGTGCGAGTCATTCCAGCGTGCCACCGGGACAAACTCCACCAGGTTTATCTTCAGCTCATCAGGCCACTGCTTGCGCACGCTAACCTGTTTAATCCACGGTAAACGCTCGATCTGCTGCTGGATAATATCCACGTTCTGCGACATGAACGTTCCCGGCGCGCCGAGCGATAAAATCGCCTGACGAATATCATCGTGCGTGGTGTAGTGGGTTTCGCCCGTCACCACCAGCTTCGACAGCGGCAGACGCGACGCATCATTCATCCACTTCAGCACCACNAGGCCGCCAGCCACCATGATGCCCATCACCAGCAGCAGGAACACGATGCCAAACAGCCGTGCTCCGTTGCTCCGTCCGGAGCGCGCACGCTCCTGAGGTTCGCGATTTCTAACGCGCAGTGCCGCCTGAGACATATCAGTCAGCCAGCTCCAGAATGCGCGCCACCAGTTGCGGGAAGCTGTATCCCGCCTGCTTTGCCGCCATCGGCACCAGGCTGTGGCTGGTCATGCCTGGCGAGGTGTTCACTTCCAGCAGCTGGAAATTGCCGTCACCGTCGACCATCACATCAACCCGTCCCCAGCCGCTGCAGCCTAACGCGCGCCACGCGGCCAGCACTAATGTCTGCAGTTCCGCCTCTTTCTCCGCACTCAGGCCGCTCGGGCAGAAGTATTGAGTATCGTCAGAAATGTATTTTGCTTCATAGTCATAGAACTCGCTGGCGGTCTGAATTCTGATTGACGGCAGAATTTCGTCGCCGACGATGCCCACGGTGTATTCGGCACCGCTGAGAAAAGCTTCCACCAGCACGTCATCATCATGGCGAAACGCCTCCTGCAGCGCGGCTGGCAGCGCTTCCGCCTGGTTCACGCGGCTGATGCCGACGCTGGAACCTTCACAGCTTGGCTTCACAAACAGCGGCAGTCCGAGCGCGTCAATCGACGCCTGCGCTGCAGCATCCAGCCCCTGCTCATACTGCTGGCGCGTCAGCCAGACAAATTTGCCCGCCGGCAATCCCCTGCCCTGCCACAGCAGTTTGCTGCGCAGTTTATCCATGGTGATGGCCGACGCCATGACGCCGCTGCCGGTGTAGGGCAGTTGCAGAAACTCCAGCAGCGCCTGCAGCGTGCCATCTTCGCCACCGCGACCGTGCAGTGCGATAAACGCTTTGGCAAAGCCCTGCTGCCGGAGGTCCAGCACTGAGACGTCACGGGTGTCGACACCGTGCGCATCAATGCCCATCTCACGCAGTCCTGCCAGCACCGCGCTGCCGGACATCAGTGACACCTCGCGCTCGGCGGAGGTACCGCCCATCAATACCGCGACTTTCTCAGCCATGGCGCGCCTCCGTGTTCAGAGCCGGCTGCAGCTGAATCTCAGCCAGCTTGCGGGCAATTTTGCCGATGTTGCCGGCGCCCTGCACAATCACCAGATCGTCGCCGGACAGCAGCGGTGCCAGCGCATCCGGCAGCGCTTCGTGCTCGGAGACCAGAATCGGATCGACCTTGCCGCGATTGCGGATGGCACGGCACAGTGAACGGCTGTCCGCGCCCGGAATAGCGGCTTCGCCCGCCGGGTAGACATCCAGCATCAGTAACACATCCACCTGCGACAGCACATTGGCGAAATCATCGAACAGGTCGCGGGTGCGCGTGTAGCGATGCGGCTGAAACACCATCACCAGCTTTTTCTCTGGCCAGCCGGCGCGCGCCGCTTTGATGGTGACATCCACTTCGGTCGGATGATGGCCATAATCGTCGACCAGCATCGCGCTGCCTGGCTTACCGTTAACGGCTGCGGTGTCAAACTCGCCCAGCACGTCGAAACGTCGACCGGTGCCCTGGAAACTCTCCAGCGCCGCCAGAATAGCGTTGTCGTCAATGCCCTCTTCGCTGGCAACCGCTACGGCTGCCGCGGCATTCAGCGCGTTATGGCGACCCGGCGCATTCAGCGTCACGTGCAGCACCGGCTTGTCCTGACGAATCAGGGTGAAGTGGCCCTGCGCGCCGCGCTGTTCGTAGTTTTCGACCCGCACATCCGCATCGTCGCTGAAACCATAGGTGGTGACCTGACGGCCCACGCGCGGAATCAGATCGCGAATCACCACATCGTCCACGCACATCACCGCGCGCCCGTAGAACGGCAGGTTGTGCAGGAAGTTAATAAACGTCTGCTTCAGGTTCTCAAAATCGCCCTGATAGGTATCCATGTGATCCGCTTCGATGTTAGTGACAATCGCCACCATCGGTTGCAGATGCAGGAAAGACGCGTCGCTTTCGTCCGCTTCCGCAATCAGATAACGGCTGCTGCCGAGGCGCGCGTGCGTACCCGCCGCTTTGACCAGACCGCCATTGACGAACGTCGGATCGAGACCGCCTTCCGCATAAATACTGGTCACCATCGCGGTGGTGGTGGTTTTACCGTGCGTGCCGGCAATCGCGATGCCGTGACGGAAACGCATCAGCTCAGCCAGCATCTCCGCCCGGCGGATCACCGGGATACGCTGCTCACGCGCCGCCACCAGCTCCGGGTTGTCCTGCGCCACGGCGGTAGAAACCACGACGACGCTGGCGTCGGTAACATTTTCCGGGCGATGGTTGAAGTAAATGGTCGCGCCCAGCGAGGCCAGATGCTGCGTAACCGGATTGGGCGCCAGATCGGAGCCGCTAATGTGATAGCCTTCGTTCGCCAACACCTCGGCAATACCGCCCATGCCGGCACCGCCGATGCCGACAAAGTGGATGTGCCGGACGCGACGCATCTCGGGCACAATAGAACGCAGTTTTGCCAATTGTTGTGTATTCATCTGTCTCTGTTACCTGTTTTCCCGTTTGCACCTGCATTCAGATGCGGGCCAGTCAAACTGACCGGTTAACTTACTTCGCGACGCGCGCAACCTCTTGTGCCACCCGTTCGGTCGCATCAGGAATCGCGACCTGGCGGGCTTTTTCCGCCATCGCCAGCAGCGTGGCGCGATCCCAGTGGCGCAGCGTGTCTGCGACGGCCGCAGCAGTAAACTGCGGCTGCTCGAAAATTTTGGCCGCGCCGGCTTTTTCCAGCGGCAGCGCATTCCAGTATTGCTGACGATCTTTGTGCCGGAACGGCACGAAAATCGCCGGTAAACCCGCCGCCGCCACTTCACTGACGGTCAGCGCGCCGGAGCGGCACACCACCACATCGGCCCACGCATAGGCTTGCGCCATGTCATCGATAAACTCGGTGACCTTGTGCTGCGGCTGGCCAGCGGCCTGATACGCCTGCTGCACGGTCTCCCGTGCGCCTTTGCCGGTCTGATGCCACAACGTGATGGCGTCACCCAGTTCGGCGGCGACCTGCGGCACGATCTGATTGAGGATGCGCGCGCCCTGACTACCGCCAATCACCAGCACGCGAATCGGCCCGCTGCGGTGTGCCAGACGCTGCGCCGGCAGCGGCAGCGCCAGCACATCATTACGCACCGGGTTGCCCACCACCTCGGCAGTAGGGAACGCGCCCGGAAAGGCCTGCATCACTGTGGTGGCGATTTTCGCCAGCCACTTATTGGTCAGCCCGGCAATGCCGTTCTGCTCGTGCAGCACCACCGGGATGCCGCAACTCCACGCCGCAAGGCCGCCCGGACCGGAAACATAACCGCCCATGCCCAGCACCACATCCGGCTGCCAGTTTTTCATGATGCGGCGCGCCTGGCGCCACGCATTGAAGATGCGCACCGGTGCCAGCAGCAGGGCCTTTACGCCTTTACCGCGCAGTCCGCTGATGCGGATGAAGTCGATGTCGATGCCATGCTTTGGCACCAGATCGGCTTCCATCCGGTCTGCCGTTCCCAGCCAGCGCACCTGCCAGCCTTGTTCGATCAGATGATGCGCCACGGCCAGTCCGGGGAACACATGTCCGCCGGTACCCCCTGCCATGACCATCAGCCGTTTACCACTCATCGGGCACCTCGGGTAAACGCCTGGGCTTTTGCCAGACGTGTTTCATAATCTATGCGCAATAAAAACACGATGGCGGTCGACATAATGATCAGACTCGATCCACCGTAACTGATCAGCGGCAGCGTCAGGCCCTTGGTCGGCAGCATACCCGCCGCCGCACCAACGTTAACCAGCGCCTGGAAGCTAAACCACACGCCAATGGAACAGGCGAGGAAGCCGGAAAAACGCTGGTCGATCTCCAGCGCGCGACGGCCAATCGACATTGCGCGAAAAGCGACGAAGAATACCATCAACAGCGCCAAAACCACACCGACATAACCCAACTCTTCACCGATAATTGAGAAGATAAAGTCGGTATGCGCTTCCGGCAGATACTCCAGTTTCTGCACCGAGTTGCCCAGGCCCTGCCCCCAGAACTCACCGCGGCCAAACGCCATCAGCGACTGGGTCAGCTGGTAGCCGCTGCCGAACGGATCTTCCCACGGGTTCCAGAAGGAGGTCACGCGGCGCATACGGTAAGGTTCCGCGATAATCAGCAGCACCACGGCGAAAATGCCGGAGCCGATAATCGCCAGGAACTGCCACAGTTTGGCGCCCGCCAGGAACAGCATCGCCAGCGTGGTAACAAACAGCACCACCACGGTGCCGAGGTCCGGCTGGGCCAGCAGCAGCACCGCCAGCACCACCATCACGCCCATCGGCTTACAGAAGCCCCAGAAGTTGTTCCGCACCTCTTCCACTTTGCGCACCAGATAACTGGCGAGATAGCAGAACAGCGACAGCTTGGATAACTCCGCCGGCTGAATACGCAGCGGCCCGAGCGCGATCCAGCGCGATGCGCCGTTAACCGAGCTACCGACCACCAGCACGATCAGCAGCATCGCCACCGAAGCCATCAGCATCGCGTTGCTGTAGCGCTGCCAGAAATCCATCGGTACGCGCAGCGTCACTAACGCCATCCCCAGCGCCAGGGCGATATAAAAGGCATCACGCTTGGCAAAGTAGAACGGATCGTCGTTAAGACGCTGTCCAACCGGCATCGACGCCGAGGTGACCATGACAAAACCGATAATCGCCAGGCCAAATGTCAGCCACAGCAGCGTGCGGTCATACAGCACCACCGGCGCGTCGTCGTTGTCGCGCGCGCCCATCACCCAATCACGCAGGCGCAGCGAAATAAAACTGGCGATACTGGCTCCGGGAATACGCATCAGCTCAGCTCCTTCGCCAGTTGCGCGAAGCGATCGCCGCGCTGTTCAAAATTACGGAACTGGTCGAGGCTGGCGCACGCCGGTGACAGCAGCACCAGGTCGCCCGCCTGCACCTGCGCGGCAATCTGCGTCATCGCCTGTTCGAGCGTGTCGGTGCGCGTCGCCACTGCCGGACGCAGCGCGGCCAGCGCGTCGCCGTCGCGGCCAAAGCAGAACAGCCGCACGTTGTCGCCCTGCAGATAGCGCGCCAGCGGCGTAAAGTCCGCCCCTTTGCCATCGCCACCCAGCAGCAGCCACAGCGTACCTTTCACCTGCAGGCCGTTAAGCGCGGCTTCGGTGCTGCCCACGTTGGTGGCTTTCGAATCATTAATCCAGCGCACGCCATGCGCTTCGTGCACCAGCTGGAAGCGATGCGGCAGGCCGCTGTAGGTGGTTAACGCTTTCAGGCTGGAGGCGCGCGGGATATTCACCGCATCGGCCAGCGCCAGCGCGGCCAGCGCATTGGTGTAATTGTGCTGCCCGACCAGCTTCATCTCGTCGGTATTAAGGACTTTCTCGCCCTTCACCCGCAGCCAGGTACTGCCCTGCTGCTGGTTGAGGTGATAATCGCCAACGTCGATGCCAAAGCTGACGCAGCGGCGATCGGCGCCGCGCACCGGCATGGTCATGCCATCGTCGGCATTCACCACGCAGATATCCGCGTTTTCATAGATGCGTAATTTAGCGGCGCGGTACTGCTGCATGCCGAGCGGATAGCGATCCATATGATCCTCAGTGACGTTGAGGATGGTTGCCGCCGCCGCTTTCAGGCTGTAGGTGGTTTCCAGCTGGAAGCTGGAGAGCTCCAGCACATACAGCTGCGCCGGCGATTTGAGCAGCGTCAGCGCTGGCAGCCCAATGTTGCCGCCTACGCCCACCTGCCAGCCCGCGGCGCGCGCCATTTCGCCCACCAGCGTGGTGACGGTACTTTTGCCATTGGAACCGGTGATCGCCACAATCGGCGCCTGCGCTTCACGGCAGAACAGTTCGATATCGCCGACAATTTCAATGCCGGCGTCAGCCGCTTCGCTCAGCGCCGGGTGCGCCAGCGCGATGCCCGGGCTGGCGATGATCAAATCGCATGCCAGCAGCCAGTCGCTGTTGATACCGCCAACGTGGCGCTCCACCTGCTCTGGCAGTTTGTCCAGCCCCGGCGGTGACACACGGGTATCCATCACGCGGGGCGTCACGCCCTGCGCGAGGAAGAAATCAACACAGGACAGGCCGGTAATGCCTAATCCAATGATGACGACTTTTCTGCCCCGATAGTCAGCCATGATTAACGTACCTTGAGCGTTGCCAGGCCAATCAGCACCAGCATCAGCGAAATAATCCAGAAGCGCACGATCACGCGCGGCTCCGGCCAGCCTTTCAGTTCATAGTGGTGGTGAATCGGTGCCATGCGGAAAATACGCTGACCGCGCAGCTTGAACGAACCCACCTGCAGAATCACCGACAGCGTCTCGACCACAAATACGCCGCCCATGATCACCAGCAAAAATTCCTGACGCAGCAGCACTGCCAGCGTGCCCAGTGCGCCACCCAGCGCCAGCGAACCCACGTCGCCCATAAAGACCTGCGCCGGATAGGTGTTGAACCACAGGAAGCCGAGACCGGCCCCGACAATCGCGGTACAGACAATCACCAGCTCACCGGCGTGGCGCAGATACGGGATGTGCAGATACTCGGCAAATTTCACGTTACCGGTCGCCCAGGCCACCAGCGCAAATCCCGCCGCGACAAACACCGTTGGCATGATGGCCAGACCATCCAGACCGTCTGTCAGGTTGACCGCATTACCGGTTCCGACAATCACAAAGTAGGCCAGCACCACGTAGAACAGGCCGAGCTGCGGCATAACATCTTTGAAGAACGGCACCACCAGCTGTGTGGCAGGCGTATCTTTACCGGCGATGAACAGCGCGAACGCCACGCCGAGCGAAATCACCGACATCCAGAAATATTTCCAGCGCGCGATCAGGCCTTTAGTGTCTTTACGCACCACTTTGCGGTAGTCATCAACAAAGCCAATCACGCCAAAACCGACCAGCACCACCAGCACGCACCAGACGTAAGGATTGGACGGATAAGCCCACATCAGCACCGAAACCGTGATGGAGGTCAGAATCATTATGCCGCCCATGGTCGGCGTGCCGCGCTTGCTGAAGTGCGACTCCGGACCATCGTTACGTACCACCTGGCCAATCTGCAGTTTCTGCAGCCAGGCGATCAGGCGCGGGCCCATCCATAAAGAGATGAACAGAGCGGTCAGCAGGCTGACAATGGCGCGAAACGTCAGATAGGAAAAGACGTTAAAGCCGGAATAAAATGCGACCAGATGTTCGGCCAGCCAGACTAGCATGTTCCTTTCTCCTGTAAGCTCTGTACTACCTGCTCCATGGCGGCACTACGTGAACCTTTAACCAAAATAGTGATGTCCGCATGTTGGGACAGCAGCGTGCGTAAACGTTCAGTCAGTTCAGCTTTACTGGCGAAATGTTCGCCCCGGCCGCTGCTTTCACTAATCAAATGGCTGAACCTGCCGGTGCTCAGCACACAATCAATACCGGCGGCTTTCGCCGCTTCGCCCACCTGACGATGACAGGCTTCGGCTTCGTCGCCCAGCTCGCCCATGTCGCCGACCACCATGACGCGGAAGCCCGGCATATCGCCCAGCACCTGCGCAGCGGCGGTCATCGAACCGACGTTAGCGTTGTAGCTGTCATCCAGCAGCAGCTGATTACCGGCGAGGCGAATCGGGAACAGGCGCCCAGGAACGGGCTGTAAGGTTTTAAGGCCAGACTGGATAGCGGTTAACGGCGCGTCAACCGACAGCGCCAGCGCGGCAGCAGCCAGCGCATTAGCGATATTGTGCCGGCCCGGCAGCGGCAGCTCGACGGCGATGTCGCCGCGCGGCGTGTGCAGGGTAAACAGCGTGGCGTCAGCGCGCAGTACGATATCGCTGGCGCGGAACTCCGCGTCTGCCATCGGCTGCGGCGAAAAGCGCCACAGGGTTTTGTCAGCAAACTGCGGCTGCCAGTTGGGCAGATCGTTGCTGTCAGCGTTGATGATTGCAGTGCCGTGCACCGGTAAGCCGCCAAAGATTTCGCCTTTGGCTTTTGCCACGCCCGCCAGTGAACCGAAGCCTTCCAGATGCGCCGCCGCCAGATTGTTGACCAGCGCGGTTTCCGGACGCACCAGATTGGTGGTGTAGGCGATTTCACCCTGATGGTTCGCGCCCATTTCAATCACGGCATACGCGTGTTGCGGNGTAAGACGCAGCAGCGTCATCGGCACGCCGTAATCGTTGTTGAGATTGCCGGCGGTATNCAGCGTTTCACCGCACTGGCGCAGAATCGCCGCGGTCATCTCTTTCACNGAGGTTTTNCCGGAGGANCCGGTCAGCCCCACCACGCGCGCTTTCGNCTGCTGACGCACCCAGGCGCCGAGCTGACCAAAGGCGATACGCGTGTCAGCGACCACCACCTGCGGCACGTCAACCGCTAAACGACGATTCACCAGCAGCGCCTGTGCGCCACTGGCGATAGCGTCGGCGGCAAAATCGTGCGCATCAAAACGTTCGCCCACCAGCGCGACAAACAGGCTGCCTGGGGTAACTTTACGGGTATCCGTGGTGACATCCGCAATAGTGAGATCGCTGCCGTGCAGCTGCCCACCGCTAATCTCTGCCAGGGTTTTCAGCGTAACCGGAATCATGCCATTACCCCCAGCAAACGGGCGACGGTGTCGCGGTCAGAGTAGTCAAGGCGGCGGTTGCCGATGATTTGATAATCTTCATGGCCTTTACCGGCCACCAGCACGATGTCGTCGGCGCTGGCCTGCATCACCGCATGGGTAACCGCCTGCGCTCGTCCTGCAATAACGCGTGCCCGGCCCGGATCGAGCAGGCCGGTGAGAATGTCGTTAACAATCGCCGTCGGCTCTTCGCTNCGCGGATTGTCATCGGTGATCACCACGATATCGGCAAACTGTTCGGCAATCGCGCCCATCAGCGGACGTTTGCCTTTGTCACGGTCGCCACCGCAGCCAAACACGCACCACAGCTGGCCCTTGCAGTGCAGCCGGGCCGCTTCCAGCGCTTTTTCCAGCGCGTCTGGCGTATGTGCGTAATCCACCACCACCGTCGGCTTGTGCGCGGCGGTGAACACTTCCATACGCCCGCACACCGGCTGCAGCTGGCTGGCACTGGCCACCAGCGTGTCGAGCGGATAATCCAGCGTCAGNAGNGTCGCCAGCGCCAGCAGCAGATTGCTGACGTTAAAGGCGCCCATCAGGCGGCTGTCAAACTCGCCGTTGCCCCAGCTCGAACTGAACTGCACGTGTGCGCCGCCGTCGTGATAATCGATCGCCGTCGCCTGCAGCCAGCGGCCACGACAGCCGGGCTGCAGATTGTTGCCCAGCGTAACGGCCACGGCATCCGGTAATTTTTCCAGCCAGCGGCGGCCCACTTCATCATCAGCGTTGATGATGGCCTCGCCTACCTGATGCTCAGAGAACAGCAGCCACTTGGCNGATTCGTAGCCCTGCATGTCACCGTGATAATCAAGGTGATCGCGGCTCAGATTGGTAAANACCGCGGCGGCAAACGGCAGCGCGGCCACGCGATGCTGCACCAGACCGTGCGAAGANACNTCCATCGCGGCGACGNTAGCCCCCTGCCCGACCAGGTCGTGCAGAATATGCTGTACATCCACCGCNGAACCGGTGGTGTTTTCACTCGGCACCAGCTGACCGTACAGGCCATTGCCCACCGTGCCCATCACCGCNCCGGTTTCGCCCAGCAGGTTGGCCCACTGCGCGATCAGCTGCGTGGTGGTGGTTTTGCCGTTAGTGCCGGTCACACCAATCAGCTTCAGTTTGTCAGCCGGCTGCTGGTAGAAACGCCCGGCCAGCGCGGAAAGGCGCTGCGGCAGCTGAGCCAGATAGATACCGGGACGCCGTGCATCTCGCGGATATCACCATCGCTGGCTTCGCCTTCAGCCTCGGCAATGACCGCCGCCACACCCTGGGCGATGGCCTGTGGAATAAATCGACGTCCATCAGCATGATGGCCCGCCACGGCGATAAACAGATCGCCAGCAGCCGCAGCGCGGCTGTCCAGTGTCATGTCACGGAGTGGACGCGCCGGCGCGCCAGGCACCCACGGGGCCAGCAAGTCGCGCAGGTTACGATCTGTCACTTGATTCCTCACTTCTCTTATTCTTCACCAACTCGTTTTTATCCACCGTTGGCAGCGCATCCGGTTCAATGTTCATGGTGCGCAGCACACCGCCCATGATGGCGCCAAACACCGGTGCAGAAACCGCACCACCATAATATTTACCGGCCTGGGGATCGTTGATCACCACCACCAGCGCAAAACGCGGGCGACTGGCAGGCGCAACGCCCGCGGTGTAAGCAATGTATTTATTGACGTAGCGTCCGTCCGGCCCGACTTTTTTCGCGGTACCGGTTTTGATCGCGATGCGATAGCCCTTGATGGCGGCTTTAACACCACCGCCACCCGGCAGCGCCACGCTTTCCATCATGTGCATCACGGTTTTCACCAGGTCTTCCGGGAAAACGCGCTCGCCCGCCACCGGCGGGTCAACTTTGGTAATCGACAGCGGGCGGTTGATGCCGTAGCTGCCAATGGTTGCGTAGACTCGCGCTAACTGTAACGGCGTTACCATTAGCCCATAGCCGAAAGAGAAGGTGGCCCTCTCTATGTCAGACCACCGTTG
>Ga0058692_1000681_pt1 | contig 14006 bp, 13 predicted proteins | sample AgamicAtAmrz_FD_55216 | JGI IMG/M metagenome (GOLD analysis project Ga0058692, IMG submission 55216) | Agave microbial communities from Guanajuato, Mexico - At.Am.rz | ecosystem: Host-associated > Plants > Roots > Rhizosphere | place: Guanajato, Mexico | collected 2012-06-07 | reverse complement strand
AAAGTGAATGGTCAGATTTCGCGTAACCATTCGCTGGTGCTGCTGCCGCCTGACCACGCGCGTGCCTGGAGCACGCTATGTCTGGTCGGCGGTAAATGGACCACCTTCCGCCGCTTCGGGGAAGAGGCCGCCGACCGCGTGTTGCGCCTGCTGGGAGAAAAGCGTCGCGTCTCCAGCAGCGACCTGCCGATTGGCGGCGGCCGGGATTTTCCGGCGCCGTCCGCCCAGCCCGCCTGGCTCAGTGCGCTGGCGCAGCAATATGACCTTCCGCTGGCGCGCGTGACGCAACTGGCGAAACGCTACGGCAGCCGGGCCCTGCCGCTGCTGCAGCAGATTCAGCAGCACGGCGAACAGCCGCTGCAGCATCATGCCGGTTACAGCGCCACCGAACTGCGCTATCTGATTGAGCATGAACAGGTGTGCCAGCTGGAAGATGTGCTGGTGCGCCGCACGTCGCTGGCTATCTGCGGTGAATTAACGCCGCCGCTCATGCAGGAAATTTCGCAGCTGCTGGCCGACTCGCTCGGCTGGCAGGACAGCCAGCGCGCTGAACATCTGCAGCACACCGCAATCAGCCTGGCGCAGCGCCATGGGCTGCACGCGCTCGCATCCGCGTTTTCACAGGAGGAAGTTCAGGATGTCACTCACCCCTAAAGTTCGCCTCAACCGGTTATTTCACCACGGCAAGTGCCTGGATGTGGCGATCGACCACGGCATCGCCAACGAGCCCGATTTTCTGCTGGGGCTGGAAGATATTGAAAGCGTGATGCGCAACCTGATTGCCGCACAGCCGGATGCGATCCAGGTCAATTATGGTCAGGCCGATCTGCTGCAGCGCGTTGCCGGGCGCAAACCGGCGCTGGTGATGCGCACCGACGTCGGCAATGCCTATAACGCGGCGCGCCACCGCGAGATGTGGGCGGTGCTGCACAATCCGGAGGCACCGATTCTTGCCGCGCTGCAGATGGATGCCGCCGCCGTGGTGGTCAATCTCTACCAGATCCCGGATGAACCGGGCATTTTTCGCATGTGCGTGGAGAACATTGGCCGCCTGCGCCATGCCTGCGATCGCTATGCCATGCCGCTGATGGTGGAGCCGCTGGTGATGGCCCCCGCCGGCCAGGGCGCGGCGTACGGCTCGCTCGGTGACGTCAGACAAATCGTGCCGCTGGTGCGGCTGGCGCGGGAGCTGGGCGCCGACATCATTAAAGCCGACCCCACGGATAACGTAGAGGATTTCCATCGTGTGGTGGAGGCGGCGCGCTGTCCGACGCTGGTGCGCGGCGGCGGCAAAGGGGAACTGGGCGCGGTGCTGGCGAAAAGCGCCGCGCTGATGGCGCAGGGTGCCAGCGGCATGGTATATGGCCGCAACGTTTATCAACATGATAATCCGTCACGCGTGGTCAGCGCGCTGATGGCGATTATCCATCAGGGTGTCAGCGGCGCGGATGCGCTGGACATCTACCAGCAGGGTTAAGCGTGACCTGCACCGGCGCTTAAGCGGTGCGCCGTCTTCGCCTGAAACGGAGTCGGATATGAGCCAGATTCTCGGCATCGATGCCGGAAACACCATGATCAAAGCGGTACTGTTTGACCTGAGCGGCCGCGTGCTGTCGGTAGCGGAGTGCGCCGGCGAAACGCATCAGCCGCAGGAAGGCTATGCTGAACGGCCAGTTGAAGATATCTGGCGCGGCGTCAGCAACGCGGTGAGTCGCTGCCTGCAGCAAGCCGGCACGCGTGGCAGCGAAGTGATTGCCGTCGGGGCCGCCGGACACGGCAACGGGTTGTATGCGCTGGATCGTCAGCAGCGCCCGCTGTTTGGCATCCAGTCGATTGATCATCGCGCCAGCGCCACGGTGCAGGCGCTGGAATCCAGCGGTGCGGCGCAGCAGATTTACGCGCTGTCATTGCAGAAACCGTGGCCCGCCGCCACGCCGGTGCTGATCAGCTGGATACGTCAGCATCAGCCGGAACGCTGGGCGCAGATCGGCCATCTGCTGTGTGCCAAAGATGTCATCGCCCATTTTCTGTGCGGCAACGTCAGCGCGGACTATTCGGATGCCGCCGGTGCCGGGCTGATTGATTATCGCCAGCGCAGCTACAGTCGTGAATTGCTGGCGCTGTACGGCATCGAAGAGGCGCTCGCCCTGCTGCCACCGCTGCGTGAATCCTGCGAGGTTACCGGCGTGGTCTCGGCCCGCGCGGCACAGCTCACCGGTTTACCGGCTGGCATCCCGGTGGTGGCCGGCATGTTTGACGTGGTTGCCAGCGCGGTCGGCTCGGGCGTAGTGAACTGCGGTGAGGCCTCCATTGTCGCCGGTACCTGGAGCATCAATCAGGTGGTGGTCGACAAACCTGACTATCTGCGCCCGGTGTTTATGAATTCGATCATCGAACGCGACCGCTACATGGCGATCGAGGCCAGCGCCACTTCTGCCGCCAATCTTGACTGGTTCCTGCGTGAATTTGATGATGGCCGCGCCGGCCAGGGCGCGGCGCGCAGCAGCGACAGCGTGGCACAGGTCAGGCCTGACGCGCAGCTGCCGCTGTATCACCCTTACCTCTATTCAGGGCGGAAAGCCGAACCCGCCAAAGCCGGCTTTTACGGCCTCGGCGGCTGGCATACGCGCGCTGACATGCTGTTTGCCCTGTTTGAAGGCGTGACCTTTGCCCACCGGGCGCACATTGACCGGCTGCGCGCGGCCGGCATTACGGTCAACCAGGCCACGCTCTCCGGCGGCGCGACACGCAGCAGTGTCTGGCCGCAAATGTTTGCCGATGTGCTGGGGATGCCGATTCGCGTCGCAACCTGCCACGAAACCGGGGCGCTGGGTGCGGCCCTGTGTGCGGGCGTGGGCGTGGGTCAGTGGCCGAATCTGGCTGCCGCCGTGCAGCAGGCGGTCACCCTTGCGCCGGAGGCGCTGCAGCCCCGCGCGGCGCGCTTCGCGTTCCATGACACACGCTACCGGCTGTTTAAAAAACTTGAGCTGGCGATGAGCGACATCTGGCGCACCGCCAGTTAATGGCGGTGCGGCGTGAACAAACCATGACACCGGCGGGCAAATGCTGTACACTTGATGCATAAAAATGTTCACATGAACATTATCAGGAGGTTGTGATGTCCACCGCATCGGCTTTTAATCCCACCAGCGGATCGCGCATCTTTGATCCGTCGCTGATTCAGCACGCCCGCCCCTCTTTTATGGATCAGATGGGGCTGCCGCGTAACCGGCTTAAGGCGCATAAGTTGATCACCGACGGCATGGATGTCGGCATTGTCGAACGCGCCGCCACGATTCTGAAAGCGACGCCGATCGACATCGCGCAAATGGTCTCGATTGACCGCAACACCTACCGGCGCCGCGAGAAGTCTGGATCGCAGCTCTCGGTCGAACAGGGCGCACGCATCTATCAGGTGTTTGAAGTGCTGGATGCGGTGATCCAGCTGTTCGCTGGCGATCCGGAAGTGGCGATGCACTGGATGTATCAGCCCGCGCTGGCGCTCGACAACGCGCAGCCGATTAACATGCTCAGTACGCCCGCCGGCTGCGATGCGGTGCTGACGCTGATTGGCCGCCTGGAGCACGGAGTGATTGTCTGATGACACGACGGAAGGATCCGGCCGCACCCGTCAGGGTGTTCTATCGAATTGTCAAAGCGGAGTACGCCAGCCAGGCGTTTAACGGTGCTGGCGCAGAAAAATGGGGTGGCCGCTGGAATCCGCCCGGGATGAAAGCGGTTTACCTCAGCAGCTCTAAAGCGCTGGCGACGCTGGAACTGGTGGTGCACGCCGGGAAAACGCTGCTGGAGCAAAGCCGCTTTGTGGTGTTTACCGTGGCGGTACCGGAATCCGACATCATCGCCCTCGACAGCAGTAAACTGCCGGCCGGCTGGGAAAAATATCAGCAGCAGGAGGAGACGCAGGCCATCGGCGCGGCGTTTCTCGATCCGCACAACGGCTTTCCCCTGCTGATGACGGTGCCCAGCATCCTCACCGGCGAAGATAATGCGCTGTTTAACCCCGATCATCCGGGCGCGGCCGCGCTGATTGCCACAGCGACCTCCGCTCCCTTCGCCATCGATCGCCGTATCAAAGACGATCCGTAAACGCTCTAGCGGCACTGGCTGGCACAGTTTTGTACGCAAATCTGCGCCAGCGAGCCACAGCCGCCGCCGTTGTCATTCTTGCACTGCGATTGCTGCACGTAACAGTTCTGCTGACAGGAAGAGACATCACACTTCGCTGCTACCGGCGTGAGCTGCGGCAAATCCCCTTTTCTCTCCGGCTGCCACGGCGTTTGCGCCGCTGCGCTCAGGCTGCCCAGCAGCCATAACATCATTATCCATTTCATCATTCAGTCCTCGCAGGATGGATGTAGAGAGTATGAACGCTGGCCGGATGATTGCCAGCGTGAAACCTTTGGTTCACTTTCCCCCGGGTGATGCCCTGTTAAGGTGCAGCATCTGCGCCCATTGCCGAAGCAGCGCATGACCCAACCAGAATATAAATCATTATTTTCAATACTTTAACTCACTGCCATCCTGGCCCTGCAAGATGGTACAAAAGTTGCAGGGTTTAGGGTGCACAGTAAAGGAGACGGTAATGAAAGCGATTGTGATTGGAGCGGGTATCGGCGGCATGAGCGCGGCGCTGGCGCTGGAAAAAGCGGGTTTCAGCACCGCAGTGTATGAAGCGGTGAAAGAGATGAAACCGGTCGGCGCGGCCATCTCTATCTGGCCTAACGGCGTGAAGTGCCTCAATGCGCTGGGTCTCAAGGCACAGCTGCGCGCGCTCGGCGGCAATATGGCGTTTATGGCTTACAACGATGGCCACAGCGGCAGCACCCTGACCCGCTTCAGTTTGTCACCGCTGGTGCAGCAGGTCGGTGAGTATCCTTATCCGGTCGCACGCGCAGAGTTACAGGCGCTGCTGATCGACAGCTACGGCCGCGAACGCATCCGCTTTGGCAAACGCGTTGAACGGGTGGAGCAGCATGCCAGCGGCGTGACCGCCTGGTTTGATGACGGCAGCCAGGCTGAAGGGGATTTTATGGTGGCCGCCGACGGCACCCACTCGGTGATTCGCCATCACGTGCTGGGCGAACACGTCGAGCGTCGCTACGCAGGCTACGTTAACTGGAATGGCCTGGTCACCATCGATGAGAGCATCGCGCCCGCCGATCAGTGGACCACGTTTGTCGGCGAGGGCAAGCGCGTCTCGCTGATGCCAGTGAGCGGTAACCGCTTCTACTTTTTCTTTGATGTCCCGCTGCCGAAAGGGCTGGCGCAGGATCGCGCAACGGTGAAAGACGATCTGCGCGGCTATTTTGCCGGCTGGGCCGAACCGGTCCAGCGGCTGATCGCCAGCATTGACGCACAAACCACCAATCGCGTGGAGATTCATGATATCGAACCCTTCAGTCGCTTTGTCAGAGGGCGCGTGGCGCTGCTGGGGGATGCGGCACACAGCACCACGCCGGATATCGGTCAGGGCGGCTGTGCGGCCATGGAAGATGCGGTGGTACTGGCGCAAACCCTGACTGCACATTCGCTGGGCATTGAGGACGGCCTGCTGCGCTATGAGGCGCGGCGCGTCGAGCGCACCCGTGATTTGGTGCTGAAAGCGCGCAAGCGTTGTGATGTCACCCACGCCAAAGATGCGGCGGTCACCGCGGAATGGTATGCCGGACTGAAAGAGGAAACCGGCGAGCGCGTGCTGGCCGGCATGTGTGACACCATTGAAGGCGGTCCGCTGGGATAAGCGTGCAGGCCAGCCAGCTGCACCGCTGGCTGGCCCTTCGGTTACGGCGCGTTANGCCTCGTCGAGGCCGCGGTGTTTCAGCATCGGCCCGATGTCCGGCGCTTTACCGCGCCAGGCCAGCCACAGATGCTGCAGATCGCTGCTGTTACCGCGCGACAGAATCTGCTCACGGAAGCGCTGACCATTTTCGCGCGTCAGACCGCCCCGCTCGACAAACGCCTGATANCCATCGTCGGCCAGCATCTGCGTCCAGATATAGGCGTAATACCCGGCCGCATAGCCGCCACCCCAGATATGACGGAAGTAGCTGGAGCGATAGCGCGGCGGCACGGCACTCAGGGCAATATTCTCCGCCGCCAGCGCCTGCTGCTCAAAATGGCTGACATCCTGCGGTTTATCGTGCGGTGACAGCGAGTGCCACTGCAAATCAAGCAGTGCCGCCGCCAGCAGTTCGGTCATGTCATAGCCTTTGTTGAATTTCGCGGCGCGCACCATTTTGTCGCGCAGCGCAGCGGGCATCGCTTCACCGGTCTGATAATGACGTGCATAGTGGGCAAACACCTGATCCTGACTGGCCCAGTGTTCGTTGATTTGCGACGGAAACTCGACAAAATCACGCGGTGTGGCGGTGCCGGACAGGCTGGCATAGCGCTGGGTGGCGAACAGGCCGTGCAGCGTGTGGCCAAACTCATGGAACAGCGTGATCACCTCATCCCAGCTGAGCAGTGCCGGCTGACCGGGCTGCGGCTTGCTGTAATTGCAGACGTTGTAAATCACCGGCCGGCTTTCCAGCAGCGTCGACTGGTCGACGAAATTGCCCATCCATGCGCCACCGCTCTTGTTATCCCGCGTGAAGAAATCGGTGTAGAACAGCGCTAACGGTGCACCGTCGGCATCGAAAATCTCATAAACGTTGACGTCCGGATGGTAGACCGGCAGATCGTGGCGCTGTTCAAAACGAATGCCATACAGCTGGCTGGCACACCAGAACACGCCCTTTTCCAGTACAGTGTTGAGCTCAAAATAGGGGCGGATTTGCCCTTCGTCCAGCGCGTATTGCGCGGTGCGTACCTGCTCCGCGTAGTAATTCCAGTCCCAGGCGCGCAGCGGGAAGCTGTGGTTTTGTTCGGCGATCAGCTGCTGAATATCCGCCGCTTCACGCCCGGCGCGCGCCGTCGCGGCGGGCACGATGTTGCGCATAAAGGACTGGGCGGCTTCCGGCGTTTTCGCCATCTGATCCTGCAGGCTCCATGCTGCGAAGCTGTCGAAGCCCAGCAGACTGGCCTGCTGCGCACGCAGTTGCGCCATGCGCGACACGATGGCGCGCGTGTCGTTGTCGTCACCCTGCTCGCTGCGCGTCAGCGCCTGCTGAAACAGCGCTTCGCGCGTGGCGCGCACCGTCAGCGACTGCAGCACCGGCTGCTGGGTGGTATTTTGCAGAGGGATTAGCCATGCGTCGTGCAGCCCGCGCGCCTCGGCGGCGTCCTTCGCCTGTGCCAGCGCCGCCGGCGACAGGCCGTCCAGCGCCGCCGCGCTGCTGACGGTATAAGCGGCGGCGTTAGTTGCCGCCAGCAGCCGGTTACCGAAACGCGTGCCCAGACTGGCCAGCTCCTGATTACAGGCGCGCAGTTGCGCTTTATCGCTCTCACTCAGGCTGGCGCCGGCCAGCTGAAAGCGCTGCCAGGTGACTTCCACCAGACGCATCGCTTCGGCATCCGGGCACTGCGAACCGCGCTGCTGATACACGCTGTCGAGCCGCGCAAACAGCGCCGGGTTAAGGTAGATTTCGTCATTGAGCGCCGTCAGCTGCGGGGTGATCAGCTCATCAACCTGCTGGAGCCGCTCGCTGGTATTGGCTGAGGTCATCGCGGCAAAAACGGGGTACACGCGATTTAGCAGGCTACCGCTGCGCTCCAGCGCTTCATAGGTATTAGCAAAGGTTGCCGGCTCGGGGTTGCTGGCGATGGCCGCCACTTCCTGGCGCTTTTCGGCGATTCCGGCTTCCAGCGCCGGCAGGAAATGCGCTTCGTCGATCAGATCAAACGGCGGTGTCTGGTACGGCAACGGGCTGACGTTAAAAAACGGATTGGCACGTGAAGTCATTATCGCTCCTGATAATCAGCAACGCCGCAGCCACCTGCGGCGGGATGCTTTTATCCTGGCAGTTTCGTCGCCTGGCAACAACCTTGCGCGTGCGTATGGCTTTCCCGCTGCCACACGCACTTACCGTTGACCCAGGTTTGCGCGATGTTACGGTCATCACCCAGCGTCATCAGGACAAACAAACGCTGATGGATATCGTCGCTGTTGGCCATGCGCAGCTGCTGCAGCGGTGATACGGCAGGATCGATCACCACAAAATCCGCCTCTTTACCGGGGTTGAAGTTGCCGATTTTGTCATCAAGATCCAGCGCATGGGCGCCGCCCAGCGTGGCGTGNTANATCGCTTCTGCGGCGCTGAGTTTNTACTGNTGCAGCTGCCCCACCTTATAGGCTTCACCCAGCGTCTGCAGCATATTGAAGGTNGTGCCGGCGCCGACATCGGTGCCCATNCCCATGCGCACGCGCTGCTGCCAGCGGCGTTTNAGNTTGAACAGTCCGCTGCCGAGGAACAGGTTGGAGGTCGGACAGAAGGCCATCGCCGAGTCGGTGTCGTGCAGGCACTGCCATTCGCGATCCTCCAGATGCAGGCAGTGGGCAAATACGCTGCGTTTGCCGGTGAGCTGATGCTGGTGATACACATCAAGATAGCCGTCATGGGCGGGAAACAGCGTTTTTACCCAGGCGATCTCCTGCTGATTTTCGCTGAGATGGGTATGCAGCCAGGTATCGGGAAACTCGTTTTTCAGCTGCTGCACTTTCTCCAGCAGCTGCGGCGATGAGGTCGGCGCAAAGCGCGGCGTCAGCGCATAACCGAGACGCCCGCGCTGGTGCCAGCGCTGAATCAGCTCACGCGTCTGCTGATAACTTTGCGCCGGCGTTTCGGTCAGTTCCGGCGGTGCGTGACGATCCATCATTACCTTGCCGGCGATCAGCCGCATCTCCAGCTGTTCGGCGGCGCTGAACAGCGCGTCTACCGATTGCGGATGCACCGTACCAAACACCAGCGCAGTCGTGGTGCCGTTGGCCAGCAGCTGTTGCAGGAAAAACGCTGACATGCGCGCCGCGTGCGCCGCACAGTGGTACTGGCTCTCGACCGGAAAAGTGTACTGATTGAGCCACTCCAGCAGCTGTTCACCGAANGCGCCGATCATTTCGGTCTGCGGATAGTGAATATGGGTATCCACAAACCCCGGCAGGATCAGCTTGCCGCGCAGATCGATCACCTGCGTTGATTCCAGGTNTTGATGTGCCGGCTGCCAGCGCTCCAGACTCACCACTTTNCCGTCGCGCAGCGTCAGCAGACCNTCTTCAATATAGCGNGCCNGGTCGGCGAGGCCATCGGGCTGGTCNGCCAGCGCGGGGAAATCAAAAAAACTGGCGCGCAGNCGGGTTACAACAGAGTCAGACATGACGCTTCCTTCAGGGGTGTAATGCAGGTTTCAGATAGATATAGCAAAGATATTGCAAACCGCATGCCAGGCAAGCCCACCCAACAATCACTTTAAATTCAGATAAATACCCAATTTCAGCGCGATTATCGTCGCAAAAATTGCAGGCAATCGTATGCGTAACCGATTGCCTGTTCGTGGTTTTACCCTTGCGCATTGCGCTGGCGTTTTACGCCGGGAAAAGGTGCCTGATCGGGCACGCTCATGGTGCAGGGCTGCACCGCAACCGTGCAGGAAAGATTCTGCAACACGCCGCTCACGCTTTTCATGAGCGCCGCTGCGGGGTTAATGCTAAGGTGTGGCAGAGAACCTGAAATCGTATAAGGAACAGTGAGATGATTATTTTTGTTACCGGTGCGACCGCCGGTTTTGGTCAAAGTATCACCCGCCGCTTCATTGCTACAGGTCACAAAGTGATCGCCAGCGGACGCCGTGCTGAGCGTTTGCAGGAATTAAAACAGGAACTGGGCGACAACCTGTACACCGTGCAGCTGGATGTGCGTAACCGCGCGGCTATCGAAGAAGCCATCGCCGCCCTGCCCGCCGAATGGCGTGATATCGATGTGCTGGTGAACAATGCCGGGCTGGCGCTGGGCGTCGAACCGGCGCATAAAGCCAGTGTTGAAGACTGGGAAAATATGATCGACACCAACAACAAAGGGCTGGTGTATATGACGCGCGCCGTGCTGCCTGCCATGGTAGAGCGCAACGTCGGTCACATCGTCAACATTGGCTCGATAGCCGGCAGCTGGCCGTACGCCGGCGGCAACGTGTACGGGGCAACCAAGGCGTTTGTGCGCCAGTTCAGCCTCAACCTGCGCACCGACCTGCACGGCACCGCGCTGCGCGTCACCGATATCGAGCCTGGCCTGGTGGGCGGCACCGAGTTTTCGAACGTGCGCTTCAAAGGTGACGATGGCCGCGCGGATGCGGTGTATGAAGGCACCACCGCGCTGACGGCGGAAGACGTGACGGAAGCGGTCTATTGGGTGACCACGCTGCCGAAGCACGTCAACATCAACACGCTGGAAATCATGCCGGTGACGCAAACCACCGCCGGACTGAAAGTGTTTAAAGGATAAGCAAGCTNNGCGTGGCGGCCCNTCGGGTCGCCCTGCNCGGCCGGTTCAGGCCTTGCCCCAGCCGATAACGATAATCAGCATGCCGCTGAACGCCACCAGCGCACCNACCCAATCCCACGCACTCAGTTTGACGCCATCGACCAGCCGCAGCCAGATCAGCGCCGTTAACACATACACGCCGCCATAAGCCGCATANACCCGGCCGCTNGCTGCCGGATGCAGGGTCAGCAGCCAGACAAANAGCGCCAGGCTGGCTGCGGCCGGTAACAATAGCCAGGCGCTCATGCCGCGCTTCAGCCACAGCCACGGCAGAAAACAGCCGGTGATCTCGGCAATCGCAGTGATAAAAAACAGCAGCGCGGTTTTCACCAGCATACAAAGTCTCTCTGATCGTTAAACAAACCGCTCACCGCTGGTGAGCAAAGAAGCAGCGATGATATACTGACAGACAGTGTTGTGACAGCCGCCCTGCGCGCTGTGCTGGAGTTAACGAAAGGAAATGACGATGAAAAAACTGTTTTCCGCCCTGCTGGCTACCACGCTGACCGCCAGCGTATTGCTGACTGCGCCGCTGGCTGTCGCTAAGACGGATCGCCTGATTATTGAAGATGGCAACAACGCGGCCAGCAACGAGGCGGCGCGTCAGAGCAAAGAGCAGTGGAACGATACGCGCAACCTGCGTAACAAGGTGAATACCCGCGTGGAGAAAGAGTTCGACAAGGCAGACCGGGCCTTTGATACCCGCGACGCCTGCGAAAAAAGCTACAACGTTAATGCGTACTGGGAACCGAACACCCTGCGCTGCCTCGATCGCCGCACCGGCCGTCCGCTGGCGCCGTAACGCGCGCCAGCTGCTATAGTTTTCACGGGAATGACGCAACAAGGAGTGAGTGATGAAAAAACGTAATGCAGTTGTGTTGCTAATGGCGCTGGCGTTACCGCTGGCGGTGCAGGCGTCCTGCGAAAGCGTGCGCGCCGACATCAGCAAAAAGATCATCAACAATGGCGTGGCGGAATCGGATTTTACGCTGGATATCGTGCCGAACGATCAGGTTGATCAGGCAGGCGGTCAGGTCGTTGGCCACTGTGAAAACGACACGCAGAAAATCGTTTACAAGAAAAACGGTCGCGATGCGGATAGCAGCGTGCCGGACAGCGCGGGCAGCTCGCAGGATGCTCCCGCACAGTAATCTCTTCGGGCGGCTGGTCGGCCGCCCTGCTTTATTCCGCCTCCGGCCGCTGACGCGGCATCAGCCACGCAATCCACAACGTCAGCAGCGCAATCAGCAATGCCACCACAAATACCCAGTGCAGCGAACTGGCAATCTGCCCGGTCCAGAAGTGTAACTGCTCCTGCGGCAGCGCCTGACGGCTCTCCGGTGCCATAATTTTCTGCATCGGATCGCTGGCCTGCGGCAGCCGCAGCGACAGGTTGAGATTGAGCACCGCGCCCATTATCGCCGTGCCGATGGCTGAACCCAGCATGCGGCTGAACATGATTGAGGCGGTGCAGATGCCGCGAATTTCATAGTGCGCATGATTTTGTACCGACACCAGAAAGGTGGTGCTGGTCATGCCCATCCCGGTGCCAATAACAAACGCCGTCAGCCCGGCCTGCATGATGCTGCTGTCGGCGCGCAGCAGCAGTAACAGCGCGCTGCCGGCAATCAGTAAAAACGCGCCGAGCTGCGCGGTAAAGCGATACGAGGTGATCAGCATCAGGCGCCCGCTGAGCGTACTGGCCAGCGGCCAGCCAATCGACATCATCGCCAGCGCGCTGCCCGCCTGCAGCGGCGTGCCGCCAGTAATGCCCTGAATCCACGTCGGCAGAAACGCGCTGATGCCCATCATGGTGGCCCCGATAATCAGGTTCCCGGCATTACCGGCCACAATCAGGCGGCTGCGCCACAGCGCCAGCGGAAACAGCGGCGCATCGGCGCGCTGCTCGTGATGTTTCAGCCGCCAGCCGGCCAGCAGCGCCAGCGCCAGGAACGGCACCAGCCAGAAACCCAGCGCTTCCGCCTGTAACAGCGCCACCAGCAGTGCGGTGACGCTGATCATCAACCAGCAGCTGCCGGTCAGATTCAGCGTTGCGCCCTGATGCTGTTCGCGCGCCGGCAGAAAACGCGCCAGCAGCAGCATGGAGAGCAGACCAATCGGCACGTTTACCCAGAAAATCACCGACCAGTTAAAGTGCTGAACCAGCCAGGCACCGCTGAGCGGACCGATGACGGCCGCGACGCCCCAGACGCTGGAGAGCCAGCCCTGCACGCTGGCGCGCTCGCGCGGCGAGTAAATGTCCGCCACGATGGTGGTGGTCAGCGGCATGATCGCCCCGGCACCCAGGCCCTGAAAGGCACGAAACACAATCAGCCACGTCATGCTATGGGCAAAACCGCACAGCACCGAGCCCAGCAAAAACAGCGTTACGCCGATGAAAAATAATCGTTTGCGGCCCCAGATATCCGCCAGTCTGCCGTACAACGGGACGCTTACCGCCTGCGTCAGCAGATAAATAGAAAACACCCAGCCAAACTGCGCGAAACCGCCAAGATCGGCAATGATGGTTGGCATGGCCGTGGCCACAATGGTGACCTCAATGGCAGCCATAAACATCGCCAGCATGCAGGCAATCAGAATCCAGTGGCGATGTTCCGTTTGTANTTGTGCNCTTTCAGTCATACNTCTCCCTTTTTCTTACAAGGCTAGTCGAAATTTCNCCGACTCAGTTTCCTCTGNGTGCGCCTGNTTGTGACAATGTCACCTATCTTGATGAAAATTTTTTATTGTCGANCGACACCTTATTTCATGCGGGTTTCGCTTAGTTTTACNGCTTTTGTATCTACCTGATTTTGCCGTGAAAACTGGCAATGATCATCAAGCGTTGCTATAGCTCTAAAGGCAGTTTCTGGTTTTTCACTGTGAAAAAGCCGGGAAACAGTCATTTTAACTGCAATTTGACAGCGTGCTGGATTTTCGTCTGTGTATTGCACCGCATAACGCCGGTACGCTGAAAATAACGTCATAAAATCAATCGATTTTTTCAATCAGGGAGACGCACGCTATGCACAACGCATCGCTCGCCCGACGTGCCGGGCTGGCACTGCTCGCCATCGTGGTGGTGATAGCCCTGCTGGTGTGGGGATTAGGGCTGGATACGCTGCGCGACCGCAAGGTGGATTTACTTTACCTTGGGCAGCAACACCTGTACTTAGTGTTCTGGTCGATGTTATGCGCTTTACTGGTTGGCATCCCGAGCGGGATTTTGCTCAGCCGTCCCTTCGCCCGTCGCTGGGCTGAATATGTGATGCAAATCTTCAACGTCGGTAACACGCTGCCGCCGCTGGCCGTGCTGGCGCTGGCGATGGTGATTGTCGGCATTGGCGATCGCCCGGCGCTGATCGCCTTGTTCCTCGCCTCGCTGCTGCCGATTGTGCGCAACACCTATGCCGGTCTGAGCGCGGTGCCGCCGTCGCTGATTGAAGCCGCCAACGGTATTGGCATGACCAAACTGCAGCGGCTGCGCCGGGTTGAACTGCCGAATGCGCTGCCGGTGATCCTCGCCGGGGTACGCATCGCGACCGCGATTAACGTCGGCACCGCGCCGCTGGC
>Ga0058692_1000680_pt1 | contig 14018 bp, 12 predicted proteins | sample AgamicAtAmrz_FD_55216 | JGI IMG/M metagenome (GOLD analysis project Ga0058692, IMG submission 55216) | Agave microbial communities from Guanajuato, Mexico - At.Am.rz | ecosystem: Host-associated > Plants > Roots > Rhizosphere | place: Guanajato, Mexico | collected 2012-06-07 | reverse complement strand
GGCGTTTCGATGCGGTCATCCCAGGCCAGGCAGCGCACCGGCAGGACTTTCTCGACCGCCGTGTTGCGATAGCGCGCGCCGCCATTGATACCCTGAAAACTGAAGTAGCCGCCAATCATCATCAGCGCGCCGCCCGCCGCCACATAGTCGTGGATCAGCGTCAGGCGATTTGCCGTGCGCTGGCTCTTCAGCCAGGTATCCGGGTGCAGCAGCAACGTATTGGCGCCGATGTCGGANAGAATGATCGCATCCCACTGCTGAAGCCCGTCCGGGGTTAAAGGAAANTCGGTGGCGGCAGCATGGGCGGGCATGTAGGTGATGGCATAATCGCTGTCGGCCAGCGCCGCCATAAAGTCGGTCGCGCCATTATGCCAGGTGGCGGTGGCAAACTGATCGAAGCCTTTGACGTGAACAGACGTGCTGGTCCAGGACTCGCCGACCAGTAAAATTTTCTTCTGCATTCAGGTTCTCCCTTACCCACCAAAAACGCGCTGTGGGTTAGCAATCAGTAAGGTTTCAAGTTGTTCGCCGCTGACGCCGTGGCGTTTCAGGCGCGGGACAAAATGTTTAAGGATGTAGCCATAGCCGTGACCGCCGTAGCGGGTCAGCATGGTTTTCAGGAANACGTCCTGCGACAGCAAAATCTGTTCGATAAAGCCGTCATCGATCAGCTCGCGNATGGCGCGGGCATTNTCCTCATCGGACGGTGACTGCGCGGTCTCATCGGCGTAGTAATAGCTCATGCCGATCATGTCATATTCCAGAAAGGCGCCGCGCTGTGCCAGATCGCGCTGGTAGCGCTTATCGGCAAAGCTGGGGTTCATGTGGCACAGCACCACATGACGCAGGTCAGCGCCTTCTTCTTCCAGGATATCCAGCACCCGATGGCCTAAGCGCTCCCAGCCGGGCAGATGCACCTCAACCGGCACGCGTGTCGCGGCACTGGCGCGGCCCGCCGCCCGCAGGGATTTCTCCTCGTCAGGGGTAAAGCGGCTGGACACACCGATTTCGCCGATCAGGCCAGCCAGCACCTCGGGTTTCTCCTCTCTGCCGCCCAGGTCGTAAATCAGCCTGTCAGCGAGCGCGTCGATGCTGATCGTTTTGACCCAGTCGGGATGTGAGGGCTCCAGATACAGCCCGGTGCTCATGATGATGTTCAGCCCGGTCAGGCGCGCGATGCGCTGCAGCGCTTTCGGGTCACGGCCAATGCCGATATTGGTGGGATCCACCACCGTCTCGCCGCCCAGTGCCCGGAACTTCATCAGCTCTTCAATCGCCAGATCCACATCAAACAGCTGACAGTTATCGCGGCTGATCAGCGGATTAAGCGACAGCTCGCCCAGGTTTTCGATGCTGACCGGCATTTCCGCCAGATGACGCTCGCCACAGCAGCAGGGCGGTACCCACTTGCCGGAGGCATCCAGCAGAATGTGCTCGTGCATCAGCGTCACGCCCATCTCACTCACCGGCAGCGGGCCAAGGACGGTCATCACATAGCCGCTGTTGCTGCCCAGCGGCAGCGGATCGGGATGACGAAAAATAGAGTGTTTCATCAGCTATCCTTTCGCCGCCGATCGCGTCGGGTTGAGAATGCGGGTGTTGAGCCAGATGGCCAGCAGAATAATCGTACCGGTGGCGATCTGCGTGTAAAACGGGGAGATATGCGACAGAATCAGGCCGTTCTGGATGATGGCAATCGACAGCGCGCCGAGCAGCGTGCCGATAACGGTTCCGAAGCCGCCAAACAGGCTGGTACTGCCCAGCACCACCGCCGCGATCACCTGCAACTCGAAGCCTTCGCCCTGGTTGGAGGAGCCGCTGCCCAGACGCGCGGTGATGATCATGCCCGCCAGCGCCGCCGCCATACCGCTGAGGATGTAGACCTTCATGGTTACGGCTTTGGTGTTAATGCCGCTCCGGCGCGCGCCTTCCGCATTCGCGCCAATCGCCGTGACATAGCGACCAAAACGCATATGATTCAGNGCGATATGGCCGACGATCAGCGCCACGATGCCTANCAGCGCGGGCATCGGNACGCCCAGTACCCAGGCGCGGCCCATTAAAGCGAACGGGCTGTCGGCAGGNATGGGAATGGAGTAGCCCTGGGTAATCAGCAGCGCCACGCCGCGCACCACCGCCAGCGTNGCCAGCGTGACNATAAAGGCCGGAATGCCTTCGTAAGCGATAAAGAAGCCGTTAATGGCCCCCACCAGCGCGCCCAGCAGCAAGCCGCCCAGCAACACCACCGGCCAGGGCAGGCCCCAGTTATTCAGCGCGATAGCGGAGAGGGCGCCGACCAGCGCCAGCGTCGATCCTACGGAAAGATCGATCCCGCCCGTGGTGATCACCAGNGTCATCGCCGTGGCGACAATCAGCAGCGGCGCGCTCTGGCGAATGATATTCAGCCAGTTAGCACTGCTGAGGAAGTTGCCGGTGATCAGGGAAAAGACCACGCAGCAGAACACGAAAAACAGCGCGATGCTCACCACGCCAGAGTGGTTGTGCAGCAGACGACGCGGCAGCGAGTGCTGTGTCATACGGGAACTGCTCAGATTCATAATAGTCATCCTGTTACCTCGCTCAGTGCGCGGCGGCCGAGCGGGCGACAAACTTCTCACCCACGATCAAATTNACGATCTCGGTCAGATCCGTTTCGGCCACGCGGCGCTCCGCCACATTGGTGCCTTCGTACATCACCATGATGCGATCGCACACCAGGAAGAGATCCTGTAAGCGATGGGTGATCAGGATGACGCTCACGCCCCGTGCCGACACCCGGCGGATCAGCTCCAGCACCGCCTCCACTTCGGCNACGGCCAGCGCGGCGGTGGGTTCATCCATAATCAGTACCTTGGGATCGAAGGCGGCAGCGCGTGCAATGGCAATCGCCTGGCGCTGCCCGCCGGATAAGTTGCGCACCAGCAGCCGGGTATCCGGGATAGAAATTCCCAGGCCTTTCAGCATTTCCCGCGCGTCAGTGTGCATTTTTTCTTCGTCCAGAAACGGGATGCCGAAAATGGACTTCATCGGTTCACGTCCCATAAACAGGTTGCCTGCCACATCGACGGTGTCGCACAGCGACAGGTCCTGATACACCATCTCGATATGGCAGCGGCGCGAATCCGCCGGGTTAGAGAAATGCTGCTCTTCACCATCAATACGAATCGTGCCGCTGGTCGGGACGACCGCACCTGACAGCACCTTGGTCAGCGTGGATTTTCCCGCGCCGTTGTCGCCCACCAGACCCAGCACTTCACCCGGAGCCAGTTGCAGGTTGACGCCCTGCAGAGACCGGATCGCGCCATAGGTCTTGGTAATATTCACCATCTCTACCCGTGTCAGGGCAGTGTGTGCCTGCTGCATATGATTACTCCCATCACCACTAACGGGACCGTTACTCTGCATGTAAAAAGGGCTATCCGGCACGGTTTACGCCCTTGTAAACCGGTTTACCTGCAGGATAAACCCTTTGTCACAACACACAGAACAACACGCTACAAGATATTTGTTTGCCGGGTGAGACAGTGCAGCTTCCGTGCCAGTCTGCGACCCGGCGTGGCACTTGGGGTCTAACTCACTGTAATACAGCACATTTGCCGTTTGACTTCAGGTAAACCGGTTTACCGAACAGAAACCGGCAAAATGAAGGGCGCTCACTTTTTGCGCCAGTATTGTGCGTTTTTGCGCCATTCTGGGTCGTGGTTAACGGATCCGTATCGAGTCGCGCGCCACCCATTCAACCTGCAGGCGGGTTTCGGCGGGGACGGGGAGGTCATCATTCAGGATACGCAACATGATCTCTACGGCCGTGCGGCCCAGTTCACGTGCGGGCTGGCGGATGGTGGATATACGCGGCTGGGTGAAATCAGCATAGGTGGCGTCATCAAAGCCCACCAGGGACAGCGCGTCGGGCGCACTGAGCCCACGCGCGCGCAGGCCATCCATCAATCCCAGTACCAGAAAATCGCTGGCGGCAAAGACGGCGGTGGGGCGCTCTGCGCGGCTGAACAGCTGATCCAGCGCCTGTTTACCGAACTCACGCTGGTATTCGCCGTACATCACCCATTCGGGCGGGACACGCAGGCCAGCCTGCTCCATTGCGGTGCAGAACCCCTGGTAGCGTTCGCGTACACTCATCAGTTCCGCCGGGCCGCCGACAAAGGCGATATCCCGATGACCCGCAGCAATCAGATTTTCGGTAGCCATCCGTCCACCCTGAACGTTGTCGGCAAACACCTTGGGCACGACGCTGCCAGGGATGTCCTCATCCAGCAGCACGATGCGCTGGTGGCGGTTAATCTCTTTGCGTAACAGACCGTTATCAGGATGGTTGGTGGTAAACAGCAGGCCATCCACCTGGCAGGTATCCAGCCAGCGAATAAACTGACTCTCTTTGTCCGGATGGTTGCGGGTAATACAGAGGACCAGGCTGTAGCCATGGGCAGAGGCGGCTTCTTCGGCGGCATCTGCCAGTTCGGCAAAGAAGGGATTGGTAATATCGGGCAGCACCAGCCCCAGGGTTTCGCTGCCGCCCTTGCTCAGGCGACGCGCCAGGCTGTTACCGCGATAATCCAGCTGANGAATCGCCGCTTCAATGCGATCAATCGTCTCCTGCGGCAGCATAATGCTTTGATTCATATAGCGGGATACGGTCGCTTTAGAGAGCCCGGCCAGCGCTGCCACATCCGATAACAGCACCCGTTTTTTACTCATATCACCTGCCATCTTGCCCGGAATCGGCTATCAGTAACACAGTTGCGCGCAGCGGAGACAGNTTTTCCATGCCCGCTGACGATAAAATAATCGCTTGACAAAATTTAGCCAGAAGCGAATGTTAAAGGCAGTTTACCGCACGACCCGGGAGTCACTCCCAAACCCGATTAATTCCTTTCACACGTGCACCATAATGGACGGTGTGCAGAAAGTCGATTATTCAGGTTCTGGCTGAAGCAGCCATTCAGACGATATTTGCCCGCCAACACTATTCCCTCTGCATTTTAATGCGGAGATCNACTGGTTATCGCTCATTCCCGACGAGGAATTTTAAGATGATGGCATTTAACACCAGAAAACTGCGTGCTGTTGCGCTGGCAACCGGCTTACTGTCTGCGGGTTCATTATTTTCACTGGCGAAAGCCGCGCCCACTTATGCGCTGGTTCAGATCAATCAGCAGGCCCTGTTTTTTAATCAGATGAATAATGGCGCCCAGGAAGCAGCGAAAGCCAGCGGTAAAAATTTAGTGATCTTTAACGCTAACGATAATCCCGTATCTCAAAACGACGCCATTGAAACCTATATTCAGCAGGGTGTGAAGGGCATTATGGTGGACGCGATTGACGTCAACGGCATTATGCCAGCGATTAAAGAAGCGGCCGCCGCCAGAATACCGGTTATTGCGATTGATGCGGTATTACCGGCGGGCCCACAGGCGGCACAGGTGGGCGTGGATAACCTGGAAGGCGGCAAAATTATTGGTCACTATTTTGTCGACTACGTGGCGAAGAATATGGGCGGCAAAGCGCGACTGGGCATTGTGGGCGCGCTGAATTCGGCCGTACAGAACCAGCGTCAGAAAGGGTTTGAAGAAACTATCAAAAGCAATCCGGGCATCACCGTCGCGGATGTGGTTGATGGGCAGAACGTGCAGGATAGTGCGATGACGGCGGCAGAAAACCTGATCACCGGTAACCCGGATTTAACCGCTATCTACGCGACCGGCGAACCGGCACTGCTGGGCGCAATTGCGGCGGTGGAAAACCAGGGCCGCCAGAAAGAGATCAAAGTCTTTGGCTGGGATCTGACTTCCAAAGCCATCAGCGGGATTGATGGCGGTTATGTCACTGCTGTCCTGCAACAGGACCCGAAAAAGATGGGTGAAGAGGCGGTAAAAGCCCTGAACGCGATTACCGCAGGCAAAACCGTGTCGAAAACCATTCTGGTCCCGGCCACGGTGGTGACCAAAGCCAACGTGGACAGTTATCGCGCAATGTTTAAATAACCGCTGGCTCGCCGCCTGACTGGAGCAGCGCGGCGAGTTCCTCTGCGGTGGGGAAGGCCTGACGTGTCCCATGACGGCTGACAGTGAGCGCCGCAGCCTGACTGGCATGCGTCAGTGCTAATGCATCGATTTCCCCTCCGCGCCGGATCGCGGAAGCCAGCATCACGGCAAGAAAGGTATCGCCTGCGCCGGTAGTATCTGTGGCATTAACGGGTTGCGCCGGACAAAACGTTCGCTGGTCGCCCTGCGTCAGCCAGGCGCCCGCACTGCCCAGTGTGGTCACTAACGTTTTCACTGCGCGGGGCTGCAGCTGCTGCGCTTCGTGCTGATTGACCACGGCGATATCGACCAGCGACCAGCATGAGGCAAAAGCGGCGTGCACGGGTGAGGGGTTAAATACGGTTATCAGGCCGCAGGATTTGGCCAGGCTGAACAGCGCATGGGTTTTTTCGGGCGAGAAATTGCCCTGCTGCACCAGCAGATCGCCCGGACGCGCGCTGGCCAGATGGTGGCTAAGCGTAGTGATATCCAGCGCATCTGCCGCCGATGTACTGGTAATAATGGCGTTATCGCCATCGGCGCTATGCAGAATAAGCGAGGTGTCGCTCAACGCGGTCATGGGCTGCGTGGGCAGTAACGTCACGGGCTCGTTCATGAGCTGCTGACGGATCCATTTTCCTTTGCTGTCGTGACCGGTTGCGGCAATTAAACAGGTTTCAATGCCGCAACGGGATAACACTATTGCCTGATTCGCGCCTTTTCCGCCGATATCCTGCGATCGCTGATAACCGTGAACAGAGGCGCCCTTAGCCGGAATATCGGTAACAGACCAGGTTTCATCGACAGTAATATTTCCAGCCACATAAACACGCATAGTGTTTTCCCGAACAGGATAAAGAAGCGATGGTTGCTATATCAGCAGGAAAAATTGATGCAATACAAGCGATATTTTCACGCCCTAAAGCGGTTATTGGCGTCATTCATTGTGACCCCTTCCCGGGCTCACCAAAATATCGGGGCAAACCTGTCAGCGCGATAATTGATCGCGCATTACGCGATGCGGAAAATTATATTGCTGGGCGGGGTTCACGGCCTGATTGTGGAAAATCATGGCGATATTCCTTTTTCAAAACCTGAGGATATTGGCCCGGAAACGCCGGCGCTGATGGCGGTGATTACGGAAAAAGTGCGGGAGCGTTTCGGCGTGCCGCTGGGCATTAACGTGCTGGCGAATGCCGCGCTGCCTGCCTTTGCCACCGCGCTGGCGGGCGGGGCGGATTTTATCCGCGTCAATCAGTGGGCGAATGCTTATATCGCCAACGAAGGCTTTATTGAAGGGGCTGCCGCGAAAGCGCTGCGCTACCGTAGCCAGCTGCGGGCCGAACATATCCGGGTATTCGCCGACAGCCATGTTAAACACGGCAGCCACGCGATAGTGGCCGATCGCTCCATTCGGGAACTGACCCGCGATGTCGACTTCTTCGAAGCGGATGCGGTTATTGCCACCGGACAACGCACCGGCGACAGCGCCACGCTGGAGGAAATCGACGAGATCCGCGCTGCCACCACCTTACCGCTGCTGGTGGGGTCGGGCGTGACGCCCGCCAACGTCTGCCAGATTCTGGCGCGCACGCAGGCCGTGATCGTGGCCAGTGCGCTCAAAGTCGATGGCGTCTGGTGGAACGATGTGGATCGGGAGAGGGTAAAAGCGCTTATGGCGGTCGCGCAGCCTGCGCTGGAGCAGCCATAACCGCCCTTTATTGCCAGACGCAGAGAACAAAAAACCCCGCAGGGAGGCGAGGTTTTTTGGTTACGTCAGCCCAGCCAGCCTTTCACCACCGGCAGCACGGCGGGAAGCTGCGACAGCAGGTAGAGGATCAGCCCGATGGTGCCGCCTACCAGCGTCCCGTTGATGCGGATAAACTGCAGATCCTTACCGATGTTCAGCTCTATCTGCTGCGACATATCCCGCGCATCCCAGCTTTTCACCGTGTCGCTGATATGGCGCGTCAGGAAGCGGGCAAACTCCGGCGCGACGCTGCGGGCGGCCTGCTCCAGGTGCTGATTCATTGAGTCGCGCAGCGCCGGGTCGGCGGCCAGGGTTTCGCCCAGCCAGCGTGCCGCATCGCCTATTTTCTCCTGCACGCGTGAATCTTCGCTGCTGAAATCTGCCTTGAGCCAGCTGCGCATATCATTCCAGAGCTCGCCGATGTAGCGGTTAAAGGAGGCATCCTCTTTCAGCCAGCCTTTGATCTCGTCGGCGCGGGCCGCCATTTCCGGGTCGCTCTGCAGCTTCACGATGAGCTTCTCAACCGCCCGGTTAAAGCCCAGCCGCAGTTCATGGCCCTGATCCAGCGCCACATCATCCAGCAGGGAATCCACCGCGTTCGCCACCAGTTCTGCGCTGTGCTCGCCCAGCCACTCGGTCGGCAGCATTTTCGCCTTGATGGGATGCTCGCGCTTCAGCCAGCGCACCAGCTGGTTAGCGATAAATTCCCGGGTGGTGGGTTTGTGCAGCAGCTTCAGCAGCTGGTCGATTGCCGCGTCCAGCAGCGCCTGGTGACGATTGTTCTTCGTCAGGCTCTCCAGCACCAGGGCACTGGTCTGGCTGAGATCGACTTTGTCGATAGCGCGATGCACCGCACGACGCATAAAGGTCTGGATGCGGGTGTCATCGGTCAGATCCAGGAAGCCGCGCATCACCTGCAGCAGATGGCGGCCCACGCGGTCGGCGTTACCTGGCGCATTGAGCCACTGCGCCAGCAGGGTGGAGGGATCGTAGCGGCGGATCAGATTCAGCAGCGAATCGGTATCCAGAAACTTCTCCTGCACAAAGCGCCCCAGATTCTCACCGATGCGATCTTTGTTGCGCGGGATAATGGCCGTATGACGGGCAATAAACGGCACCGGCACGCGGCGAAACAGCGCCACCACCGCAAACCAGTCGGCCAGCGCGCCGACCATCGCGGCTTCCGCTATGGCTTTGAGGCCGCTGACGTAAAAGTTGGGGGCAGAAACAGTGTGACAATAAAGGTGAGGGCGGCCAGCAGCAGCAGCGAAAGCGCCAGGCGTTTGGTCCGTTTGAGTTCGCGTTGTTTATCCATATCCTGATCTTAGCAGTTTGCCTGCTTAACAGGTCAACGTTCTCCTCTCCCGGTCGAAAAGTGCAGTTAAGTCTGGCACGGATTAATGCGGTCTTAACCGGACGGGCGAGGCGCTGACCAGACTGTTCCTAAAAACTAATCACCTTAAAAATTACCACTCTGATAAACAGTTACGGCGGTGTACATTCCGGAGGCAGTCTCCTTACGTTGACACACCCTATCCATGGAACCAGACCAGGAGAATTCACGTGAAAGCAATCGCAACGGCAACCGCCAGTCTGTTGATGTTAATGAGTGGTATCGGCGCGCATGCAGAAGGGCTGACCACCTCTGCCGATGGAAAAAATCTGACCGTCAGCTTCGGCAAGCCCACCATTAAGCAGGTCCTGCATTACCGTAAAATGTACGACAAAAAACCCTTTCCCGATGCCGAAATTTATTACTACGACAACGGCACCTATAAAATCATCTCGCAGGGTGAAAACCATTACGGCGTCTACGTGATGCAGGGCAGTTTCGATGATGAGACCTTCACGGTGCGCTTTATCTCGCTGCCCTCCAGCGACTGGGGTAACAAGACCGCCTTCCATCAGCTGACCTTTGTGCACGGCGATAAGCAGAATGTGTTTATCCAGAACGCGATTGTCGATACCGGCGAAGCGATTGCCCAGCAGAACGGCACCTACACGCAGGAAAAGAACAGGTCACCAACCCGGTCTCCACCCACTGGAAACATCAGTAGCGTTAAGGTGGCAGCCCGGCTGCCACCCACCTTTAGCGGCGACGACCGCCAAACAGGCTGCCCAGCACGCCGCGAATAATCTGGTGAGTAATCTGACGGCCGGCGCTCTTCGCCATGGTCTGCACCACACCATCCCGCTTGCCGCCGCGCGGACCGGTGCTGCCAAACAGGATCTCTTTTAATCCCCCCAGAATCCCGTCATCGACCGCCACCGTGTTGCCTTTGGCTGCAGGCGCATTGGCCTTGTCACTGGCGGCCTGCACGCCCTGTTGCAGCCGTTCATAAGCCGATTCCCGATCGATCCGTGTCATATTTGCCATACAGCGGCGAATGGTTGATCAGACCGTTGCGCTCATCGCCTGTCACCGGCCCCATGCGTGAACCAGGCGCAATCACCATGGCGCGCTCGACGACCGACGGACTGCCTTTGGCATCCAGGAAGGAGATGAGTGCTTCGCCGGTGCCGAGTGCCTGAATGGCCTCTGCGCTGTCAAAAGCCGGATTGGCGCGCAGCGTCTCTGCGGCGGTTTTTACCGCCTTCTGATCTTTGGGGGTGAAGGCGCGCAGGGCGTGCTGTACGCGGTTGCCAAGCTGGCCCAGCACCCGATCCGGGATATCCGCCGGGTTCTGGGTAACAAACCAGACGCCGACCCCTTTGGAGCGGATCAGGCGCATCACCTGTTCGATCTTCTCCAGCAGCACCGGTGGTGCGTCGGTAAACAGCAGGTGCGCCTCATCAAAAAAGAAGACCAGCTTAGGCTTATCCAGATCGCCCGCTTCCGGCAGACGCTCATACAGCTCTGACAGCAGCCACAGCAGGCTGGTGGCATAGAGTTTCGGCATCTGGTAGAGCTTTTCAGCGGAGAGGATATTAATGACGCCTTTACCGCTGCTGTCGACGCGCATCCAGTCGGCGATATCCAGCATCGGTTCGCCAAAGAAGTGCTCTGCACCCTGTTGCTCCAGCGTCAGCAGACCGCGCTGAATCGCGCCGATCGAGGCGCTGTTGATATTGCCATACTGGGTCTGGAAGCTCTTGGCGTTATCACCGATGTACTGGGTCATGGCGCGCAGATCTTTGAAGTCCAGCAGCAGCAGCCCCTGATCATCGGCGATGCGGAAGATAATCTGCAGTACGCCGCTCTGCACCTCATTAAGGTTCAGCAGGCGCGCCAGCAGCAGCGGGCCGAGATCGGAGACGGTTGCCCGCACCGGATGGCCTTTCTCGCCGAAGATATCCCACAGCACCACCGGATTGCTCTGCGGCTGCCAGTCGGTGACGCCGATCTTCGCCAGTCTCTCCTGAAGCTTTTCGCCGGACTGACCGGCCATCGCCACGCCGGTTAAATCGCCTTTCACGTCGGCCATAAAGACGGCACGCCGCTGGCGGAGAAGGATTCGGCCAGCTTCTGCAGCGTGACGGTTTTACCGGTGCCGGTTGCGCCGGTGATTAAGCCGTGGCGGTTCGCCATTTGCGGTAACAGATGGAGTTCGACGTCTGGCGTCCGGGCAATCAGTAGCGGAGATGTCATGATTTTCCTCTCTCGGGCAACGGGTTATGCCTGAAGGATAGCAAGCGAAGGGCAGGGAAGAGGAGAACAATTCGTCAAAAGCGAGGCCGTTGCGCTGTCCTGCAACGGCCTCGCTTTTACTGTCGTCATTTCAGGCAGGCTGCCATCCCTGCCGGGTTTTCTACTTCTGCACCTCTTCAAAATTGAGCAGGCTGACGCCGATACCCTGCTGCAGGCTCTTCAGGTTGCTGCGCACGGCGACCTGGGTTGCGCCCTGCAGCAGCAGAACAAACGGCGAATCCTGCTGGACGCGGGTCTGCAGGGCCGTGTAAAGGCTGCGACGTTTTGCGGCGTCACTCTCTCCGGCGGCGGCGCGGGTCTGCGCGCTGAGTTCAGGGATCGTCCAGCCGACGCGCCAGGCCAGGGTTTTGCCGCCGCCGGGCACGTTATAAGCAAAGGCACTGGCGTTGGTGTTGGGATCGATGTAGTCCGCGCCCCAGTAGGAGAAGATCGCCTGGAAGTCACGGCTGCGCATTTTGCTCCACAGCTCCGATTCCGCCACCGGCTGAAGATCGAGTTGCACATCCGCTTTAGCGAAGCTCGCCTGCAGCGCCTGTGCCACGTCGATATAAGGCGGCTGATTGACCACCGTCAGCGCGATATGCGTGCCCGGTTTAATGCCGCCTTTCTGCAGAATTTCCTGTGCCTTTTTCAGATCGTAGTGAAACGGCGTGGTATCCAGGGTGCCGTCAAACCCGTCCGGCAGGAAGCTCTGGTGAATACGGTACTGACCCTTCAGCAGCTGGTTCGCCAGGCTCTCATAGTCCACCAGCCAGCGCGCTGCCTGCCACAGCGCCGGATTGCCCAGCGCCGGTTGCTGCGGACTTTGGGTGTTAAAGCCGAGGTAGTAAACCAGGCTCGACGGGAAGGCCTCGACGCGCACCCCCGCCGTGTTCTTCAGCGCGGCGATCTGGTCCGGGCCGAGCTGATAGGCGACATCCACGTCTCCCTGCTGGATCAACAGCCGGCGGCTGCCCGGATCGGCCACCCCTTTCAGCAGAACGCGCTTCAGATGCGGTTTTTGGGTGCTGTAGGGATTGGCCTCCAGAACCAGCGCCTGCAGCGGCACAAACTGCCTGATGGCGTAGGCGGCGCTGCCTGCCGAGTGCACCTTCAGCCAGCCGTTGCCGTAGTCGTTGTTACTGGCGTGCTGCCGGACCAGCCTGCTGTCGACAATCGAGGCGACCGGCGCGGTCAGCAGGCGCAGCGCCAGGTCGCGGCCAATCTCCGCCGGCCAGCGCAGCTCAAGCTGGTGGTCGCTGATCACCGTGAACTGCTGGTCGATATTTTCTGGCGTCCAGCCAAACTCGCCCAGAATAAAAGAGGGTGCTTTATTCAGCTTCACCGCGCGGGTTAAGGAGAACACCACATCCTGAGCGGTCAGCGGATTACCGCTGGCGAAGCGGGCCTGGGGATTAAGATCAAACACCAGACTGTGCGGTGTTTTGCCCGCCTGCCAGCGGGTCGCGGCCAGCGGCGAGAGCTGCTGTGGATTGCGATGATCCGGCTCCAGCAGCATCTGGTAGATATTGCGCAGGCTGCTGTTGCTGACCGTTTCGAAACTTTCCGCCGGGTCAAAACTGATGATGCCATCCAGCGGAACGGCCACCACCAGTGTATCGGCGGGGGTGGCGGCGTGTGCGGAATGAACCAGAGTCAGCGCCGTTAACAGGGACAAAAGCGTTTTTCGCATAGAGAGGGTTATCCTGAGTCGGTAATGGCTCTACTCTAGCGGGCGTCCGATAATCTCAAAATGCCGGTTTGTTCTGAGCTTTGCACAAATATTCGCGTCAGATTCAGGCGGACAGGAAGGAGAATATAATGGCGGATGGTGATTATTTTTTTTAGACTCTTTTCGAACCGGAAATATTATTCCGGCTCACTGAAGCAAAAGCCCGTTATCTGTAACTGACCACCTGAAAAAAGCGGCCTGTTTAAAGCGTGGCGTGCAGAAAAGGCAGCGAGCAGGGAAGCGTAATTCTTTTATCGATCAATGAGCGTGATAATGACAAGATGAAAATATCCCGCCACATAGCTGCCGGGTAATGGCTAATTAACCGATTTTTATCGCTTTTTCCCGGTATTGCCTCTTCCGGTTACGCTTTTTTCTGCCCGCTGAATGGGTGCCGTCTGATAACCGTTTTCGGCTGTGACAGCGCGTAAATTTTAATTTTACATTCAGACACATTTATATCCCTAAGATTGTCAGGTCTTTAACCGATATATTTTCTTTGTCACCGATAGATAATTCTACCCGCCCTTAACCGTTCTGCCGTCGTCTGTGCCGTGTGCGTGAATACCGGCGGGGAATACCCCTCTGCACACCGCCTTTCAGCGTCATCAGCGATTAAGAGGGGTATTCAGCAGATGAGAGTCGTGCGGATATGCTTTTAGAAAAACCCACCACCAGGCGTAAATTTTTGCTCGGTTCACTGCTGGCGCTGCCATTAAGTGAGCTGGTGTTAAAGGGCATCACGGCGGCACAGGCGGCAGAGATGGCGGCCCCCGAGTTAGCCGATTACAGGCCGATCTTTTTCAGTGCCGACGAGTGGCAGTTCATCCTGGCGGCCACCGATCGTCTGATCCCGGCAGGCGGCAAAGG
>Ga0058692_1000671_pt1 | contig 14094 bp, 9 predicted proteins | sample AgamicAtAmrz_FD_55216 | JGI IMG/M metagenome (GOLD analysis project Ga0058692, IMG submission 55216) | Agave microbial communities from Guanajuato, Mexico - At.Am.rz | ecosystem: Host-associated > Plants > Roots > Rhizosphere | place: Guanajato, Mexico | collected 2012-06-07 | reverse complement strand
CCGTCCTTCGAACGGCTTAAAAACCCCATCTGCGTCGCCGCCGCCGGCAGCGCCCACGGCGGCATGCTCGCCTCGTTGTACACGCGACCGATGATCAGCGGCCGGTCCGGGTCGCCGTTGATGAAGTCCACCACCACCTCGTCGTTCACCCGCGGGATCTGCACCCCGCCGAACCCCTGGCCCGCCCACGCGCTCGACACCCGCACCCAGCACGAGCTCGTGTCGTCGCCCTTCGCCAGGCGGTCCCAGTGGAACTTCACCTTCACCCGGCCGTAGCGGTCCGTCCAGATTGACTCACCCGCCGGGCCCACCACCTTCGCCGTCTGCGGGCCGTGCGTCTTCGGCCACGCCGTCGCCGGCTCCGCGCGGTACGTCACCGACGACGGCAGCACCGTGAACGCGATGTTGTGCCGCGCACCGCCGCCGCCGCTCGCGTACCCGTTCTCCTCGAAGTCGTACCGCGCCGACGTCACCAGGTACTCACCGTTGTCGCTGAAGTGCGGCGCGTTCACGATGCCGAACCGGTACCCCGGCGCGATGCCCGTCGCCGTCCCCGTTCCGCTCACGCTGTGGTGCGCAACCTGCCACACCTCCTGCCGGATGCGCGTGTAAAACTCACCGTGGCTGTGGTCGACAAAATGGCCCGGCCAGTCGTACACGTCCACCGCCCCCGGCACCGGCGACACCGGGTTCTGCCGCGCCTGCAGCATCCACGCGTTCGGCTTGCGGAAGTCGTAGTCGTCCGTGCTGTACATTCCCGGCGTCACGCTCTCGCACAGCGACCACTGGCTGATGCCCTCCTCCGTCACGCTCCCGCCCGACGCCGTCACGTGGTACGGTATCGTCTCGTAGCCCGCGAACGCCTCGTGCTGGTCCGCCCCGTCGCACAGCACCATCACGTGACGCTCCGCCTCGTGGCGGAACCAGTAGTAAATCCCCTCCAGCTCCATCAGCCGGCTGATGAAGTCGAAGCTGCTCTCCTGGTACTGCACGCAGTACTCCCACACCCGGTAGCTGCTGCCCAGCCGCGTCTCCACGTTCACCCCGTTCTCCTGCAGCAGCGTCTGCACTATCTGCGGCACCGTCTGACCCTGGAATATCCGCAGGTTGCGGTCCCGGCGCATCGGCCACAGGTCCGGCTCCACCCGCAGCTGGTACACCGCGTAGCGCGTCCCGCTCAGCTCCTCGCTGCGCACCGCCACCCGCGTGATTTTGCCGTTGAGGTAGCGCGGCGACAGCAGGCTCTGCGTCGGCAGCGTGAACGTGACCGGCTGCCCCAGCAGCGCGTGCCGGTCAATGCGCGCGTCCGTGGCCAGCAGCTCGGCGTTCAGCTCAAACGACTGCGACAGCGCCTCGGCGCCGGTGAGTTTCCAGAACAGCAGGCCGTCCATCGGCAGCTGCGCGGTGATGCGTGAGAACATAATAAATCCCTGATGATTAACTGTGTGGATCGAGCAACCAGACGCCTTCTTCGCTGATGGTCAGCGTTTGCTCGCGCGTGCCGCCCTGGCCGCTGATGGCAAAGGTATAATTGCCTGGCGCCAGCTGCAGCGCGGCAAAACCATTGGCAGCAGGCACCAGCGCCTGCGGTTTGCCATTCACCTGGACGCGTTCGCCCTGCTGCAGCTTGATGTAAACCTGCGCGACCGGCTCCGGCGGCGGTGCAGGCTGCGGCTCCGCTTCGCGCGGTTTTTCCGGCGTTACCGCTGCCGTTGCGGCTGGCGCTGACGACGCTGAAGGTGAAACTGCAGGATCAGCAGCTGGCGCGCTGTTTTGCACCGTCTCTGCCGGCGCCGCAGGCTCATCGCCCCCGGACATCAGCAGCCCCACGCACAATCCCACCAGCACGCCCGCGGCCACCAGCCCCGGCAGCGCAAAGCGATGGCGCAGCAGCGATTTCACCGGCGAAAGCGTTTCGGCTTCGTTCGCCTCTTCCACCGGCACCAGCATGGTGCCCGGTCCGCTGATTTTGGCGCTCAGCAGCGGTTCCGGTTCGCGCTCTGGCAGCGCCATCAGCCCGGCAAAAGCATCAATATCCTGCGGCCGATCTTCCGGTTTGAGCGCCAGCGCACGGTCCACCGCCGTCAGCAAGGCCTGGGAGTAGCCCGGCAGGCGGCGCGCGGCCAGCGGCTGGTAGTTATCTTCGATGCTGCGCACCACGCTCACCGGCGGTGGCGCCCCGGTGATCAGCGTNTGCAGCACCGCGCCCAGCGCGTANATATCCGTCCACGCGCCCTGTTCGCTTTCGTCGTTATCGCTGTATTGCTCGATGGGCGCATAGCCCGGACGCAGCATGGTTTCGCTCTCATCCGAGAGGTTGCCAATGGTTTTACGCGCAGAGCCAAAGTCCAGCAGCACCGGCTCGCCGCTGCTCTGAATCTGGATGTTATCCAGCGAGATATCTCGGTGCAGGTAACCGGCGTCGTGGATGGTTTTGATCGCACCCAGCAGCGGCGGCAGCAGGCGACGAATCCAGGCTTCATCCACCAGCTGCGGATTGCGCTCGCGCAGGTTCGATAAGGTGGTGCCGCTGTAAAACACCGTGCCCATATAAGCGGTGTCGTTCTGCACCCAGAAACGCAGCACGTGCAGCAGATTNGGATGGTTGAAGCGGGCCAGCAGGCGCGCCTCCTGAATAAAGCTGTTCAGCCCNGCATGAAAGGTTTTNCTGAAGCGTTCGCTGCGCAGCACCAGATTCAGATCNTCGCTGCGCACNGCCAGCGAAGCCGGCATAAACTCTTTNATGGCGATATCACGNTCCAGCTGATGATCCCAGGCACGATAAACAATGCCAAAGCCGCCACCACCGATCACTTCTTTAATTTCAAACTCATTGAAACGGTAACCCACCGGCAGAGCGTTGGGTACGTTGAGGGGATTATCGTGTTCCGACATTTTCGAAAACTCTCTGATCACTAACGGCTTTAGACATCGAACTGGCAAACAAACTCGCCCTGCTCACAGCGTACCTGCACGCGACGATAGCGTTCATCGCGGGCGTGGGCGCTGAGCAGCATCTGGCTCATCTGCGGCAACAGGGTATTGGTAAGGATGGCGTCGACCATGCGGCCACCGGACTCCACTTCCGTGCAGCGCTGCACGATCTGGCTGATGACCGAATCGTCAATCTGCGCGCTGATGCCGTGGTTATCGGCGAGGCGCTGAACGATACGGCCCAGCTGCAGCCGGACGATTTCCGCCAGCATCGCGTCGCTCAGAGGGTAATACGGCACCACCAGCAGGCGACCCAGCAGCGCTGGCGGGAAGACCTCCAGCAGCGGTTTACGCAGCGCGGTGCTCAGCGCTTCCGGATCCGGCATCAGCTCCGGATCGGCACACATCGCGCTGATCAGCTGCGTACCGACGTTGGAGGTCAGAATGATGATGGTGTTACGGAAGTCGATATGGCGCCCTTCGCCATCCTCCATCCAGCCTTTATCGAACACCTGGAAGAACAGCTCGTGCACATCCGGATGCGCCTTCTCAATCTCATCCAGCAGCACCACGCTGTAGGGACGACGCCGCACCGCTTCGGTCAGCACGCCGCCTTCGCCATAGCCCACGTAGCCCGGCGGTGCGCCTTTCAGGGTGGAAACGGTGTGGGCTTCCTGAAACTCGCTCATGTTGATGGTGATGATGTTCTGCTCGCCGCCGTACAGCGACTCGGCCAGCGCCAGCGCGGTTTCGGTTTTGCCGACGCCGGAGGGACCGCACAGCATAAAGACGCCGACCGGTTTGTTCGGATTGTCGAGGCGCGCGCGTGAGGTGCGCACGCGTTTGGCGATCAGATCGAGACCGTGCCGCTGGCCAATCACGCGCTGGTTGAGCGTATCGGCGAGATTGAGCACCGCGTCGATTTCGTTTTTCACCATGCGCCCCAGCGGAATCCCGGTCCAGTCTGCGACCACGGCGGCCACCACGCTGGCATCCACGGCGGCAAACAGCAGCGGCGCTTCGCCCTGCACCTGCTGCAGCTGCTGTTGCGTCGCGTCCAGCTCATCGCGCAGCGCGGCTTCGCCCTCCGTCACGCAGCGCGCCCGCAGGGCAATCAGCTGATCGACCAGTTCACGCTCCTGCTGCCAGCGCTGCTGCAGCGCATCGCGCTCGGTTTCCAGCGTTGCGCGCTGCGCGGCAACCGCCTGCGAACGCGCCGCATCGCCCAGCCCGACTTTGCTTTCGCGCTCAATGATCTCCGCTTCAATCTCCAGCGCGGCCAGACGATGCAGGCAATCTTCCAGTGCCGCAGGCTGTGCGCCCTGGCTCACCGCCACGCGTGCGCAGGCGGTGTCCAGCAGCGCCACCGCTTTGTCCGGCAGCTGGCGCGCCGGAATGTAACGGTGCGACAGCTTCACCGCCGCGCTGACCGCCTCATCCAGCAGCAGTACCTGATGGTGCTTCTCCAGCGCGCTGACGGTGCTGCGCAGCATCAGAATCGCTTTGGCTTCATCCGGCTCCTGCACCTGCACGGTCTGGAAACGACGCGTCAGCGCCGGATCTTTCTCAATGTACTTTTTGTATTCGGCCCAGGTGGTGGCACCGATGGTGCGCAGCTGGCCGCGCGCCAGCGCCGGTTTCAGCAGGTTGGCGGCATCGCCGGTGCCCTGCTGGCCGCCGGCACCGACCAGCGTGTGGATTTCGTCGACGAACAGCACAATCGGCGTCGGGCTGGACTGCACTTCATTAATCAGCGCCTGCAGGCGCGCTTCAAATTCGCCTTTCATGCCGGCACCGGCCTGCAGCATGCCGATATCCAGCAGCCACAGCTGCACATCCCGCAGCGGAGCCGGTACGTCGCCAGCGGCAATACGCAGCGCCAGGCCTTCGACCACCGCGGTTTTGCCAACGCCCGCTTCGCCGGTCAGCAGCGGGTTGTTCTGCCGGCGACGCATCAGAATATCCACCATCTGGCGGATCTCTTCATCACGGCCGGTGACCGGATCGATGCGTCCTTCGCGTGCGCGCGCGGTGAGATCCTGCGCGTACTGCGCCAGCGTGCTGGTGCTGGCTGCCGGTGCGGCACTCTCCGCGCCCGGCTGCGCCACCAGCGCCTGCTGTGCCTCTTTACTGCTGGCGAGCAGCGTGTCGAACTGCTCCAGCAGCGCATCAGCATTGATACGGCCAAACTGGCCGGAGATGCCTTTCAGCACGCTGGCGAGGTTGAAGGTTTTGAGCATGCCAATCAGCAGATGGCCGCCGCGAATGCGCGTCGCACCGTACTTCAGCGAGGCGTAGACCCAGGCGCGCTCGACGGCGCTGTCGATGTGTTCGGCGAGATCGGAAACCGCGCTCGCACCGCGCGGCAGGCGGTCGAGCGCCGCGACGATATCCCGCGTCAGCGCGTTTTCATCCAGTGAAAAATGGCTGATCACCCGCTGTAAGTCGCCATCCTGCTGCTGCATCAGCTGGTGCAGCCAGTGCACCAGCTCAACATAAGGATTNCCGCGCAGTTTACAAAAGGCGGTGGCGCTTTCCAGCGAGGTAAATAACAGCGTATCCAGTTTGCCGAATAACACGGCACGGCTGATTTCTGACATATCGGGTCTCTTTAATGAAAGAAGCAGGCTGTGTAACAGGGAAAAGCGATTGGGCTAGCTTGCGGCTGCCTCAACCTCAAACATGAAATCTTCGCGATCCTGCGGCTGTGGCGCGTGTCCCAGCCAGCTGGTGTAGCCCAGCCGGGCATTGCCTCCCAGCGTGACGCTNTGCACCTCTTCCGCCGCCAGGATCAGGCTGAGGTCCCACTGCATCTCGATGCCGAGATAGTGACGCACCCAGTCGCGCACTTCGCGCGCGCCCGGCGCATCCGGCAGAAAGTGGGCATACTGCTGCGCGCTCAGCGGACCGAGCCGCAGGCGAAAACGGTGCTGCACATCGCGCACCGCNACNCCNAGNAACGCCGATTCGCCCAGCCGCGGCATCTGGCGTCCGGCTCCCAGCCGCGCCTGATCGCGCGCGTCCAGCGTCAGCCACTGNGGCACGTTCTGTGCCAGCTGCACCGGTACGCCAAAGTAGTGACGCAGAATNCGTACCAGCCCTTCAGCGTCGTGACCGTGGCGGCTAAGATGGCCGACCAGCATCAGCCGCGCATGCAGGCTGAGCGAACTGGCCTGCTGCTGCGCCGGTAAACCGATGCCGGCCAGACAGGCAAGGTAATCGACAAAGCGGCGGTTATCGGCGCGATCCAGCGAGACGGCCGGCTGCGCATCGGCCCAGGCGCGATAAAACAGCAGCGTGGCGCGATGGTGAAAGATGTCGGCAAATGCCGCCAGGCTGTGATCCTGATGGTGCACGATGCGCTCGTGCACATATTCCGTCAGGTGGGTCGGCAGCGGACCGTTGGGGCCAAACAGGCCAAAGCTGTAAATCGCCACGTCATGGCGCGCGTCCTCTGCGCGCGGCTGCACGCTGGCCAGCGTTGCCGGGGCAAACGCCAGCGACGGTTGCTGACCAATGCGCAGCGCTTCGAACTTCGGCAGCGGCGCGCGTCCCAGCGGATAGCGCTGGCCGCCCTGCGCATCCAGCCGGCGCAGCAGCTGAAACAGATCGTAGCGCCACGGTGCCGCCATCACTGCCTGCCAGAAATCGTCCGGCAGCCGCTGGGCGCGCTGCAGCGGAATGATCTGCGCCTCGCTCATAGCAGCGCCTTCCTGCCCATGCGCGGCGGCCAGTAGCCTACCTCGCCGCGCTGCTGGCTGTTGAGGGTGAATTCGGTAAAACTATTCAGCGCCACCAGCCGGCTGCACACGCGTTCCAGCACGCTGCCGAGCAGCCACGGGCTGGCACCGGAAAACGCCTGTTCGTCGACCTCCAGCGTGATGCTGACGCCGCGCGCAAACACCACCGGGCCCGGTTCCGGCACCCGGCGATTGACCGCGCTGAGCTGGCAGTGGCGAATACCGTCAATCTGGCGCGCCACCGCCGCTTCGGCGAGATTAGCGTACAGGCTCAGCAGCTGGCGCAGCGCGGCGGCGCCCTGGCCGTCGCTGCTGTCCATCAGGCTCAGGTAGTTCATCTGCAGGTGGCTGATCAGACGCCACGCGGAGAGCCCTTCGGCCAGCGCCGGACGCGGCGGCGTCGGGCCTTTACACAATTTCAGCTGACCGACCGGGATCGAATCCGGCATCACGAAATTGCCCTGCTCCTGCTGCAACAGCATCAGCGGCAGATCGCGGCTGGTGCAGAGCACGTCTGCCGACAGGTAGCGCATGTCGTCGCGCCACGGCGTGTGATGCTCATCCACCAGCGACAAAAACACTTCCGAGCCGATATAGCCGGTGCGCGTGCCGTAACGCTGCGCCTGCTCAGACAGCGTGCGCTGCTCGCGGCGCAGCGAGAAATAGGCACCGTAATCGCCGTCGTCGCCGCTGAAGGTGCTCCAGAACGGGCGGAATAACTGCTCTTCGCGCTTGCCCTCAACGGTGGCGAACAGCCGCTGCACCGAGTGCACTTCGTAGTCCAGCGGCCGGATGTTATCCACCACCAGATGATATTCGTGCTGGCTGTCGCTGACCTTCAGGCGCTCGGCCGTTTTGGGAAACAGGTTGATCACCGGCGTGCAGTGCAGTGCCAGATGGCTGCTGTCCACCACGCTTTCCAGCGCGCTGTCAGCCTTATCCAGCAGGATGATAATGTCGAATTCCTGCGCGTTATCGCAGCGGCGCAGAAACGGTGCCAGCTGGCTCAGGCTGATGAACTGGAAGCGCGCCGGAAAGGCAAAATACTCCTGCAGCAGCCGGTAGCCGTCGAAGTTACGCAGATCGTCCGGCAGCAGCGCCTGCTCTGGCGCAAAGCCTTCCTGCTGTAACGCTTCATCCGGCAGCACCTGGCGCAGCGGTTTCTGTTCGACCGATTGCAGCACGATGCCGACGCGGTGCTGCATCAGCAGCTCCAGCAGTTTCTGTGCCTGAATGTCCGGGCCGCTGAGATACAGCATTAAATCGGCGACATTCAGCTGGCTGAGCGACGAGATGCCTTCGCAGGCGATACGCACGCGCAGCGCGCTGGCGGCACCGCGACCGCTGAGCTTCAGTTCGCCCAGCGGCAGATCGCCCGGCACGCCGCCGAGTGAAACGTCGCTGATGCGCAGCGGATGCAGCGTGACATCGTGCGCCGTGGTGTAGCTGCAGGTGACGCCGCTTTTTTTCAGGTGCTGGCTCTCCATCATGGTGCCGCGCGGCACGTGGAAGCCATTGCTGATGTCGCCTTTGCGGCTGTCCGGCGTGAGCTGTGCAATCGCCATCGACGGCGTAGGTGACAGATAAGACGGCGCAATCATCTCCAGCAGCCGCTGCGAAAAGCGCGGGAACTCGGCGTCCATTTTGAGCTGCACGCGCGACGTGAGGAAAGCAAAGCCCTCCATCAGCCGCTCAACGTAAGGATCGGCGACTTCGATGCCGCGCATCCCCAGCCGCCCGGCGACTTTCGGATAGCGCGCAGCGAACTCCGCGCCCAGCTCACGCAGATAGGCCAGTTCGCGGTTGTAGTAGTCGAGCAGTTTGCTGTCCATGATTAACCTGCATCCAGTAGTTCAAAATGACCGCTTTCCAGATCAACCTGGGTGCGGAACAGAAACTCCAGCGGATAAGGCACGCACCACAGGCGGCCTTTTATCTCAATCGATAACACGTTGTGCAGGCTGAGCGACTTCAGATCGCTGACGCAGCGTACCTGCAGCCCCTGCGGCAGAATGCGCGGCTCAAAGTGCAGAATGGCATCGGTCATTTTGCGCTGCATATCCTGCCATTCGATGTCGGAGATGTTCTGTCCGGCCAGCGGCGCCACGCCAAAATTCCACACCGAGCGCTGCACTTCACCAAAGGCGCTGAGATCCTGCTGGGCTTCGTTGTTGATGGTGTTAAACAGCCACTGCAGATCGCGCAGCACGTGGCGGCGCAGCGTGCTGTGGGAAATCAGCGTGGTATTGCTGGCTTCGCTCTGCTTGTCCGGCGCGTTGTCAGTCAGACGATCGAGTAACGAGGATTGCAGCTTGTCGCGCGCGGTTAGCGCATCGCGATTTTTACGCGCGCGGAAACCGCCATGCAGCTGGGCATAGCCGTCGTTGTGCGAGCTGTTATCACGGCTCATCGCTGCCGCCTGGCTGGAACGTCAGCTGCTGCAGCGTCAGCAGCGGATACTCGCCGCTGTCGCTCAGCCACAGCTTCTGGCCATGGCCGGTAAACTGGCTGTCATCGTGGCCCAGCGGCTGCCATTCCGTGACGCTGGCGCGCAGNTAACGCTCATCCGCCCCCGGCAGCAGCGGATAGCGCACCGGGATCTGGCAAATCTGCTCGCTGCCATCCACCAGCTGCACGCGCGTNTGGCGCCAGACCAAATCGGTCACGCTGGCGGGTGCCTGAAATTCCATCTCGCGGATCGCGGCGAACGGAATCCAGTAGTAGCGGCCGTTGGCGATGGCTTCGCACACCGGCCCGAAGCGGCTGTCGCCGTCCATCAGCCACGCGAAGTCTGCCGTCTGTTCCTGCTGCTGCAGCTGGCCCGGATTGGCTTCGGCCTGCGCCAGCGCGGCGGCACGTTGCTCCGCACCCTGCGCGAAGTCACCGCGGATGTCGGCGGTCAGCGCAGCCAGCAGGGTTTCACACCACGCCCACGCGCTGCCCGGCAGCTGCGGCTGCGCCGCGCCGCGCAGTACCGCTTCACGCTGCTGCTCACCGGCAATGGCCTGCTGCAGTAAGGTGACGGTCGGCTGCGCCTGGGGCGTCAGCGCCAGCCACGATTGCAGCTGGGTTTGCGCGCGCGTCCAGTTGCCCGCCAGGCACAGCAGCTGCACAAACGCCGCGCGCAGGTCGGCATTGGCCGGGCTGGCCTGAATCTGGCGGGTGATATCGGCGAGGTTATCGGCCAGTGAGGCACTGGCCAGGCGCGATTGTAACGACTCCATGCAAGCTCCTTTTGCGTTAGTTGATGGTGCGGTAAACCGCGGCGGCGGGATCTTTCAGCTCCGGATGCAGCTGCTCTACCAGCTGGACTTTCAGCGGTGCGCTGGCGCTCAGCCACGGCGACCACACTTTGCGCACTTCCTGCAGCCGTGCGCGCAGTGCGCTCTCATCGGCGGCATCGCTGGCGGGCATCTGCACCACCACCTGATCCGGTGCCTGCCAGCCGTTGAACTGGCTGCTGAACGGCAGCACCAGCCAGCTGTCTGGCGACTTCTCGTTGCTCAGCACCATGCGTTCGCTGTTGACGGTAGTGATGCTGAGCTCGGCGCTCTGCTGTTTGTTATTCAGGCCGGCAATCGGGAAGCCCTGCAGGAACGTCACCACTACGCTTTTCGCCGCACCGTTGCCCATCTGCGTCAGGCTGCTGCGGCCGCTCAGCCAGCCATCCTGACCGCAGCTCAGCCCCTGTTTTGACGGCACGAACAGCGCGCTGGTCTGCGCCGGATGCTGCCACCAGGTGCGGAAGTGACAGCCGTCGAGCAGGCTGAACTGCAGCCACGGCGTGGTATCGGCCTGCGGCGAGTTGAGCACCGGCGCGGCAGGGGCAACCGCAGCGGTCTCTGGCTGCTGCACGGGCGCGGGCGGCGGCGTTACCACCGTTTGCCACTGCTGCGCTTTGGCCGCGCTGCCGCTGGCGATCGGGTTGCCGTCATCATCATTGAGCGCCCAGTTGAGCTGCTGCAGCGCTTTACACTGCGATGCCATCAGCCCGGCGACGCGCGGCAGAAAATCCTCCAGCGCCGCGACGTTTTTCGCGCCGTGGGTGACGATGCGCAGATCAACATTGCGCTTACACCAGCTCGCCAGCTGGTTATCTTTCACGTCATCAATCCAGACATCCAGTTTCTGTGCCGGGGACTGCACGATGCGATAGTTCTCAGCAAATGCGTGCGTGCTGAGCAGCAGCGCAGCCAGACCCAGTAATCCATGTTTCATGTTGGCGTTCTCAATCTCGAAGAGGGAAAAACTGCGCCGCTTCGGACAGCGAGTGCAGTAAGGTGGTGTCCTGCGGTGAGCCAATCCAGACGGCCAGCGCGCTGAAGTTATCCTGCTGACCGTTATCCGGCTGACCGTTGCGGATGATTTGCTGCATCAGCGTCAGCCACTCTTCCGGCGTATTGACCATGTGCAGCGACTGCTGCATCTGCTCCAGCGTCACGCCGTGCCAGAAGCCATCGGTGCACAGCAAAAAGGCGTCGCCGTCTTCTATTTCCACCACATCGCTGTAGCTGGCGTCGCGCTGCTCATCGCCCATGCCGAGGGCAAAATAGAGCAGGTTGCTGTTGATACCTTCGGTCTGGTGGCCGGCATCTTTCATCTGCTGCACCAGGCTGTGGTCGGTAGTCACGTGATAGAGGTAGCCGCGGCGAAACAGATACAGCCGGCTGTCGCCCGCATGCGCCCAGTAGGCCAGCTCGTAGTCGCGGTCGACAAACAGGCTGACCAGCGTGGTGCCCATGCGGCTGTGCTCGCTGCTGGCTTTCTGCTGCTGGCGAATCGCGTGATTCGCGTGGTTGACGTAGTTGCGAATCGACTGCGCATCCAGGTGCGCATTACCGTCGAACGCCTCCATCAGGCTGCTGCGCGCGATGCGGGCGGCCACGTCGCCGCCGGGAAATCCTGCTACGCCGTCGCACACCACGAAGCAGGCTGAGCGTTCACCGATTACCTCACCGGTTTGATCCTGATTGCTGGCGCGGTCGCCCTGATTCGACGTGGAAGCAATGGTGATATTCATGCGTCATCCGTGTGGGTTTGTGAATCTTTGTACTGATTAACTTCCAGGTCGTAGGCATGCAGGAAAGCTTCGCCGAACAGGGTATGGAAATCGTCCTCAATCTCGCCCGCCGTCTCGCCGTAGCGCTCAACAAAATGCTCCCACAGCGCGGCTTTGCGGCTGCCCGGCAGGCCGAGGCGCGACAGCGATCCCGCCTGGCGGGCTTCCTCTTCCAGCTGATCCGGATTAAAGGATTGCAGCATCGAAGCGATAATGGCGCGGATCCCGGCGATCATGCCGAGCTGATGCGCCTGCAGATCGATCAGCGCATCACGCACCGCCTGACGCGGCGGCATGAAGCCCGGCATGCGGCTGCCAAACATCTGCATCAGCACGGTTTTGCCGGACGGCAGCAGTTTGAACGGGTTGTTGGCGTCGTCGAGGATCACCGTCATATCCGCTTTAACGCCACGCTTAAGAATCGAGCGTGACGACAGCAGCGCAACGGTGCCCTGCGAGAACATGCTCAGCATCTGGCCAAACTGCAGCATCTGCTCGCGGTCGAACTGCGGCGTGGGCTGCAGATCGCGCAACCCCATGCCTTCCAGCAGTGCATCCAGCAGTTCGCCTTTCAGCGCGTCGCCGCTGCTGTGGCTGGCAGTCGCCTGACTGGCGGGTGCCGCGTTCTGATGGCTGGAAGCCACCGGATCGATACGCAGCCGCCCTTTCGGCGTCGGCGACGGGACACGTTGCACCGCCTGCGGCGTGGGCAGCGTAATGCCGCCGTAATCCATCTGCGGCGCGACCGTCTCCGGCTGCTCCGCCTGCGGTTCGATCAGCGGCGACGTGGCCTGGGTTTCGGTGTCATCAAACAGTGGCGAACTGCTGAGATCCGCCAGCTCGACCGGTGCCGTCTCCGGCGAGGGTTCACTGGGCGTTTCCGGCTGGGCGACAGGCTGCGGTTGAACCGTCTGTGCCGGCGCGATCTCCGGCTGCGCCAGCGGAACCGCATTGCCCATCATCAGGCCGAGCGGATCGTCGTGGTTGCGCACGTCGCTGCTGCTCTGGCTGCCAAACAGGCTGAGCGGATCGAGCTCGGTGGCACTCTCGACCTGCGGCTGCGCGGCGGCATTCTGCTGCGCCGACAGCGTGCTGGGGGTGCGATCGTCGAAGATACTTTCCTGCGCAAACAGCGCATCGCCTTCATCGAACAGGCTGGTGTTTTTCGGCTGCTGGCCAATATCCAGCGGCGCATCGTTCACCAGCTGCCAGCGGATCCTCCGGGTTGCGATCGAGGCTGGCCGGCGCGGTGAGCGGATTGGCCTCCGGCAGCACCGCGGCCGCTGCTTTGCGCTTCGACAGATCGTCGGAGATCGAGAACTCTTTGGCGAGGCTGTCCCAGATCTCGCTGGGGATCGCGGCGGTGCTGGCATCCTTTTCCGCCGGTGGCGCATCAGCCATTACCGCCGCCTGCACCACCGGCTGCGGTGCCAGCGTGGCGGCCTGCGGCTGCTGCGCGCCGTTGAGATCGTTGACCAGCAGCTGGTAATCATCGATGCCCAGCACGTCGCCATCCTGTAATTCCACCTGACGCCCGCGCTCCAGCGGGATGTCATTGAGCAGCACGCGCGTCACGTTGCCCCGGTTGGTGAGGCGGCATTCGCCAGCGGCGGTGATGTGCACAATCGCCTGCAGGCGAGAAATGGTGCGATCGTCATCCGGCAGCACCAGATTGTTGTCCACTCCGCGGCCAATGGTGCCGCCGGGCGGCATAAAGTCACAGCGGGTTTGCGGCGGCTGGTGGCCGGGTTTAGTCGTTATTATCGTAAAGCGCATAACGGGTTCCTGCGGTTAGCGGTTCGGCATCTATATTGCGCGGCTCTCGGGGAAAGACGCGAAATATAGGAAGCGGGTGATACGATGCTGTGTGCGATATAAGGTGATTGAGGCAGTGCGTTAAAGCGCGATGCGTTGTGTCATATTTGTCATTTAGAAATTTCGTTGGCTTAGAAATGATTGCAATTTTGTAGCGGCACCATTTATTGCGCGATGAATCGCGCCGCTACAATATGTGCGCGGTGCAGTGTCAGTACACCGGATCAAGACGATTAGCCGGGATGTAGCGACAACTGATTTATTCAATATAAACAATGAAAGCAGACATATATAATTCTGAAAACTTCATTCAGTATACTGAAGAAATCAGTGCATCCGCTTATAAATTAAAATAGTTACGGCACCTAAAAATAATAGCAGCGCACTGATTAAGTTTAGGTTATGCACTATGAGCAACCATTTTATCTTTTCAGATGGGAGATTTTGAACAAAATTATATGTTTCAGCACTAACCCGCTCATTTTTCTTATGATACATGGTCACACCTTTATAAAGCCGTGCGAAATATGAGACCTTGTTATGATG
>Ga0058692_1000668_pt1 | contig 14146 bp, 11 predicted proteins | sample AgamicAtAmrz_FD_55216 | JGI IMG/M metagenome (GOLD analysis project Ga0058692, IMG submission 55216) | Agave microbial communities from Guanajuato, Mexico - At.Am.rz | ecosystem: Host-associated > Plants > Roots > Rhizosphere | place: Guanajato, Mexico | collected 2012-06-07 | reverse complement strand
CCACAAACCGAACGATCGAAAGCCGTCGCGGGCAATTTTCGCGACGGCTTTTTGTTGTTTTTGAACAATTATTCCGTCATGCAAGCCAGCGACCCGGCGACACGTCGTTGATAACGAAAAAATATAATAGTACTCTTTATGTCGACAAGAAGGATTTGATTATGACGGATATAATTGCTTCTGCCGAGCGCAAGCGCGGCTCCGGTGTGAAGATGGTCTACGATCTGCTGCGCGACGAGATTCTTGATCTCGTCCTGCCACCCGGCAGTCCCATCGATGAAGTGCAGCTTGCCGAACGGTTCAAGATGTCGCGAACGCCGATCCGTGAGGCGCTGGTACGGCTTTCGGGCGAGGGGCTGATCGATACGCTGCCGAACCGCTCCACCATGGTGTCGAACATCGATTTCCTCAACATGCACACCTATTTCGATGCGCTGGTCTTGATGTACCGGGTAACGACCCAGCTTGCCGCGCAATATCACCGTCCGGAAGATCTGGCTGGCATTCGCGCCCATAATGCGGAATTCGCCGTTGCGGTGGAGGAGCAGGATGCGCTGGCGATGATTTCCACCAACGCCGCCCTTCATCTTTCCATCGCGGAGGCCGGGCGCAACCCCTATTTCACCAGCCTGTTCAAGCGGCTGCTGGACGAGGGGCGGCGCATTCTCAGGCTTTATTACCAGTCCTATGACGATCGTCTGCCGAAGCGCTTTGTCGATGATCATGAAGAGATGATCGAGGCGATTGCCGCACGCGATATCGCTCTTTCCGAAAGGCTGGCGCGGGAGCACGCTGAACAGATCGTCCGGCAGGTGCAGAAACTGCTGGTGCGAAACGAACGGCTGGAAATAAATCTGTAGCTTGTCGATTTCTTGTCGACAAATAAAATACAAGATAGTAATGTCCCTCTCGAAAGGGTGGCGCGGACGTGCGTCCATTCCCGAAAAACATGTCCCTTAGGAGCTAGTAATGACGGCCAGCATTTTTTCCGGCGTGATTCCCGCCTTGATGACCCCCTGCAAGGATGATCGCACCCCCGATTTCGATGCGCTTGTTCGCAAGGGCAAGGAACTGATCGCCGATGGCATGTCCGCCGTGGTCTATTGCGGCTCCATGGGCGACTGGCCGCTCCTTACGGACGAGCAGCGCATGGAAGGCGTGGAGCGTCTGGTGAAGGCCGGTGTTCCCGTCATCGTCGGCACCGGAGCGGTCAACACGGCGTCTGCCGTTGCCCATGCCGCCCACGCCCAGAAGGTTGGCGCCAAGGGCCTGATGGTCATTCCCCGCGTTCTGTCGCGCGGTTCGGTCATCGCCGCCCAGAAGGCTCACTTCAAGGCAATCCTCTCGGCTGCACCGGAAATCCCTGCCGTCATCTATAACAGCCCCTATTATGGTTTTGCGACCCGCGCCGATCTCTTCTTCGCGCTGCGCGCCGAGCACAAGAACCTCGTTGGTTTCAAGGAATTCGGCGGCCCGGCGGATATGCGTTATGCGGCTGAAAACATCACCAGCCGTGACGATGAAGTCACGCTGATGATCGGTGTCGACACCGCTGTCTTCCACGGCTTCGTCAATTGCGGCGCAACCGGCGCCATCACCGGCATCGGCAACGTGCTGCCGAAGGAAGTCATCCACCTCTGCAAGCTGTCGCAGGCTGCCGCCAAGGGTGACGCCGATGCCCGCGCACGCGCCTTGGAACTGGAACAGGCGCTGGCCGTTCTTTCGTCCTTCGACGAGGGCCCGGATCTGGTTCTCTATTTCAAGCACATGATGGTGCTGAAGGGCGACAAGGAATACACGCTGCACTTCAACGAAACAGATGCACTGACAGACAGCCAGCGGGGTTATGTCGAAGCACAGTTCAGGCTGTTCAACAGCTGGTACGCCGACTGGAGCAAGCTTCCGGGCGCAGTGCAGGCCTGCAAGGCCGCCTGAGATATTGCTGCCGTGAAAAAAAGGCCCGCAACTGCGGGCCTTTTTGCATGTGATGAGGCTTGATGTCTTTCCTCCGTCATTCCGGACTAGATCCGGCATCCAGCCACGGCGCGTCTGCGTCGTGAAAGGTCTCTTCCGCGATCAAGGACTTGATCGCGCTGGACCCCGGATCTAGTCCAGGCTGACAGGGCGGGGATGCTATGCAGTCGCAAAAAAACGCTGAATGACGTTGTCGTTATGAAGGCCCGCAATTGCGGGCCTTTTTTCATTTCCCCATCCAATGGTCAGGAAACCGCGTCCAGCCCCTTTTCCAGCAGCCGGTCGAGCCCGGCCATTTCGGCGGCGGTAAGCGTGATGCCTTCGCTTTCGGATTTGGCGCGGGCAGTGAAGCGGCGGCCCGAGGGCAGGCGGGCGCCCTGGCCGATAATGGCGTCGAACAGCACTTCCGCGCGCTGGAAGGGATCGCCGGGGCGGCCCTTGGCAAAGGCCTTCAGGTGAAAAAGCGACGATCAATTCGCCATGGGTGGGGGCAAGCGTGGTGGTGCCGAGAAATTCGAGCGCTTCGGGGCTGGTGAGATCGCCGATCATGATGCCGGCGAGAAGCTCGATCATGGTGCCGATGGCCGATCCCTTGTGGCCGCCAAATGGCAGCATGGAACCGGCAAGGGCCGCCTCCGGGTCGGTCGTCGGCTTGCCGTCGGCGTCCAGAGCCCAGCCTTCCGGCAGGGGCTTTCCGGCCCGCCGGTGTAGTTCGATTTCACCGCGGGCCGCAACCGACGTCGCAAAATCGAAGACATAAGGGGAGGTGCCCTTGCGCGGCCAGCCGAAGGCGAAGGGGTTGGTGCCAAGCAGAGGCTTGGTTCCGCCGGTGGGCGCGACGGTGGAATAGCTCGGGCACATGACCAGCCCGGCGAGACCGTTTTCGGTCAGCCCTTCGACTTCCGGCCAGAGCGCCGAGAAATGCGTGCAGTCATTGACGACGAGTGCTGCGATGCCCGAGCGTCTCGCCCGCTCCACCAGAACCGGCAGACCAAGTTCGAAGGCGGGGTTGGCAAAGCCGCCATGCGCATTGACCTTGACGACGGCCGTGCCGTCGTCTTCGGCCACTTCAGGTATCGCATCCGGATTCACCTTGCCGGCCTTGACGGTGCGGAGGGCGCCTTCGATACGGTAAATGCCGTGCGATTTGCAGGCATCGCGCTCACCGGCGGTGATGACGCGTGCCAATGCGCCCGACTGCACCTTATTGAGGCCCGCCTTGCTGAAAATCGCCTCGACCCGCGTCGAAAGCTCTTCAATGGTCAAGGTGGTGGTGTCGCTCATCATTATCCTCCGATGTCGGGCTCGCACATTTTGAATACATAAAGTATACAAAGGTGTGAACGTGTCTTTTCGATGAAGCTCAGTCACAGCAGAAGGCCACCGTCTCAAACACGAAGATACCTTAAGCCCTCATTCCTGTGCTTGTCATAGGATTGCAGTCGACGCGCGTGCGCGCATCGGAAAGCCTCTTTCAGCCCAAAGATTTGGGCTGGCTAGATTCCTGTGACAAGCAACGGCATGAAGGAGGCTGAATGTTTCGCCCACCTTGTCCGCTCCCCCGCGCCGGCTCGCGTAATCATCCGCGACACCTCATCAGTTCGCAGATGCAAAAAATTCTTTTTGTATACTCATTGTATTTTTCTATTGATTTCTCAGCCCCACAGGGAAATAGTGACCGCGCCTTCAAGGGCAGACCAATTCTGGGAGCAAATCAAGAATGAAAAAATCGGTCATTTTCGCCGGCCTGCTGGCCGCCACTTCCGCTATCACCCCGGCCAAGGCCGACAAGCTTGACGACATCATCTCGTCTGGCACGCTGCGTTGCGCGGTTGTGCTCGACTTCCCGCCCATGGGCGCGCGTGATGACGCCAACAATCCTATCGGTTTCGATGTCGATTATTGCAACGACCTCGCCAAGGCGCTCGGCGTCACGGCTGAAATCGTCGAGACGCCGTTCCCCGAGCGTATTCCGGCACTGATGTCCGGCCGCGTCGACGTCGGTGTCGCTTCGACCTCCGATACGCTGGAGCGCGCCAAAACGGTTGGCATGACCGTGCCTTACTTTGCCTTCGAAATGGCCGTTACCGCCAACGACAAGTCCGACGTCAAGTCCTTCGAGGACATGAAGGGCAAGACGGTCGGCGCAACCGCCGGCACGTTCGAAGCCATTGCGCTTGAAAAGTCGGTCAAGGAGTGGGGCGTCGGCGAATTCCGTCCTTACCAGACCCAGGCTGATGTGTTCCTTGCCCTGAGCCAGGGGCAGATCGATGCCACCGTTTCCACGTCGACCGTTGCGCAGTCCAACGTCAAGAGCGGCAAGTTCGCCGGTATCTCGGTGGTCGGCAAGGCGCCTTACGACATCGATTACGTCGCGCTCTTCACCAACCGGGATGAATACGGCTTCATCAACTACCTGAACCTCTTCATCAATCAGCAGGTTCGCACCGGCCGCTACGCCGAGCTCTACAAAAAATGGGTTGGCGGGGAAGTGCCTTCGCTCACCGTCAACGGCGTTTATCGCTGATCAGGACTTTTCGGAAACGGCGCGGTCGAATGATCGCGCCGTCGATCGTTTCTGAAAGGTGAGACGGTTATGTTCAACTACACATTTCACTGGAATCAGGCGCTGAAGGCTTTGCCGCAGCTTCTGGACGGTGCGGTGGTGACGCTGCAGATCGCCATCCTGTCGATGGTCATCGGCGTGTCCTGCGCCATCGTGCTGACGTTGTTCCGGCTTTCGGGCAACCGTATCCTCGGCGCCTTCGCCTCGGTCTGGGTGGAAATAGCCCGCAATACGCCGGCGCTGTTCCAGATCTACATGGCCCATTTCGGGCTCGGCAATTTCGGCATTCATCTGAGCCCCTATACCGCGCTTCTCGTTGGCATCGCCTTCAATAATGCCGGTTATCTCGCGGAAAATTTCCGTGGCGCGCTGAAGGCCATTCCGGATACGCAGACGCGTTCGGGCCGCTCGCTCGGCATGACCTCGATGCAGACCTTCAGGCTGATCATCCTGCCGCAGATGCTGCGGGTTGCCTTCCTGCCTGCCACGAACCAGATGGTCTGGGCAATCCTCATGACCTCGCTCGGCGTCACGGTCGGCATGAACACGGATCTCGCCGGTGTCACGCAGGCCTTGAACGCCCGTTCGTTCCGCACCTTCGAATTTTTCGCGCTCGCCGCGGTCATCTATTACGTGATCGCCAAGATCGTCACGCTCGCCGCCAGATTGCTGGCCGCGCGTCTGTTCCGTTACTGAGAGAGGTGAGCCATGTTTGAAACCGCTCTCACCTGGAGTGATCTCGCCTTCCTGGCCAAGGGTGCCGGCATGACGCTTGCCGTCACCGCCGTCGCCGTCACGGCAGGCACCATCATGGGGATCATCTTCGGCGTCCTCCGCTTCCAGCTCGGGCCTTACTGGGCCCTGCCGCTCACCTTCGTTCTGGATGTCTTCCGTTCCGTGCCGCTGCTTATCCAGCTGGTTCTCGGCAATGCCTTCCAGTCGATCGCAAAGCTCGGCTGGCCACCCTTTACGACCTCCTGCGTGGTTCTGTCGCTTTATACCGCGGCCTATTGCACGGAAATCGTGCGTGGCGGCATCGAAGCGGTGCCCTCGAACACCCGCCGCGCCTGCCGGTCGCTCGGTATGACCTGGTCGCAGGACATGCGGTACATCGTTCTGCCGCTTGCCACGCGCGTGTCGCTGCCTGCCTGGATCGGCCTGACGCTGGGTGTCATGAAGGATTCAGCGCTCGTCCTTTGGCTCGGGCTCATTGAGCTTCTGCGTGCCTCGCAGATTCTCGTGACCCGCCTGCAGGAACCGCTGACCATCCTGATGATCTGCGGCGCCATCTACTTCCTTATCAGCTTCCCCATCGCCCGTTTTGGCGGGTATCTCGAAAGACGGTGGTCCCCCAATGATTGAGATCGAAAACGTCCGCAAATCCTTCGGCCCGCTGGAGGTTCTGAAAGGGATCAACCTCACCGTCAACAAGGGCGAGGTCGTCACCATCATCGGCGGCTCCGGTTCCGGCAAGTCGACGCTGCTCACCTGCATCAACGGCCTGGAGCCGATCGACAGCGGCAAGATCGTCATCGATGGCACCGAGGTGCATGCAAAGTCGACCGATCTCAACAAGCTGCGCCGCAAGGTCGGTATCGTCTTCCAGCAGTGGAACGCTTTCCCGCATCTGACGGTGCTCGAAAACGTCATGCTGGCGCCGCGCAAGGTTCTTGGCATCTCCAAGGAGCAGGCCGAGGAAATCGCGGTAAAGCAATTGACCCATGTGGGCCTTGCCGAAAAGCTGAAGGTCTATCCGAACCGCATGTCTGGCGGCCAGCAGCAGCGTATGGCGATTGCCCGCGCGCTTGCCATGTCGCCGGAATATATGCTGTTCGACGAAGTCACGTCAGCGCTCGACCCGATGCTGGTGGGCGAAGTGCTCGATACGCTGAAGATGCTGGCGGATGAGGGTATGACGATGATCTGCGTCACCCATGAAATGGCCTTTGCCCGCGACGTCTCAAACCGCGTCGCCTTCTTCCATCAGGGCGTGATGGCGGAAATCGGCACACCGGACCAGCTGTTCGGCGCGCCGCAGCATGCTGAAACCCAGAAGTTCCTGGCGAGCGTGCGGTAATGCCTGCACATGATGTCATCGTCATCGGGGCCGGCGTCGTCGGCCTCTCGGCGGCAATCGCGGCGCAGGGCCGTGGCCTCTCGGTCACGGTCATCGACCGCGAGGGACCGGCGGCGGGCGCGTCCGCCGGCAATGCCGGCGCCTTCGCCTTCACCGATATTCTGCCGCTCGCATCGCCGGGCATTCTCTGGAAGGCGCCGAAGTGGCTGCTCGATCCGCTCGGTCCGCTCAGCGTGCCGCCGGCCTATGCGCTGAAGATCGCGCCGTGGATGTTCCGCTTCTGGCGGGCCTGTGCGGCGTCGAAGGTGGAACATTCCACCGCGGCACAGACCGCGCTGATGGATCTCGCCAAGGCCGAGCTGGAGCCGTTCCTGAAAAAGACCGACACCATCGCCATGCTGCGCAAGGAGGGCAACCTCCAGGTCTATGAAAGCGAGGCGGAATTCGAAGCCTCGCTTCCCGGCTGGAAGGCGCGTGAGCGGCACGGCATCGAGTTCCGGCATCTCAATGCCGAACAGATGGCCGAGATACAGCCCGGCATCGCGCCGCGTTTCACCTGTGGCACGTTCACGCCCGGCTGGTATTCCATCGCCGATCCCAAGCTCTACACGCTGGCGCTGGCCGACCATTTCCGCACCATTGGCGGCCGTATCGAATGCCTCGATATCGCTTCGCTCAGGCCGCTGGAAGACGGCGTCGAGGTGGTGAGCCATGACGGCCGCACGCGCAAGGCCGCCAGGGTGGTGCTGGCGGCCGGCGCCTTTTCGCATCGCATCGCCCGTTCGCTCGGGGAAAAAATTCCGCTGGAAACCGAACGGGGGTATAATACAACCCTGCCGTCTGGCGCCTTCGATCTGCGCACGCAGGTGACTTTCGGCGGCCATGGTTTCGTCGTCACGCGGCTTTCCTCCGGCATCCGCGTCGGTGGCGCGGTGGAACTGGGCGGGCTGGAGCTTCCCGCCAATTTCGCCCGTTCCGAGGCGCTGCTGACCAAGGCGAAAGCCTTCCTGCCGGGCCTGAAAACCGAGGGCGGCAAGCAGTGGATGGGCTTTCGCCCCTCGCTGCCGGACAGCCTGCCGGCCATCGGGCAAGCACGGCACACGGCGCGGGTGGTCTATGCTTTCGGCCATGGGCATCTTGGGTTGACGCAATCGGCGGGCACGGCCCGCATCGTCGCCGATCTTCTGACGGGGCAAAAAACCGCCATCGATACAAGGGCATTTTCGCCGCAACGTTTCTGACGGGGATTTCCGATGTCTTCTTCCCTCTCGACAGCAGCCGTTCCTGAAGCCCGCAGCATTTTGGCCGGTTCGGCTGAAGGGACGGCGATCTCCACCACCGAAGCGCTGAGTTTCTGGGGCGGCGTCGATCCCGCCACCGGCCGGGTCATCGACGTGCACCACCCGCTGCATGGCACCTGTCTCACCGGCGGCGTGCTGTTCATGCCCACCAGCCGCGGTTCCTGCACCGGTTCAGGCGTCCTGCTCGATCTTATCCTGACGGGGCGTGCGCCTTCGGCGCTGGTCTTCTGCGAGGCCGAGGACGTGCTGACGCTGGGCGCGCTGATCGCCGCCGAAATGTTCGGCAAGCCTTTGCCGGTGCTGCGCCTTGACGCGGAAAATTTCGCCCGGTTCTCCAAAGCCGTTCATGTCCGTATCGATGAGACGGCCATCGAAGCCGATGGCGTTTCCCTTGCCCTCACGCCGCCGGCGACGGCGCATCTCGATCTTGGGGATGACGACCGGGCGATGCTCGAAGGACGCGATGGCATCGCCGTGCAGCAGGCCATGCGCATCACCGTCGCCATGGCCGCCCAGCAGGGGGCATCGGCGCTTGTCGATGTCACGCAGGGCCATATTGACGGTTGCATCTATGCCAGCCCCGCCAATCTCACCTTCGCGGAAAAAATGGCGGAGATGGGCGCGAAGGTACGGGTGCCGACGACCATGAACGCCATTTCGGTGGACAAGGCGCATTGGCGTTCGCAGGGCATGCCGGAGGATTTCGGCGACCCGGCTGCAAGGCTGGCGGATGCCTATGTGCGCATGGGCTGTCGCCCGACCTTCACCTGTTCGCCTTACCTGCTGGACAGCGCGCCGCAGGCCGGCGACATGATCGCCTGGGCCGAATCGAACGCGGTGATCTTCGCCAATACTGTTCTTGGCGCGCGCACGGCGAAACATCCGGATTTTCTCGATCTCTGCATCGCGCTGACGGGCAGGGCGCCGCTTGCCGGCGTCTATCTGGAGGAAAATCGCCGTCCTCAGCGCATCGTCAATGTGGCGTTGCCGCAGGGCGTGGATGATGCCTTCTGGCCGCTCATCGGCTATCTGGCGGGCAAGGCCGCGCCGGATTGCATTCCGCTGCTGCGCGGCCTTGGCCCTGCGAAGCCGTCACGGGATGATCTAAAGGCGCTTTGCGCCGCTTTCGGCACCACCTCCGCTGCGCCCATGCTTCATATAGAGGGCGTAACGCCGGAAGCCGGTCTTCCGCCTCTCGAAACGGCCGATATCGTCACCGTCTCACCCTCCGATATGGCCGCCGGCTGGTCGCTTCTCAATGAAGGACCGGAGGAGGTGCAACTTGTCGCCATTGGCAGTCCGCATGCCTCGCTGGAGGAGTGCCACGCGCTTGCGGCTCAATTTGCCGGCCGCCGGCGTCACGCGGATGTCGCCGTCATCGTCACAGCCGGCCAGCAGGTCATCGATGCGGCCGGGCAGGACGGCACTTTGCAAAGCCTGCGCGACAGCGGCGTGCAGGTGCTGCCTGATCTCTGCTGGTGCTCCATTTCCGAGCCGGTTTTCCCGACGAAGACCCGTGCCCTGATGACCAATTCTGGCAAATACGCCCATTACGGACCCGGCCTCAGCGGCCGCGCCGTGCGCTTCGGCAGCCTTGCCGATTGCGTTGAAAGCGCGCTGACCGGCCGTGCACCATCCCTTCTTCCTTCATGGCTTTCCTAAGGAGTTTTGAATGCGCAGTATCAAGACCGTTCATGTCATTTCTGCCCATGCGGAAGGCGAGGTGGGGGATGTGATTGTCGGCGGTGTCAGGCCGCCGCCGGGCGAGACGATCTGGGAGCAGAGCCGCTTCATCGCCCGCGATGAGACCCTGCGCAATTTCGTGCTCAACGAGCCGCGCGGCGGCGTGTTCCGGCACGTCAACCTGCTGGTGCCGCCGAAACATCCGGATGCGGATGCCGCCTTCATCATCATGGAACCGGAAGATACGCCGCCCATGTCCGGCTCCAACTCCATCTGCGTTTCCACCGTGCTGCTGGATGGCGGCATCGTGCCGATGCAGGAGCCGGAAACCCACATGCTGCTCGAAGCGCCGGGCGGGCTGGTGAAGGTGCGCGCCGAATGCCGCAACGGCAAGGCCGAGCGCATTTTCGTGCAGAACCTGCCGAGCTTTGCCGCAAAGCTCGATGTCGAACTCGAAGTTGAAGGCCTCGGTACGCTGAAAGTGGACACGGCCTATGGCGGCGACAGCTTCGTCATCGTCGATGCCGAGGCGATGGGCTTTAGCCTGAAGCCGGAAGAGGCGCATGAGATTGCCCGCCTCGGCGTGCGCATCACCAACGCCGCCAACAAGGCTTTGGGTTTCGACCATCCCGAAAACCCGGACTGGCGGCATTTTTCCTTCTGCCTGTTTGCGGGCAAGGTGGAGCGCACGGCCGAAGGCCTCAGGGCAGGGGCGGCCGTTGCCATCCAGCCGGGCAAGGTGGACCGTTCGCCGACCGGCACGGCGCTTTCAGCCCGCATGGCGGTGCTGCATGCGCGCGGCGAGATGAAGGAAGGCGAAACACTGACGGCGGTGTCGCTGATCGGCTCCACCTTCACGGGCCGTATTCTTGGAACCACAACGGTCGGCGACCGCCCGGCCATCCTGCCGGAAATTTCCGGCCGAGGCTGGATCACCGGTATTCACCAGCACATGCTCGATCCGTCCGATCCGTGGCCGGAAGGGTATCGTCTGACGGATACCTGGGGTGCGCGGTAAATAAGGGCGTTACGGGTCGAAAATTTCGCTGGGGTGGGATTTTTAGATATGCCCGGCGGTGCGGCCCGTTTCTTCTCCCCGCCGGGGAGAAGGTGGCCCGAAGGGTCGGATGAGGGGGTAACGCCAGCGACAGAATGAGAGCTTGCCCCCTCATCCCGCTGCCGCGGACTTCTCCCCCTCGGGGAGAAGAAACAAGCGACATCCGCTCGTTCCACTATTGCTAAAGCCTTATCCACCCAGCCGTTTCGTCGTCTCCCGCACGATCAGCTCGAACCCGACATCCACCCTTGCGCCCTCGGGAACAATGGCATCCTTTTCCGCCTCCAGTATCGAAAGCAGCAACTCGCCCGCTCTGCGGCCGATCATCTGGGCATCGACGCGGATCGTTGAAATTGCAGGGTAACATTGCCGGCCGATATCGAAGTCGCCGAAGCCGAGGATGGAAATGCGATCAGGGACACTGATTCCCCGTCGATGACATTCCATCAGTGCGCCGACGGCGGAAATATCCGATACGGCGAAGATCGCCTCGACATCTGGGGCCTTGGCCAGCAGCGAGCCGAGGGTCTTTGCCCCGTGGTCATAGGAGACCGGGGCGCTGCCTCCGCGGATAATGAGATCGTCGGCAATGCCGGCCTCCCGCAGGGCCGCGCCGAAACCGAGCAGGCGGCTTTCGCCGCGCCAGTCCTTCACATCGCCATCGGCCCTCGAACCGAGCGCGCCGATTCGCTTGAATCCAAGCGATATCAGATGCTTGGCGGCGGTTCTTCCCACTTCGTAATTGGAGAAACCAACCGCATGGTCGATCGGGTGTTCGGGAACATCCCATATTTCCACGATGGGAATACCGGCGCGCATCAAAACTTCGCTCGCCATCTTGGTATGCACCGTGCCGGCGACGACGATGGCATCGGGGCGGCGCTCCATCATGGTGCGGATGACGCGTTCTTCCTCCTGCAGATCGTACATGGTGTAACCGATCAGCAATTGGTAATCGGCGGCGCGCAGCGCATTGGCAAGCCCCTGGGCGCTATCGGCGAAGTTGGAGTTGGTGAGCGTCGGCAGGATGGCGGTGATGAAATTGGTGCGGCGGGAGGACAGCGAACCGGCGATGCGGTCCGGCACATAGCCTAGCTTCTCGATGGCTTTCATCACTTTCTGGCGTGTCTCTTCCGACACCAGGGCGGGATCGGCCAGCACTCGCGAAACGGTCATCTTGGAGACCCCCGCGAGTTTCGAGACATCGCTCATGGTTGCTTTTTTTGACGTGACTAACGCTGCGGCCAAGGGCGTGCGCTCCACCAAAGCATGTCTCCCTAAATTCGAACCGGTTCAGGACAAGACATACACGAAGACAATAAGGGAAAGCACGCCGTATGATTGCANATCGATGCGGCGTGCACCGGATTTATGCGACGCGGCTATAGACCAGATGATAAAANCGNCCGTCGCACATGCTCATCATCTCNTCCGTCAGCACCCGGCCTTCCAGCCGGACGGGGGAAACCAGCGCTTCCTCCACCGCCTCCATCGACGGATAGTCGATTTCCTGCACCATGATGATCGAGGCGGCGTCCGGGTCGGTACGCTCGGTGCGCATCACCCGCACGGCCTGCGCATTCGGCATGCGTTTCCAGACCGGCAGCAGTTTCTCCTCGACGATGCGGAAAAACTCCTCCTCCCGGCCGGGGTGAATCCTGCCTTCGAAAATTGCCGAGCGTGTATACATGTTTCCTCCCGAATGANTGCCGACCCAAACAGTTCTGTAGATCGGACTTGCAATGATACCGATAACATGCATTATTGATCCTGCCAAGAACGTGAAGCGGTGTCGANCAGAGGAAAATCGATAACCAGCCGAAANCATTGAATTTCATAGGAGATTCATCTGGTTTTNTGCTTTCGCGCCTTCTTGGGAGGAGTTTTTAGTNAATCGCGTTAAAATGTTATCGAGAACATTTTNCGGTTTGCGCAAGGCCGCTGTTCCATTCTGGGCAGCCACTTATAAGGTTGGAGGAGAAACCATGAGCATATCCAGATTTCTGAAGAACATGACCGTTGCCGTCGGTGTTGCGGCAGCAACGCTCGCCGCAACCACGTCCGCCCATGCCGTCTCGATCAGCGAGATCACNGCGCGCGGCAAGGTCAAGATCGGTGTTCTGACCGGTGCGCCGCCGATGGGCATGGTGGATGAGAAGGGNAATCCTTCCGGTTACGACGTCGATGTCGCCAATCTCATCGGCTCTTACCTGTCGCTGCCGGTGGAACTGGTGCCGCTGACACCGCCCGCCCGCATCCCCGCCCTTCAGACCGGCAAGGTCGACTTCCTTGTTGCGACGCTTGCGCCGACCGGCGAGCGCGCCAAGACCGTGATGTTCACGCAGCCTTACAGCGCCTTCAACATGGACATCATTTCCGGCAAGGACCAGAAGTTCGAAAATCTCGACAGCCTCAAGGGCAAGCGCGTTTCGGTCAATCGCGGCTCTTCGCAGGAAACCGCGCTGCGCAAGGCCAATGTCGAAGGTCTCGAAATCGTCGTTTACGAAGACGATTCCACCAGCGCCCAGGCACTGCTTGCCGGCCAGGTCGATGCTGTCGCCCTGCCGTCCACGGTTGGCGAAGCGATCATCAAGCAGCGCCCGGAAGCCGGTCTGCAGGTTGGTTTCACCTTCTTCCAGCAGGGCAATTCCATGGCGACCAAGCTTGAGGATTTCGAGCTGCGCCAATGGCTGAACACCTCCATCTACCTCATGAAGATGTCCGGCGATCTCGACCGTATCTCGGTGAAGTGGACCGGCCGTCCGCTGCCGCAATTGCCAAGCTTCTGATTGAGCCTTTCAACGCGCCCGCCGGGAAAATTTTCGGCGGGCCCGGGAAATGTCAACGGAGTGACGCATGTCCTATACATTCCAATTCGGCGCGCTCGCCCAGTATCAGAACGAGATTCTGAACGGCATATGGCTGACGATCAAGCTGTCGGTCCTCTCCATCGTGCTCGGCTGCGCTTTCGGCATTCTTTTGGCTTCGCTGCGGTCCATCAATGGCGGCATCGTCCGCATCATCGTGGACGGTTATGTGGAAGTCATCCGCAATACGCCGTTTCTGGTGCAGCTATTCATCGTCTATTTCGGTCTGCCGGGCCTCGGCTTCAGGGTAGGGGCGGATACGGCGGCGCTGATCGGCATGACGATCAACCTTGCTGCCTATTCGACGGAAATCATCCGCGCCGGCATCGAGGCGGTGCACAAGTCGCAGATCGAGGCGGGCGAAGCGCTTGGTTTCACCAAGTACCAGATCTATCGCCACGTCATCATCGTGCCGGCCATCGCCAAGGTCTATCCCTCGCTGTGCAGCCAGTTCGTGCTGATGATGCTGGCATCGAGCATATGTTCGGCCATTTCCACCCATGAGCTTGCGGCCGCCGCAGCCTTCGTGGAATCGCAGACCTATCGCTCCTTCGAGGTCTATATCGTCGTCACGCTCATCTATCTTGCGCTGGCGCTTTCGCTGCGGCTCATCCTTGCCCT
>Ga0058692_1000663_pt1 | contig 14192 bp, 15 predicted proteins | sample AgamicAtAmrz_FD_55216 | JGI IMG/M metagenome (GOLD analysis project Ga0058692, IMG submission 55216) | Agave microbial communities from Guanajuato, Mexico - At.Am.rz | ecosystem: Host-associated > Plants > Roots > Rhizosphere | place: Guanajato, Mexico | collected 2012-06-07 | reverse complement strand
CGCAGATTGCTTCAAAATAATTACCGTATTTGTTATATTGTTGTTTATTGCTTATTCACCTCTGCGGTGCCAAAAAGAACAAGATTCACCGCAACCCAGGACAGAAAAATGTTAGATTACCGCTTCCCGACAGCTTTGCAGATGGTTCTCAGCGTAGCGATGGCGGAGCAATTGGGTGAACGTTCCACGAGTGCGATTCTGGCCTACGGCCTGGAAGCGAACCCGAGCTTCATCCGCAAATTGATGGTTCCGCTGACGCGTGACGGCATTATCGTCTCAACGCTTGGCCGTAACGGCTCAATTCATCTTGGTCGCCCGCCGGAAGAGATCACCCTGCGCGACATTTACCTTTCGGTCATCGAAGATAAAAAGCTGTGGGCCTCGCGCCCTGACGTGCCGGCCCGCTGCGTGGTCAGCGCTAACGCCTGCTGGTACTTCAAATCGATATCCGAAGAAGCCGAGGAGGCTTCGTTAGCGGTACTGGCCCGCCATACCGTGGCCAGCGCCCTGGAAGCGGTTAAAAATGCCGATAGCAGCGGATGGGATCCGCTCCCGGACCTTATTGCCCAGTATCAAAAAACGTCGTAACGATCTTGCCGGGTGGCGCTGCGCTAACCCGGCCTGCATTCAGATGTAAAAAAACCGCCTTCACAATGAAGGCGGTTTTTTATTATCTGCAGCGTTCCTATGCGGGCAGAACGTCCCTTTCCTCTTTTTTCCCGCGCGTCACGAACTTACGCAGCGTCACGTAAAACACCGGCGTCAGGAATAGACCAAACAGCGTCACGCCCAGCATCCCGGAGAAGACCGTGATCCCGGTGACGCCGCGCACTTCTGCGCCCGCGCCGTGGCCGAGGATCAGCGGAATAGTCCCGGCAATAAAGGCGATGGAGGTCATCACAATCGGACGTAAACGCAGGCGGCACGCCTCCAGCGCGGCTTCCATAATGCCTTTGCCCTGAATTTCCAGCTCGCGGGCAAACTCCACGATAAGAATCGCGTTTTTACACGCCAGCCCCATCAGTACCACCAGCCCCACCTGCACGAAGACGTTGTTATCGCCACCGGTCAGCCAGACGCCAAACAGCGCGGAGAGCATCGTCATCGGCACGATGAGGATCACCGCCAGCGGCAGCGTCCAGCTTTCATACAGCGCCGCCAGGACCAGGAACGCCAGCAGCACCGCGACCGGGAAGACGATCAGCGCCGTGTTGCCCTGCGTCGCCTGCTGGAAGCTCAGGTCCGTCCATTCAATGTTCATCCCGTTTGGCAGGATCTGCTTAGACATGGCGTCCAGCTGCGTCATCGCCTGCGAGGACGAGAGCACGCGCGGGTCGGCATCGCCAATCAGATCCGCCGCCGGGTAGCCATTGTAGCGGATCACCGGATCCGGGCCGTAGGTGGTCGTGATTTTCACCATACTGCCAATCGGCACCATTTCGCCCTGACTATTACGGGTGCGCAGATTCGCAATATCTTCAACGCTGTCGCGGAACTGCCCGTCGGCCTGAGCCATCACGCGCCAGGTACGGCCGAACTGGTTGAAGTCATTCACGTACGACGAGCCCAGATAGGTTTGCAGCGTACCGAAAAGATCGGTCAGCGACACGCCCTGCGCTTTCGCCTTGTCACGGTCGACCTGCACGTCCAGCTGCGGAACGTTAGCCTGGTAGGTTGAGATCGGGAAGTGCATTCCCGGGGTCTGCATAATCGCGCCGGACATAGTGTTCACCGCGTTTTGCAGTGCGCCATACCCCAGACCGCCTCGGTCCTGAATGTACAGAGAATAGCCCGACCCCTGACCCAGCCCTAAAATCGGCGGAGGCAGGATGGAGAAGCCAAAGCCTTCCTGAATTTGCGCGATTTTCGCGTTAATCTCCGCGTTTATTTCCGCCGCAGTATGTTTGCGCTGGTCGAACGGCTTCAGGCCAAAGAAGACCGTCCCGGTATTCGGCGTATTGGTGAACTGCAGCGCGTTCAGCCCCGGGAACGCGACCGCGTAGTCCACGCCTTCGGTATTCATCCCGATTTCGCTCATTTTGCGGATCACCGCGTCGGTGCGCGCCAGCGAAGAACCTTCCGGCATCTTCACGCCGCCAATCAAGTACAGCTTATCCTGCGTCGGAATAAACCCGCCGGGCACCGCTTTAAACATCACGCCAGCGGCACAGAGCAGCAGCAGATACACCACAAATACCGAGCCGCGCCGTCCCAGCGTTTTGCCCACCAGCCCCTGATAGCCGTTCGAGCTGCGGTGGAAAAAGCGGTTAAACGGACGGAAAATCCAGCCGAACAGACGATCGATAAGCCGGGTCGGGAAATCTTTCGGCGCGCCGTGCGGTTTTAACAGCAGTGCCGCCAGCGCCGGAGAGAGCGTCAGCGAGTTAATGGCGGAGATGACCGTGGAAATCGCGATCGTCACCGCAAACTGCTTGTAGAACTGACCGGTAACGCCCGAGAGAAACGCCATCGGCACAAACACCGCGCACAGCACCAGCGCAATCGCGATAATCGGCCCGGACACTTCGCGCATCGCCTGATGCGCCGCCGCAAGCGGAGCAAGCCCCTCTTCTATGTTTCGCTCGACGTTTTCCACCACCACGATGGCGTCGTCCACCACGATGCCGATGGCCAGCACCAGCCCGAACAAACTCAGGGTGTTCAGCGAGAAGCCGAGCAGGTAGAGAATGCTGAAGGTACCCACCACCGAAACCGGCACCGCGATCAGCGGAATGATCGACGCGCGCCAGGTTTGCAGGAACAGGATCACCACCAGCACCACCAGCACCACCGCTTCCAGCAGCGTTTGCACCACCGCACGGATCGAATCGCGCACGAAAACGGTCGGATCGTAAGGTGCCGCCCACTTCATGTCAGCCGGGAAGCGCGTGGACAGTTCGTCCATTTTCGCGCGCACCGCGTTAGACAAATCAATGGCGTTCGCCCCCGGCGACTGGAAGATACCAATCCCGACCGCGTCTTTATTGTTCAGCTGGGAACGCAGCGCATAGCTGCCGGACCCCATTTCGATACGCGCCACGTCGCGCAGGCGGACGACCGTACCGTCCTGCGTCGTTTTCAGGACAATATTGCCGAACTCTTCTTCGGTATGCAGACGGCCCTGGGCGTTAATGGAGATCAGGAAATCGCTCTCTTTCGGCAGCGGCTCGGCGCCAAGCTGCCCGGCGGACACCTGTACGTTCTGCTCCTGCATCGCCGTGACCACGTCCGACGCGGTCAGCCCGCGGGCCGCCACCTTGTTAGGATCCAGCCAGACGCGCATCGCGTATTCACCCGAGCCGAAAATCTGGATCTGGCCGACGCCGGGCAGGCGCGCCAGCTCGTCCTTCACCTTCAGCGTGGCGTAGTTACGCATATACAGGGAGTCGTACTTGCCGTTGGGCGAAAACAGATGCACCACCAGCGTCAGCGTCGGGGACTGTTTCTGGGTGGTAATGCCCAGGCGCCGGACGTCTTCCGGCAGACGCGCTTCGGCCTGCGCGACGCGGTTTTGCACCTGCACCTGCGCCTGATCCGGGTCGGTTCCCGGCCGGAAGGTGACGGTGGTGACCAGCACGCCGTCGGAGCCCGCAACGGACTTCATGTACATCATGTTCTCAACGCCGTTGATCGCCTCTTCCAGCGGCGTCGCTACCGTCTCGGCAATCACTTTCGGGTTGGCGCCCGGATACTCCGCGCGCACCTGCACGCTTGGCGGCACGACGTCAGGATATTCGCTCACCGGCAGCAGCGGGATGGCGATTAACCCTGTGATAAAAATCAGAATCGACAGCACCGCGGCAAAAATCGGCCTGTCGATGAAAAAGCGGGAAAAGTCCATGGATGGATTCTCAGGTCAAGGGATCAGTTGAGGGCGCTGGTGGCGGTCATGGCAACGGTTTTCGCGTTAACCGGCATCCCCGGCATAAACACTTTTTGTAAACCCTCGACGATGACTTTATCGCCAGGGTTCAGCCCCTGCCGCACGATGCGTAAACCGTCTGCCAGACGGCCCGGCGTGATGTCGCGGCGCTGCGCTTTCCCCTCTTTATCGACGATATAAACGTATTTACGATCCTGATCGGTCAGCACCGCTTTGTCGTCGATAAGCGTGGCTTTGAACTCCGCGCTGCCCGGCAGGCGGACGCGGGCAAATAGTCCCGGCGTGAACTGACGCTGGGCGTTATCCAGCAGCGCGCGCATGCGGATGGTGCCGGTACTCGGCGTCAGCTGATTATCAAGGAAGTCCACTTTGCCCTGATGGGGATAACCCTCCTCGCCCGTCAGGCCAATCTCAACCGGAAGCGCCGTGTGATTGCTGGACGCCCCCTGCCCGCTGCGGGCCAGATTCTGGTAGTGAAGGTAGGTCGACTCGTCCACGTCAAAGTAGACATAAACCGTCTTCTGCGAGACCAGCGTGGTGAGAACGCTGGCGGTGTCGCCCGCAGTCACCAGGTTGCCGCTGGTGATCAGCGCCCGGCTGGCGCGACCGTCGATAGGCGCGGTGACTTTGGTGAAGTCCAGGTTGAGCTGCGCGGCGTCAACTGCCGCCTGCGCGGCGCGAATATCGGCCTGCGCCTGAGTGGCGGCCGAACGACGCTGCTCCCACTCTTCACGGGAGACAACGTTGGTATTGACCAGCTTATCGGTACGGTTAGCCTCACTTTGCGCCAGGCTGGCCTGCGTTTTAGCTCTCGCCAGGTTCGCCTGCGCCTGTTCCAGCGCCGCGCGATAGGTTCGGTCATCAATCGTGAACAGCACCTCGCCCTTCTTCACTTCCTGGCCGTCGGTGTAATTCACTTTATCAATGTAGCCGGAAACGCGCGGACGGAGCTGAACGCTCTCCACCGCTTCAATCCGGCCGTTAAAGCTATCCCACTGGCTAATGGATTTCACCACCACGTCAGCAGCGCTGACGGCGGGCGCAGGCGGCGCGGCGTTTTGCGCGACGCTGTTGTCGCATCCGACGAGCAGCACGGAGAGCAACATGACCCCCAGCGCGTTCAGATGAAAGTTACCCCAGGTTTTTTGCAGGCTCATTATTTTTATTCCGGTAATTGTCGCCGCCGGGCAAGACGCAGCAGGAGGCACTGCGCCACTTCCTTTGTCCGGTGGCTGTCTTAAGGCCATTTGTGTCGTTCATCGCCACAAAACTGTAACAGTTGCGAATACACTATCGCGGCGATTGTAGGAAGGCGCTTAACTAAGTGCAAGAATAATTGTTGCACTTTATGTGCTATTTGAGCGGATGTGAAAAGACCCGTTACGGTCAGGGATTTAAATGCAACAATAAAACTTGCAATTAATACAAAAACGCGCCACCTTTTAATGCAACAGACAAAGATACTTTTTAACAGGCAGCGTGGGAGTAACCCGATGAACACTGGCGCATTTATGCATGATTTACTCGACTGGATCGACAACAACCTGGATAGCCGTCTGGACATTGAGTCCGTTGCCAGGCGATCCGGCTACTCAAAATGGCACCTCCAGCGCCTGTTCAAAGAGCATACGGGCTATCCCCTCGCCGGGTATATTCGCGCGCAAAAGCTGCAAAAATCGGTTGAGCGCTTAACCCGCAGCGATGAACCGATTCTGAACGTGGCTATCGCGCTGGGCTTCGACTCCCAGCAGTCCTTCAACCGCAGCTTTAAGCGTCAGTATGGTCAGGCACCCGGGGCGTGGCGGCGGAGTGTGGGTGGCCCGGAATCGCAGCAGCTTTGCCAGTAATGCATATTTTGCTGCAACTTCTATCGGGAGCTGCTATACTGTATATAAATACAGTATAGCGAGGTGCACGATGGCTGTTGAAACAAAATTTGTTGTCGTTAGAAAAGGTGAAGAGAAAATGACATTTGCCAGTAAGAAAGAGGCTGACGCTCATGACAAGCTGCTCGATATGGCAGACGCGTTCACCGACTGGCTGTTGCAAAGCGGAATGCAAATGGATGAAACGCAGGCTGAAAATCTTGGCCTGTATCTCGCCGAGCAGAAAGAGACCGTGCAGCATATTCTGCGTACCAGCAAGCTTCCCGATCTCAATGCTTCAGCTGCAACGGATAAAACAGAATCCGATGCGGCTGACACGAAAAAAATCAGGGCCGTGAAAGCGGCCTGATTGCCAGAAAAATCATTACAGATCCCGGCGCCGTAAGCAGATAACTGCTTACGGCTTTTTTGCTGTCTGTTGGGATCCACTGCCGGTTGATGGTAACAATGTCATTGTTTCATATTCAGAACATAAATAAGGAGATGACGTGCGCCAGGAAATGAAGGCGAAAATCATCAGGATCTGTGATTCAAAAATTGCCTCTAAGGGAAGCCACGTTGGGCTTTCGTTTTATGCTTTTTTTGCTAATAAAAATGACGATCCAGAACTGCTTATGGAAGTTGCGCACTGGTGGATTATGGAAATGAAACTCGATCATTTTGAAAAGGTAGAAAAGATCAGAAACCTCGTCTCAGCCCTGTAACACGCTAAAGCGGGATGGCGGGTGAGGACAAAACCGGAAGATGAATCCCCGCTCGGTCAGGGCGGGAATACTCCTGCCACAGGCCATGACGACGCGCTCTGCATCCCGTTTCTCCCGAAAGGACAGGACGCCAGCCTACACGCCAACTTCTCGTTCAAAGCTGATTTTTTTCTGCTGATGTGCGCTTTGCACTGTGTGTTGAATAGCTTAATGAGATCGTCCGGCGTTTAGCACGTTCGGTGTCAAATCAGCTTTATCGCACCTTTCCGTGTTAATACTAAGTCCTGTAATGCGCTCCGTAATAATAGATGCCGCATTACTGCGGCGGCTGGAGCTTCTGTATCACTTTGCGCAGTTCCAGATCATTCTTGACCCCCAGCTTAAACATAATCTTTCGCTTATGTGTACTGATCGTTTTCTGACTTCGAAACATTTCGCGTGATAATTCAATCCCGGTTTTACCGCTTTTGAGGCCAATAAGTACTTTTTTTTCTGCATCGGTAAAAATCATACCGTCGGTTATATTATTCTCCTGCTCCTGCAGTCGCAGGAAGTGAGCACTGATATAACGTTGTTTTTTCATACTGTGTTTTATTAGCTCACGCAGTTCAAGCAGACGTTCATCCACACAAAGCAGTGAACAACGGTATGACCTCATGAGCTGATGCGCCAGCTTCTCCTGACATGCTGAGAGCATAACCAGAGCAGTTCCTTCACCTGGCCGGCAGAGACTTTCGTACTCCGCGGCGGAGATATCAGTAAGCGTGTCATATGCAGAGAAATCAAGCAAAGTCAGATGTGCATTGTCATGCCGTATAACTTCATAATTCCATTCGGGATTTTGTTCGCAAAAAGCCTTCAGGCTGGATAGAAACCCATTCAGTAAAGTCGGATGAACCACACGGGAAAAAACAGTAAAAGTAAACATAGTTCTCCAGATGTTCAGACTGAATAGATCTGATCCAAACGATTAAGCAGATCCAGCCAACTGGCTGACTTTTGCAGCCCCAGACGCAACCGGATGTTATGTTTATGGGTGAAGACCGTTTTATATCCCATATGGCGCAGACTGGCGATTTCATAGGCACTCAGACCTCGGGCGAAGTCGATAAGAATATTAAGCTCAGAGTGTGAGAGCCTATTTTTTTTATTCATATTATTTATTAGCATGGGGCGTGAAGGCAAATATCCTGATCTGAAATTTTTGGATAACATGCGCTGAGAGAGTTCTTCTTCCAAATAATTCTCACAGAGTAGCGTCTGTACACCAAGCTCGTACATCAGTCTAATAAGAAGGACATCTCGTTTTGCAACCCATACGATAATTTCTTTTCCCTGCATTATCAGATGATGAATTATCCGTAATAGAGAATATATTTCTTCACCGGCACCACTAACGCCTGCAGCGAATAAAGACGTTTGATCAGTAAAGAGGGTTACCTCCTCTATCAGCTCGTCTGGTTCAATCACCAGCAGGGAGCTATTGGCGACCTGGATGCTGTTTTTAGCCGCATTGCGAAACAGTGGCCGGGGTTCATAAAGTATAATTTCTGTTATTTTTGGCTGTAACATCGTATCATTTATAAATATAAGTCAATACTAATAATATTAGAGAAACATGTTGAAATATTGGAGTGGTTTTATGTCCAATAAAGGATGTCAATTGCATATAATTATTTTCCAGGGGATTCCCGGGGCGGAATTTATTTTTTCGGCAGGAAAACGGTGGTCGCTGGCTTTGTACCATCGACAACTCCTGCGGTACGAGCGCGGGGCAGTTGTCAGCGACGGCAAAAAGATCGGCATCCGCCGGAAGTGGTCGATTGGGCAAGACAGTACATCCCACTAAATTTTGCCCCAACCTTCCCCGCGCAACTGGTGTATTGTTTTTAGACAATTCATTCCTCTAAAGGACACCTGCGCAATGATCACCATCCTCGGCAAAACCACCTCCATTAACGTTCGTAAAGTGCTCTGGACCTGCGAAGAAGCAGGCCTCGAATATCTACAGGAAGATTACGGCAGCGGTTTTGCCTCAACGGAAACGGAGGCCTTCCGAGCGCTGAATCCCAACGCCATGGTGCCGGTGCTGATCGATGACGACTTCGTGCTGTGGGAATCCAACGCCATCTGCCGATACCTGGCGCGCAAGGCCGGACGTCACGATCTGCTGCCCGCAGAACCGCAGGCCTGCGCCAACGTTGAGCGCTGGATGGACTGGCAGGCAACCGAATTTAACAACGCCTGGCGCTATGTCTTCCCGGCGCTGGGGCGTAAAAACCCGGACTTTAACGATCCAGAACGTATTGCGGCGGGAATAAAAGAGTGGAACCACTGCATCACCATTCTGGAAATCCAGCTGCAGCGCACCGGGGCCTTTGCGGCGGGCGAGACGTTTACCCTTGCGGATGTCGTGCTTGGGCTGTCGGTGAATCGCTGGAAAATGACGCCCTTTGATAAGCCCGACGTGCCCGCGATCGAGGCCTGGTTTGAACGTCTTAACCAGCGACCGGCGTTTTTGCGTCACGGAAATAACGGCATGATTTAAAGTATTCTCGACCCCATTTTGAGTAAGGATATTTTAATTAATTACTAAACCCTGAAAGTCGTCAGAGGGAATAATAATTAAGCCATATCCTGGACAGCCCGTTGCGCCGCTTTGCTAGCCTGAATATTCAGGCAAAGCTCAATCTGGAGGTATTCTTGCTGATTAGACTCAAGAAAGAACGAACGCATAAGGAGGATCGCCGGCTTGCTCTCTGGCTGGCGACCTCGGCAGGTTTGCTGAATGCCATCGCTCTCGGGGCATTTGGTTTTTTCCCCTCACACATGACCGGCAACACCTCACAGTTATCGAGCGAAGTCTCTTCCACCGATCTGAGCGATATGATTTTCTTCGGCTCGATTATTCTCTCTTTTGTCGCAGGCGCCATTATTGCGCGCATGATTGTGATATGGGGCATTATTCATAACGTCAGGCTGGTTTTTTGCCAGATCCTGTTTGTCGAAGGGTTATTACTGACCGGCGTTTCCTTCTACGAGATGTATTTTCATGCCCTCACCAGCAACCGCGTGATTATTCTTTTTCTGTGCGGACTAATGGGCATTCATAACTCCACCTCCACGCAGCTTTCCGGCGGGCGGGTGAGATCGACGCACATTACCGGCACGCTGACGGACGCGGGGATATCCCTGGCCTCGGTACTGGTGGCGATGCTGCGCAGGGATTACTCCAAAGATACGGCGGCGCAAAAAAGCCAGCTGACAACCCACTTAACCACCCTTTTCTCGTTTATTTCGGGCGGCATCGCGGGGCTGCTGCTGTTCAGATGGATCGGGTTTAACGCCATGCTGGCGCTCGGGTTGATGCTCGCCGTGGTCGCTATCGTTTCAATTATCACCGTCTCGACGCGGGTTCGACGGGTTCGTGCCTCTCTCTGAAGTTAATGACCGATATCCGGCGTATGAGCTCCTTAGATGTGACACCGTCACATCTAAAAATTCGCTTTAGGACTATTCTGTCTGACCCTCAATCAGCCCTTATGCCATAAGGCCTAACCCAAGGTTGTCACTGTTTTCATAGGGTTACTGATTTTACCCCTTCGCTGGAACCCTTCCCAAACGCTTGCTATAGGTGAAATACCCCTGCCGAAACATGGCATAACAACAGGCAACCGGTGGTTGCTATAACGCATGCGCACAGGGAGACACACCGCAATGCACCCATTACTCAAACGTTCGCTGCTGTTTGTCGGCGCCATTATCGTGGTCCTCGCCCTCCTCGTCTGGGGCATCGGGCTGGAAACGATAAGGGCGCGCCAGGTTGACCTGGTTTATCTCGGGCAACAGCACATGATTCTGGTTTTCTCATCGATGTTTTTTGCCCTGCTGGTCGGTATTCCGGCCGGTATTCTGCTGAGCCGCCCGGCCGCGCGGGGTATCGCCGAATATGTGATGCAAATTTTTAACGTCGGCAACACGCTCCCGCCGCTGGCCGTACTGGCGCTGGCGATGGTGGTGATTGGCATTGGCGATACGCCCGCCATCATCGCCCTGTTCCTCGCCTCGCTGCTGCCAATCGTGCGCAATACCTACGCCGGGCTGTGCTCGGTACCGCCGTCGCTGCTGGAAGCGGCAAACGGCATCGGGATGACTAAATGGCAGCGTCTGCGTCAGGTTGAGCTGCCAGCCGCCTGGCCGGTCATGCTCTCGGGGATCCGCATCGCCACCGCCATTAACGTCGGTACCGCGCCGCTGGCGTTCCTGATTGGCGCCAGCAGCTACGGCGAGCTGATTTTCCCCGGTATCTACCTGAACGATTTCCCGACCCTGATCCTCGGCGCGGCGGCCACCGCCCTGTTCGCCCTGATCCTCGATACCCTGCTGGCGGCGCTGGGTCGCGTAATGAGTCCCCATCTCGCTCGATAACTATAACAAGGAGCTTCTATGAGACTGTTTTCCGGCCTGACGGCGCTGTGTGCCGCGGCGCTGTTCACCAGCCAGGCGATGGCGGCCCCGCTGATTCTGGCGACCAAGAGCTTTACCGAGCAGCATATTCTCTCGGCGATGACCGTGCAGTACCTTCAAAAGAAAGGTTTTCAGGTCCAGCCGCAAACCAACATTGCCACGGTGATCTCCCGCAACGCGATGATCAACAAGCAGATTGACATGACCTGGGAGTATACAGGCACGTCGCTGATCATCTTTAACCACATCAACAAGCGCATGTCGCCGCAGGAGTCTTATGAGACGGTGAAACGCCTGGACGCGAAGCACGGTCTGGTCTGGCTCAATCCCGCCGACATGAACAACACCTACGCTTTCGCCATGCAGCGCAAGCGCGCCGAGGCGGAACACATCAACACCATGTCGGAGATGGTGGCGAAGATTGAGCAGATCCGTAAAACCAACCCGGACAAAAACTGGCTGCTGGGATTAGACCTGGAATTTGCCGGGCGCAGCGACGGCATGAAGCCGCTGCAGGCGGCCTACAAGATGGATCTGGACCGCCCGCAAATCCGTCAGATGGACCCCGGTCTGGTCTATAACGCGGTGCGCGACGGCTTCGTCGACGCCGGCCTGATTTACACCACAGACGGGCGCGTAAAAGGCTTCGACCTCAAGGTGCTGGAAGACGATAAAGGCTTCTTCCCGAGCTACGCGGTAACGCCGGTGGTGCGTAAGGACACGCTGGAGGCCAACCCCGGCCTGGAAGAGGCGCTCAACACCCTCTCGGCCCAGCTCAACAACGACGTTATCACCGAGCTGAACAAGAAGGTGGATATCGACCATCAGTCACCGCAGCAGGTCGCCCGCGATTTCCTGCGTAGCAAACAGCTGCTGTAGGAGGCGCTATGGAGACGATTCACTACATTCTGGACAACTGGGATTACCTCTTAACCCTCACCCTTCAGCACCTGTGGCTGGTGGCGCTGGCCGTAGGTTTAGCCATCATCATCGGCGTACCGCTGGGCATTCTGATTGTCCGCCATAAGTGGCTGGCTACGCCGGTGCTGGGGATAGCCACCATCGTGCTGACCATTCCGTCCATCGCCCTGTTTGGCCTGATGATCCCGCTGTTTTCGCTGATCGGTCAGGGTATTGGCGCCCTGCCCGCGATCACGGCGGTGTTTCTCTACTCGCTGCTGCCGATTGTGCGTAACACCCATACGGCGCTCGACAGCCTGCCGCCGGGCCTGCGCGAAGCCGGACGCGGCATCGGCATGACCTTCTGGCAGCGGCTGCGCTGGGTCGAAATCCCGATGGCGCTGCCGGTGATTTTCGGCGGGATCCGCACCGCCGTGGTGATGAACATTGGCGTGATGGCGATTGCCGCCGTGATCGGCGCGGGCGGTCTGGGCCTGCTGCTGCTCAACGGCATCGGCGGAAGCGATATTCGCATGTTGATTGCGGGCGCGCTGATGATTTGTCTTTTAGCAATTGTGCTCGACTGGCTGCTGCACCGTCTGCAGGTGGTTCTGACTCCAAAGGGGATTCGATAATGATAAAACTGGAAAACCTCACCAAACAATTTTCACAGAAGCACGGCCAGACCTTTAAGGCCGTCGACAACGTCAACCTGACCGTGCCCGAAGGCGAAATGTGCGTCCTGCTCGGCCCGTCCGGCTGCGGGAAGACTACCACCCTGAAAATGATTAACCGCCTCATTACCCCAAGCAGCGGGACGATCCTGATCAACGGTGAAGACACCAGCGGGATGGACACCGTCACCCTGCGCCGCAACATTGGCTACGTTATCCAGCAGATTGGCCTGTTTCCGAACATGACCATAGAAGAGAACATTACCGTCGTGCCGCGCATGCTGGGCTGGGATAAAGCGCGCTGCAAAACCCGCGCCGAAGAGCTGATGGATATGGTGGCGATGGATCCGCATAAGTTCCTCAACCGCTACCCGCGCGAGATGTCTGGGGGCCAGCAGCAGCGTATTGGCGTCATCCGCGCCCTGGCGGCGGATCCTCCGGTACTGCTGATGGATGAACCCTTCGGCGCGGTGGACCCGATCAACCGCGAGGTGATCCAGAACCAGTTCCTGGAGATGCAGCGCAAGCTGAAAAAAACCGTCATGCTGGTCAGCCACGATATCGACGAAGCCCTGAAGCTCGGCGACCGTATTGCGGTGTTCCGTCAGGGAAAAATCGTGCAGTGCGCCAGCCCGGATGAACTGCTGGCGAAACCGGCGAACGAGTTTGTCGGCTCGTTTGTCGGTCAGGACCGCACCCTGAAGCGTCTGCTGCTGGTATCGGCGGGCGACGTCACCGACCAGCAGCCGACCATTACGGTGCGGGGCTCTACTCCGCTTCCCGACGCCTTTGCGACCATGGATGATAATGACATTCGGGCCGTTACGGTGGTTGACGAGCACGGCAAACCGCTGGGCTTTGTGAAGCGTCGCGAAGCGCGTAACGCCAGCGGTACCTGCGCCGACATCCTGCATCCGTTCCGCATGACCGGCAAGGCGGAAGACAACCTGCGCGTGGTGCTTTCACGTCTGTATGAGAGTAATACCAGCTGGATGCCGATCGTGGATGAGGACGGTCGTTACAACGGCGAGATTTCGCAGGACTATATTGCCGAGTACCTGAGCTCCGGGCGCACGCGTCGGGCGCTGAATATTCATAGCGACAGCTAACCTTTCTGGCCGGGCATCGCCCGGCCTTTTCGCACGCAGACCTTTTGCTAACCCCGCGATTTCCCGCCACAATATCGTATCGTCCCCGTTAAAACGCGACCCATGCAACGTCTTCATACCTACCCCGATATCCGCGCGATGTTTCGTCGCCTGCTGATTGCCACCGTCACCGGCGTGCTGGCCGCGCTCGCCGTTGCGGTATTCCGCCACAGCATGTACCTGCTGGAGTGGCTGCTTCTCAGCAACGACAGCGGCAGCCTGGTGAATGCGGCCGCGTCGCTCTCGCCCTGGCGACGCGCATTGACGCCAGCGCTGGGTGGGCTGGCTGCCGGACTGCTGCTCTGGGGATGGCAGCGTCTGACCGCGCAGCGGCCTCATGCCCCCACCGATTACATGGAAGCGCTGGAGACCGGAGACGGCCAGTTTGACTACGGCGCCAGCCTTGTGAAATCCCTTGCCTCGCTGCTGGTCGTGGCCAGCGGAAGCGCCATCGGGCGTGAAGGGGCGATGATCCTGCTCGCCGCCCTCGCCGCCTCCCTTTTCGCCCGGCGCTTTACGCCCAAATCCGA
>Ga0058692_1000661_pt1 | contig 14222 bp, 14 predicted proteins | sample AgamicAtAmrz_FD_55216 | JGI IMG/M metagenome (GOLD analysis project Ga0058692, IMG submission 55216) | Agave microbial communities from Guanajuato, Mexico - At.Am.rz | ecosystem: Host-associated > Plants > Roots > Rhizosphere | place: Guanajato, Mexico | collected 2012-06-07 | reverse complement strand
CCATTAATACGACTTTGAGAGGATAAGGTAATGCAAGTTATTCTGCTTGATAAAGTAGCAAACCTGGGTAGCCTGGGTGATCAGGTTAACGTTAAAGCGGGTTACGCTCGTAACTTCCTGGTACCGCAGGGNAAAGCTGTTCCNGCTACCAAGAAAAACGTTGAATATTTCGAAGCACGTCGCGCTGAACTGGAAGCCAAACTGGCTGACGTTCTGGCNGCTGCTAACGCTCGCGCTGAAGAAATCAACGCACTGGGCACCGTTACCATCGCGTCTAAAGCAGGCGACGAAGGTAAACTGTTCGGTTCCATCGGTACTCGCGATATCGCTGACGCAGTGACTGCGGCTGGCGTTAAAGTGGCTAAGAGCGAAGTTCGTCTGCCGAACGGCGTTCTGCGTACCACTGGTGAGCACGAAGTGGACTTCCAGGTTCACAGCGAAGTATTCGCTAAGCTGATTGTAAACGTTGTTGCTGAGTAATTTTTACTCATAACGATGCCCTTAAGTCGTTCGGGCTTGCAGAAAGGCGGCAAGTGAGTGAATCCCCTCGGGGGTAAGCGAATGTAGCCAACGCATCTGTAACGCGAAATACGACGGGGAATGAGACGCCGGCCTTGTGCCGGCGTTTTGCTTTTTGGCGCTACCAGAACGAAATATGCCGGATAAACGCTTATCCGGCTTTATCGGTTAACGTGCGCGAATAAAGCTGCCGTCCGGCTGTCGGGTAAACAGCACCTGCTGGCCGCTGGTCTCAATGGTTAATCCGGTTACTACGCCGTTAGCATTCTGGCGAATCTTCACCATCTGGCCGTTTTTCAGGCTGCTCAGCGGTTTCCCGTCACCTTCCACTTTCGCCATCGCGTAAACATCGGTGGGCGGCAGATTATGATCGCGGAACAGTTGCGCCAGCGTTTTCCCTTCTTCCACACGATAAGATCGCCACTGTTGTTCAATACCGCCGGAAGAGGGAACTGTCGGACGGCTTTGCGCCACCGGGGCCTCTTGCTGCTGCACCGGCTGTTGCTCTGGTTGCTGCTGTTCGAGCGACTCTTCAGCGCCTGGAGCGACCTGTTGCGTATCGTTCACCACCGCTGGTGGCGTTTGCGCAGGGGAGGCAGGCTGAGCGGCAGTGGAGGAAGGTAACTGAATTTGCGCTTCGCGTGAGGTGGGAACCGGCCTCGTATCGTCCGTTGACGGTAGCAGGAAGCCGATAACCACCAGCAACGCGGCCAGGATCAAACCGCGACGGTGAAATGGCGGGAGCGGGTCCATAAGGCGAAAATGGTCCGGGGCTTGCCAGATTTTCACCAGGGTAGGTTTCAGTTCAAATCGCCCGGGCATGGCTTTCCTCCTGCTCCGCGTCATTTAAAGTCCTGTCTCGTTGAGTATATACACTTTATCCTTCCGGGGCGGCGTCCATCGGTTTTAACTCTCTGATCGTCAGCACAAAGTCGGATTTTGCTACAGCAATATTAGATTTATCTTACGGACTCTATTCTTTCCCTTTCCCTGCGATTTGTCATCTTTCCTGCGACAAAGTTGTACCCGGCGCAGCCCGGCTGTTATGCTGCGCGCTACCTTAAAAAGCGATGGAAGGAAAACCCATGACAACCCCAACTTTTGACACGATCGAAGCGCAAGCCAGCTATGGCATCGGTTTACAGGTCGGACAGCAGCTTAGCGAATCCGGGTTAGAGGGGCTGTTACCGGAAGCGCTGGTCGCGGGCATCGCGGACGCGCTGGCAGGCAAACAACCTGCTGTACCGGTTGACGTTGTACATCGCGCCCTGCGTGAAATCCANGAACGTGCCGACGCNGTGCGTCGNTCCCGTTTTGAAGAGATGGCGGCGGAAGGCGTGAAATATCTGGAAGAGAACCGCGAGCGTGAAGGCGTGAACAGCACCGAATCCGGTTTGCAGTTCCGCGTNATCACTCAGGGCGAAGGCGCAATCCCGGCGCGCACCGACCGTGTTCGNGTGCACTACACCGGTAAACTGATTGACGGTANCGTATTCGANAGCTCCGTCGCGCGCGGCGAACCGGCTGAATTCCCGGTNAATGGCGTTATNGCTGGCTGGATCGAAGCCCTGACGCTGATGCCGGTCGGCTCCAAATGGGAACTGACTATCCCGCACAACCTCGCTTATGGCGAGCGTGGCGCTGGCGCATCTATCCCGCCATTCAGCACNCTGGTATTTGAGGTGGAACTGCTGGAAATTCTGTAATTCCCCGCATAAATCCCTCTCTCTTTTTGGNGGGAGGGGTGAAGAAGAGTGCGNCGATCGTTCGTTAATAAGATCAATGTCGATATATTATCTTGCAAACTATGCATTCAGGTGTATTTTTGTGAGGCGTTTCGCATTAACTAAGTGATATGACACTCACTTTCAACAAATATTTAACATTCGATTTAATTCAGAGTATCCATCCCGCCGATTCTTACCTAATATCGATGCGTCCATAAAGGACGGAACACGCAATAAAAGGCCAGAAGAGCCCAACAACACAGACAGGATTAAAACATGGTAGATCAGGTTAAAGTCGCAGCCGACGAACAGGCTCCGGCTGAACAGTCGCTACGGCGAAATCTCACAAACCGGCATATACAGCTTATTGCGATCGGCGGCGCTATCGGCACCGGGCTGTTTATGGGCTCCGGCAAAACCATCAGCCTCGCAGGTCCGTCGATCATTTTTGTTTATATGATCATCGGCTTTATGCTGTTTTTCGTGATGCGCGCAATGGGTGAGTTGCTGCTGTCGAACCTCGAATATAAATCATTTAGCGACTTCGCCGCCGATCTGCTGGGACCGTGGGCGGGGTACTTTACCGGCTGGACCTACTGGTTCTGCTGGGTGGTGACCGGGATGGCGGACGTAGTAGCGATCACTGCCTACGCGCAATTCTGGTTTCCGGGCATTGCCGACTGGGTCGCTGCGCTGGCGGTAGTATTGCTGCTGCTGAGCCTCAATCTCGCGACGGTAAAAATGTTCGGCGAGATGGAATTCTGGTTTGCGATGATCAAAATCGTTGCCATTGTTGCGCTGATTATTGTGGGCGTGGTGATGGTGCTGATGCACTTCAAATCGCCGACGGGCGTTGAAGCCTCGTTCGCGCACCTGTGGAATGACGGCGGCTGGTTCCCGAAAGGCATCAGCGGTTTCTTCGCCGGTTTCCAGATTGCAGTCTTCGCCTTTGTAGGGATCGAACTGGTTGGCACAACGGCGGCAGAAACAAAAGATCCGGAGAAATCCCTGCCGCGGGCGATTAACTCCATTCCGCTGCGCATTATCATGTTCTATGTCTTTGCGCTGATCGTCATTATGTCGGTAACGCCGTGGAGCTCGGTCGTCCCGGATAAAAGCCCGTTTGTGGAACTGTTTATGCTGGTCGGTATTCCGGCGGCTGCGAGCATCATCAACTTTGTAGTGCTGACTTCTGCCGCGTCGTCGGCGAACAGTGGTGTCTTCTCAACCAGCCGTATGCTGTTTGGTCTTGCGCAAGAGAAGATGGCGCCAAAGGCGTTCGCGACACTCTCTAAACGCGCGGTGCCGGCAAAAGGGCTGACCTTCTCCTGTATCTGCCTGCTGGGCGGCGTGGTGATGCTCTACGTGAACCCGAGCGCGATTGCCGCGTTCACCATGATCACTACCGTATCGGCCATTCTGTTTATGTTTGTCTGGACGATCATTCTCTGCTCGTACCTGGTTTACCGTAAACAGCGTCCGCATCTGCACGAAAAATCGAGCTACAAAATGCCGCTGGGCAAATTGATGTGCTGGGTGTGCATGGCCTTCTTTGCTTTCGTACTGGTGCTGCTGACGCTGGAAGCGGATACCCGTGAAGCGCTGATCGTCACGCCGCTGTGGTTTATTGTGCTGGGCGCGGGCTGGCTCTATGCCGGTAAAAAACGTCTGGCTGACCGTCAGCCATAAAAAAAGAGCCGCAAAGCGGCTCTAAACTTCCATGAATCAAGGGCGCTCTTTTGGGCGCCTTTTNTTATTCNCCTGCGAGGGCNCGCGGAAACAGGTTATTGTTTTCCAGACTGATGTGTTCCATCAGNTCGTCAATTAACAGATTGATGCCGTTATACATGGCTTTCCAGGTGGTNCAGGCTTCCGGCGGCGGCGTGACGTTGTTGGTGATGTGCTTAATCACTTCCAGCAATTCACCGGCTTCATCGTGTTCACTCTCCATCACCGTGATCGGCCCCATGGCCTGCGAACCCATGCCCTGCTTGATCATCGGGAACAGGATCTGCTCCTCTTTCATCATATGGCTGGAAAGCTCCTGGTGCAGCATCGTCAAATATTTGGTTAACCCGCGCGGGACATTCGGTTTATCGGCATGCACGCGCTCTACTTTGGTGGCCTGCAAAATCAGCTCCGGCAGTTGTTCACGGTGGCGATTATGGTAACGCACGATAATGTGGTCGATGATTTCTGAAAGTGTGGCAACGCGCCAGTCTTTCTCGATGAGCTGTTCGGCCAGTTTTGCCAGCTCGGCTTCAATCACATCAATATCCAGCTCTTTGCGCGCCGCAGAGCGGCCGAGCGTCTGCTTACCGCCGCAGCAGTAGTCCATATCATATTGACGGAACAGTGCGGAGGCGCGGGGGATTGAGAGCGCCAGCTCACCCAGGGGTTGGTCGCGGAAAGCCATAGCAGTTACCTCATCGTGAAATTATAAGGTGTATTTTAAATGCATCTTTAAGCTGATGATATACCCCTTTCGGGGTGGGGACAAATCGGCTTATGCCTTTATTGCGCGAAAAACAGTGATATCCGTCACAAAAAATCTTTCGTGTTTAACATGTTGAATGCAGGTAATTTTATTGAAAAATTTTAGATAGAGTTTTGTACCGAGATTAAACAACTACGTAACGCTGCCGATACAGAGACTCAGACCATTCCCTGTATCAAATAAAGGCCTACGATGTTCAAGCGTATTAAAGTTATTACCTTATTAATTATGGTGTTGCTCGTACTGGGTGCGATGCAGATTATCTCTGCCGGCGTGTTTGTCAGCGCGCTGAATAATGACAAAAACAACTTTAACGTTTCTCAGGTTTCCAGCCAGAACGTTTCTGAATTCACTGATGCCTGGATCAGCCTCAACCAGGCGCGCGTCACGTTAAACCGCGGCATGCTGCGTTTACAGAGCAGTACCGCCAGCCAGATCAATGGCGGGCAACTGAGCGAACTGGCCAACACCGCGACCGACTTGCTGAATCAGGCACAAAAGCATTTTGAAAAATACAAAGCGATGCCGGACACGCCGGGGCTGGATGAAAATCTCTCCAGCGACCTGGAAAAACAGTACGGCATTTACCATGCGACGCTGACGGAAATGAATCGCCTTCTGTTGGCGGGTAAGCTGGAAGATATGTTCCGCCAGAACGCTGAAGCGAAACAGGTTGCTATGCAGAAAAGCTACCGCGCATGGCGTGATGCTCAGGCTGTACTGGCGAACCAGGGCGTGATCGAAAACGAGAGCGATTACCAGCGCATCCTGTGGATTCTGGGCGTCGTCATGGTCGTTGTTCTGGCGGTGATCATCATCAGCTGGATGGCGATGCAGCGTGTACTGCTGAAACCACTGCATGAAGTGATGGGACATATCCGCCACATTGCGGCAGGTGATTTGACGCACGCGATCGATGCCGAAGGCAAAAACGAGATGGCGTTGCTGGCGCAAAACGTGCACGAGATGCAGCAGTCGCTGGTGAAAACCGTCAGCGTGGTTCGCGATGGCGCCGATACCATTTATACCGGCGCGGGCGAAATCTCTGCCGGTAGCAACGATCTCTCTTCCCGTACCGAGCAGCAAGCCGCTTCGCTGGAAGAGACTGCGGCCAGTATGGAGCAACTGACGGCAACGGTGAAACAGAACGCCGACAACGCCCGTCAGGCGACACAACTGGCGTTGAACGCCTCAAGTACGGCGAAAAAAGGTGGCCAGGTTGTGGATGGTGTGGTGCGTACGATGGATGAAATTGCCACCAGCTCCAGCAAAATCGCGCAAATCACCAACGTGATCGACGGCATCGCCTTCCAGACCAATATCCTGGCGCTGAACGCGGCGGTTGAAGCCGCCCGTGCCGGTGAGCAAGGCCGCGGTTTCGCCGTCGTTGCTGGTGAAGTTCGTACGCTGGCACAGCGCAGCGCGCAGGCGGCGAAAGAGATCAAAGGGCTGATCGAAGATTCCGGCAGCCGCGTCGATGCAGGCGCTGCGCTGGTACATGAAGCCGGAGAAACGATGAAAGAGATCGTCAGCGCGGTTACCCGCGTGACGGATATCATGGGTGAAATCTCATCGGCTTCGGATGAGCAGAGCCGCGGTATTGACCAGGTGGGTCAGGCCGTTGCTGAGATGGATCGCGTTACTCAGCAGAACGCCTCGCTGGTGGAAGAGTCTGCCGCCGCTGCCGCCGCGCTGGAAGAGCAGGCTGCACGCCTGACGGAAACAGTAGCGGTATTTAAAGTCAACCGCAGCCGCAGCGTACGCACGCCTGCGCTGGTAAAACCGGGCAGCAAACCGCAGGCGAAAGCCGCAGAGAGCTTTAGCGAAGCGAACTGGGAAACCTTCTAAATCCTCGCTTCAGACTGACCAAACCCGGCGCATAATGCCGGGTTTTTTTATTCCTGTTGTACCGGAATGACGCTCGCTTTTTGCGGTTTTGACAGCACTGCCATCACCACGCCACACACCAGCAGCACAATGCCGCAAAAGGTGAGCAGCGGCGGGATGCTCTGGCGCAGCAGGAAGGTATACAGCAGCCCGGCCAGCGTTTCGAAAACAATCAGCGGGCCGACAATTACCGTTGGCAGACGCTGGCAGGCAATATTCCAGCATAGCGCGCCCACCCACGAGCAGAGCACGGCAATGGCAAACATCAGTACGATAAACACCAGTGGATGCGGGCCGAACGGCAGGGAAAAATCGGGCTGCTGCACGCCGAGCCACAGACAGGCGGCGAGATAACCGACCAGCGAGACGGGCAACGTGACCAGCGCCTGCGCCGTCGCCCACATCATTGGATTTTTATCCGGGTTCTCCCGCAACCAGCGGGCGTTACGCAGGGCATACCACGCCCAGCAGCCTACCGAGGTAAATGCCAGCGCGATCCCCGTACCGTAACGACGCCAGGTGAAATCCGGCAGGCCATGGCGCAGCTCGGCGATATTGACGCACAACAGGCCGATCGCGATGCAGGCGAGCGCGGGTGCCAGCCGACGCCAGGAGAGTTTGCCGTCCCGCTGGCTGTAAAGCAGGTTGGCGCACACCGGAATCACCACCGGCAGGGTGGCGATGATCATGGTCGATACCGGAGCACCAGTGCGCTGGATGGCGCTCGCCAGGCAGACGTAATAAATCAGGTTGCCCATCATCGTCAGCGCCAGCGCAGTCATCCAGTCGCTGCGCGTTAACTGGCGCAGACGTACGCGCCCAAGCCACGCCAGCGGCAGGGCGATCAGACCCAGTGCCAGATAACGGCCGGTGGATTGCAGTACCGCCGGATAATCCGGCACAATCAGCGGCCCAACGAAAATTAATCCCCACAGCAGCCCGGCCAGCAGGGCATACAACACACCACTAATCATCATTCCATCCACGTTTACATTGGCTGTCGCCAGTGTAGGGAAGCGAGGGTGCGGAATATTGTATGAGATTGCGCATTAACGGCGGGCGACTTGCTTCTGGTAACGCACCGGAGTGATGCCGTAGCGGTGGGTAAAGGCGCGTGTCAGATGCGATTGATCCGTCAGCCCGGTCATGGCGGCGACATCCGCAGCGGGCATGCCCTGGGTGAGAAATGCTTTTGCCCGCCACAGGCGGATCGCCATCAGCATCTGATGCGGCGTAACGTGGAAGTGGGCCTTGAACTGGCGCTGAAAATGGTACGGGCTAAGCGCGGCAACGCTTGCCAGCTCGTCCAGCGTCAGGCTGTGCATATAGTTGTCGTGCAGATAGTCGCGCACGCGTTCAAAACGGTGTGCGCCTTCCGGGCGCTGCGGCGCGTGATGCGCCAGCGGGCGAAAAGTATCGATCAGATCCAGCAAAATGCTTTGCTGCGCCAGTGGATCGTCGGTGTGCCACAGACCATGGATCTGTGTGCAGATCTGCCTGGTGCGCAGCGGATCGTGACGCATTACCTCGCTGAACCACCAGTGGCGGACGCCGGTCACCTCTTCGAGCAACTGCGGATCGAGATAGACCATGCGATAACGCCAGCCGTCGTCGGCTGCGGCTTCGCCGGTGTGCAGCTCGTCGGGGTTCATGGTGACTACGGAATTGGCCGGAGCGACATACTGCGTGCCGCGATAGCGGAAGCGTTCGGCACCGGCTTCAATGGCGCCAATACCAAACGCTTCATGGGTGTGGGGTTCGAATGCGTACCGGGAGATATGCGCGTGGTACAGCTCAACGCCCGGCACTTTCGCCAGGTGGCGAAAGCGGGCGCGATCTCGCTCATCGTTAAACTGCTCTGGTACGCCTTCCACAATGCATCTCCACGCGGGTCATTGCTGCATTATTCAGGATGACCCGGCGGCAAGCTACAAAAATTAACCAATATTTAACCGTTACGCCAGGGCGTTAACGCTGTCAGCGATCGGTGTGGTCGGGCGGTCAATCAGCTTGCTGAGCGTTTTGCTGTCGTCAAACAGACCGCCTTTTGCGGCTCCGGCATCGGAATCCGCCAGCAGATTAGCAAACACGTCCGGCAGGCCTGCACCTTTCAGCGCGGCGGCGAAATCTGCCTCGCTCAGATTCTGGTAGACGATGTTTTTGCCGCTGGCTTTACTTAACAGGGCAGCCAGTTCACTCAGCGTCCAGCCATTGTCGCCCGCCAGTTCATAAACTTTCCCGGCATGACCCTCTTCGCTGATCACACGAGCCGCAGCGGCAGCATAATCCGCGCGGGTCGCCGAAGCGATTTTGCCGTCGCCTGCGGCACCGATAAAGACGCCGTGCGCCAGTGCAGCCGGTGCGCTGGCAAGGTAGTTTTCGCTATACCAGCCGTTGCGCAGCAGTGCATACGGAATGCCTGATTCAGCGAGCATTTTCTCGGTTTCAACATGTTCGACGTGCAGGCCGAGCGGGGATTTATCCGCATGCAGCAGGCTGGTGTAGGCGATAAATTTCACCCCGGCGGCTTTAGCAGCGTTGATCACATTGCGGTGCTGCGCGGCACGCTGGCCCACTTCGCTACTGGAGATCAGCAGCAGTTTATCGACGCCTGCCAGCGCCTGCGTTAGCGCGGCCTGGTCGCCGTAGTCGGCCTGACGCACCAGTACACCCTGCTTGCTCAACGCTTCGGCTTTCGCCGGGTTACGGACAATGGCGACAATCTGTTTTGCCGCGACGGTTTTCAGCAGCTCTTCTACCACAAACTGGCCCAGTTGGCCGGTCGCGCCGGTAAGTGCGATCATGGTGTTCTCCTTACGTGTTTAGTGAGTGTTGTGGTAAGCTATCATCCACACTAACTTTTAGTAAGTACGTACAAAAAGGTAAGTATGAAAACAGCTTCTGCCCCCCGGACCCTGAGTGAACTGGTACGCGACGGCAATTTGTTCGCCGAGCAGTGTCCGTCGCGGGATGTCCTCAAACATGTAACCAGCCGCTGGGGCGTGTTGATCCTCGTGGCGCTGCGCGATGGCACGCACCGTTTTAGCGATCTGCGCCGCAAGATGGGCGGCGTCAGTGAAAAGATGCTGGCGCAAAGCCTGCAATGGCTGGAGCAGGATGGTTTTATTAACCGCGTCGCATACCCGGTTGTACCGCCGCATGTGGAGTATAGTCTGACCCCGCTTGGCGAAGAGGTCAGCGAGAAGGTTGCCGCGTTGGCGGACTGGATAGAACTGAATATTCCGCAGGTGCTGGCGCATCATGCGAAACAGGTGGCGTAAGTCCGGTAAGCGTTAGCGCCACCGGGAAGATGCCGGATGGCGCTGTGCTTATCAGGCCGACAAAAGCCTGGTCTCCCGGATTGGGTTAATCACGACTTGTTTAAATCGATGCTATAAATCGCAAAGCCGATGTCGTCGTTCCCCACTTTTTGCATCGGATAACGCGCGTTCTGTTTAATAAACGCGGCGGCTTTCTCCGTTGGCGCGGTTTCAAAACGAATATCCAGCTTGTGGCTTGCGTGAACCGGTGCCAGTTGCCAGTTGTTATCGGCGGCGGGATGGATTTCCCCGGCGCGCTTCGTTTCATCGCTGATCCACTTTGCCAGCACGGCGCGGTTTTCATCCGGCGAAGCAAACGCGATATGGCTGTCGCCCGTTCCGGCAAACTTACCGCCATAGGCGCGGTAATTATTGGTGGCGACGAGGAAAACCGCGTTCGGATCGATAGGTTTGCCGTTAAACGTCAGATCCTTAATGCGTTCCGCCTGCGGGTTTATGCTCTGGCATTCGCCGTCGTAACGCGCAGGCTGTGTCACATCGATCTGATAGTTCACGCCGTCGATAACATCGAAGTTATAGGTGCGGAAACCGTCCCAGTTAATCAGGCTTTGCGGCTTATCGCTGTTGGGATCGATTTGATTGAACTGCCCGGCAGAGCACTCCAGCCACTCTTTCACCTCTTTACCGGTCGCTTTTACCACCACCAGCGTGTTGGGGTAGAGGTAGAGATCGGCGGCGTTACGGAACGTGAGCTGACCTTTTTCCACCTCAACAAAACTGGCCGGATCGTTTTTACGCCCGCCCGCTTTAAACGGCGCGGCGGCAGAGAGCACTGGCAGTTTTGCCAGATCCGGATCGCCCTGAATAAAGTGCTCCACGTAGGCTTTTTGCGCGTTATTCACCACCTGTACGGTCGGATCGTCCTGCACCAGCGACAGGTAGCTGTACATGTTGTCGGCCGATTGACCAATGGCCTTCCCCACAAAATGACGCGTGGCATCGTGATCGTGTTTGAGGATCGCGACCAGTTTGCTGTCTTCGCCAACGAGGGCTTTTTTCGCCGCCGCGTCGTAAATGGGGCGCGCTTCGGCTCTGGATTGCGTCACCTGCCATTTGCCGGAATCGTTGTTCAGCACCAGATCGACCACGCCGAGATGGTCGCCCCACATGCCTGGCATCACCGACGGAATACCGTTCAACGTGCCTTTGCTGATATCCGCGCCTTTGATGGCGGCAAAATCTTTACCCGGGAAGACGGCGTGAGCGTGACCAAACAGAATGGCATCGACGCCCGGCACTTCACTCAGGTAATAAACGGAGTTTTCCGCCATCGCCTGGTACGGCTCCGCCGACAGCCCGGAGTGTGCCACCACGACCACCAGATCGGCACCTTTGGCACGCATTTCCGGCACGTAGTGACGCGCGGTCTCGGTGATGTCATTGACCGTCACTTTGCCGTTGAGGTTGGCTTTATCCCACACCATGATTTGTGGTGGCACAAAGCCGATATAACCGATGCGCAACGTGTGGGTTTGGCCCTCTTTATCCTGCACGGCGGTCTCTTTAATCAGGTAAGGCGTGAACAGCGGTTTTTTGCTTTTTGCATCAATAATATTGGCATTCACATAAGGGAATTTCGCCCCCGCCAGCGCTTTGTGCAGATAATCAAGGCCGTAGTTGAATTCATGGTTGCCGAGGTTACCCACGGCGTAATCAAGGGTATTCATCGCCTTATAGACCGGATGAATTTCTCCCGCTTTAAGCCCCTTTGCCGCCATATAGTCGCCCAACGGGCTACCCTGGATTAAGTCGCCGTTATCCACCAGAACGCTGTTTTTGACTTCGCCCCGCGCGGCGTTGATCAGGCTGGCAGTGCGCACCAGTCCGAATTTTTCCGTCGCGGTATCTTTGTAGTAATCAAAATCCATCATGTTGCTATGCAAATCAGTGGTTTCCAGAATACGTAAATCCACCGTTGCTGCCTGCACGCTGGCCGCAATCAGCGTCGCCAGAAGCGTTGCACTAAACTTAATCATCAGAGGCATCCTTTTTCGATCTAAGCCACAAAAGAAATTGTTATGTACATTTTGTTGCTTACAGAACTGTGAATACTGCCATAAAAGTGAGCAAAGAAAACGCAATCGCTATCACAGATGGCGGATTCCGGTGCAATGCGATATAAGTAAAACAACGAGTTACAAACCACTGAACAGATAAGAGGTGGATATGTTAGATGCAATTTGCCAACTCGCGCGGGAAGCGGGTGACGCCATTATGCAGGTATATGATGGTCACAAACCGATGGAGGTCACCAGCAAGGTCGATGATTCCCCGGTAACCGCCGCAGATATTGCGGCCCATGGCGTGATTGTGCGCGGTTTGCAGGCGCTGACACCGGATATTCCGGTGCTCTCGGAAGAGGATCCACCCGCGTGGGAAATCCGCCAGACATGGGGACGCTACTGGCTGGTGGATCCGCTGGACGGCACCAAAGAGTTTATCAAACGTAACGGCGAGTTCACTGTCAATATCGCCTTGATTGAAAAGGGAAAACCGGTGCTGGGCGTGGTCTACGCGCCGGTACTGAAAGTGATGTACTCTGCCGCTGAAGGCAAAGCGTGGAAGGAAGAAGCGGGGCATCACCAGCAGATTCAGGTGCGCGATGCGCGTCCGCCGCTGGTCGTAGTGAGCCGCTCCCATGCCGACGATGAACTGAAAGAGTATTTGCAGCAGTTAGGCGAACATCAAACTACGGCGATTGGTTCATCGCTGAAGTTCTGCCTGGTTGCGGAGGGGAAAGCGCAGCTCTATCCGCGTTTCGGGCCAACGAGCGTCTGGGATACGGCGGCAGGGCATGCTGTTGCGGTAGCTGCCGGGGCGCATGTTCACGACTGGCAGGGGCGTGCACTGGATTACACCCCGCGTGAATCCTTCCTCAACCCCGGCTTTCGGGTCTCTATTTACTGAGTAACTTGTGCAGCAGGTCGATCACCTGCTGCACTTCTTGCTGGCTCAACCCACCGTCTTTAGCAAACTGCACGCGGCCTTCTTTATCCAGCACGATAATTGCAGAACTCTCTTCGTCCAGTTGCCACGCTTTGCGCGTCACGCCTTCGCTATCGACAATAAATTGCGACCAAGGATAGAGCTTCTTGTTGCTCTCAATGCTGCTGCGCACAAACATAGCGCTGCCCGGAATGGCATCATCGGTGTTGACGATAGTGGTGGTTTGATAGCGGTCATGGGGCAGATTTGCGGCTTTGATCGCTTCAATCAGCCCGGCATTCTTCTCTTTAGCGGAGGTGCGACCAGCAATATGCTGTACAACCCGCACTTTGCCTGGAAGCTGGGCGCTGTTCCAGTTTTTATAGCTAAACTTGTCATTATCAAGAATCAACTCCCCTCTGTCGGCAATGCCCACAGGCGGCACGCGCTGATTGGTTTCGAAGTTATGGGCTGAAGCCATCAGCGGCAGTAACAGGCATGTCGCTGCCAGGATAGAACGTAGGGTCATGGTGTTTCCTTATCGTTATGCAGGTGATCCGACCACTTGAATTACGGTTTTAATCATAAGTGCGATCGATATGTTTTTCCCGCAAGCAGGATGCCAGTTTGCGGGCGGACGCACATATCTGTGAAAAAAAGTGGCTTTATACTGCGCAGATTAAGGGACTGAAAAGAATATTCTGAATAATTGTCATCAAAAGGTAAATAAAGTTATTCACACTATGTATGAGTGAGGTTCTGAACTATAGTCATTGAGCATTAAAATTTGCGCTCANCAACGCTGGTCCGATTGTGGTACCGCAAGGGCGTAATGCTTTACAGGAGANACAAGAATGAAAATTTTCCAGCGTTACAACCCACTTCAGGTGGCTAAGTACGTAAANATCCTGTTCCGTGGACGGTTGTATATCAAGGACGTTGGCGCTTTCGANTTNGANAAGGGTAAGATCCTTATCCCGAAAGTGAAGGACAAACAGCATCTGTCTGTGATGTCCGAAGTCAACCGTCAGGTTATGCGTCTGCAAACTGAGATGGCTTAACCAACCCGTTGTGCTATGCAGTAGTTTAAGTACTAAAAAAAACGGCCCCACAGGGGCCGTTGATATTTCTGCAGGCGATTACGCCGCGCCTTTATCTTCCGCGTCGGGCAGCTTCGGCGTCAGCACCGCCGCGCGAGTGTCGATACGGGTAACCAGCAGCTGATCGATGCGATAGTTATCGATATCCACCACCTCAAACTTGTAGCCGGAGAATTTCACCGCATCGGTGCGCTTCGGGATCTTACGCAGCATAAACATCATAAAA
>Ga0058692_1000641_pt1 | contig 14417 bp, 17 predicted proteins | sample AgamicAtAmrz_FD_55216 | JGI IMG/M metagenome (GOLD analysis project Ga0058692, IMG submission 55216) | Agave microbial communities from Guanajuato, Mexico - At.Am.rz | ecosystem: Host-associated > Plants > Roots > Rhizosphere | place: Guanajato, Mexico | collected 2012-06-07 | reverse complement strand
AGATTGCCGGAGACACGGAAACGCGCTGCACGCCCCTCGCCATCCAGCACGACTTCGGTTTCCGCCACCCGCACCTGATTGCCGGCCTCGTCGGTGACGGCATAAAAGCGCTCGTAGCGGTTGTCGAAGGGGGCATCGAGAATGCTCGGCACCGGAAGGGTGGAAACGCCGAGCGAGGAAGAGACCAGCGGCGCGGTCTGGAAATTTCCGAGCGGCTCGACAACCCAGTACCAGCCGGTATCGGGCTGCGAAAAGCGCAGATCGCCAAGCTGCGGGCTGCCGGCCAACGTATTCTCGTTGGAAATCGTCACGGAATTGATGACGTTATAGAGCTGTGCCCTGAGAAGATCGGTGAAGCTGCGCTCCACGCCCTGGCGGTAAAGCGTCGANATCACGACGGCGATCACCACCAGCGCCAGCACCGACCAGAGCGAGGCGAGCAGCAGGACGCGGGCGGTGAGAGAATTACTTCGCATCTGCCGGCGCTTGCATCCGGTAACCGAGACCACGGATCGTCTCGATCAGATCAACCCCGAGCTTCTTGCGCAGACGTCCGACAAATACCTCGATCGTGTTGGAATCGCGGTCGAAATCCTGATCGTACATATGCTCGACCAGCTCCGTGCGCGATACGACCTCACCCATGTGATGCATGAGATAGGACAGGAGCCGGAACTCGTGCGAGGTGAGTTTCAGCGTCGTGCCGTTGACGGTCGCCTTGGAGGACTTTGTGTCGAGCCGNACCGGGCCGCAGACGAGTTCGGGAGAAGCGTGGCCGGCCGCGCGGCGGATGAGCGCGCGCACGCGGGCAAGAACTTCCTCGACATGGAAAGGCTTTGTCACATAGTCATCGGCGCCGGCGTCGATGCCCGCCACCTTGTCGCTCCAGCGGTCGCGGGCGGTCAGGATGAGAACAGGCATGGCCTTTCCGGCCGCGCGCATTTTTCGACGACGGTGATGCCATCGAGTTGCGGCAGGCCGATATCAAGAACGATGGCGTCATAGGGCTCGGTGTCACCGAGATAATGGCCTTCCTCGCCGTCGAATGCCTGATCGACGACATAACCGGCCTCCTTGAGAGCATCGGTCAGCTGACGATTGAGATTGGCATCGTCCTCAACAACGAGAATACGCATTGTCCGCCCTTTCCTGTGTCCCGGCCCGCGTGCGTGGCCGGTCATGCTAGATGTCTCGGATCGTTTTCCGATATTTCGGCGATGCGGGCAAGCTACATCGGCACGCGCATCGTCACCTTGCGCGGGCGCTCGCCATTTCCCTGGACGAGAACGGTGACGACACAGGACTGACCGTCGCCGGAAGGATAGACAGAAAGAAGCTGGCCGCCGGTTTCGCGTACAACGCGGGCCACGGCCGCGCCGCAGTCGCTGGCAGCGAGAATGTAGTGGCCCTGCAAATCAGCCTCGGGCGCCGTGAAACCGGAAAGCCCGGCTGCAAGCGTCGCGATGATGAGAGGTGATGCCATTCTACAAACTTCCACAAAAAAAACGGGTGCGTCTTGAACCGTATTGTGACCGAATATGTAGCGCAAAGCGTCTGAATGGCAAATGAATGCCGCCCCCGCAGCGGGAAGACGGAACGGGAGCGGCGCTTGCGCGGGCTGCGTCAGCGGATCGCACGGGTCGCCGAAAGGCGGCCGTAAAGCGCGATGAGACCGCCAATTCCGCCGGCCACGGTCATCAGGCCGTCGGCCAGCTCACCGTGAAGTCCGGCGGGCAGATCAAAGCCGGCAATGGTGAAAAGCGGGGCGAAGACCGCAATCAGCGCGCCCCATATCGTGCGGGATTGATACCACGGTTTGGTACTGTCCATCTTGTCGTCCTTTGCTTTGTTTTCAGGCATTTATGAAAGCGGGAGAACGGCCTGTGCCGCCACTCCCAGGGGCACCGCGCGGCCGAGCTGGCGGACTCGCACGGAAATGTGATCCCGCAGCGCCGGAAAATCTGTGAGTTCGGCTGTTGCTGGATAAAACCAGAAGGGTTCCGAGACGTCGGCGGTACGCCGCACCTCGTCGCCGTCCAGCACCTCCACCCGATAACGTTCGAAAGCTTCATCCAGCGGAATCTCGCTTGCGTCCCAGCCATCGGCGTCCATCCGCCCCCGGCGTTTCCAGCTGATGAGAACGCCATCCGTTTTTCGCAGNCCGNCAAGATGCACCGGCGCAAGCGGCGTCAGCGCCCGAAATCCGGNCTCGACGGAGAAAGGCCCGACCGGCGCGCCGGCCTGTTCCGCTGCCTCGACAATCCAGTTCATTCGCCGGCCACGCTCTCCGGCGAGCAGACCGAGCGGCTGTACCGCGGCATCCAGAACAACCACCGGCGCCCCTGCCGGCGCACCGNTGGCCAACGCGTCTTCCGTGCCGGCAAGGCCGCGCAGGAGAACAGAAAGCCGCCAGCGCGACCGCGCGGTTTCCTCTGCCTTCGCGAAAGCGACGATTTCCCAGACACCATTCGCCGCCCTCACGGCGATGCGGTTCTCGCCGTTCAGCACCGAAAGCGGTTCGGCCGATGCAACTTCGCCGAAAGGCAGATCGAGCACGATGGTATTTGCACGGTCGAAGCGACCGGAGGGTCCAGGCTTCAACGGCATTACCAGCGTTGCGATCCTGGCCGGACGGTCNAGCNNNACGCGCTGGCCGTATCCTTCCGTGCCTGATGAGGCCGAGACGACGATGTGCCGCCAGGGTTTCGCGAAGGCGGCAACTCGCGCCGACTGCTCGGCCGCCGCACCGTCCTGATACGGCAGATCGAGAAACAGCACTTCCGGCGCGAAACCCTCGCTGCCGCTTGCGCCACGGGCACGTCGCTCGTCCGCCACACCGGCAAAAGTTGACAAGGCCGGGGAAAAGGCCCGCGCTTCCACCTGCCGCACCGCGCCATCCTCGATACGGCTGACCATGAACCGACCTGCGGGCGCCTGCGGAAAGGCNTNCGTNGAGAGACGGATGCAGTCACCCGGTTCCAGCGCAATCTGCCCCGGCGGCAGGGCAAAACGCAGGCTGCGCCGTGCCTGGCGGCTGTCGCGCAAGGCCGCCTCGATCGCCGCTTGCGCCGTTTCCGAAGATAGAGCGGCGTTGAGATCGAGCCGCATGACACGGCTGCCGGCATTCTCCACGCGCCGCGAACGCACGCTCGCCTGCTCGTAGTCCAGCGCCGGGTTGAACGAGGTCAGAACGGCTTCCGCGGGGAAATCGCTGTCGTGGCCGCGATTTTCCGACCACAGCGGTTCACCCTCCAGATCGGCGAGAATGGAAAGATCCCGAACGGGCGTGACAGCCCCGTTGCGGGAGCGGAAACGCAGGGTGCCGGCATCCTCCGCCACATCCAGCTGAAATGCCGCGATCAGCGGCTCCAGCAGGCTGCGGGCCGAAGTTACCTCGCCTTGCACATAACCGATGAGATCGCCGCTGATGGCGGAGACGTCGAAAGCGGAAAAGCCGTGATCCGTCAAAATGGCGGCGATGGTGTCGGCAAGCGTCGCCGTTCCCAGCCGGCCGTTCAGCCAGTGGCCCGTGCGCCAGTTACCGCCATCGCTCCACGTTGCACCGTTTTGCGGAAAGGCCGGGAAAGGCCGCGCATCCCAGGTCCACAGATAGATCCGGCTCGTATCCACCATCGCGGCATCGCCATTCTCCCAGTGCCCCAGATGCGCCTCCAGAAAACGCCGCTGCTGGCTGTCCGCCCTGCTTTTGCGGGAAAAATGGGGAAAGGCGTTTTCCGCCGATTTCGGATCGGGAAAGACATTGGGGCGTGTCGCGCTCTTGTCCACCGCCGGGCAGCCGAGTTCCGTGAACCAGATGGGCTTCGAGCCCGGCCTCCATGCGGTCGGCGTGGTGCTCTCCTTCCCGCCGGGCCGATCGTAATGGAGATTTTCCCACCAGTTTCGAAGGTCCTTGTAGCGGAATACCCATGGCTTTGCCGTTGTGCCATCGGCAATGGGGGTTCGCCGCCGGGCCGTGCGGTCGGCTTCGCTTGCATAAAACCAGTCGAAACCCTCGCCAGCCGTAACGGCGCGGCGGAAGGCCACAGCGTCATCCGGGCCGGTCATGCCGTCAGGATTGCCGTTTGCGGCATCTTCGTCGCGCCAGTCGGAGAGCGGCATGTAATTGTCGATGCCAATGGCGTCGATGTCGGAACTCGCCCAGAGGGGATCGAGATGGAAGAACACGTCCCCCGAGCCGTCGGCCGGCTGGTGACCGAAATATTCGCTCCAGTCCGCAGCGTAGGTTAGTTTCGTCGCCCTTCCGACGACAGCCCGTACATCGCGCGCGAGCCGCACCAGCGCCTCCACGAAGGGAAAGGCGCCGTTGTCGTCGCGCAACCCCGTCAGCCCCCGCAGTTCGGAACCGATCAGGAAGGCGTCGACGCCTCCCGCTTTTACCGANAGGTCGGCGTAATGCAGCACCATGCGTCGATAGCCCTCGGCGCGGGAACAGAAACGATCGATCTCCAGCCGCGCACCGGCGGTACGATCGGCCGATCCGGGCCTCCCGGGTGCGGGAAAGCAGGTGATGCGCCCCCGCCAGGCATAGGCGTCCTGTTCGGCCTTGCCATAGGGATCCGGCAGCCCGTTGCCCGCCGGCACGTCCATCATCACAAAGGGATAAAGGCAGACCTTCAGGCCCCGCGCCTTGAGGTCGGCTATCGCCTGCAGCACGCCTTCATCATTCGGCGTGCCGCCATAGGCGGGACCGCNATGATGATGGCTGACCGGATGCGCCCCGGCGCGTGTCAGGCCGGCAACGGACCACGGCGTCGTCTCGCCCTCCCGGTCCCCCACTTCAACACCCGGCAGGATGCGGCATTCGCCCGCCCGCANATCCGTGCCGAACCAGCTCACCACCAGCGCCACGCTTTGAAGAGCGGGGCAAAGCGCCTGCAATTCATCGATGGCAGCGCGCCAGTCCGTCTCGGCCGTCAGGCCGTTACGGTTCATCACGCGGCTTTCACCCATGCCCGTATGCTCGGAAACCGGCACCGTTGCGTAACCATGTTCGGTTGCGCCCGGAATGACGGTCACGGCGCGGATCGACTTCTCCAGCCCGCCGACCGGCCGCACCACCTCGAACTGCATGAGCGGAATGCGGTTGCCATAGGCTTCAAGCGGCAGGCGCTCGATGACGACATAAGCGAGGCCGCGAAAGGCGGGAGCATTGCCGCTCCCCTGTTTCGCCTCAATCAGCGGATCGGGCAATTGCGTTGCGCTGCCGGGATAAAAGCGCATCTCGATGCCGGTCAGGTCAATTTCGCGCCCATCGGCCCAGACGCGCCGCACGAGGGCCGCCTCCCCCTCGCAGAGACCGATGGCGAGATTGGCGAAATATCGATAGGTNTCCGNCCTTGGGCCACGGTTGCCTTTGCCACCACGTCTCTGCACGACACGGCTTTCTTCGAAACGTGTCGCCCAGATCAGGGTGCCGCCGATNCTCGCCGTACCGTAAAGCCGGTTTATCGCNGCGCCTTCATCCGCACCGGGAATANGCGCGGCCGAGAGCCGTGCCCCGGACACGGTACGACCGTCNGAAAGCAAGGCGCGATCCANGGCGTTGCCAGCCAGCGCGCCGGCCGCACGCCCGATGATCGCTCCCACGGGCCCNAAAATACCGCCGAGCGCCGCACCTGCTGCCTGAAATAGTATGGTTGCCATGCCTGCCTCAAAAAATCTCAGGGATCGGGAAANCGGAAAATGCCGGCGATGCGCCGTTTCCAGCATGGCACCAAGGCGGAACGCACCACCGCCGCCTGCTCATAAGCGTGGATGAAATGCCGGGATTCCGCGAGGATGCCGAGATGTTTGGCCGCCGCATCGGNCCGCCAGCGGAACAGCAGCAGGTCTCCGGGCTTTGCCNCGTCCAGGCCCGAAACGCNNGGAAAATGCCGTTGCACGGCCGCCATCAGCCGGTCCTCACCNCAGCGCTCGGCCCAGTCAGGCGCATAGGGCGGCGGAAGTTCCGGTTCGCTGCCGTAGAGTTCGCGCCAGACGCCTCGGATCAGGCCGAGACAATCGCAGCCAACGCCCCTTAGCGACGCCTGATGCCGATAGGGTGTGCCGATCCACGGCTCGGCCAGCGCCAGCACCTTGTCTCCCGTCTCGCTCATGGGAACAAGGCCCCGCCGTCGTGGGTGTGACCGCCGCTGGCATAAGAATAGGCGAAATCCGCCCCTGGAAGATGGGGAAAGCCCCTGAAATTCAGCTGATTGGCGAATGTATGCCTGCATGTGGCGAAGCTCTTGTCGCAACCGGCCGTGACGGAAAAGCTGTCTCCCGGCAACGNNGCCTCATCCGGTGGAAGCCAGAAAGAAAGAAGCACGCCGCCATTGCGCTGCTCATGNCCATCGAGATCGAACCCGCGCCCGGCAAGCGGACCGGTGAGAAAANGCACCTTTCCCCCGTTGAAAAAACCATCCGGGAAAGCATCGAGCCCGGTTGCGACGAGATTGCCGGCCGCGTCCACCGCCNCCACCCGGCCATTGCCGGTGAACNGCGCCAGAGCNACGCCGCAGCGTGCGTCTCCCAGCGCGGCATCGCAGCGCCGTCCATAAACCCGCCCCTGCGGCTGGCTGAGGCGATGGGCGAAACTGCGCAGCTCGGCGCGAAAGGACCCGCCCGCCCGGGCTACGTCGCCGATCTCGCGCAGGGAGAGAAGCACATGCTCTTCCGGAGCCTGCCAGTTGACGAGGTAAAGCTCCACTCTCGCTCCGTCGAAACGGCCGGCGGCAAGATCCTCTTCCGAAATCGCCTCGCTGGAAAAACCGCCTGCCACTTCACCTGCGCCGGCGCCGAGCCCGGTTTCGCTGTCATTATCGCTGGCCGAAAAACCGCTGGCGGCCAGAAAGGCCGTGCCGGCGAAGAAAAGCGCCTCGTCATGATCGGTGAAGCCGATTTCGGCGCCATCCTTCAACGTCACTTTCCAGCAATGGCAAGTGGTCGTGGCATCGCTTTCAAGATGCCCGGCAAGGGCGGGAGCGATCGTTTTCATGGCAGGATTTCCATCAGCGGAATGGCGGGAATTCGCCCGGCTTCGAAGGCGGTGAGGTTGATGTCGATGCGGTCGGTCGCGAACCGTACCGGTACATCGAATTCATAGCCGGCACGGACCACCGCACCGGCGGGCGGAACCTTTCCGGAACCGAATGTCACCATACCGGTCGCGTAATCGCAGGACATATCCGAAGCGGATACGGGCACACCCTCGACCGATACGAGGACGGAGCCCTCGGCAGGCTTTTCCACCCGGCGGGTGAAGAAGCCACCCGCATCGGCATAGGTCTTGACCAGTTGAAACCGCACCGTGACGCCATCACCCACGCCGATCCTCTGATCGGTCGATGCCGGCGTGTCTCCCGGCGGGCAGGATTTGAAGTCCACGGGATCGCGAAAACGAAAGCCGTAAAGCTCGCCGCGCCGCGCTTCGAAAAAGGCCAGCACCTCATAGAGATCGGTGAGCGAGCGGATGCCCGAGCCGGCGTCATAGGCACGCCTGGCATTTCGCCAGCGCTGATTGCGGCTTTCCCGCCCATTGGAAAGATTGACGATGTCGGTCCGTCTCACCGGCCCGCCGCTCACACCGAGCGCCAGCCGCAGCGGAAACCGCACTTCATGAAATGCCACCATGTCGTTGTTCCTGGATTCATTTCGCTGTTCGGGGTGTGCCGGCCGCAGGCCCTCATCCTTCGCGGTTTGTCCATGCTCGGCAGGCCGTTCGGGACAGGGACAAGGTCTGCATATTACAATCCACGCTGGCCGCGCCCGACGCTGCGCGCCAGCATTGCGGCAATCTGGCCTTCGCTTTTGCGGAAGCTTGCCGCATCCGTCGCCGTGACGTTGAAAATGATCTGGGACCCGCCGCCGGCGGAAGGCGCCGCAACACCGAGTGCACCATCCGGGCCGCGCTTCAGAGGCAATATGGCTTCCGCCCCTGCTTCTCCCATCAGGCCAAGCCCGCCGCCCATGGGAAAAAACGCCGGGCTGGAGACGACACCACCCTCGGCGAAAGGCGTGACGCTGCGCCCCGGCATCCCGCCGTCGGCGAAAGCGAAGAGCGAGCCGCCGCCGTTCAACAACCCGCCGACGGCATTGCCAATCATGGCCTCAAAGGGTTTGAGCCCGGCGGAGAGCGCGATGCCCGACAGCCGCTGCCCAAGGCCGCGCAGCACATCGTCCAGCCCTTTGCCGCCTGTCGTTGCCGCCTGCAGTGCAGACGTCAGCGCCGCTCCGAANCGTTCGGAGCGGCGTTCGAGATCGCCCATCACTTCGGACAGGGCTTCCGCCTCCTCCCGATTTTCCGCGATCGATCCTTCACCCGCCATCGTACCTGCCTTTCCGATTCAAACTGGAGCTTCAAGTNTTTGAATTAAAANATNTTCNCGAANCGATGATCGGATGCGTCCCTGTCGGGAAAACGCCGCATCATCGCCTCCATCTCCTGTCGATCNGGGCCGTGTGAACCGGAGCGCACGCCGCCCGTCATGGCGAAAAACTCTCTGGGCGTCAGCCGCCAGAANACTTCGGAAGAAAGCCGCAGCAGGCAGAAACCCGCATGGAGAACCGCATCCCAGGGAAAGGGGCGCGGCGTCGCATCGCCTGCTGCGGCATTCAGGGGTCCCGCGGCGTCTCCCCTTTCAAACCGCCGAAGGTGGCGGTCAGAAGTTCGGCGACGATGGCGGCATGGCCGGCAATGCCACCCTCCACCGTGGCGCTGGCAACATCCTCATCCGAAAAAACATTACCGGCGCCGCGCAACCCCGCGCCGATCACCCGGATCATGTCGGTGGCCTTCATGCGTCCGCTCGCAAAACGTTCGGCAAGCGCTGTCAGGTCGTCGACTTCGAAGGCGGTTTCGAGCTCGGCAAGCGCACCGAGCGTCAGGCACAATATGCGCCTTTCGCCGTCGAACAGCGCTTCGATCTCGCCGCGATGGCGGTTTGCCCGCCCGTAACGAAACCCTTGCGGCATCACAGCGCTCCAAAGGCCAAAAGACCGGCCGATTCCAGCGCGATCTCAAATTGCACTTCGCCATCGTGACGGCCGGAATACTCCAGCGCCACGATCTGGAACGGCCCGATAATCGTGCCGAAATCGGGTATGACGATCTGCCAGCCGGGAATGGTGCCCGCGAAAAACGCGCCCCGCACGAGCGCATCGCTCGCCGCATCCTTGAATATGCCTGACGCCGTCAGCGCGGCCCTTTGCACGCCGGCACCCGCCAGCAACTCGCGCCAGCGCCCGACGCTTTCCCCATCGGTAACGTCCACCGCCTGGGCNTTAAAGGCCAGCCGCCGCGTTCTGAGCCCGGCAACAGTGACATATGTTCCGGCATTGTTGAATTTCAGCAGAAAATCCTTGCCCTTCTGCGCCACCATCCTGTTTCCTTCCGTTTCGATTGCGGTTGCAGGGTGTTGCGGGCCTGCGACCAAAAATGTTCCTTGCCCTCGCATTGTGCGATCTTGCCATGTCCGATGCTGCTTCCCCGACGTTCCGTACACGCCTTATCGGCGTGCTGGCGCTTGGGCAGGTCGTCAGCTGGGGTTCCGGTTTCGACATGCTGGCCATTCTCGGTCCACGAATGGGCAGCGAACTCGCCATCGCCAACGAAGTCGTTTTTGCGGGCCTGACCGTGATGATGACCATCAGTGCGCTTTGCGGGCCGCTGCTCGGGCGGATGCTTGTGCGCCACGGCGCAGCGCCGGTGCTGGTCAGCGGCACCCTGCTTTTTGCCTGCGGCTTTGCGCTGCTTGCTTTTGCAGGCGGCGTGACAAGCTATCTGCTGGGCTGGGCGGTGATGGGCTTTGCCGGCGCCTGCGGGCTGACAACGGCGGCACACACCGCCGTGGTGGAGCGCGTCGGGGCGGAAAGNGGTCGATCCCTGACGCTGCTGATGGTCTTTACCGGCCTTTCGGCGGCCGTGTTCCTGCCCGTTACAGCCTTTGCGGAGCAGCATCTCGGCTGGCGCGGCACCCTCATCCTCTACGGCTGTCTGCAGCTGTTCCTGCTTCTGCCGCTTTACCTCTTCGTTCTTCCGAAGAGAAAGGGCGGCAATCCAGGCCAGCGCCCGCATCCTGGCGAAATCCCGGCCTCGCCGGTGGATACGCGGCGCACCTTCCTGCTTCTGGCGGCAATGACCACGCTCAGCGCCTTCACCGCCTTTGGCTTCTCGCCGCTTCTGCCTTTGCTTCTCGTGCATTCAGGCGCATCGCAAGCGCTTGCAATCCAGCTGGCATCGGTGCGCAGCGTGCTGGCGATTACCGCACGCGGGCTAGATTTCCTGCTGGGAAAACGCGGCAATCCCTTCATCACCTGCCTGATCGGCCTCTGTCTTCTGCTGACATCCTTTCTGGTCCTGCTCGTCTTTTCTCCGGCCATACCAGCCTTTGCCGGCTTCATCGCCCTGTTCGGCTTTGGCGCGGGCGTGCTGACGGTCAGCCGCGCCGTTCTGCCGCTTGCAGTGTTCTCTCCGCAGCAATACGGCCTTCAGGCCGCACGGATTTCGCTTCCGCAAAATCTCGCCATCGCCTTTGCACCTGTCATTTTCAGCATGGCGCTCGATCGCGGCGGTGTGGCGGCGATGCTTGGCATCGCTTCCATCCTGATCACCCTTTCGCTGCTGCTGCTGATCCTGCTGTGGAAAACCGTGGCCGGCCAGAAAGCGTAGGGCCCTTCATTCCGTTACCGCCCTGAACCGCATTTCAAGGACGAAGTTCCGTGACTTCGCCTCACGGCGGGAGCGGCTGGACAGCATGTGCATGTTGACGAGCGAAAAGCCGACGAGCGGCAGCGCGGCGTCATCAAGCAGCGCTTTTACCCTTGCGGCGATCTCACCCGTGGATCTGCGGCGATTGGCATCACCCCAGATTTGCAGCGTCAGAAAATGCTCCTCCGCGCTTTCCGTCGCCGTCGAATAATCGCGGGTCTCGACCTCGTCGAAGACAATACATGGCAAAAGGCCACGCGTCAGAAGCCGGTCGACGATGCCGCCGGGGTTGAGGTCTGCCAATTCGGCATCGCCAGCGAGCTTTGCGACGATCGCCTGAAGAAGCGGGTTCGCGGCGCTCATCGGTTTTCCTCTTCGCAACGGCAGACGATGAAGCGGCGGGTTTCGTCGGGATCCATCGCCGTTCGGATGTTGAGGATGCGCGACCCCTTGCGAAAGCGCATCCGGTGCCGATGTCGATGTCGTTGCGCCAGGCGAGCCAGACACGATGGGTAATCGTCGCCCCCTCGGCCGAAGCCCGCTCGTGCGAGGCTTCGGAAACCGGCTCGATGGCGCCCCACAACGCGCGCACGGCCTTCCAGCTTTCGGCGGCGCCGCCCTGTCCATCAGGCGTTTCCGACCGCACTTCCAGTTCCAGTCGCGCCGTCAGCCTGCCAGGATCAAGAAAGACGAGGTTCATGGCCTAAAGCCCCAGACGGCAGAAAGGAGACACCAGCCGCTCATAACCAGCCGGAACGGCGGCCGGCTGGTTTTCCGGCGCGANGGCNCCGCGAAANGCGAACATCTGCGCCACATGCATCAGCATGGCGCGTTTCAGCGTATCGGGCACATCCGTCGCGGCCTCGCCATGACCGGCGGTGAAATCGATCTCGATGCCATTCAGCTCCCGTTCCGGGGCCGGCGGTTCGCGCAGCCACAGCCGTGCCGGCCGCGCCGCGCCGTCGAGCAGCTTTTCGGTGGCGGTGATGTCTGCCACGCGCCCCTGCCCGTCGAAAACCAGAATCGTTTCGATGGCTTGCACCGGCGTCTTGCCAATCAGAATCACGCCCGTTTCGGGCCACCGATCAAGATAAAGCCGCCAGGTCTGGCGCAGGAGGCACAGCCCGGTGGTGCGTTCCAGATGCTCGCGGGCCGCGCGTATCAACGCGGCAAGCAAGGTGTCCTCGTCACCGCTGTCGAGACGCAGATGCGCCTTGACGTCGGCAAGGGTCAACGGNTCCGCCTGCGGCGGATGGATGAGGGCATAGGTCATGGGGTCTCCGGAGATTAGGGCGAGCGGCTGCGTCTTTCGCCTTCTTCCCGCCGGGAGAAGGTCGCGGCAGCGGGTTGAGGGGGCAAGGGTCGGGGTAANCCGAGAGCTTGCCCCCTCATCTGCCCTGTCGGGCATCGGCGGGGAGAAGAAACGCGCGGCACCGTCGAGGTTCAATTCACCCCGAACTTCACCAGCTTGATCGCCTCGAAATTCTGCACGCCGCCGCCCACGCGTTTGGTGGTGTAGAAAAGCACATAGGGTTTGGCCGAATAGGGATCGCGCAGGATGCGGACGCCGGTTCGGTCAACAACGAGGTAACCGGCGCGGAAATCCCCGAAGGCGATGGCGAAGCTGTTGGCCGCCACATTGGGCATGTCCTCGGCTTCCGTCACCGGAAAGCCCATCAGCGAGGCNGGCTGACCGACGGCAGCCGGCGGATGCCAAAGATAGGCGCCGGTCGTGTCCTTGAAGCGTCGAAGCGCACCCTGCGTCTTGCGGTTCATCAGGAAGGTGCCGTTCTGGCGATGGCCGGCTTTCAACGCATAGATGGCGTCGAGCAGCACGTCCATGGGACCGGCNGAGGAAAAGCCCGCCGATACGCCGGTCGCGANATAACCGATATTGCCCCAGCTCCAGTCGTTATTGGCAACGGTCGTATAGGCGAGGAACCCNCTGGGCTTGTTGATGCCGTCNCCGCCAACGAAAGCCGCCGCCTCCTGTTCGGCGAATGCGATGTCCACCTCGGATGCGATCCACGCCTCGATATCGACCGCCGCGTCGTCCAGCAGGCNCTGGGTGGCGGCAGGCATGGCATAAAGCTCCATGGTCGGGAAAGAAAGCTCCGACAGTTTCGGCGTCGCCGTTTCCGGGCGCGCCGCCGTTTCCGAAACCCAGCCGGTGGCGAGCCCGCCGGCGGCGAAGGGTTTTTTCAGCACGGCAGCGGAAACCTGTCGCACCGTGGCGAGCGCCCGGACAGGCGAAATCGCCGTCATGCGCCGGCCGATCTCGCCATCCGTCTCGGTCGGAAGAAGAAAGCCGCCGTCCGCCCCGGCCGAGCCGGCAAAGGCCTTTGCCTCGAGATCGCGCAGCGCGGCTTCCTCGCCCCGGCGGATATAGGCCTCGAAAGCGGNCTTGTGCTCTTCGGCATCCTGCGACAGCGNGTCCTTCCGGCCGAGCGCGGGCCGCGCCTTCTTCAAAGCCAGATCGTCCATGAGCCTGCGGTTGTCGTCGAGCGCCCTGTCGATGCGGTCGAGCTTGTCGCGGGTCACGACATCAGCCCCCATCTTGCGNTCGATATCGGCAAGCCGCTGATCGTTGGTCTCACGGAAGGCTTCGAAGGCCTCCATGAACTCGTCGAAGGCGGCCGTCATCGTATCGGGGACGGCCTTCAACTGCGGCGCAACCGTCATCGGGGCCGGTGTCGTTGTCTGCTCTGTCATGTGGTTTTCCTTGTTGCGGTTTGTCCGGAAATCAGCGTTTGAAGGCGGTATCGAAAAGCGAACGGGCGGCNCGGCGCATGCTGCGCACCAGTTCGGTGTCGCGGTCGCGGAAGAAGCGGGCATGCTTGACATCGGAGACGCGAGCCGAGGGAAGCATCGGAAAAGTCACGACGGAGATCTCCCAGAGATCGGCCTCCAGAATGCGCCGGACGCCGGCGCGGGCCGCCTTGCCGGAACGCCCTTCCCTACTCGAACGAACCGTGCGGAAACCGATGGACAGCCCGTCCAGAGCGCCGGTCTTCATCAGCGAATGGACTTCCCTCGACCGGGCGACGCCGGGCGTGAGGATACCCTCGACATAAAGGCCACGCTCATCCTCGCGGATGGTGCGCCAGACGCCGATAGGCTGGGCCGGATCGTGCTGGTAGAGCATGCGGATACCGGACGCACCGCGCTCCTCGATGGAGCGGCGGAAGGCGCCGCGCTCGATCACATCGCGGCCGAGATCGATCTCGCCAAAGACGCTGGCGTAACCGGAAAAAGTGCCGTCGCCGGCAATGCCGCGCAGTTCCAGATTGGCGAATTTACGCGTGGCGGGACGCGGCCCGCGATAGGCGTGCATGGGTAACTCCTGCGATGTGAGGGGAATATCAGGCGCGCGGGCGGGCGCTGTAACGGTCGGCGATGCGCACCAGCACGCCCAACCCCCACCAGGCCCCCATGCTGGCGGCGGCGGAACCCGCCACCATGATTTCGCGACCGGAGAGCGCACCGGCAATATCAAGCTGCTGCACGATCCACAGGCCGATAGGCCCGCCGAAGATCATGCCGCAGGAGACGCCGGTGATAAAACGGCTCGCGGCCTCGCGTTTGCTTTTCGGCAGGAGATAAACGAGCGATACACCCGCGCCCGCCACGGCGCCGGTGATGCGGGCGGCCCAGATGCCGGCCTCATTGGCGAATTCAGACATGGGTAATCATTCCGTTCTAGGATGTT
>Ga0058692_1000636_pt1 | contig 14486 bp, 13 predicted proteins | sample AgamicAtAmrz_FD_55216 | JGI IMG/M metagenome (GOLD analysis project Ga0058692, IMG submission 55216) | Agave microbial communities from Guanajuato, Mexico - At.Am.rz | ecosystem: Host-associated > Plants > Roots > Rhizosphere | place: Guanajato, Mexico | collected 2012-06-07 | reverse complement strand
AAACCAAACAGCGGTCGCGTTAAACCGTTGGTGAAACGATCGATGGTCAGCGCCAGAGGCAGCGCGGCCATACCGAAAATGACCGCCTTGCTGATGCCAAANTCTTCGGCAAAAATCGCCATCTGCGACGTCACCATCAGACCCGAGGTCGACATCATCGTCATCATCANAAACATCAGCCAGAACAGCGGCTGACGCAGCATTTCCCCGGATTTAAACTGGCGCTGGCTCACCACCGGTGCGGATGGTGTGCTGNCCGGNGTCATTATACTGGTGCCGGGCAGCCTTAAGTTCTGACTGGCGAGAAGACCTACCGCGGCGAAGAGCAGGCCAAAAACCGTCATTGTCTGTTCAAGACCGTAGCTGTTGAGAGAGATGGAGATGGGGAAGGTAGTAAAAATCGCGCCCATGCCGTAGCCCGCCGCCACGGTTCCGGCGGCAAAACCGCGCTGTTGTGGAAACCATTTCATCACCAGCCCCACGACGCCAATATAAACAATCCCCGTGCCCAGTCCGCCGAGGCAGCCATAAACCAGATAAAGTGCGGCCAGGCTATCGACCCGGGCGGCAATGACCCAACTGAAGCCAGCCATCACTGTACCTATCGAAATCAGCAGACGCGGGCCAAAACGCTCCACCAGCCGACCCTGGAAGGGTGAGAAAAAGGTCTGCAGAATAATCAGCACTGAGAACGTTACCTGCAGTTCCGCCAGCCCGACGCCGAGTCTGGCCATCATCGGTTTGGTCAGCAGCGTCCAGACGTACTGCGGGCTGGAAATGGCTGCCATGCAGATTAAGCCAAGCAGAAGCTGTACCCACTTGCTGTGTTTCGCTATTACCACTGGTTCGCTAATTGAGGTCATGGCTCTCTCCGGAAGTACGTTCTGTTATGCAGCCAGATTCCGCCCGCTCTGTATGCCACTCTTATGGCGTCGCAGATATCCGGACGGTTAACGGCTGATACCAAATCTTTAAGATCGTCATCCCTGTGGAACGACGTGACTGGAGAAGTTTGCAGGAAGTGTGCCAATCTAAAAAATCTTTAAAATCAGGGGTTAAAAGGAAGGGTGAAGTGATAAGTGTGATGCAGTGCAAAATATGAGTGCGCTGAGTTGGTGCGCAGGAATGGGATGAGCGCGGGTAGGGGAGCTGTAGATCAGGGACTGGTTACCGGCTGCCGTCAGCCCTGGCTGGCGCAGGGGGTGCGGTGATAGCAATGTATTTTCTTAATCCCACTGGACGGCTTACACCGGGAGGATCGGAAAAGGGTAATCTCAGGGAGGGAGTTGGCAGCACGTGCACAGTCCATGTCGTATCTCCAATAAAGCTAAAGCTCACAGAATTTTCATTCACATTCAAATTCGCGAAGGTGCCAGTAACATAATGACCACCGAGAGAAAGGCGTTCAATAATTCCAGATTGAATGTCGATATAAAATATATGAAGGCTTTCTTCGTAAAGGATATCGTCGGTGGTAAAGAGTAAAAACCGTTTATCGGACACTCTGACAGCAGCTTCGAGTTCTTTTCCGAAAACAATAATCCCCGTGTTTTTATCTTCAAGACATATTTCGCACTGGGTTTCGCTGAGCCTTTGGGCTTCCTTTACGACAGAGAGCGATATGTTATCAATTAACTTCATGTTCATTTCTAAAACCTGCCCGTTTCTCATGTTGCCACTTTCTAGCTTGAGAGAAAGCCTTTGAGTGTTTTAATGATTTTAAGGATGGCTGATACAGGGGTGGAGGATAGGTGCGTTCATTACTATCCCCACGCGCGAGAGAGTCTATTCGTCTTCAAGTTTTAATATTTTTCCATCTGCTGTAAGACGATATTCGCTATCGCTTCCTGTAAATATGGTGCCTCTGTTCTTGCTAAAACTGATTGAAAATACTCTCTCCTTATCAATACAATTTACTGGCGGTTTCATATCATCAAAGCAAAGTCTGTCATATTTCCCTAACTCTTTATAACCATCCCCGAATAACCAAATAGTCAGGTAAAAATGACCGTTTTTATCAGGTTTCGGAATGCCGTATTTATCATTTAACATTTCCTTGTTTTTTAACCACCAGTTGATTTTTCCTTTATCAGTTGGCGGGAAGCTATTGACCAGAACATCACTGAAACCACTACTTCTGTGATGAACGGCTATGATATCCACGGGGCGCTGAGACAACCACAGCCAGTAGCTAAGTAGCACGCAGCCAGCCAGAAAAAACAGAGCGATAATTATCTTTTCTTTTAGTCTCATTTGCGCATTCCAGTAATTTCCAGAGTTGTTTCCACATTGGTCATGAATGGTTTGAAGCCAAACTGATTGTATCGCTGTAGCACGAACCAGATGCAAAAGAAATGAAACTGATTGAATTTTGCATTCAGAATGTCATCACTATCCAGACCAAAGTGATCCTGAACTTTGTGATGTACCACTGCCCGGAAACGATCATTATTAATATGCAGTGATTTTATAGTGATATGCGTTGCCCAGGTATCATGAACGGTGATGCCCATGCCGTTAAAATTATCCTGGAATCTGTCGAATTTAGGCAATTTACCACCTGATATGGCTTCATACAGTTTTGCCTTTTCAATAGATGGATAGATGCTATTTTGCCAGTCAATATTATCTTCAAGCGCTTTCTGCAATAATAGACGTGTACTGTTTCCCAGCGAGTTATCATTGATNATATGTTCTTTTAGAGCCTGGTTCAGCGACATATCATGGAAGGGCGTACCATTGCCGTTCTGCATGTGCGTGATNATCTTTTTGATCAGATGACTATANGGCCCGTAAAAAGAAAATTTTCGGGATAATGAGCGGAACTCATCAAACAATAGAGCAGCACACTGCTGGCGGGTAATCTTTTCACCCTGGCCGCGCACATTGCAGCAAAACATGGATTGTGGACGATCCATTGAGGAACGCCGGGTAAGCGTCCAGGGATCAACCCGGTCAGAAATGTAATCCAGCCGGTACTGAGACTTTAGCTGTGCTTCGGTCAGATCGCCGCAGCGCATGTCTTTAGCGCCGTAATCGTCCATCCACTTTTGGGTTTTGAATATGGTGCAGGGAAAATGTAATGCAGCCATGATTTTACATTCCTTGTGTAATCATCCGTGGTGCTCTTGGCAGTAAATAATACGCTGTTAAAGGTCAGAGTGTAAACACCATATAGCCTCTGCCCTTCATTTTTACAGATGCACTTTCGAGGATATGAGCTGATTGATTCTGTATAACACGATAATTAGTAAAATCAGTAAATGATGAGCTTTTAATAAGATGAAGGCTGAAAATGTACGGCTTATGGGTATAGATGCAATGATAGTGAACATGAGCATCGCAGTAAGAAAACTTCGGTAACTGACCGCCAGTCTGCGCCATCTTCCATGGTGCGCTGAAGGGGTAATCTTCTTTTTACTCCTCTGATGATGACGGACTGGTAATCAACGCCTGCATGACAAGGCTGCATATTGCTGGCCTGATGCAGAACGTGAGGCTATCTTTAACTGATATGACCTGACCCTGTTTGAAGAATTGATTTTGCGAAGAACAGAACAACCGTATTCTCCACGTGGCCAAAGCGGGATTTCGTTTCGGGAACTCTTACTTTTCATCACCGGACTCCATTTTTTCAGGATTTTCAAACAATAAAACTTCATGAGGTGGCTAAAAGATTAGGATTTGATTAGTTGTATTTAGACTTTAGAGGACAGGTTGAGGGCCCAAAAAAGCCCACATGATTTGTGCCGTGCGGACTCTTAGGACTTCATTGGATGAATCTGGTAATCACCGAGCTGGCGGAATCTGAATAAATCTCGCAAGTTCATGTATTTAATTGTCTTTATCTAATTCAACTTTGTTCCGTGTACCTAAGCGTGTACCAAGTATTGGATCTCATCCCCCGAAATGGCAGGACAACAATAACGAATGCCCGGTGCTAAATCCAAAATAAAATAATTTTAGAGAAAAGTGTTCATGCTGTTCATTTTCTTGTTTTTATGGTTTAAATTCAGAAGGTTGGGTGGTGAAAGGTTTAAGGAGGATGTACACTACTGTGCACTGAGAGCGATCATTTTAACCGATCACATCAAAAACCAACTGAAGCTAATATGTATGATGTCAAGCTATGAGACGCTGCTGCTGTAAATGGTTAGCTTTCTGCCAGAAGCGGAAATTGTGAGAATCATGGCGTATTAAACAGGGAGCAAGTCAGCCTTACAGCGCATTCAGCCTATGAAATCATTGTGATTATTACCATAATCAATAATGTTGTGATTATCATTTGATTTATTGCTTCTAATCTTACAATGTACCTACTAATTTAATTTCAGTGTTGTGGGGTTCAAGGAAATGTCGTTAGAGGAAACTAGAGCTAGGTTGCTAACTGCAAGTGAAACGGCAGAAGATCTGCTTACCCTGATTAGCGATTTGTATGTTCAAGAAATACGTTCCAATGAAAAATTCTTAACAGCGGCGATATCTGAGTTACATAACACTAGCGTAATTGATATTGTTAAAATAGTAGGCGGAATTGATAAAAACTCTTGCGAAAGAGATTTTTTTACCATTCTCAGCGCGTTTGAAAACGCACTACCTACTCTAAACTCAAGAATTGAAGATGTTATACACTGTATGGTTCATCTCACGCAACAGGCGGGGAGAGATTTAGCTGCCGGTGGACTTTATATAGCCTTTCAACGTTTCTGTAGCGTTGAAGTGCAGCGTCCTAGAGATAGCGTTAGATTTATCCTTGCTCAAAGTGAGCAGAATGCTTATGCCCCATTTTTGTCCAGCTCGATTCTCGCTTTTGACTCAAATTATGTAGTGGAAGCTATCCAGATAACAGAAAGCTTAATTGCCAATAAAAATGAGATAATCAGAAGTCAAGCCTATTTTACATTGGGTAAGCTTAATATCGATGAAACACACGCTAATGTCATTTGGGAATTAATCTTTAGCACTGCCGTCAGTGAGAATGATAATGCTTGTTGTGCTTCTATATTAAAGGCAACACTTAACTTTGGAGAAAAATTCCCCATTTACTGGCCGAAAATAAAAAAATTATTGATTGCGATTTTTGAGAAAGAATCTGTAGAGATTCTTTATATGATCTCAGACGCTTTGGCCTTTCAAAGGTTCGAACTTCCTAAAAGTATTCTGCATATGCTAGTTAAGCAGCTAAGCAGTGTAACATATGAGCACAAAGCCATTATAGATAACATTGATCATTTATTGGTCACCCTGATCAAGATAGAAGAGTCTGGGCTTGCCTTAGAGTTATTGGAATCGATTCTAGTTAAAGGGGTTAAGTTTAAATCGCTGGATTATTTTTCTAACGAGTTAATTAATAATTATCTTGAGCTTCTTAATTCAATTGTTACAAAATGGCTTTTGTATGGGGAGATTTCACTTTGTCGTAGTATCTCAGATTTACTCCATGATATAGCGGGAAAGGAAATTGAACTAAAAGCAGAAATGACATTGCTGGATAATGAGGCAAAGCAACTGTTCGTTAGTCGTAAAGTTGTAGGATGGTTATTTACAACTCCTATCTCGGCTGCAAGTTTCATTTTGTCTATTTCAGAATTTGTGTCAATAAATACAATCAAAAAGCTTGAGGATATATTGTACTATCCTTTGCTTTTAAGTTACCCCGGAGAACTCAAAGTTTTTTTTCAGTCATCTATTGATAACGACATTCAAAAAGATCTATGTCAGCGATTGCTTAAAAAATATAAGTCCTACCATGATAATATTGAGAAAGTTTTTGAAATTAATGAATTAAAAGCTCCAAGCGAAAATTTAAGCGCATACTGGAGAGGTTTTGAAAAAAGTATGCAAGAAGCTTACGAAGAAGCATCAAAATTTTCGTTTATAAAAATGTTAGCAAAAAATCATGTGTTATTATACGGAAATAGCTCTGTCTATTATATGCACACGGGTGAAGGTCGCTCTATACGACAGGAAGCTGAAATGCACTCCTTTTCTCATTCTACTGAAATGCCAAGGTTGAATGTTTTGGACCCCGTGTCGCTAGATTATCTTTTGATGACATGCCGTTGTGAGAGAATGAAAAAATGAAATTAATTCTTAAGCAATACCTAGCTTCCCTCAAAGAACGAGCGGAATTAGATGCCGTACTCCCTGATTTGCTAAGCAGCATGGGAATGAATGTGTTTATTTCCCCAACTCGTGGAGTTAAAGAGTATGGAGTGGATATAGCCGCTATAGGGCAAGTAAATGGTGAGGAAAAAAAAGTCTATTTGTTCTCTGTTAAATCTGGAAATCTTACTCGTGAGACTTGGAATGGAAACGCAGATCAAGCTCTAAGACCTTCGTTAGATGAAATTCTGGACTCATTCATCCCCAGTCGTCTACCACCAGAACATAGAGGTAAGAAAATAGTTATTTGCTTATGCTTTGGAGGAGATGTTAATTCAGGGGTAAGGCAAGAGGTCTCTGGATATGAGAAACGAAATACTCAAGATAATGTCTCTTTTGAAGAATGGAACGGCGATAAGTTATCAGAACTTATTCAACAACACTTGTTCAAAGAAGAATTGCTACTTAGTTCCAGCCAGGCTCTACTGAGGAAATCTTTGGCCTTACTTGAAGAACCCGAAAGTTCAAAAAAGTACTTCACACTTTTGATTGATGAGGTTCTGTCAAACGCTACTGATGCAGATTCTGTTGCATCCTCCATAACACGCATAAATGTTTGTTTATGGGTCTTATTTTCTTGGTGCCGTGATGGCGGAAACTTAGAAGCAGCATATCTTTCATCAGAACGAGCATTACTGATGGCTTGGGATAAGGTCAAACACCATTACACAGGAAAAAACAAGCCTTCAAAAGCATTTGATAGTATTTTAGATACCTATCATCAAATCATCGATTGCTATATTGAACGTTGTTTAATTCCATTTGTTGAATATAAATATGCTCTATCTCATGCGGTTCAATCCCCATGCTCTATCGATGTAAATATTAAACTTTTTGACGTGCTAGGACGTTTGTCAGTCAAAGGACACTGGATTTTAGACTCATTATCAAAGAGTTATGCTGAAAATCCACCAAGTGATGGTGAGAGTGAAGAACAAAAGATATTATGTATGCGTCTCCAGAAAATAACAAAATCAATTATTCTGTTGGTTAATAATAATCCAACATTGCTGTCACCACGAAAAGATTCGCAAGCAATAGATATTGGTTTGGCTCTTTCGCTGCTTTCAAATAATTCAGAGTTCGATGAGTTTGTGAAAGGGTGGCTCTCGGAAATTATTAATAGATGCATTTTTACTTTTATTAGCAATGGCATGTATCCAATTATTTATGAATCTTACGAAAAACTGCTTGGACATTGCAGTGTAGATAAGAAGGATAATCTATATAAGAATAAAGCTACTGAAGCAAGTATTTTATATCCTCTATTGGCGGTTTTTTGCGCTCTGTATAAATTAGATTCTTTAAGCCAAGAACTAGAAAATTTTTCAGCAGATAACCTCTCGCATAGTACGTTACAGTACTGGTATCCAAATCAATATAGTGAACAGAACATGTACTCGAACTCAAATACGCATGGTTCTGCATCAACAGACTTCCCAATGAATGGGAAATTAGCAATAAAGTTTAGTGCACAAGAGTGTCACAATTCTGATTCATTTAGTAACATGTCAGCCGTGATTAAAGGGAAAGCACCATTGGTACTGTTAGCATGTCGTTGTTATCGATATCCAGTTCCCTTTCATTATATTGAAGATTGGCTGTTAGATCCCCCAAACTAATAGATATCTGCTTTTCACTCATAATTGTTCTTGGCCTGACATTGATAATTACTAAAATATAATAAACCGGCTTAAGCCGGTTTATTTAAGATAATTTATCAGGCGCTACATGCTGGCAACCAATCTGTCTCGCTGTCTTCATGCAATGTGAGGTTGGTCTGTACCCCGCTGTTTGTCCGGCGCTTCAGCAGCACCCGCTCATACTCCTTCAGCGTCTGCGGCACCGCTTGGCCGAAAGCGGTCAGGCTCAGCGGATGCTGATGGCCGCGCGACTCCATAAATGACAGGTAGGCGTGGTATAGATAGCGCCATGGGTTCATCGGGCGGATGTTGCCGTTACCGATATACAGCCCGTTAGGGGTGCTCAACGGCATCAGGTAGGCGCAAAAATCGACCAGTGGGTCAGCTTGGCGTTTAATCTCTAGCGCCTCGCCGGACGTCTGCTGCGCCTGCAACAGCTCGCGCGCTGCGTCAGGTGACGCGAAGCGCTGCATCAGATGACGAACAATGACGGCCAGCTCGTTGCTGATTTTATCTAGTAGCTGCGGATCGCGCTCTTTCGTCGGTACCACTTCAGGGAAGGTGAGTATTACCCGGCGACGCGAAACACCACCACTGCGATCGCTAAAACGCATCGGAATGTTGTTCACCGCCAGAATCACCGCCGGAATTTGAGTTGGGTACGGATCGCGATACTTGGGGTCGATTGCCACCGCATCGCCGCCAGTGATCGCCTTGATGCCCGCGCCGTCGCCGCTCCATTTCTCCTGGTCAGGCAGGATAATCAGCGAGAAACCTACCACGCTGGCGCGCTCGCGTGAGGATTCCAGCGTGTCGATAGTGGCGGACGTGGTGTTATCTTTTCCGGCCAGCAGAGTGGCTATTGAGGCCATCACGCTTTTACCGCTGCCGCCGGGGCCGGTCACCTCAAGAAACATCTGTCAGTCATAGCGGTTTGCCAGCACCATAAAAAACGCCGCGAGGATGCGCTCCTGCTTGTCGTGATTATGCCCGGCGGCCCGCGTTAACCAGCGGCAGAATGCCGGGGCGTGATCTGCGAGGTTCTCACCAGGACGCGGCGCGGTGTAGTCCACGCTGTTGACGGTGCGCAGCCAGTGCTCGCGGCGGTGCGGGCTGAAGGTGCCTGTTGTGGTGTCATACACGCCGTTACGGAAGCCAATCAGTCGGCGGGACGGTTTGCCCATCAGTGGCACCATCAGCTTGAGCGTGTCCAGCACGCTGCCGATACCGGCAGCGGAGAAGTACACGACAGAATGGCCTCATCCTTTACAGACGATGAGAGACAATCATGACCACCACCGAACAGAAACCCGCATCACTGGAACGCTTCGAGAAAGCCCGCGCGGAACATACCAAAAGGATAAAAGCCTATAACGGCATCTGCGCCGATATCGCCCGCTGTGAAAAAGAGCAACAGGCAGCCATCGAGGCAGGAAAAAAAGCCGAGAGCAACTGGCGCACGAGCTTTCGCAAACTGCGAGGCAATCTCACCGACGAGCTGCGCGCCGAACATTCTCAGCGCATCGCCAGCCGTGAATTGGCCGATGAGTTCGGTGGGCTGCTTAAAGAGCTGGCGCTGGATAAGCAGGAGGCGATGCTGAAATGCTGCGGCAGTGGCAAAGAGTACGAGGAATCACCCAGCGCAGCGTTTATCGTGTTCGCGGATGCGCACTGGCAGTCAGCCCTGCGTAACGTGAGTCCGTCACTGCTATGGGCCATTAAGCTGCGTCTCTGTCGTGAAGAGCTTTCCCCGAAGTTTGCCGGTGACGACCGGGATAGAATTAAGGACGTGGCTTATCTGGTCGGTGAAGCACTGACGCAGGCAGCAGCGGCCCTGCCGGACAGCGTGATGAAAGAGGCACCAATGCTGGAGAATATTGGTCTGTATCGCCCGCCGCTGACGGGTATTGATATGGAGCTTTATCACCATCCTATGCGCCGCCAGAAGCTGGCTGAAACAATCCGAGCGCAGCATGCAAAGCTTCAGGAGGGCAGCCAGAAATGATGCACTGTCCCTATTGCAAAAGCGCGGCGCACACCAAATCGAGCCGCTATATGTCAGAGCAGGTGAAAGAGCGTTATCACCAGTGCACTAAGCTGGAGTGCTCCTGTACTTTTAAGACGAATGAGAGCATCACAAAGGTGATCACCGCACCGCCACAGCCGGAGAAAGTACCAGAGGCACCACCGGAATCGGTCAGGGAACGCCAGACGCTGGGCCGTTATGGTTCTGCATTCCGCCAAGTTCATCAATCCCGCACAGCCGCTATCCGACCAACGGCTTTTTTATGCCTGTCCTCTGTTTTTCTGAAGTCCTTTTCTGGCAAGCCGCTTTATTAAGAGCAGTGCATGCATAGCGTGCATGGATCTGCATGCAAAATCATGCGCCGCTTTTCCCCATTCAGTCCATACCAAGCGAGGTTCTGCCCGTATCATGCACCTGCATGAAAAGCGATGCATAAAGCGGGCAGGCGTGGCGGGGATAGCATTGCGCCAGGTATGGGTGTTTTACATTTTGTATATCACATAAACTTAGGGTATGCAGTAAGTAGTTAGCTTCACTAATACTAGGACGAAAGGATGGTGAGCTTGGGAAAATGTATTTTAGTTCCAAGGTTGTAATGCAGAGTGATTTTTTAATATTGTATTTTAACCGCGGTAAGCTATAACGAACTTGAAAACAATCACAATCGCATGAGGTATATGAAAAATATGAATATTCTAGTGACTGCACCTTCAAGAAAAAACCACCCAGAAAATAACATAATGTATGATTTTATATTGCAGCAAGATAATTGGAATGATTTTAGTTTTATCACTAAGTATCATTTATACATAACAAGCAAACTTACTGGTCTTGATGAAATAGAGTATGCAGGGGTGGTTAAAATTATTAAAAAAGGTCAGTCTGAAGCTGATTGTTATATGGTTGAAGAGGGCGGTTTTTCATATTTGAGTGACGATTTTTGCTCTGTTGGACAATCTCTTGATTACTATGGGAGACTGTCTGAATTGGGGGGTGAAATTTGTGAGGAGATATTATTATCATTACGAGATATTAATATGTTTGATTATGTTTCTGAGGGTTTCAAAAATGAAAGATCTTGGGAGCGTTCTATCATGAGGGACTTAAAGAATGATGATGATATTTTTATTCTTCCAAAGTTTATAATAAAAAATCAATTCTCGGCTATACCTAGTATAGATATGAAGTTTTCATTTATGTATTCAGGGATGATTAATGCTCTTTCGTTTGATTTCGATTCAGTACAATATGGTTTTTTTGAAAGTGAAAAACTACCATGTAGAATGTCCGTGATTGTTGGCCGAAACGGTTGTGGGAAAAGTACAACATTGGCAAGACTTTCTAGGGTTGCTTATTCTTCAACTCAGGATAGAAAAAAAGAACAGATAGCCAAAATTGGTGAAATTCTTCCTGAGGGTTTAGGGTTCCCGAAAATAATCAACCTTTCATACAGTGCTTTTGATAGCTTTCAAATACCCGGATGTACTTTTAAAGAAAAGAAACAGCTAAGGCAAGACATACTTGATGGGAAAGGTAGATATATATATTGCGGAGTCAGGGATGTTGGTGCTGAATTGGATTATGTATTGGGTAGTGCAGATGAAAATAATATGGATATAGAGTTTGTTACATTAGACAGGCAAGAGAGAACTATATTAAAACCTCTTGAGGTACTAAGTGAAGAGTTTTGTGGCGCTCTGATTAAAGTACGTAAGGATAGTGATAAATGGGATTTGTTTAATAAGGTGATGATGACGTTGAGAGAAGAGGCTTCATTATCTGATGTTGTTGATGAAATATTTAAAGATGATTTTATTCCTAAATCTAAAGAATTTTTTCATGGGTTGAGTACAGGGCATAAATTTGTTTTGCATTCGATATTGCATATTATGTTGTATATTGAAAAAAGATGCCTTGTTTTATTTGATGAGCCTGAAACTCATTTGCATCCACCATTGCTGGCAGTTTTAATGAGCGCTCTGAGAATTATTTTGAATAAAGTCGATGCCTTTGCTATTGTTGCTACTCATTCACCTGTGGTAGTACAGGAAACATTAAGTAAAAATGTTAATGTTATAACTAGAAATGGGGAGTTTACTGATTTTCAACGGCCTGAAATTGAAACTTTTGGTGAGAATATTGGAACAATAACATCATCAGTATTTTCATTAACGACTCAAATAACTGATTACCATGATGAATTAAATAAGCTAATAATAGAGTTCAAAAATAATAGTAATCCATTAGATGATATTGAAAAATGCTTTGATACAGGTCTTAGTACACAAGCACGGTCTTATGTAATATCTAAATTAGCGGCAAAAGGATAATGCATATGTGGACACTGCCTTTACCAGATGATGCGGATAGAATGAGCGAGTTATTAACCGCTTTAACGTACAAGAATGGAAATCCTAAATATGCTTTAACACAAGATGAAAAGGATAAAATTGAAAACATTTATACTTTATATCACGATCGTAAAGCAACTCCCTGCGTTGAATTTTTAGCAGAGGGAATAAGTGATGACACCAAAAATGCTATAAAAACAGCTTATTCAGAAGTGCAAATAAATGGACGGCTTAAAACTCTGCGTTCAAGAATTTTATTAAGTTCTAAAAAATGCCCGTTATGTGGGATCGAGTCTTCAACTGACCTAGATCATTATCTTCCTGAGTCAATATATAAATGTCTCGCAGTATATTCAAGAAACCTGATACCGGCCTGTCATAAGTGCAATAATAAAAAGAGAGCTGGTGTAGCAGAAAATGGAGTTGGATTTATTCATGTATACTATTTTGATGAGCCCAATGATGTATTTTTTGTTGCCAATACTGAAATGATAGATGGTGCTTTAGTAATTGATTTTAATATCAATATGGTCGAGGGGATGACTCGAGAGGTATATGATTCATTATGCTTTCAAAATAGAGTTGTTAACTTAAATGAAAGGTTAAAGATGGAAGCGAATGATTTTTTAGGAGGGCTCTATACTTCACTTGAAGAAACATATAATTCTGCAGGCAAAGAAGGATTAAGGTTGTTTCTAAAAAGAACTAGGGATGACTATACCAAACGTTATGGACTTAATCATTGGAGAAGAGCATTGATAGATAGTCTTTCCGATAATATGGAGTTCCTTGACACTGGTTTTATTACTGCCTTAGGAACTCCAGAGTGAGTTTACTGGTGGGGATGAATACGTTGTCCCCACCAATTTATCAATTCAATTCTTGCGTGTAAATATGTTGAGCGATTATAAGCTTTTCGTACTTCATTTTTATCTGAATGAGCAAGAGCAGCCTCAACTACATCAGCACTAAAACCGGCTTCATTAATTGCCGTACTTGCAATCGAACGTAAATCATGTGCAACCAACTTTCCACCATAACCAATCCGCTTTAAAGCAGCTTTTGCCGTCTGACTATTCATAGGCTGTTTGGGAGCATTTCTACTCGGGAAGACATGTTCACGATGAGCACTGATAGGCTTCATTACTTCCAAAATATCCAACGCTTGAGATGATAAAGGAACAATATGTTCACGCTTAGCTTTCATCCTTTCTGCTGGAATTGTCCAAAGCTTTGCATCCAGATCGATCTCTTCCCACCTGGTACCGGAGGCCTCTGAAGGGCGCACAAGGGTCAGGAGCTGCCATTCCATCAGACAACGAGTCGGAACTGAAAGGTTAGACATGACAAGGGTGCGCATCAATTTTGGCAGTTCTTCCGGTCGCAATGTTGGCATGTTTTGTTTTTTAGGCTTTTCGAAAGCCATACCAACGCCAGAAGCGGGGTTTGCATCAATCAATCCTGTGTTGACTGCATAATCATAATCTCATTAATGCGCTGCACTAACCGGCGAACTGTCTCAAACGCCCCGCGAGCTTTGATTGACTCCAGTGCTTCAACGATCGTTCTGGCTTTGAGTAGCTGGACAGGAATTTCATCAATAGTGGGAAAGACATCCTTTTCCAACGATCGCCAAATATCCTTCGCGTAATCCTCAGTGACGCTTTTGCTTTTAATCAGGAACCACCGCCCGGCCACAATCGAAAAAATGCTATCCAGCTCAATTTGTCGTTGCTCTGATAATTCCTCTTGCTGCTTCTGCGGGTCGATCCCTTGCGCAAGCAGCGTCAGATATTGGTCACGCATCTGGCGTGCAGCAGCGAGCGTCAGGGCAGGGTAAGAGCCAAGGCTGAGATTTGTGCGACTGCTGCTATTTGGTCGCTGATAGCGAAAACGCCACAGCTTCTTACCTGATGTTTTGACGAGCAGGAAAAGGCCGTCGCCATCATGCAGTGTGAAGTCTTTCTCTTGAGGTTTAGCTTTGAGGATTTCGTTATTGGTGAGTGGGCGTGTCATCCGCGCCATGACTGGTTTCCGTCCATAATTGGTACCCGTTTTAGGCCTACTTATGGTGTGTACCTAAACATGTACCAATTATCTCTGGATCCTGGAGGATAGTTCGTAAGGCTACAGACACAAAAAAGCCCGCAAGGCTTTCACCGTGCGGGCTTTCAGGACTTCAACGGACGATTCTGGTATCGCCGCGAAAGAATTTTGGTGGAGCTGGCGGGAGTTGAACCCGCGTCCGAAATTACTACACCGTCGGCACTACATGCTTAGTCAGTTTTTACATTCGCCGGT
>Ga0058692_1000632_pt1 | contig 14552 bp, 13 predicted proteins | sample AgamicAtAmrz_FD_55216 | JGI IMG/M metagenome (GOLD analysis project Ga0058692, IMG submission 55216) | Agave microbial communities from Guanajuato, Mexico - At.Am.rz | ecosystem: Host-associated > Plants > Roots > Rhizosphere | place: Guanajato, Mexico | collected 2012-06-07 | reverse complement strand
CTAAGGTCCTGCTGAGCCGTGAGCATTCCGGTTTTGCTCAGGTGCAAGGCACCGCCGCTCAGCTGAACATTATCTCCGTCCAGCTGACCACCGATCGTAGCCTGCTGACTGGCCGTCAGTGAGACGCCGCCGTCACCGTGCAGCCTACCCGTGCTGCCAAGCGTGAGGGTATCGCCGTTTAACATCAGGCTACCGCCGCTGGCGATCTCGCCTTGCAGCATTTGCTGACGGGCGCTGAGATTGATATTGCGCTGACTGCTAAGCCGGGCGTCTGCTGCAGTTTGCAACGAGGTGCTGCTTAACGTCAGGCCGTTTTTACCGCTTACAGAACCGTTCAGGGTGAAATCGCCACCCGCTAAGTCCAGCTCGTCACCGGCGAGTAAAGTCCCCGCAGCGCCATTCAGCGCCTGCTGCGTGGCACTGATATGCAGCGCACGCGAAGAGCCAATCAATCCCTGATTGTCCAGCGATGCGGTGTTGAGCGTTTGCCCGCCTGCCGACTGTAAGCGTCCCTGGTTGCGTAAGGTATTTGTCGTAATAGTCTGGTTTTTCTGCGCCTGAATCAGGCCGTTATTCATCAGCGTCTGCGCCGTCACACTGATGTCGCCGTTAGCTGCAACGGTACTGTCTTGATCTGCCGTGACGTCGCTTGCTGCCAGGCGCAGATTGCCGCCGCTGGTCAGTTTATTGTTACGCAGCTGCACATTGCCCTGGCTGTTCAGCGCTACGTCACCGCTCGCCTGTTGCGTCCCCTGCAGCTGCATATCGCGGGCATTNGCGAGCAGCTTGCCGCTGGCGCTGGCATTCCCCAGTGTCAGGGTGCCATTCGCGTTTAACGTGATATCGCCCTGGTTGGCCAGTAGATTACCAATGTTGACCCCGACGCCTTTGTCGCTCGACACCAGATGAATCCGGTTAGCGTACATGCCGCCAAGCGCACCGGTATCGACCGCCACNGACGGCACTGGCCCTTCTCCGGCGATTGGCGTAACCGAGCCGTCCTGCGCAACGCGGTTGGCACCCGCCGTGATAGCGAGATCGCTGGCATGAATATCCGCATTAATTTTGGTGGCGCGCGCAATGAGCGATACCGCATCAGCGCGGCTGCCATCCAGCCCTTTGCCCTCAACCGTCACGTCGCCTTTGGTGACTTCCAGCGCGGCAAGATTGCCGCTGGCATCCAGCTGCGGTTTTCCGGTAGTGAGCGTCACGTTGGGCGTATTAATAAAGCCACAGCCGTTACAGGTTATGCCGTAAGGGTTGGCCACGATCACATTCGCGGCTTTACCCGCGACTTCGGTATAGCCCTGCAACTGCGAACGATTAGCTCCCACTACTTCATTGATGATCGCCCGGGCTTCGTGCCCGGCTTGCAGGTTAGGGTTATTCTGGATCAGTCCGCCCAGTTGGGTCTGGGTAAGTTGCCCGCTGGCATTATTGAGAATCAGCCCCTGCTGCCCGACGTTGTACTGCTGGTACTGGTTATGGGAAATACCTGCCTGATTCGGCGTGGCGATATTGACCACCGGCACGCCGTTACCCGCGGCATCCATGCGCGTGCCCGGCGTAACCGGGGTAATTTCCGCGGCCACAACCGGCAGCAGTGGCTGTACCGCCACCAGATAACAAATGAAGTAGCTCAGCGCGCGACGAAACGGGGAAACCGGTTGACGATCATCCATAATCATTGCCTCTTAAAAAACCAGCCCGACCCGGGCATAAATGCTAACGTGATCCGGTTGCAGATAGCCGGGATAACTGAGCGGAAAACCGACCGTGTATTGGGTATAAAAGAAACGGGTGCGGGTGCTGATCCCCACGGCGCTGCCCCATATCGTGCCAACAGACTCGCGGTTCTGCGCATCGCTCTTCAGCCAGCCGCCGTCCACCGCCGCCAGGGCGCTGACGTCACCGACCAACGGCAAGGTGAACAGGGTGTAATCCAGTTCATTACGCAAATAGCCACCCGCGTCGCCTGACAGGTATTGTTCTTTGAAACCCCTGACTGAGCTTTCGCCGCCGAGCGTCAGGCGTTCGCTGCCGTATAACCGATCCGGTGACCACTGGCCATATACGCTGCTGAGCCACCATAACTTGTCCGAAACCGGTCGCTGAAAGCTGCCGCTCAGGCTCCACTTGCGAAACTGCGCCCGCGGTAAGTCCCCGCTTTTGTCGGCATCACTTTCCGCATCAAACCACGGCATACCGCGGCTAAAGGTTGGGTTGAGCGTTGCCACGCCACCGAACACCTTTTGCGTATGGTTGAATCCGATCTGGGTACTGGTGATTTTGCGACTGCTACTCTGCAACAGGGTATTGTTGAGATAGTTGTGACTGGTGTAGTGATTCAGGCCGAGCTGCAAACTGGTTTTGATTTCACCGTTGCGAAACAGCACCCATGAACCATTCAGGCGATGCGCAATATTGTCGCCGTTACTCAGCCAGGTGAAACCATTGTTATCAAAGTGACTGTGATAACTGCTCCAGCTATAGCTATAGTCGAGCAGGCCGTAGCCATACGGCACGCTGACACCCGCCTGCACATTCTGCGCGTCACGCCACTCGCTGAATGCGCTGCTGCGACCGCCGCTGATAAACCAGCGATCCGCCAGCCCCAGCAGGTTGTTGCCGGTCAGCGATGCGGTTAACTGACCGACACCGGTGCTTTTTTGTCCGCTATTATCAAATCCCAGCGCGGCGCTGAGCGGAAATTCTGCCGCTGTCGTCAGGTTCACCACTGAATAACCGGGCTGCGGCGCAGGCTGAATTTCAATCTGTACCGGGGTGCGGCGCAGGCGATTAATTTGCTCCATACCCTGCTCAATATCGCGCAGGTTAAGTATTTTTCCTTCAATATGAGGAAAAGCCATCTTTAACATCGCCGGCTGCGCCCCGTCGAGGCGAATAGCGAATAGTTTTCCTTCCAGCACCGGAATAATTAACTGCCCATGCGACAGATCCTGTTCGGCTAAAAACGCCCGGCTGGTAATGTAACCACGTTGCATATACCAGTCAGAGACCGCATGTACCAGCGCATTAATTTCACTCAAATTCAGACAGCGATTGATATAAGGTGCCGTCAGCGCCTGTTGCTGACGATCGGATATCAGCGTGACGTGCTGCAGACGGATATGCTGGATCGGAAAACAGGGGCCGGGGCCCGCCGGGGAGGCGTCCGGCGCATTCAGCGGTGCCACAGCATGCCACAGTGCATCGCGCTGCTGCTGATCCTGCTCCAGTCGCTGCTGTTGTTGGTTTTGCAGATAATCGCGGTCGCCGGGTGTCAAAGGGGCAGCGATAATCTGGCCTGACGCTATAATAATAGACAGCGCCAGCAATATCCTTATTTTTGCCATCATCAAAGACTTAAGTAAAATTAATTGTAAAGGTTTTGTAAGCTTCTTTGCGCAGAATATCACCTAAACAATCAGACAGTTCCGCTTACCAGGAAAAAACAATAAACATCACGCAGTTTTAATTAAGTGATAAAAACAACTTTACCTAACGCAAATAGGCAACAGAAAATCAGCAGCGGCCATTTAATCATTAATATCGCGCGATGGCGGCATGACTCCAGATTAAGCGGGATGAATGAGATGAGGCCTGCCCGGTAAGGAAACGGTGCCGTATTGATAAGCGCCACGGCAATCTGCGCTGACGCCGCAGTGTTGCGTCATGCGGACTTTTACTGTTGCTGAAACCACGCACCTGCTCACCCGATCGCCATTGCTGGCGATCGGGAGGATGCATGCCCGCATCCACTCGCGTATCAATCTCTCATGGCGGACATCAGCGCAGTTTTGCCACCGAAGATTTCAGCCGCGCGCACGCCTGTTCCAGCAATGCATCGTCCACCGCGTAGGCAATGCGTAAATAACCCNGCATGCCAAACGCCGATCCATGCAACACCGCAACCTGTGCNTCCTGCAACAGCCAGCTGGCNAGCGCGCTATCGTCCTCCAGTCGTTCNCCCTGNGGCGTCACGCATCCCAGTAACTTTTGGCANTTGGCAAAAATATAGAATGCTCCCTGCGGCGCCCGGGCGCTGAGGCCGTTGCTGGTGGCGATCATTGTCAGCACCTGCTGACGTCGCCGATCAAGCGTAGCGAGCCAGCCTGCCAGAAATTCGGCCGGTTGCTGCAACGCGACAACCGCTGCTGCCTGCGAGATGCTGCTGGGATTAGAGGTACTCTGCGACTGCAGAATCTGCATCGCGTTAATCAGCCATGCCGGACCGGCAGCATAGCCGAGCCGCCAGCCGGTCATGGCATGGCTTTTTGAGACACCGTTGACTGTCAGCGTGCGTTCAGCCAGCTGCGGGGCCGCCGCGGCAAAAGTGCTGAATGGCGTGGCGTCGTAGCGTAACGGCTCGTAAATATCATCCGCCATGATTAACACCTGGGATGATCGGTCAGCACCTCAGCCAGCGCCTGTAGCTCCTGCTCACTGTAAACCGCACCGGTCGGGTTACCCGGTGAGTTCAGAATCACCCAACGCGTTGCCGGCGTCAGCGCGGCAGCCAGTTGTTGCGGNTGCAGCTTCCAGTCGTGCTGTTCGTNACAGGCCACGATCACCGGTTCGCCTTCCGCCAGCGTCACCATATCCGGATAGGAAACCCANTAAGGGGCAGGAATGATCACCTGCTGGCCAGCATCCAGCGTAGCCAGCAGTGCGTTGAAAATCAGCTGCTTGGCGCCGCTGCCGGCAATGATCTGCTCAGCGCTAAAATGCAGTTGGTTATCACGGGCAAACTTGGCGGCAATCGCTGTTTTGAGTTCGCGCGTACCGGAAACGGCGGTGTATTTGGTTTGCTGCTGCACAATGGCGGCAATACCGGCATAGCTGATGCTGTCCGGCGTGGCAAAATCGAGTTCTCCCTCGCCGAGGTTGATTATCGCCTTGCCGGCGGCTTCCAGCGCACGCACCCGATCGGAAATCGCGGCGGTAGGAGATGGACGGACGCGCTGCATGCGACGAGCCAGTAGCTGACTATTCATAAATCCTCTTTTGTATATCCTGAATCAACTAATACAATTAATCACCCCATCCCAGCAGGAAGAGTGCCGTGTTACCTATTTTCATTGTTGATGATGCCCGCGTTCCGGCGCGCTTTGGGCTGCTTGCCAGTCTGTATGCCAATCAGCTGGCGTTACCGTTATGGAGCCTGCGCCCGGATTTCACCGGCGATTTCCCCGATAGCCATCAGCATGTCGCGGCGGCAGGTTACTGCGTCACCAGCGGACTGTATCGGAGCGATACACTGCAGCACGAAGTCCGCGATGTAACCCTGCTGCCTGCGAACGAAGCCGTAATCGTCGTGGCGCAGGCGGATGTAGCGCGCATTGCGCATTTGCCAGGCCAGCGCCTCAAGGCGCTTTCCCGTGAGACGACAATGCGGCTGCAGGATGGCAGCGACACCCTGCTGCAACATACCCAGACTTCACCGCCCTCCGGCCGCCACGCGCTGCGTATTGGTCTGATAGCGCGCGAGCACGATCAGCGTGACAGCTATCCGGCCACTCTCGATGCGCTTTACGCCGCAGCCCGGGCGCTGGCGCTCGATGTGGATATTCACTTTTTCGCTCCCGCCGCACTGACAAACGAGCTGTCCGAACTCGACGAGGTGCACGGCATTCTGCTACCGGGAGGTGCCTCGATGGCAGCGGTGCGCGGTCAAATCGCCGTGGCGCACGCCAGCCGGCAACGCAACATTCCCACACTGGGCCTGTGCCTCGGCATGCAGAGCATGTGCACGGCTGCGTTACAACGTCACCCAGAACTCAGTCAGGCCATGCTGGCAGAAGTGGCACCGCAGGCCGCGGTGCACAGCTTTATTCCCTTTGCCGATGGTCGCCATCGCTGTGGCCTGCTGCCATACCCGGCCGCAGAGCCGTTTAACCTTATGCATTACAACCATCGCTATCGCTTTAATCCGCAACTGCTGCCGCCGCTGCTGGCAAGCGGCGTGCAGGTTACCGCCCAGACTGATGACATCATCGAAGGCATTGCGCTGGCCGATCACCGTTTCTGGCAGGGGGTACAGGGACATCCGGAGCTACAGTCGCGCCCGGATGCACCGCACCCGCTGTTTACGGCCTTTCTGCAGGCGCTGGTGACGCCAGCGTAACCCCGCTGCGTCCGTCGCTGGCCAGCCGTTGCATCACGCTGGTCAGCGCGACCAGCGCGTCTGGCGAGATCGGCTGCAGCGGTGCGCGCACCGTGCCGCCATTGAAACCGCGCAGCGCCATTGCCGCTTTCACCAGCTGCGGCTGGCCGTGCTGGCGTGCCAGCGTGCGATAGTCAAACCACAGCTGATGCAGATCGCGCGCGGTGGCGGCATCGCCCTGTTCCAGCGCACGATAGCAGGCAAGGATGAGCTCCGGCAGCGCGCCGCTGTTGGTGGTACTGATGCCATCGAACCCGGCCATCATCGGGCCGGCAAAGGCCAGATCGGAGGCACAAAATAGACGCAGTTTGCCGCGCAGCCGGTTGGCAATCTGATCGATGGCGGTTGGATTCAGATCGCCCTGTTTGATGCCCACCACGCCCGGTATCGCCGCCAGTTGCTCCAGCAGCGCTGGTGACAGAGTGATACCAATGCCCGGCGCGTTGTAAACCAGAATGCCGGTTTTCGACAGCGGTGCCATCTCAGCAAAATAGGCAAGAATTTGCGCGTCGGTAATTTCGCTGACAAAAGGCGCGGTGACCATCGGCAAACCGCCCAGCTCCCCGGCCAGCTGCGTCAGCTCGCGGGCATCACGCGGATCTGCGCTGGCGCTGCACAGCATTACCGCCACGCGATCCTGCACGCAGTCCATCACGGCATGAAACAGCGCACGGCGTTCTGGCACTGACATCACCGGAAACTCGCCATAAGTGCCGCCAATTAACAGGCCGTCGTAGCCAAGGCCGATGACGCGTTCGATATTTTCGCGCAGGGCGCCGAAGTCAATGTCGCCGCTGGCGCTGAAAGGCGTCACGGTAATGTTAAAGATACCGCGCAGGCGTTCACGGCATTCGCTGATGTCTTTCATCGGGTTTCCTTATAAGCAGGTTAATGGGCGAGCCAGCGAACCGAGCTGGCGATAGCCGGTTTCCGTCACCACCACGGTTTCGCTAACGCCAACCGTAAACTCGCCGTAGATGCGCAGCGCCGGGGGGATATGGAAGGTCATGCCTGGCTGCAGTTCGGTGTTGACGCCACTGTACAGGCTGAGAATGCCGCCCTCGCCCCAGTCCGGCGCGAACGAGACACCGATGGAGTAGCCGGTGCGTTTTTTAAAGTTGTCGGTGAAGCCCGCGCGATCGATCACCTGCTGGCAGGCTATGTGCGGTGCGGCACAGGTTGCGCCCGGCCGAATGGCATCCAGTGCCGCCTGGAGCGCCTCCTGACACACTTTCTCCATTTCCAGCGCAATAGCAGGGGGCCGCCCCAGCCATGCCGAGCGCATCAGCGCGGCGTGATAGCGATCGTGCGCGGCAGCCATCTCCAGAAAGACCGGCTCATTATCCTGCAACACGCGACGACGCCAGGTTCCGTGAGGCACACCGCTGCGTGGGCCACTGGAAACCAGCGGCTCCATCCCGACATATTCGGATCCGGCCGCGATGGCGGCTCCCATCATGGCCGCGACCAGCGCATTTTCATCCGCCCCGGCACGCACTGCGGCCATACCGGCCTGCATGCCGGCGTCAACATAGCGCGCCGCCTGGGCGATCTTTTCCACTTCCGCCGGCGACTTCACTGCGCGCAGCGGCTCAATCACCCCGGCGGTATCGGCGAGGCTGCCGATGCGACTTTGTAACGCCTCATACACGGCTATCGGCAAAAACCAGCCGCGTTTGTCCAGCCCGACACGCTTANTAAGCCAGCCGCGCTGCTGCAGCAGGGCAACGAGAAAATCAACCGGGTTATCGCCATCCTGATAGATGGCGGCATCTGAGATAAAGGTGTTGGCGATAAAGTTAAAGTATTCGAGCTGGCGGATAACAAACACCGGATCCCCTTCTGTTGGCAGCACCAGCGCCTGAAAGGTGTAATAGCCCGGTGTTTGCTGACCGGTTAACCAGAAAATATTTTCTGGTCCGGTCACAATCATCACATCAACGCCGGCCGCATTGAGACGTTCGCGGGTGCGCTGGATGCGTTGTGCGTACTCCTGTGCGCTAAAAGCGGATTCACTGCCCTGGATAACATTATTCAGCTGTTGCATAACCAGACTCCTGGAGAAAAGTGGCGCGCGCGGCATCAAATTGCACGCCCAGGCCGGGTAAATCATTGATGACGACAGTGCCCTGCTGATAATGCAGGCCGCTCACCGCATCGTTTATCAGGCCATCGGCACCGTACAGTTCTGCGAAACGCGGCTGCACGGCGCGACACACCTGCAGCGCCGCCGCTGTTGCCGCATGGCCTTCGTTCATCTGACCTATCATGAAAGGGATACTGGCCGCCTGCAGGCGCCGTGCCGCCGCGAGCGTCGGCGCAATGCCGCCCAGCTTGACCAGCTTGAGATGGCCCCACAGCGCGCCGTTTGCCGCCATCAGTTGATCGATGGCTGCCGGGCTATCCAGGCTCTCATCCAGCATGATCGGCACGCCATAACTACTCAGTTGCGCCAGTGCGGCATCGTTAGCCGGTGCCAGCGGCTGTTCGACATAGCTGAGATTCAGCGCCTGCAGCGCCGGAAAAGCGGCGTGCGCCTGTGCCAGAGACCACTGACCGTTGACATCAATCGCCAGCGTGATGGCCTCACCAAAGCGGGCGCGCAGGGCGCGCAACCGCGCCAGATCGGTCGCCACATCCGCCACGCCGGTACGCAGTTTGAGCTGAGTAAAGCCACGTGCAACGTACTGTTCAGCCTGCGTCAGCATTTGCGCTTCACTGCCCCAGAACAGCGTCTGGTTGGTCGGGTAGCCGGGGCTGGCCGCAGCGGCACCGAGCCAGTGCGCAAGGCTCACGCCGGCCTGCTGCGCCAGTAAATCATGCAGCGCCATGTCGAACAGCATGCGCGCCGGCGCCAGCAGTCCCGCCCCATCCGCATGCACACGCTCCAGCATCGCCTGCGGTGCCAGTGCCCAGTTCCAGGCTGCCAGGGCGCTGGTGATATTTTCCAGCACCCGATCGGCGCTGTAGCCGTGCAGATACTGAATGTTGAGCCGCACCTCGCCAGTGCCGCAGCGCGTGCCATCGTCCAGCCGCAGCCACAGCGTATCCAGCGCGCTGATTGCGCCCGAGGACGCGGTGTGCAGCGTGACTGCGTCATAGCGCAGCTGACCGCGCCAAAGCGTTGCTTTCACGTTGCNGACTCCTGCGGCAGCATCGCCAGTGCCACGTCGAGGTAGATGGCTGCGGCAGCAATAAATTCTTCNACAGGCACGAANTCATCTGGCTTGTGAGCCACCGCCAGGCTGCCGGGTCCGATCACCACGCCTTTCGCCCCGAGNGANCGAAAATGCACTAAATCGCATCCCCCCTGAAAACCAAACGGGCCCGGTTCCGCCTGCCCGTGNCGACGACAGGCGGCGAGGCTGTGCTGCACAATCGCTTCGTTACTGTCGGTCTCGGTGGCCCCGCCCGTGGTGGCCTGCCAGGCGATGATGTCCGCCTCCACGCCGGCAGTGGCTTTCGCGTGGTCAAGCAGCTGCTGCAGTTCGGCCTTCACCGCCTGCTCGTCCTCACCGGGCACCATGCGGCGGTCGAGGAGCAGCTCGCAGCTGTCCGGCACCACGTTATCAGCGTGCCCCCCGTGGATGCGCGTCACCGTCAGGCTGGCATTGCCCACCAGCGCGTGGCAGCGACAGCGCACCTGCTGCTGATGCGACTGCTCAATCAGGTCCAGTAACCTGGCGGACTGATAGATGGCGTTGATCCCCAGCTCGGGCGTGCCCGAGTGCGCCGTTACGCCCTTCACCCTGACGCGCGGTCGCAGGCTGCCTTTATGGGCAGAAAACGTGGCGTTGCCGGTGGGTTCGCCGATCACCGCAAAATCGATGGCCGGCGGTGCCTGCCGGACATAAAACTTCGCGCCTTCACTGGCGACCTCTTCATCGGCGGTGAACACCCCCATCAGCGTACCGGACCAGCGGTGGCGACTGGCGGCCAGCAGGCGCAGCGCTTCCACCATCGCCACCAGCGGTCCTTTGGCATCGCAGGCACCACGACCGTACAGGCGTCCCTCGCGCTCGGTAAGGGTAAAGGGATCGCTACGCCAGCCGCTGCCGGCAGGCACTGTGTCCAGATGGGTATTGAAGGCGAAGCAGGGTCCGGCACCGTTGTGCAGAACCGCGATGACGTTGGTGCGCCCTGCCGCATATTCACTGAACGACAGGTCAAAACCGGCCTCGCGCAGCCAGCCTGCCACGCACTCTGCCGCTTCGCGCTCCTGACCGGGAGGATTTTCTGTATTGATGGCAACCAGCGTGGCGAGGTCGCGCTTCATGCGCACGCTGTCGACCGGGTGAATAGTCATTATGGCTCCGCTGTTAATGTAGGATTTGATCGAGAAAACGCTGGGCGCGTTCGCTAACCTGGCGGTTGAAGAAGTCGCTGGCGCTGGCGCGCTCCAGGATTTCGCCCTCTTCCATGAACAGAATCTGACTGGCGGCACGGCGCGCGAACCCCATTTCATGGGTGACGACCATGCTGGTCATGCCTTCGGCGCTCAGTTCCGCCATCACATCAAGCACTTCGCGGATCATTTCCGGATCGAGCGCTGACGTGGGTTCGTCGTACAGCATCAGTTCCGGCTTCATCGCCAGTGCCCGGGCAATAGCCACGCGCTGCTGCTGACCGCCAGACAATTCGTCGGGGAAATGATCGGCCCGATCGTGAATACGCACCTTCGCCAGCAGCGCTTCTGCCTGTTTGCGTGCCGTGATGCGGTTGACGCCGAGTACCGTCATCGGTGCCAGCATGATGTTTTCCGCCGCCGTCAGATGGGAAAACAGCTCGTAGTTCTGAAACACCATGCCAATACGCTGGCGCAACTGGTGCGGCGGCACTTCTCCCCGGCTGATATTCTGGCGGGTGAAGAACACATCGCCGCTATCGGCGGGTGACAACAGATTGACGCAGCGCAGCAGCGTAGATTTGCCGGAACCGGAAGGCCCAATCAGCACCACCGTTTCCCCACGCTGAACGCTAAGCGAACAGTTCTTCAATACCGGCTGACGGCCAAAGCTCTTGTCGATGCCAATCAACTCCAGCAGCGGTGGTTTTGTCTCGTTCATGACAGATCTCCTGCGGTATCCGCCGCTTTGGTTAACCGACGGTGGCGCGCCCGGGCCTTTTGCCATTTTCCACGCCGCTGTTTCGGGTCGAGCGTGCGCTCCAGCCACGACTGAAACAGCATGAACAGCGAGGTCAGCAGCAGGTAATAGAGGCCCGCCGCGCAAAGCGCCTCGAAATAGCGGAAGCTGGCGCTGGCGGTCTGGTTCGCCACCAGCAACAACTCCTGTACCGCAATCACCGACACCAGCGCGCTGGACTTCAGCATGCTGATCATCTGATTGCCCATAGGTGGCAGCACGATGCGCGCGGCCTGCGGCAAGACAATCTTGCGCATGATCTGGGCCTGGGTCATTCCCAGCGCCATACCGGCGGTGCGCTGGCCGCTTTTTACCGCCTGTAAGCCGGAACGTAATATCTCCGCCATGTAGGCGCCCTCATTCAGCGACAGCGCCAGCACNGCACAGGTAAACGCGGAGAAGCGCAGACCGAAACCAGGCAACACGTTGTAGACAAAGATGATCTGGAACAGCACCGGCGTACCGCGAAACAGCCAGAGATAAAAAAACGCCAGCCCTTTCGCAGCACGAAATGGCGCTTCCTGTAGCAGCGCCAGCACCAGTCCCAGCACTACGCCGCACAACAGCGAGCACAGAGTAATCAGCAGCGTCATCCACGCGCCCTGCAGAAATTCGCGGGAGAGGAAGTACTGCCACATTAAATCGATCGACATAGCTTTCTCCGGTCAGCGGATTAAAAAATGGCAACGGAGTCCGGGAAGTTCCATTTCTCAATCAGTTGCTTGTAAGTGCCGTCTTTCACCAGGTTTTGCAGTCCCTGTTCCAGTTGCGCTTTGGTGGCGCTGTCGCCTTTACGGACCGCAAAAGCGATGTGGGTATCGGCTTCAAACTCAGCGCCTGCCGCTTCAAACACGCCGGGCTTCTCGCTAAACAACGCAACGGTACCCGGCGTTGAAAGGAACTCCGCATCGGCGCGCCCCTGCGCAACAGCCACTGCCGAGTCCGTTGCCGCCGGGAACGTCATAACGTTGATCGCGGCTTTTTTGGCGGCGAGGCAGTTCTGGTTATCCACGCGCGCCTGGCTCTCTTCGATACCGCCAAGCGTGACCGCCACGTTTTTGCCGCACAACGACAGATCGCGCCCGGTGATGCCGGCCGGATTGCCTTTACGCACCACAACGCGACTGCCGATTTTGAGGTAAGGAACAAAATCCACCTGCGCCGCACGCGCCGGATTGACGTACATCGCTGAGTTAATGATGTCGAGACGTTTGCCCTGCAGTGCCGGGATCAGCCCTTTGAACTCCATTGGCATGGCTGCGGGTTGCAGATTGAGCGTCTTACTCAGCGCGGTATCAACTCAATATCAAAACCGGTGAGCTTGCCGTCTTTCACAAACTCGAACGGCATAAAGGTGGCTGCGGTGCCGTAGGTCAGTTTGCCTGGGGCAACGCGATCGCTTGCCGCCTGGCTGATGATGGGCATCAGGGCCAGCGTGGCAAGCGCAAGTAACCGACCGGTAGAGCGAAATGAATTGCTGATCATCTGTGTCTCCTGGTAAACGTTTAAATTGGTTTTTATGATTCATAAAATACAATCATGGTGATAAAAAAACGTCTTCTCCTGGTGCACTCTGCACGCTTATCGTGCATGCATTGCTTTATATCGCAGCATTTTCCTCAACATGTTATTGTACCTTTAGTCGACAATAATACATTTCAGGAAATCCCGTTCTATGCAGCCTGACTCCTCCGCCAGCAGCCGTCGTATTGCACGTCAGCTACTTGACCTGATCTATGAAGCAAGATTCGATCCAGGTCAGCACTTACGTGAACAACCTCTGGCAGACGCGCTGGGCGTTTCCCGCACGCCGGTGCGGGCAGGACTTAAAGAACTGACCCGACTGGGCGCGGTGGAAGCGCGGCCCAATCAGGGATTTTTTCTGCTAAAAGGGGCAGATGAGTTACAGCAGCTGGACATTGAACCCCCGCAGAGCAGCGACCAGACGTTGTACGAGTTNCTGGTACGCGATCGTATNGCCGGTGCNCTGCCCGAATCGTTCACCCAGACGGAAATCAGCCAGCGCTATGACGTTGATCGCGGCATTCTGACACGCACGCTGGTCAAGCTGTCGGAAGACGGGTTAATCGCGCGCAATGCGGGACATGGCTGGCGTTTTCAGCAAACGCTTAACTCGGAAGTCGCGCTGCGCAACAGTTATGGATTTCGTCTGATGATCGAGCCAGCCGCCCTGCTCAGCCCGCAATTACGCGCGGACCGTGCCATGCTGAAGCGCCTGCGGGCACAGCATCTGCGATTGATTACCCATCCGGACCTCACGCAGGTACCGGCGCGCGACATTTTCGAGACGGATGCCGCTTTTCATGAATCGCTGGCCGAAGCCAGCGGCAATCTGTTTGTGCTGCAGGCGATTCAACAGCAAAACCGCCTGCGCCGCCTGCTGGAATTTGGCAGCTACCAAAACAAACGGCGGGTGAAAGAGTGGTGCGAAGAGCACGTGGCCATTATCGACGCGCTGCGTGAAAACCGACCGCAACAGGCGGCCGAATTGATGAAAACGCATCTGCAATTCGCCTTCGATCAGGTACAGATGCGTAAACCGGGCGCATAACCGGCACTGTTTTTGCACATTACGATCCTGAAAATACAATCAGGAGGCAGTGATGGATTTGCAAATACAAGGGCGCGTGGCGCTGGTATGTGGTGCAGGCAGCGGTCTGGGTCAGGCGATAGCGCTGGCACTGGCGCAGGAGGGCGTGCGCGTGGCGGTCACCGGACGCGACAGCAGTAAGTTGCAGGCAACGGTGGAGCGCATTACCGCTGACGGCGGTGAGGCGCAGGCGTTCCAGCTCGATCTGGCGGCACCCGACACCTTTGACAGCGTGCTGGAGGCGATTCGCCAGCGCTGGGGCGCGGTGGATATTCTGGTGAATAATTCAGGTGGGCCGCAACCGCGAAAGCCGCGGGCACCGCCAGCGAACTCTGGCGACAGCAGTTTGCGGTGATGGTGGACGCGCTGATTCAACTGAGCGATAAGGTGCTGCCGGCCATGCGCCAGCGCGGCTGGGGACGCATTATCACGTCCACCTCGTCGGGCGTGGTCACGCCTATCCCCAATCTGGCGCTGTCCAATGCGCTGCGCATGAGCCTGCTGGGCTGGTCGAAAACGCTGGCAAGCGAGGTAGCCGCGGATGGCGTAACGGTTAACGTCCTGGTGCCGGGACGCATTGATACTGAGCGCGTCAGTCAGCTTGATGCGCTGAAGGCGCAGCGCGAAAACA
>Ga0058692_1000620_pt1 | contig 14695 bp, 10 predicted proteins | sample AgamicAtAmrz_FD_55216 | JGI IMG/M metagenome (GOLD analysis project Ga0058692, IMG submission 55216) | Agave microbial communities from Guanajuato, Mexico - At.Am.rz | ecosystem: Host-associated > Plants > Roots > Rhizosphere | place: Guanajato, Mexico | collected 2012-06-07 | reverse complement strand
CACAGTGCGCCAACTTCCTCTGCTGCTCGCTTGCCTGCTGCTGCAGGCCTGTACACAAACGCAAAAAGGTCTTGAACAGACCCTGCTGCTCGCGGTTAACGGTCCTGACGACGTCACCGTAACCGATCAACAGGTCAACAATCTGCCCTACGCCAGTCTCTATGCCCGGCTGAATGAGGGACCGCGTATTTTCGTGGTGCTGGGCTACAACGAGAATGGTCAGCAGAAATGGGTGACTCAGGATCAGGCGATGCTGGTCACACAGCATGGGCGCCTGGTAAAAACCCTGGGCTTACCGGATAACCTGCTGAGCGTCAGCAATCTGCAGCAGGACCCGCTGGCTGCCCCCCTTCACCTCAGCAATGGCGCAGGCTGGACCCGCATCGTGCAGTGGACCGAACAGGGCAAGGTTCGCGGCGCGACCGTGCGTTCCACCTTTGCGCGCGGCACCGATGAAGTCCTGACCCTCGCGGGCAACCGCATTCCCTGCCGCGTCTGGCATGAGCAGGTGAGCATCGACAGCAGTAACCGCACGTGGGAAAACACCTTCTGGATCGATAACAGCAGCGGCGATGTGGTGCAGGCCCATCAGATGCTGGCGGCAGATGCCTTCCCTGTAGACACCACTATTCTGAAGCCGGCGAAATCATGAAAAAAATAACATTTTTGCTGGCCGGGCTGAGCCTGCTCAGCACCGCAGGCGCGCAGGCGACGGCGCAGGTGATTGTCCACGCACCGCATAATGGCGGTCAGGCTGAACTGAGCCAGATTGCCGATCTCGCCCAGCTGGTGACGCTTCCTCCGCTGCAGGTGAACACGGACTGGCGTCGTACTTTTATTGCCGAGCGCGGTGCCAGCGCCGTGGCACAGCAGCACTATCAGCAGACGCTGGGCGAGCTGCGCGCGTGGCGTGCCGACAGCAGTGGCGACCGGGCGGCGGCCATTGATGAGGTGATCCGCCAGCTGAGTGCGATCAGGGTAACAGGCCGCCAGTTTACCTCGCTCGACCCGGACTGGATCCGTCTACATCCGGCAGACAACCGTCGTCTGGAAGGCAGCTATGACCTCTGGCTGCAAACCCCGTCCGATTCCGTGCTGCTGCTCGGCGCGCTGAGTGGGGCAGGCAAAGTGAGCTGGCAACCGGGAAAATCCGTACGTGACTATCTCGAGGGGCATTCGTTACTTTCCGGGGCAGAACGCAATTTTGTTACGGTGATTGCTCCGTCGGGTGCCACGCAGCAGGTGCCGGTAGCGTACTGGAATCATCGCCATGCGGAAGTGGAGCCAGGCAGCATTATCTGGCTCGGCTTTTCATCGTGGAGCCTGCCAGGTGCCTATGAAGATCTCAACGATCGCCTCCTCTCCGTACTGACTCACCGGATACCAGACTGATGAAAAAACGTTATCTCTTCAGCCTGCTGGCTGTTTCCGTGGCGGCAGCCTGTCAGGCGCAGGCTGACACCTGGCCTGCGCCGGTGGGACCTTCACAATCTGATTTTGGCGGCGTGGGCCTGATGCAGGTGCCGACCGCGCGCATGGCCAGAGAGGGGGAGTTCAGCCTCAATGCCCGCGACAACGATCAGTATCGCTACTACTCCGCATCGCTGCAGCTCTTCCCGTGGCTGGAGACGACCGTGCGTTACACCGACGTGCGTACCCGCCAGTACAGTGCGGTCTCTGAATTCAGCGGCACGCAGAGCTATAAAGATAAAGCCTTCGACCTGAAACTGCGTCTGTGGCAGGAAGGATTCTGGCTGCCGGAAGTGGCGGTCGGCACCCGCGATCTCGGCGGCACGGGCCTGTTCGACAGCGAATATCTGGTGGCGACCAAGGCGTGGGGGCCGTTCGACTTTACGTTCGGTCTCGGCTGGGGCTATCTCGGCAACAGCGGCACGGTGAAGAACCCCTTCTGTTCCTACAGCGACAGCTACTGTCAGCGTCCNCGGGTCGGCGAAGCGGGTTCCATCAACGGCTCGCAGATGTTCCACGGTCCGACGGCGCTGTTTGGCGGTATTGAGTATCAGACCCCCTGGCAGCCGCTGCGCCTTAAAATGGAGTATGAGGGCAACGACTATCAGAATGACTTTGCTGGCCGTCTGGAGCAGCGNAGCAAGCTGAACGTCGGGGCGATTTACCGTGTGACCGACTGGGCGGATATCAACGCCAGCTACGAACGCGGCAACACCTTTATGTTTGGTGTTACCCTGCGCACGAACTTTAACGATCTGCGCCAGGCGCACATCGACAGCGAGAAGCCCGCCTACAATCCGCAGCCGCAGCCGCGTCTGCTGGAGCCGACCGTGGTGGGGAATCAGCTTACCGACCTGAAATATAACGCCGGTCTCGATGGCCCGCGTATTCAGACAGAGGGCCATACGCTCTATGTCTCCGGTGAGCAGACCAAATATCGCGATACCCGCGAAGGCGTCGATCGTGCTAACCGCATCATCATGAATCATCTGCCGGACGGCATCGACACCATCAATGTCACCGAGTCGCGCTTCAATATGCCGCAGGTCACCACGGAAACGCAGGTCGCCAGCCTGCGTAACGATCTGCAAGGCTATCCGCTGGGCCATGAGCAGCCGCTGCAGCAGACGCGCAAAGATCCGGTCGATCCGGGCACTACTGAGCAGGGGATGTTTATCCGCAAAGATCGCCTGAATTACAGCCTGTCACCGGTGCTGAATCAGTCGGTGGGCGGCCCGGAGAGTTTCTACATGTATCAGGTCGGCGTGATGGGTAACGTCGATTACTGGCTGACCGACCACCTGCTGGTGGGGGGCAGTCTGTTTGGCAACCTCGCCAACAACTACGATAAGTTCAACTATAACGGCGCACCGGCCGACTCATCGCTGCCGCGCGTACGTACCCACATCCGCGACTACGTCGAGAATAACGTCTACGTAACGATCTGCAGGCCAACTATATGGGCCACCTTGGTAACGGCTTCTATGGTCAGGTCTACGGCGGTTATCTGGAGACGATGTATGGCGGCGTGGGCGGCGAGGTGCTCTATCGTCCGGTCGATGCGAACTGGGCGGTGGGCGTTGATGCCAACTACGTCCGGCAGCGTGACTGGGATAACATGATGCAGTTCAACCGCTATAAAGCCTCAACCGGCAACCTGACCGGCTACTGGCGTCCGTGGTTTATGCAGGATGTGCTGGTGAAAGCCAGCGTCGGTCAGTATCTGGCGAAAGATAAAGGCGTGACGGTTGATGTGTCCAAGCGCTTTGACAGCGGCGTGATGGTGGGGGTGTATGCCACGAAAACCAACGTCTCCTCGGAAGAGTATGGCGAGGGTGATTTCACCAAAGGCTTCTATATCTCCGTGCCGATGGATCTGTTCACCGTGACGCCAACACGCGGTCGCGCGCAGGTTAACTGGGTGCCGCTGACGCGCGATGGCGGTCAGATGCTGGGTCGTAAATACCAGCTGTATGATCTGACCTCCGATCGCGACGCGCGCTTTAACTAAGCAGAGGCGGCCTCGTTCAGACGGCGGCCGGACGTAAAGCGATGGGAGCATACGCCTGAAGCAAAGCATAGCGGGCCAGGGATGGCCCGCGCTGAGCCTGCCAGGGATGGCGTTAAGGCGACTTTGCGCAAGGCGTATGCTCCCTGAGCCTGCTCTGCGGTAAGCGGGTGCACGCACAGGAAACCCGGTCAGATCGGAAAGGCGCTAATGCCAATCCCTGGCCGCTCGGCCCGCGCCGTCCCTGGCGCGGGACGCTTTCCTCTTCTGACCGGGTTCCCTGCGCATTGAGCTTATTCATTGCAGTAAGATTCGCCCGGATTTAAATTTCCAGCTGTCTGAAACGGCCTTCAGCCCGCTTTTTTACTCCTCGTCGTAGCCAAGATGCGGTGCCAGCCAGCGTTCCACTTCGCTGACCGACATGCCTTTGCGGGCCGCATAATCCTCCACCTGGTCACGCTGGATCTGCGCCACGGCGAAATATCGACTGTCAGGATGGCTGAAGTACCAGCCAGCGACGGCGGCGCCCGGCCACATGGCATAGGATTCGGTGAGCGTCATGCCGATCTGTTCTTCCACCCCCAGCAGCGTCCAGATGGCCGCTTTTTCGGTGTGATCCGGGCAGGCCGGATAGCCTGGCGCCGGTCGTATCCCCTGATAACGCTCGCGAATCAGCTCGTCATTGCTGAGATTTTCATTGGGGGCGAAGCCCCAGATCACCTTACGCACCCGCTCATGCAGATATTCGGCAAACGCCTCCGCCAGACGGTCCGCCAGCGCCTTCACCATAATCTTGTTGTAGTCGTCATGCTGCAGGTCATATGCCGCCGCCAGCGCATCCTCTTCCAGCCCGCCGGTCACCGCGAAAGCGCCAAGATAATCCGCTTTTCCCGCTGATTTGGGTGCCACGAAATCGGCCAGGCAGTAGTTTGCAAAGTCGGTTTTCTCTGTCTGCTGACGTAAGTGATGACTCACACACAAAACTTCATCGCGCCGCTCATCGCTATAGAGATGGATATCGTCACCGACCCGGTTAGCCGGGAAAATACCGACCACGCCCCGCGGTGTCAGCAGCGACTGCTCACTTAGTCTGTCGAGCATCGCACTGGCATCGGCAAACAGACGCTGTGCCTCTTCACCCACCACCTCATCTTCCAGAATGCGGGGATATTTGCCCGCCAGCGACCAGGTCATAAAGAACGGCGTCCAGTCGATATAGTGGCGCAGCGTGTCGATACTGGCCTCAACCTGACTGACGCCGGGGCGATGCGGCACCGGTGGCGTGTAGTTTTCCCACGCGATCAGGCTGGCGTTATCGCGCGCGGCCTGCAGCGACACCGGCGGCGTGCGCGGTTTTTTGCGTGCGTGCTGGATGCGCACGGTTTCATACTCCCGTCGGGTCCGGGCAATAAAATCGGCTTTCAGCGTGTCGGAGAGCAGCGATGACACCACGCCGACGGTGCGTGAAGCGTTCTGCACGTAAACCGTCGGACCGCTGTAGTGCTGCTCGATTTTGACGGCGGTATGCGCCTTTGAGGTAGTCGCGCCGCCTATCAGCAGCGGCAGCGTAAAGCCCTGACGCTCCATCTCCTTCGCCATGTTAACCATCTCATCCAGCGACGGCGTGATCAGGCCNGACAAGCCGATGATATCCGCATCGACTTCCCGCGCGGTTTTCAGGATCTTCTCCCCTGGCACCATCACGCCCAGGTCGATAATTTCGTAGTTATTNCACTGCAGCACCACGCCAACAATATTCTTNCCGATGTCATGCACATCCCCTTTCACCGTGGCCAGCACGATTTTGCCGTTGCTGCGCCCGGCCTCTTTACTGGCCTCGATAAAGGGTTCCAGATACGCTACTGCCTGTTTCATGACGCGTGCCGATTTCACCACCTGCGGCAGGAACATTTTGCCTTCGCCGAACAGGTCGCCGACCACATTCATGCCCGCCATCAGCGGCCCTTCAATAACCTCTATCGGGCGGGACACCTGCTGGCGCGCCTCTTCGGTATCCTGCTCAATAAACTCCGTTATTCCTTTAACCAGTGAATATTCCAGCCGCTTAGCTACCGCCCAGCCGCGCCACTCCGCCAGCTGTTTCTCCTGCGCGCCGTCACTTTTGCCGCCACGATACGTTTCCGCCAGCGCCAGCAGCCGCTCGGTGCCCTCTTCGCGCCGGTTGAGGATCACATCTTCGACGGCATCACGCAGTTCAGCGGGCAGATCGTCATAGATAGCCAGCTGGCCAGCGTTGACAATCCCCATCCCCATGCCGTTGCGGATAGCGTGATAGAGGAACACGGCGTGGATCGCTTCGCGAACCGGTTCGTTGCCGCGAAAAGAAAATGAGACGTTGGAGACGCCGCCCGAGATCATCGCATGGGGCAGTTCACGCCGGATATCTTCGCACGCCCCGATAAAGTCCATCGCGTAGTTGTTGTGCTCCTCTATGCCGGTCGCCACGGCAAAGATATTGGGGTCAAAGATGATATCTTCCGGCGGGAAACCGACTTCCTGTGTGAGGATCTGATAAGCCCGGCGGCAGATCGCGATCTTACGGGCGCGGGTATCCGCCTGCCCCACTTCATCAAAGGCCATCACCACCATGGCAGCGCCGTAGCGCCGCACCTGACGGGCATGATGGATAAAGGCCGCCTCGCCCTCCTTCATCGAAATCGAGTTAACGATTCCTTTGCCCTGAATGCACTGTAACCCTTTTTCAATCACCGCCCATTTCGAAGAGTCGATCATCACCGGCACGCGGGCGATATCGGGTTCGCCCGCAATCAGATTCAGAAAACGCACCATCGCCGCTTCGGCGTCGAGCATCCCTTCATCCATGTTGATGTCGATAATCTGCGCGCCGCTCTGCACCTGCTGCAACGCGACGTCCAGCGCCTCGTGATATTTCTCTTCTTTAATCAGTCTTTTAAATTTTGCCGAGCCGGTGACGTTGGTGCGCTCCCCGACGTTCACAAACAGTGATTCGGCGCTGATGTTAAGCGGCTCCAGACCGGAGAGACGACAGGCCACCGGAATAGCCGGTGGCTTCCGCGGTGCGACGCCTTCAACAGCGGCGGCCATGGCGGCAATATGCTGCGGCGTCGTGCCGCAGCAGCCGCCAATAATATTCAGGAAGCCGGCACGGGCCCATTCCCCCATCTGCCGGGCCATCACTTCCGCATCGAGATCATATTCGCCAAACGCATTGGGCAGACCCGCGTTGGGGTGCGCGCTGACGTAGCCCTCAGCGATGCGCGACAGCTCCGCCACATACTGACGCAGCTCATCCGGGCCGAGCGCACAGTTCAGGCCAAAAGAGAGGGGTTCTGCATGACGCAGAGCGTTATAAAAGGCTTCGGTGGTCTGGCCGGAGAGCGTCCGCCCGGAGGCATCGGTAATCGTCCCGGAGATCATCAGCGGCAGCGTCACGCCCAGCGCCTCCATCTCGCTCTGCACCGCATAGACCGCGGCTTTCGCATTCAGCGTGTCGAACACCGTTTCAATCATGATGAGGTCAACACCGCCCTCCACCAGCGCGCGGGTCGACTCCCGGTACGCGTCCACCAGCTGACTGAAGGTGACGTTGCGGAAGGCGGGATCGTTTACATCGGGCGAGATAGAGCAGGTGCGGTTAGTCGGGCCCAGCACGCCCGCCACAAAGCGCGGGCGATCCGGCGTTTTCGCCGTCCACGCATCGGCGCAGGATCGTGCCAGCCGGGCCGCTTCACGGTTGATTTCTGCCGAGAGGCTTTCCATGCGGTAATCTGCCATCGCAATCGACGTGGCATTGAAGGTGTTGGTTTCGAGGATGTCAGCGCCTGCGGCCAGATAGGCGTCGTGGATCTCGCGGATCACCGCCGGCTGACTCAGCACCAGCAGATCGTTGTTGCCTTTAAGATCGCAGGGCCACTCTGCGAAGCGGCTGCCGCGAAAATCCGCCTCCTCCAGCCGGTAGCGCTGGATCAGGGTGCCCATGGCACCGTCCAGCACCATAATGCGTTGTGCGAGCTGCTGATATAACGCGTCGATTTTCGTGCTCACCGTTGCCCCACTCACGTCAGTCTGCTGGCGAAAAAGCCTGTTTTTCATTCTGGCACAAGCTTAACTGGCGACAAAGTCACCTTATGCGGGACGGATAACGATCGCGGGCTGAGAGGTCTGACCAGAAAAGCAGCGTTTGCAAACGTCACGATTAAAACGAAAATGATTTCCACAATGCAAAAGAGGAGTTTCCCATGGCAACGCCGGTTCCCGCTAAGCGCGGCAAAAAACCCCGTAGCACACCTGTCGCCGCACCAGCGGGCGGTCAGGTCCAGTCGCTGACGCGCGGCCTGACCCTGCTGGAGCTGATTGCCGATTCACACGGCAGCGTGGCGCTGACCGAACTGGCCCAGCAGGCGGGCCTGCCAAACTCCACCACCCATCGCCTGCTCAGCACCATGCAGCAGCAGGGTTTTGTCCGTCAGGTGGGCGACCTGGGTCTGTGGACTATCGGCGCACACGCCTTTGTGGTCGGCAGCAGTTTTCTGCAAAGCCGTAACCTGCTGGCGCTGGTGCACCCGGTGCTGCGCAGGCTGATGGAGCAGTCCGGCGAGACGGTCAATCTGGCGGTACTGGATCTCAGCGATCATCAGGCCGTGATCATCGATCAGGTGCAGTGTACGCAGCTGATGCGGATGTCCGCGCCGATTGGCGGCAAGCTGCCGATGCACGCCTCTGGTGCCGGCAAAGCGTTCCTGGCACATCTGGGCGATGAGCAGGTCACGGCGCTGTTGCATCAGAAGGGCTTACACTACTACACCTCGAAGACGCTGATGTCGCCGCAGAGCCTGAAGGAGAATCTGGCGCAGGTGCGNAAAGCGGGCTTTTCCTTTGACGATGAAGANCATGCGCTGGGTCTGCGCTGTGTCGCCGCCCCNATCTATGACGAACATGGCGACGCCTTTGCGGCGCTCTCCATCTCCGGCCCGATTGCCCGCATGACGGATGACCGCATTACTGAACTCGGNGCGCTGGTCATCCGCGAGGCGCGACAGGTTACGCTGGCGTACAGCGGTCGTTAACGGTTTNTGCCGCGTAGCAGACGCTGAAACGCTGNGTCTGCCGCCAGGCAATCACCTCTTCCACATGGCCCTGAGCGATGCGCTGCTGCTGAGCGCGCCACCAGCCGGGGTCAAAAAGCTCCGGATGCAGTTGCAGCAGCAAGGCGCCGGTCGCGGCTTCGCTGCATAACGCATAGCGGAAAGTCTCCGGAAACACATCGTCCGGCCCGACGCTGTACCAGGGCTCTGCGCTGAGTTCATCTTCCTCATAACGCGCGCGCGGCACCTCCCGGAAGTTCAGTTCGAGCATCGGGCGGATCTCATCGTAGTCATAAAAAATGACCCGGCCATGGCGGGTGATGCCGAAGTTTTTAAACAGCATATCGCCGGGAAAGATATTGGCGGCCGCCAGCTGCCGGATGGCGTTGCCATACTCCTCGATTGCATGATGCCGCTCTGCCGCGCTGGCCTGCGCCAGATAGAGATTAAGCGGCTGCATCCGTCGCTCCAGCCACAGATGACGAATAATCAGACGGTCGCCCTGGATCTCCACTTTTTCTGCCGCACAGGCGTTCAGCTCAGCCAGCAGCGCCGGTGAGAAGCGCGCCAGCGGCAGCGCAAACTGCTCAAACTCCTGCGTATCGGCCATACGTCCCACGCGATCATGCTCTTTGACCTGCTGATAACAGGCGCGCACCTGCGCTTCCGTCACCTCTTTCTGTGGCGCGAAGCGATCCTTAATCACCTTAAACACCCGATCAAACCCCGGCAGCGTGAAAACCAGCATCACCATGCCGCGCACGCCAGGCGCGATCTCAAAGGCCGCATCACTCTCTGCCAGCGCCTGAAGATATTCACGGTAGCTTTCCGTTTTGCCATGTTTCTGGCAGCCAATCGCCCTGTACCGTTCCGCCAGGGTTTTGCCCGGCAGAATCGGTTGCAGCCAGGCGACCAGCGCAGCAGGCACCGGGGCATAGACCATGAAACAGGCGCGGGCGAACCCAAAGACAATGCTGGCGTCATTCACATCGGTGAGACAGGTGTCTATCCAGAGTTCGCCGGCGTCAGTGCGCTGAATCGGCAGCAGACAAGGAGCGATGCCGTCCGGCAGATGCAGGCGCGCCACCAGCCACGCGGTTTTGTTGCGATAAAAAAGCTCACTGTGACCTCAAGCCAGCCCTGATCCAGACCGGCAAAGTGCGACGTCAGGTGACGGACAATCCAGCCGACATCCCGGGCGCGATGCTGCCACGGCAGGGTCAGCGGTAAATCGGCCAGAGCCTGATCCACCACGGCCCGCCAGCCTCTGTCCGGCAGATAACGTCGCGACAGGGGCCGCAAAGGGGTGACCGGCGTAGCCTGGGATTGAGAGCTGAAGATAAACAGGCGCTCCGGCTGCAGATCGGCATGGCCATGTAACCGGCAGTAGACGGAGTTAAAAAAGCTTTCGGCAATCTCATGCCGCGGGTAGCCGGGAAGCAGGCTCTGATAGTGATCCTTGATCCGCAGCCAGAATGCCTGATCCCAGTCTGCCGCGCCGTTCAGCACCCGCAGCTGGTCAGCAACCAGAGAGACATGATGGTCGTAGAGGTGGATGCGAGCCTTCATGGCGTGCTGCACCGCCTGCCACTCCGCCTGTTCAAACCGCTGCTGCGCACCGGCGGTGATATCCAGAAAGCGGCCATACTGCGCATCTGACCCCTGCAGAATCGTGTGGGCGATTAAAGATTCACGTGGCGGCATAATCAGCTCCGGCAAAGGCCCGCCCGCAGCGTGCGGGCGGGGGATCCGTCAGGAAAACGCGTCAGAACTGATGCGCTTCGGTCGAACCGGTCAGCGCCGTGACCGACGATTTACCGCCCTGAATGGTGGTAGTGACCTGATCGAAATAGCCGGTGCCCACCTCCTGCTGATGCGACGAGAAGCTGTAACCGCGATCGCGCGCCGCAAACTCAGGTTGCTGAACCTTTTCAACATAGTGACGCATCCCTTCGCCCTGAGCATAGGCATGGGCCAGATCAAACATGTTGAACCACATGCTGTGGATGCCTGCCAGCGTGATGAACTGGAAGCGATAACCCATGTCGCTGAGCGACTGCTGAAACGTCGCGATGGTGCTGTCGTCGAGATTTTTCTTCCAGTTGAACGACGGCGAACAGTTGTAGGCCAGCAGTTTGCCGGGAAAGCGCGCATGGATGGCGTCGGCAAAGCGCTGCGCCATCGCCAGGTCCGGCGTCGAGGTTTCACACCACAGGATGTCAGCATAGGGTGCATAGGCCAGACCGCGACTGATCGCCTGTTCTATCCCCGCATGGGTGCGAAAGAACCCTTCTGCCGTCCGGTCGCCCCGGATAAAGGGACGATCATATTCATCGCAGTCTGAAGTGATCAGGTCAGCGGCATCGGCATCGGTGCGGGCCAGCAGCAGGGTGGGCACCCCCATCACATCGGCGGCCAGCCGGGCCGCCACCAGTTTCTGAATCGCCTCCTGGGTCGGCACCAGCACCTTACCGCCCATATGGCCGCATTTTTTCACCGCAGCCAGCTGATCCTCGAAGTGAACCGCCGCGGCACCCGCCTGAATCATCGCCTTCATCAGTTCGAATGCGTTCAGCACGCCGCCAAAACCCGCTTCCGCATCGGCAACAATCGGCAGAAAGAAATCGGTGTACCGGCTGTCACCCGCTTCGATACCCGCGGACCACTGAATCTGATCGGCACGCTGAAAGGTCTGATTGATGCGCGTCACGACCTCCGGCACTGAGTTGACCGGATAGAGCGACTGATCGGGATACATCTGCCCGGCAACGTTGGCATCTGCCGCCACCTGCCAGCCAGAGAGATAGATCGCTTCAATGCCCGCTTTCGCCTGCTGGAGGGCCTGACCGCCGCTCAGCGCGCCCAGACTGTTGATGTAGCCCTTCTTTGCCTTGCCGTTCAGCAGTGCCCAGAGTTTCTCTGCACCGCGCTCCGCCAGCGTACAGGCGGGTTGTAATGAGCCGCGCAGATTAACCACCTCTGCTGCGCTGTATGGGCGGATAATCCCCTGCCAGCGTGCGGTCTGCCAATCCTGTTCAAGTTGCTCGATTTGTTGAGTGCGTGTCATGGCAATAGCTCCTCTGTTCAGGGGATCAGGCGGTAGCCTGGCAGGGTAAGAAAGGAAACCAGTTCGCGTTCGGTGGTGATCTGCGCCATCAGCTGCGCCGCGTCGTGGTAGCGACCGCCGCTGAAACGGGATTCACCCAGCGTGTTTTGCAGCAGATGCAGCTCTTCGTTCAGCCAGCGCAGAAACAGTTCAGCGGTGACCGGCTGGCCGCTGTCCAGGATTTGCTGGTGGCGAATCCACTGCCAGATAGAGGTGCGCGCAATCTCCGCCGTAGCGGCATCCTCCATCAGTCCATCAATCGGCACACAGCCGTTACCGCTAATCCAGGCCTCAAGGTATTGCAGTGCGACGCGGATGTTGGCCCGCATACCCGCCTCGGTGCGTTGCCCTTCACAGGGCGCAAGTAACTGCTCTGCCGTGATCGGGGCGTCCGCTTCACGCATGACATGCAGCTGATTAGGCCGGTCGCCGAGAGCGGCNTTGAAGACGGCCATTGCACTCTCTGCCAGGCCAGGATGCGCTATCCAGGTGCCGTCGTGTCCATTGCCCGCCTCNCGCTGCTTATCTTCCGTTACGCGTTGCAATACCCAGGCATTGCGCGCCGGATCTTTGTGGGGAATGAGGGCCGACATGCCCCCCATCGCAAATGCCCCCCGGCGATGACAGGTTTTAATCAGCAGTCGCGAATANGCATCCAGGAATGGCTGCGACATGGTCACCGACTGGCGATCCGGCAATATCCGATCCGGATGCTGTTGCAGGGTTTTGATATAGCTGAAGATGTAATCCCAGCGACCGCAGTTCAGGCCGACGATATGATCGCGCAGATTCCACAGGATCTCATCCATCTGGAAGACCGCAGGCAGGGTCTCGATCAGCACCGTCGCTTTGATCGTTCCGCGCGGCAGATCGAACTGATCCTCGCTGAAACGAAAGATCTCACGCCACCAGGCGACCTCCTGCCAGCTTTCGGTTTTCGGCAGATAGAAGTAAGGGCCGCTGCCTTTNGCCAGTAAAGCGCGAACGTTGTGGAAAAAGTAGAGAGCGAAATCGAACAGGCCGCCCGGAATCGCCTTACCCTGCCAGCTGACATGTTTTTCTGACAGATGCAGACCGCGCACCCGGCACATCAGCACCGCCGGATGGGCGTTTAACTGATAGATTTTTCCCTTGTCGCTGGTGTAACTCAGCGTCCCCTGCACCGCCTCGCGCAGCGTCAGCTGACCGTCAATCAGTTTTGACCACGCCGGGGAAAGCGAATCCTCAAAGTCAGCCATAAAGACGTTCACGTCAGCATTCAGCGCGTTGATCACCATCTTCCGATCGGGCGGCCCGGTGATCTCCACCCGGCGATCCGCTAAATCGGCCGGAATGGCTCGAATATGCCATTCACTTTCTCTTATGGAAGCGGTTTCCATATCGAAGTCTGGCAGCGTGCCCTGGTCATAGCGTTGTTGTCGCCGCTGACGGTCGAGTAACAGTGCTTCGCGTTGCGGCGCAAAGCGTGTCACCAGAGCCTGCTAAAAACGAGATGGCTTCAGGGGTAAACAGGCTCTCTGCTCCCTGGTTCAGGGGCTGGCTGAAGGTCAGGGTATGGCTGATCACGGAATCTGTCATGCTGGCGCTCTCCTGTATTCAAAAGATCGAATGCAGCGGATCCACTCGCTGTTTGTTTTGTGAGCTACAGATCCAGAGCATAAGCATTTATTTTCTTAAATCAAAAACTATTTCCATTTTTAATTTAAACGGCGATATCTCTTTGTTTCAGAACGGATTAAAGTTTCATCTTTTAAAGGAATGCTTTTCATCTGGCTTTTTACAGGCGAAAAAAAACCGTGCTGCCATCGGCTAACACGGTTCAGTTGAAGATTAAGCGGGACTATTCCAGTGTCGGATTCATGTGACGCAGATCGAATGGCGTGATCTGATAGACGTAGTAGTTGAGCCAGTTCGAAAACAGCAGATTGCCGTGGCTGCGCCAGGTGGCCCGCGGTGGCAGCGCCGGATTATTCTGCGGGAAATAGTTATACGGAATCTCCGGTTTCACGCCCGCCTCATAATCGCGATGGTACTCACCGGCCAGGGTCAGGGCATCATACTCCGGGTGACCGGTAACAAAGACCAGTCGCTTGTCCCTGCTCGCCATCAGATACGCACCGGTTTGTTCCGATTCAGCAAACAGCTCAAGATCGGTGTAATCCGTGATCAGCTGGGTAGGAAAATCAGCATAGCGTGAGTGCGGAGCCAGGAANTTATCATCAAAACCCCGGGTCAGTAACGCGTGCGGATGCAGTATCTGATGCTCATAGACGCCAGACAGTTTGTTCTGTCGGGTTTGTTTCGGAATACCATANAGAATATTCAGCGCAGCCTGCACTGCCCAGCAGACAAACAGGGTCGAGGTAACATGCTCATTTGCCCAGTGCAGCACGCGCTGAATCTGTGGCCAGTAAGCGACATCGTTAAAATCAACCAGTCCGAGCGGCGCACCTGTCACGATTAAGCCATCGTAGTTGTCGTGCTGAATATCTTCGAAATTGCAGTAGAAGTTGTTGAGGTGCTCGCTGGGGGTGTTGCGNGACTCACGGCTGTCGATACGCAGCAGCTGAATATCGATCTGTAAGGGTGAGTTGGACAGCAGACGCAGAAACTGATTTTCCGTTTCGATCTTCTTCGGCATCAGATTCAGTACCAGCACTTTAAGCGGACGGATCTCCTGAACACTGGCGCGCGATGATGTCATNACAAAGACATTTTCATCACGCAAAAAATTTACTGCCGGTAATTCGTCGGGAACCCTGATTGGCATAACCTGCTCACCTCATACAACCGTATAAACGTTTAGACATCTGGATGCCCAACATTAGCCTGATTGGGGTGAGTTGTCGAGGTTTCATGCAGAAAATGAAAATGTTTCAGCTTAAACTGGCAAACAGCAGACGTAAAAAAGCCCCGCACGTCGGTGCGGGGCTTCTTCACTTATATAATGCCTGGCAGTTCCCTACTCTCGCATGGGGAGGCCCCACACTACCATCGGCGCTACGGCGTTTCACTTCTGAGTTC
>Ga0058692_1000617_pt1 | contig 14734 bp, 11 predicted proteins | sample AgamicAtAmrz_FD_55216 | JGI IMG/M metagenome (GOLD analysis project Ga0058692, IMG submission 55216) | Agave microbial communities from Guanajuato, Mexico - At.Am.rz | ecosystem: Host-associated > Plants > Roots > Rhizosphere | place: Guanajato, Mexico | collected 2012-06-07 | reverse complement strand
CAACCATGCTGAGACCGCTTACCATCCGTGCGGCACCTGTAAAATGGGCAGCGATGAGATGGCGGTTGTGGATGGCGAAGGTCGCGTACACGGTCTGCAGGGGCTGCGCGTAGTCGACGCCTCAATTATGCCGCTGATCATCACCGGTAACCTGAATGCCACCACCATCATGATTGGCGAGAAGATCGCCGACAACATTCGTGGCCGCCAGCCGCTGCCGCGTAGCGAAGCAGACTACTTCGTGGCGGGCGATCGCCCGGTACGCGGCGAACCGCTGCGCGCATAAAGCAGTGATATCTCAGGGGAGAACGCATGGTTCTCCCCTTTTTTTCGCCCTCTTCTCTCTCGTCACCCCGCCTGCCATCAAGGCCTGTCAGACTTTACGCCGCACGGTGCTGGCGTCCGGATTGATGTAGCACACTAACAGTATGTTGTAACTAGATAGCCTAAACGCCTCCGCTAAGCGCCGGGCTCGTCCAGCGCCAGCGCCTGCAAAAAGCGTTGCAGGATGGCGTTGTGACGCGAGCCCTGGCGCGTAACGAGCGCGATTTGACTGTGGTAATGGAACTGCTGCGGCGCGAGGGCGCGCATCTGCTTTTTCTCCACCCACTGCGCGGCGTAGTGGTCCGGCAGGAAACCCGATATAGCGCCCGGTGAGAATGAGAAATGCGATCCCTTCGCGATCGGAAGCGGTGGCGCTGCAGTTCAGCTGCTGATGCAGCGCAATCGCCTCCGCCGGCATGCGAAACAGCGGCGCTATCGCATCGCAGGCCGCCAGCGCGTGGTGTTCCGGCCGCTCCGCCTGGTTAAACAGCGGGTGCGCGTGGCTGCAATAGAGCTGCGCATGTTCATCATACAGCTGTGCGTACGCCAGCCCGGAGACCGGCGCCGCCATCGGCAGCGCGCCCACGTGCAGGCGTCCTTCCAGCAGGCCACGCTCGATGTCCGCCGCGGTTAACATACTGATGTTGATCCGGATCCCTGCCCCGCTCTCCCGCAGCGCCGCCAGCGCATGGGTGAGACGCATGCGCGGCTGCGTCACCAGATTATTGATGATGCCGATGTTGAACTCCCCGCGCAGCTGCTGATGCATCTGGTTCACCTGCTGGCGAAAATCTTCCACCGCCGCCATCATGGTCTCGCTGTGTCGTAAAATTTCACGCCCTTCCTCAGTGAGCGCAAACCCGGCGCGACCGCGCTGGCACAGGCGCATGCCCAGCCGTTTTTCCAGATCGCTCATATGCAGGCTGATGGCCGAGCGCGTAATACCGAGCAGGCTTTCGGCGGCGGAAAAGCTGCCGCACTCGCTGACGGTTTTGAAAACGCGCAGCAGTCTGAGGTCAAAGTCGGTCACCTGGGCCAGCGTTTTCTTTTTCATTCAGGTGAGTAAATCCATAAGTGAAGACAAGTTAATTAGCATTTAACTTAACCGGCGGCGGATTGCAAACTCTGCTTATCACATGCCGGAGAAAACCCGATGTCACAGCCGATCAATACCGCCGACCTGAATTTACAGGCGCACTGGATGCCGTTCACTGCTAACCGCTATTTTCAGCAGGATCCCCGTTTTATTGTCGCCGCGCACGGCCACTGGCTGACCGATGGCGACGGCCGCCAGATTTTCGATAGTCTGTCCGGTTTATGGACCTGCGGCGCGGGCCACACGCGCCGTGAAATCCAGCAGGCAGTCGCGCAGCAACTCGGTACGCTGGATTACTCGCCGGGCTTTCAGTACGGCCATCCGCTGTCGTTTCAGCTGGCCGAGCGCATCGCCAGCCTGATGCCCGGCCATCTCAACCACGTGTTCTTTACCGGTTCGGGGTCGGAGTCGGCGGATACTGCGGTGAAAATGGCGCGCGCCTGGTGGCGGGCCAAAGGCCAGCCCAATAAAACCCGGCTGATTGGTCGCGCGCGCGGCTATCACGGCGTGAACATTGGCGGCACCAGCCTTGGAGGAATCGGCGGCAACCGTAAGGCCTTTGGTCAGCTGCTGGAGGTTGATCACCTGCCGCATACGCTGCAGCCAGAGCTGGCGTTCACCCCCGGCCAGCCCGCCACGGGGGGCGAGGCGCTGGCGGATGAGATGCTGAAGCTGATTGAACTGCATGATGCTTCGACTATTGCCGCGCTGATTGTTGAACCGCTGTCCGGTTCCGCCGGCGCGATTATTCCGCCGCACGGCTACCTGCAGCGCCTGCGTGAGATCTGTACGCAGCACGATATTTTGCTGATTTTTGACGAGGTGATCACCGGCTTTGGCCGCATGGGACGCTGGAGCGGCGCGGAGTATTTTGGCGTCACACCGGATCTGCTCAACTTCGCCAAACAGATTACCAACGGTGCCATTCCGCTGGGCGGCGTGGTGGCCAGCAGCGAAATCTATCACACCTTTATGTCTCAGCCGCTGCCGCAGCACGCGGTTGAGTTTGCGCACGGCTACACCTATTCGGCGCATCCGGTGGCCTGCGCGGCCGCGCTGGCGACGCTGGACGTACTGGAAAACGAGGCGCTGATTAGCCAGTCGGCCGAACTGGCACCGCATTTTGAACGTGCGCTGCACGGGCTGCGCGATTGTCCGCAGGTGGTGGATATCCGCAACTGCGGGCTGGTCGGTGCCATTCAGCTGGCACCCCGTGAAGGTGACGCGACCGTGCGGCCGTTTGAAGCGGGCATGGCGCTGTGGAAAGCCGGCTTTTACGTCAGCTTTGGCGGCGATACGCTGCAGTTCGGCCCGATGTTTGATACCCAGCCGGCCGAACTGGACCGGCTATTTGATGCGGTAGGCGAAGCCCTGCACGGCCTCAGATAATCTCAGTGCTGTAGCTGACCGGCTGCGGCGGAATAAATGCCTGCACCGGCGTCAGTTCGCCGCGGTATTTGCGCAGCTGCACCACGGTGATTTGTCCGCTACAGCCCTGCGCCAGCGATGAAGTACCGATATCCAGCGTCAGCACATTCGGATTGCCGTGGCGACACAGCGGTCGCAGCGCGGTGGGATCGACCGGATCGTACCAGGCGCCGGTCGGCAACTGCACCACACCCGGCATAATGCTTTCGGTGACGCGAGCGCTGGCCAGCACGTGACCGCGCTGATTGTACAACTCGATAATGTCGCCGTCGGTAATGCCGCGCGCGGCGGCATCGTGCGGATGCAGGCTGCACACCTCACGTCCTTCGCGTTTGCCGCTCAGGCTGTAGTCACCAAAATCCAGCTGGCTGTGCAGACGCGTGGCCGGCTGATTAGCGATCAACCACAGCGGATGTTCCGCATCCGGCTGCTGCTGCGGCGCGCGCCACACCGGATGGCCGGGGCAATTTTCATAGCCAAAGCTGGCGATGGTGGCGGAAAAGATTTCGATTTTGCCGCTCGGTGTCGGTAGCGGTGCCGCCGCCGGATCGGCCCGAAACGCATTGATCATCCGCCCGCCATCTTTCAGCTGCGGCAGTTCAATCACGCCCTGCAGCCAGAACTGGTCGAAGTCAGGAATCGTCACCTGATGCGCGGCCAGTTTTTCCTGCAGCTGCGCATAGTGATGGCGCAGCCAGCCGCGGGCGTCGCGTCCTTCGGTGAACGCCTCTTCACGGCCTAAACGACGCGCCAGTTCAGCAAAAATGGTGTAGTCATCCTGCGCCTGCGCGTAAGGTTGCGCCACCGGCTGCATGGCAAACAGATGACGATCGGTCGGCGCACCGCCGATATCTTCACGCTCCAGCGTCATGGTGGCAGGCAGCACGATATCCGCATGGCGCGCGCTGGCGGTCCACGCGGTCTCGTGCACAATCAGCGTATCCAGCTGGCAAAACGCCTGCCGCAGCCGCGCCAGATCCTGATGATGATGGAACGGATTGCCGCCCGCCCAGTAGGCCAGACGGATGTGCGGATAGGTCAAGCGCCGGCCGTTGTAATCAAATTGCGTGCCGGGATGCAGCAGCATATCGGCGATGCGCGCCACCGGAATCAGCCGGTCAATACCGTTCCTGCCCTGCGGCAGCGCCGGGAAACTCACCAGATTATGATGCTTACCGTAATGGCCGAGTGCGCCGAGTGCATAGGTATATCCACCGCCCGGCAGCCCCGGCTGGCCCAGCGCGGCCGCCAGCACCAGCCCCAGCCATACCGGTTGCTCACCGTGTTCCGCGCGCTGCAACGCGTGCGCCACGGTAACCAGCACGCGCTTGCCGTGCAGCTGGCGGGCAAAATCGGTGATTGTTGCCGCGCTGACGCCACAAATCTCAGCCGCCCACTGCGCGTCGCGCCGCGTACCGTCCTCTTCGCCGCGAATATAGGCGACCATTTGCGGCCAGCCGACGGTGTAACGCGCGAGGAAAGCCTCATCGGTGCGCTGCTCGTCAATCAGCACCGACAGCAGACCGAGAATGAAGGCCGCATCGGTACCAGGACGCAGCGCCAGCCACTCTCCCTGCGCCTCATCGGGCAGATCGCTCTGCAACGGGCTCACCGAAATAAAGCGTGCGCCGCGTTCTGCCGCCTGCTGCATAAAGCCGCGTTCGGTATGTTCGCTCAGACCACCGCTTGCCACCTGCGAGTTTTTCAGCGCCAGGCCGCCGAACGCCAGCACGATCTCGCTATGCCGGGCGATCTCTTCCCAGCTGACGCCGCGGCGGGCGATCTCATTCATGTCGCCGACGATATGCGGTAACAGCACCGAAGCCGAACCGGAACTGTAGCTGTTCACCGAGCGCACATAGCCGCCCATCACCGTGTTAAGAAAGCGGTGCACCTGGCTCTGCGCGTGGTGAAAGCGGCCGGCACTTGACCAGCCATATGAGCCACCAAAAATGCCTTCCGGCCCATACGCATCACCGACGCGCTGCAGTTCGCGCGCCACCAGCGTGTAAGCCTGCTCCCAGCTCACCGCCACATAGTCGTCATTACCGCGACGTGGATCCGCGCCGGGCCCATTTTCCAGCCAGCCACGGCGCACCATCGGTTGCGCCACGCGCGCCGGGTGATGCAGGACATTGTGAAAGTTTTGCAGCAGCGGGCTGGGATCGGGATCGCCGTGAAACGGTTCGATGGTCAGTCGATCGCCCTGCTGGCGGGCAGTAAAAGCACCCCAGTGGGCGCTGTGCATCACCGGTTTTTGCGTCATCATGCTTCCTGGAGTCAAAAATGAAAAACGGTGCTTACAGCACCGTTGCAATAAAGTTTCTTACCCGTCCGTTTTCCGGATCGTCGAGCACCTGCTGCGTCGGCCCCGCCGCCACAATCCGCCCGCCTTCCATAAACACGATGTTATCGGCCACCTCGCGCGCAAAACCGATCTCGTGTGTCACGATCACCATGGTGATGCCGGAGTGCGCCAGCTGTTTAATCACCTGCAGCACTTCACCCACCAGTTCCGGATCGAGCGCAGACGTGGGCTCATCAAACAGCATCACGCCGGGATCCATCGCCAGCGCACGGGCGATCGCCACGCGCTGCTGCTGACCACCGGAGAGATTCTGCGGCCACTCTTCTTCGCGCCCGGCCAGCCCCACCTGCTTAAGCAGTGACAGCGCTTTGCTGGTCGCCTGCTGGCGGCTCTGTTTTTTCACCCGCATCGGCGCATCGACAATGTTTTGCAGCACGGTGCGGTGCGGGAACAGGTTGAACTGCTGAAACACCATGCCGATTTCGGCGCGCTGACGCGCAATCTCGCTGCTGCTCAGCTCGTGCAGCGCCTGGCCTTTCTGCTTGTAACCAATGATCTCGCCACCGATACGAATCGTGCCGCCATCCAGTTTTTCCAGATGATTAATGCAGCGCAACAGCGTCGATTTGCCTGAGCCGGACGGTCCGAGGATCACCGTCACCGAGCCGGCCGGGATATCAAGATTAACTTCATCCAGAATAGTGACGCCGGAAAAACGTTTGGTCACCTTACGTAAGGCGATCGCTTCAGCCATTGCTTACGCTCCTTTCGGCTTTAGGCGCGGAGAAACCGGGCAGCGACTTGAGTAAACTGCGCTTTTCGCGGCGCGTGACGCCACGGCCAAAGTAGCGCTCGACGTAGAACTGACCAACCGACAGTACCGAAGTCATCAGCAGATACCACAGCGTCGCCACCAGCAGCAGCGGGATCACTTCATAGGTGCGCTGATAGATGATCTGCGCCGAAAACAGCACATCCTGCAGGGAGATCACCGATACCACCGCCGTGGTTTTCAGCTGGCCGATGATTTCGTTACCGGCNGGCGGCATGATGGCGCGCATCGCCTGCGGCAGTACGGTATGGCGGAAAATCTGCGCCGGACGGTAACCCAGCGCACGNGCGGCTTCCAGCTGGCCNTTGCCAACGCTCTGAATCCCGGCGCGCACGATCTCAGCCGCATAGGCNGACTGATGCATNACCAGCGCGATCACCGCCGCGCTGAACGGNCTGACCAGCGCATTNGACTGAGTACTCCAGATTTCACCCAGACCCGGCAGCGACAGCGAAATGGTCGGGTACAGCGCCGCGATGTTGTACCACAGGAACAGCTGTACCAGCATCGGCACGCCGCGGAAAAACCAGGTATAGAACCAGCTGACGCCGACCAGCACCGGGTTGGATGACAGGCGCATCAGCGCCAGCACCGTGCCAAAGGCGAAGCCCAGCACCACCGAAATCGCTGTCAGCTGCAGCGTCATCAGCACGCCCTGCAGGATCGACTCGCCGGTGAAGTTTTCCGCAATCACGCCCCATTCGAAGCGCGGATTGTTGATCATCGAATGCGCCATCGCCACCACGCACAACAGCACCACCAGCGCACTGAGCCAGCGTCCGTAGTAGCGTTTACCGACGATTTTCAGATCGTCGGTGTGGTCGTGAAAGTCACTCATTGAAAGATATCCTGATTACGTTTTGACTCTTTAACCGCGCCAAAGCCGATGCCCCAGTTATCCAGGATCTTCTGGTAGCTGCCATCTTTAATCAGCGAGTTCAGCGCTGCCTGTACCGCAGGTTCAAGCGCGGAATCTTTCGGGAAGGCGACCGATACCGGCGCATCATGCACGGTGATTTCGCCGCTCATGGTCAGCGGTTTGATCACTTTCACCTGCCACAGCAGGCCTTCGTACGGACCGAGGAACATCGGCACACGCCCGCTGACCACGGCCTGAACACCCGCCGGGCGATCCGGGAACACTGACACTTTAATCGGTTTTTTCCCGGCCGCTTCACAGGCTTTGCTGGCCTCTTCCAGACGGGTCACCTGAGTGGTGCCGGAACCGGCGCCGACTTCTTTACCGCACACCTCGTCGAGGGTTTTGAACGGCGCGACGTTGGCGTCTTTCCGCGAAATAATGCCGAGACGGCTGGCGTCGTAGTAACTCACGAAGTCGATAATTTTGGCGCGCGCCGGCGTGGCGTTGATGTTGGACAAGGCCACATCGTAGCGGCCGGTTTTCAGTCCCGGAATGATGTTGTCGAAGCCGCCGGTATCACGCCACTGCACCTGAATGCCGAGACGCTCACCGACCGCGTTCATGATGTCAATTTCACGGCCGGCCAGCGTTTTGTTGTCTTCTTTATAGAAGGTGGTGGGCGGCGTGTTGGGGTTGGTTCCTGCCACAATATAGCCGCGCTTCGCCACGTCGGCGGGCACCAGGCTTTTCAGCGCGGCATCAGCCTGTACATGCAGTGAGCTGTCGGTTGGGACGGATTGTTCGGCGGCAAACGCGGTGTGCGCACTGAGAGCGAGTGCGAAAAGGGTGATACCTTTTGCGAATTTCACTGGAACCTTTCTCCTGATATTTAAAATGTTTCCCGGCAGGGAAAAGGCGTCGAGGTAGCGATGTATTTTTCCCTTTGCCCATGTCGCGTAAAGCCGCGCGGCGCAAAGGATTGTCATCCTCTAAACGTCCCGCAGCCATTCTCTGGAAGATAGGCAGCGATCACAAATGCGAAAAACAGATATCTATTGCCGAAATCCGGCAATAGGGTTCTTTGCTGGCCTGAACGCGGCCCTGGCGTCGCGCAAAAATCAGATTGTTACCGCAAATCAGGCACCTGCTTATGCTGCCACGCTGAATGATTTGCTTATTAGCCATAACGTTCCCGTATAAGCATCTATGTTGCCCTCTTGACAAAAACTGACAAAAAAGCGGCACGGTGAGGCGATTTACGCAGGAATGTAAAGAAGTTGCACACCAATATACAATGCAAACCATTCTCATTATCATGCGCATTTGCTTACAAATGTTAACGCATCAGGGAGATGATATAAGTGAATGTAACTGTATGTGGCAAAAAGCGTCCGGTCGCACTGTGCCTGGCGGGCCTGTTAACCTCACCGGTGTTTGCCGCTGAACCCACGGAGAAGCTGGCCGACGATGAGTCGATGATTGTGACGGCAGAGCAGGAGCTGAAGCAGCAGCCGGGAGTTTCCACCATTACCGCTGAAGACATCAAAAAAAGTCCGCCCGTTAACGACCTCGCGGACATCATCCGCAAAATGCCCGGCGTTAACCTCACCGGTAACGGCGCCAGCGGCAGCCGCGGTAACAACCGCCAGATCGACATTCGCGGCATGGGCCCGGAAAACACCTTAGTGCTGATCGATGGCGTGCCGGTCACCTCCCGTAACTCGGTGCGCTACAGCTGGCGCGGTGAGCGCGACTCACGCGGGGATACCAACTGGGTACCGCCGGAAATGGTGGAACGCATTGAGGTGATACGCGGTCCGGCCGCTGCCCGTTATGGCTCCGGTGCTGCCGGCGGTGTGGTCAACATCATTACCAAACGCCCGACCAATGACTGGCACGGCTCGCTGTCGCTGTTCACTAACCAGCCAGAAGATGACAAGGAAGGCGCCACCCGCCGCGCGAACTTCAACCTCAGCGGTCCGCTGGCCGGTGAGGCACTCACCATGCGGCTGTACGGCAACCTGAACAAAACGGATGCCGACGCCTTCGACATCAATACCGCGCAAAATGGCGCTTACGCCGCCGGACGCGAAGGGGTGCGTAACAAAGACATTAATGGCGTGCTGTCGTGGAAAATCACCCCGACGCAGATTGTCGATTTCAGCTATGGCTACAGTCGCCAGGGCAATATTTATGCCGGCGACACGCAAAACAGCAACAGCAATGCCAGCGCCAACGGACTGGTTGAAGCGCTGTACGGCAGCGAAACCAACCGCCTGTATCGCCAGAACTACGGAGTGGTGCACAACGGCATCTGGGACTGGGGCACCTCTAAGCTTAACTTTAGCTATGAGAAAACCAACAACACCCGCCTGAAAGAAGGCTCCGGCGGCAGCACCGAAGGGATGATCAACAGCGATACGTACGCTACCAGCCGGCTGGAGAGCTATCGCGCCGGCGGCGAGATCAATTTCCCGCTGCAGCTGCTGGTCGATCAAACCGTTACGCTGGGTGCTGAGTGGAATCGCGATGAGCTTAACGATCCGGCATCGGTACAGGCCACCAGCGCACCGGGCGTCGATTTCGGCGGCGTTTCCAGCGATGGTTCGCAGCGTGACAGTAAAAACAGCGCCACCATCAGCTCGCTCTATTTCGAAGACAACATCGCCGCCACCGACTCCACCGAAGTGATTCCCGGCCTGCGCTTCGACTATCACGATCAGTTTGGCGCTAACTGGAGCCCGAGCCTCAACCTGTCGCAGGGCCTCGGTGATTACTTCACGCTGAAAGCCGGTATTGCGCGCGCCTTTAAAGCGCCAAACCTGTATCAGTCCACTGAGGGCTATATCCTGTCGACGCGCGGCAACGGTTGTCCGATTGGCCTGTCACGCTGTTACCTGCTGGGCAGCAAAGACCTCGATCCCGAGATCAGTGTGAATAAAGAAGTGGGCATTGAGTTCAGTAATCAGGGCTATGTCGCGGGCATCACCTGGTTCCGCAATGATTACAAAAACAAAATCATCTCCGGCACCACGCCGGTGGCTTCAACCGGCTCGTATAACCTGCTGCGCTGGGAAAACGGCGGCAAAGCGATCGTCGAAGGGCTGGAAGGCAATCTGAGCATCCCGCTGATCGCCGACACGCTGGAGTGGCGCACCAATGCCACCTATATGTTCCGCTCGGAGAGCAAAAAAACCGGCAACCCGCTGACGGTAATTCCGGAATTCACCATCAATTCGCAGCTGGAATGGCAGGCGACCGAGGCGCTCAGCGCCAACATCAACTGGACGCAATACGGGCGGCAGAAGCCACGTCAGTATGCGGAAACCAGCCTCGAGGCCAGCCGTGGTCTGTCGCAGCGTGAAATCAGCCCGTATTCCATTGTCGGACTGAACCTCAACTACGACATCACTAAAAACCTGAGCGCCAACGCCGGTATCAACAACCTGTTTGATAAGCGCGTTTATCGCGAAAATGCCGGGGCATCGACCTATAACGAACCGGGCCGCGCCTGGTACGCCGGTGTCACGATGTCGTTCTGAGGAATGGACGCCATCAGGTAAGGTGATGGGGGTGATCACACCCAGTCTTCAACCATCAGTCCCGCAACGCGTTGGAACTCCCGCGTGTTTTAAGCACCGCCGTCTGTGCGGCAGGCCTGCGCGCTAGCCGGATGCTCAGCAGCGCGCCGGCCGCCAGACAAATCGACATACACACTATCGCCACGATGAAGGCATGGGTAATCTCTCCCGGCCCCTTGCCCGTGCCCAGCACGGCATAAAAGATCCCGCCGATAATGGCCACGCTCAGCGCCGTGCTCAGTTGCAAGGTGGAGCTGGCGATACCGGCAATCATCCCGGCCCAGGCGGGTGCCACGCGTCCGGTGACGATGTGCATCAGCGTCGGCAGCGCCAGCCCCTGACCAAACCCCACCACAAACAACCCCAGGGCCAGCGGCAGCGCCGCCGGTGACACCCCGACCGGCGTGCTGGCCATCAGCCACGCCAGGCCCAGCAGGCCGACCACTTCCAGCACCATCCCAGTGGCGTTAACGTAAGGCCCAATCAGCCGTCGCGCAGAGGGCGTGGATAACGGCCCCAGCAGAAAACCCGCACCAAAGGGCAGAAAGATCAGCCCGGCGCTCAGTACGCCCTGATGCAGCGCGCCCTGTAAATAGATCGAGAACAGCAGGAAGAATACGCCAATCGAGTAGAACAGCAGCGCCAGCAGCAGGGACAGCCCCAGACCCGGCACGCTAAAAATCGCCGGATCGATCAGCGGATCGCCGCCCTGCTTTGCCAGCCGGCTTTCATAGCGCCAGAACAGAGTGCCCAGCACCGGCACCAGCAGCAGCGATAGCCACGCCCACAGCGGCCAGCCCGCTTCCCGCCCTTCAATCAGCGGCACGATCAGCAGACCCAGCGTCATCATCGACAGTCCCATTCCGCCAAAATCCAGCTTGCGCGCGTGCTGAGCNCGCGTCTCTTTAATCAACGGGATGCCAAACANCACCACCAGCAGCGCNACCGGCAGATTGACCAGGAAAATGGCGCGCCAGCCGCTATTNAACAGGTTGAGTGAGATCAGGATGCCGCCCAGCGCCTGGCCAATCACCGAGGCCAGNCCAAATACCGCGCCGTACAGGCTCAGCGCGCGCGATTTCTCCGCCTCCGGGAAAATCGCCTGAATCGAGGCCAGCGCCTGCGGTGCCATAATCGCTGCAGTGATGCCCTGCAGCACGCGACCAGCGATCAGCGCGCCCGGTGACCAGGCAAAGCCACACAGCGCAGAAGCCGCTGCAAAACCGGTCAGGCCAACGAAGAACATGCGCCCGCGGCCAAACAGATCGCCGAGGCGACCGCCGGTGATCAGCGTGACGGCATAAAACCCGGCATAGGACGAGATGACAAATTGCTCCGCCGAGCCGGACGTGGCCAAATCGCTCTGAATCGACGGCAGCGCCACATTGACAATAAAGAAGTCCAGCGGGGGTAAAAATGCGCCTGTCAGCAGGACGATAAACATCGCCCAGCGGCGTGGCTCGGGATTTAACGCGTGCGGATCGGACATCACAACACCTCACTAAGGAACCGATTGGTTCCAATATGGATAAAAAAATTAGTCGAGCAGACGCATCGTGCAGTCCACTACGGCGTTCATTTCTGCTTCCGTTGCCCCGGTTTTACCGAGGATGCGCATCCCTTCAATCTGGCAAACCAGTAAGCGGGCCAGCACCTGCTCATCACGCTCGGGCAGTTCTCCGCTCAGCTGACCGCGCACCAGTGTTGCCGCATACAGCTGCTGCAAACGCCGGAACATGCGTCCCGTGCGTTCGGCAATCTGTTCATCATGCGCGGCCATCTCGGTGGTGAGCGACACCACCAGACAACCGCGCCGCCCTTTCTCGCCGCTGGAGAGCGCGGCATAACGCAGCAGCGAGGCGCGAATCGCCGCTTTAACCGCGCCGGGCTGCGCCAGAATATCCGAGGTGGCTTTCAGACCTTCGGTCATGTAGATATCCAGCGCGGCCAGCAGCAGCCCTTTTTTATCGCCGAACGCCTTGTAGAGACTGCCGCGCGATAAACCGGTTCCGGCGATCAAATCCGGTAGCGACGCCGCTTCATAGCCGCGATCCCAGAAAACGTGCATGGCGCTGCGGGCGGCCTCTTCCAGCTCGAACTCGCGCGGGCGACCGATGACGGTCAGGTTCTTCATCACTGCCCTCCCCTTTAATTATAAACCAACTGGTTCCTATCTTAGCCGCAATGCAGTGGCTATTGCAAGTCAGCCGCCCCCCCCTTCACGGCTCGGCCGCTTACACATGGATAATCAGGGTTAAGTGATGCGTCACACAAAGAACTGACGTAACGCGTCGGCCAGCGCCTGCGGTTGCTCATCCGGGATAAAGTGACCACAGTGCGCGAGGCGAATCCCGCTGACGTCGGCCGCAAAAGTGCGCAGCGGCTGTGCCATATCGGCAATTGAGCCCTGATCGGCGCTCACCGCCAGCAGCGGGATCGCCAGTTTGCCCCGGGTTTGCAACAACTGACGATTCTGCTCCGCTGAGGTGCTGACCTCACGATACGCCGCCATGCCGGCGCGCAGCGCGCCGTTTTGCTGCAGCAGCCGCACATATTCCGCCATCTCTTCGTCACCAAACACCATCGGGCTGGCTGCTTTGCGCTGTAAAAACCACTGCAGATAGAGCGCTTCACGACCGGCGATCAGCGCTTCCGGCAGATCCGGCAACAGGTGAAAAGCAAAATGCCAGGTTTTCCAGGCTTTGTCCGGCGTCGCAGGCAGCGCATCCGGCAGCGTCACGCCGGGAATGCCGGCATCCAGCAGCGCCAGTTTGCTGATGGCATCACCGTGCAGCATCGCCAGCGGCCAGGCAACCCAGGCACCCACGTCATGCGCGGCCAGGTAGTAACGCTCAACACCTAACTGCTGCAACAATCCCTGCACGCTGTGCGCCAGCGAGGTGGTGTCATAACCGCTGGCAGGCTTGTCGGAGTCGCCCTGGCCGGGCAGATCCGGCGCAATGATGAAATAGTCTGCCGCCAGCTGCGCCATCACCTTACGCCANGCAAACCAGCTCTGCGGAAAGCCCGCCAGCAGTACCAGCNNTGGNCCCTGCACATTGCCGCCGCTGACNTAGTGCAGCCGCACGCCCGCGACCGTGGCGTAAGCATGGTTAAATTGCGGCAGGTGATCGACGGGCTGTGACCAGCGCGGCGCGGCGTCCAGGGCAGGCAGTGACATAAGCGTTCTCCGGTTATTTTGGTAAAGAGTATTTCCTTATTGGATGCGATTCTGCGCTACCGCGCCGTTAACGCGGACTCATTAAGGAAATGTTTATTTCCTTAATATTAACGACAGCCACGCGCGCCTTGCAAGCGAGTCTGTGAAATAGATCCGGAAGCGAACGGCGGAGTGAATCGCCCCGCCGCCGCGCCTGAGTGATGTGCGGTTATCCCGCCTTCTTCGCCGTGGGTTTCAGCGATCGATTGAGATCCTGAATGCGTTTCATGGTTTTAACCGTGCGTGCCGAACTGGCGGAGGCCACCGCCAGAATCAGCATTTCGAGGCACACCAGCACCGTGCCGTGCAGCGGCATGCGACCATTTTCACCGCCGCGCGGCACGTTAATCACCACATCCGCCTGCTGCGCAAACGCCGAATCCAGCGCGTGGGTCAGCAGAATCACCGGCATACCCAGCCGCTGCGCCTCTTTCAGCGTCGTCATGCCCTCACGGTGCGCCGATTTCTGCGCCATCATGATCAGTACATCGCCGCGCTGTAGCGTTATCAGCTGTTCCGCCAGCGCAATCCCGGCACGGTTAAGCGTTACCGCCGGCAGGCCGATGCGCCGGAACAGTCGCGCGCTGTACTCCGCCAGAATGCCGGAAGCGTTGATGCCAAACAGCGCCACCTGACGCGCTTCCAGCAGCAGTGTCACCGCAGCCGCCACCGCCTGGCGGTTGACCGGTTCTGCCAGTACTTCGCAGGCGCGCTGATGGCCGCCCAGCACAAAATCGATGCCGGAGTTGATGTCACACGACAGTTCGCTGATGGTCGCGCTCATCTTCTCTTCCGAGTTTTGCGCCGGACCAAACCACGCGGCCAGCGTGGTTTTCAGATCGCGCAAACCGGCAAAGCCCAGCGCCTGCACGGTGCGCACCACGGTGGCGTCAGAGGTTTGGGTGGCCTGGGCGATATCCAATGCAGTCGCGTCTAATATAGCCTCACGATGTTCGTGGATATATCGCGCCACCGTTTGCAGGCTGGCCGATAATGTCGTGACGCGCGCACGGTAGCGTTCACCGAATACATCCACCCGATTTTTAATGTTATTTGCCGCCATTATGTTGCCTGTTAGTAATA
>Ga0058692_1000610_pt1 | contig 15020 bp, 15 predicted proteins | sample AgamicAtAmrz_FD_55216 | JGI IMG/M metagenome (GOLD analysis project Ga0058692, IMG submission 55216) | Agave microbial communities from Guanajuato, Mexico - At.Am.rz | ecosystem: Host-associated > Plants > Roots > Rhizosphere | place: Guanajato, Mexico | collected 2012-06-07 | reverse complement strand
TATGGTATTGCATCAGCTAAAAAAAACAATCACTGCGGCCTGCTATTTGACATGGGTCATTGGTTTTGAGATTTATCTGGCGCCCCTGATGTTCTTTCCACGCGAAACCCGGTAAGATAACGCCCCTGAAATATATTTTCCCCCACTAACCTGCGGAGTACGTCCCGTTGATCAGCCTGCTTCTTGTTGATGACCATGAACTGGTACGCGCCGGTATTCGTCGCATACTGGAAGATATGAAGGGACTGGTGATTGCCGGGGAAGTGGCCTGTGGTGAGGATGCGGTAAAATGGTGCCGCACTCATCCTGTGGATGTGGTGCTGATGGACATGAACATGCCCGGTATTGGCGGACTGGAGGCGACGCGCAAAATCGTGCGCTTCAATCCGGATATCCGCATCATCATGCTGACTATCCACACCGAAAATCCCCTGCCAGCGAAAGTCATGCAGGCCGGTGCGGCAGGTTATCTCAGCAAAGGGGCGGCGCCGCAGGAAGTGGTCAGCGCCATTCGCTCGGTGCACGCCGGTCAGCGTTACATCGCCTCTGATATCGCTCAGCAGATGGCGCTGAGCCAGATTGAGCCGCAGCGCGCCGAATCACCGTTCAGCTGTTTGTCGGAAAGGGAATTGCAGATTATGCTGATGATTACCCGAGGGCAAAAGGTGACGGAGATTTCCGAGCAGCTTAACCTGAGCCCGAAAACCGTTAATAGCTATCGCTATCGCATGTTCAGCAAGTTGAACATCAGTGGTGACGTAGAGTTAACGCATCTGGCCATACGCCATGGCCTGTTCAATGCGGAGCCGTTAATCAGTAGTGAGTGACGTTTTCAATCCAAAAGCCTTTCTCAGCACCGTGACCAGTCAGCCCGGCGTCTACCGCATGTATGACGCGACAGGCACGGTGATCTATGTTGGTAAAGCCAAAGACCTTAAAAAACGCCTGAGCAGCTATTTCCGCACGCAGGTGGGAAGCCGTAAGACCGAAGTGCTGGTCAGCAACATCCATAATATTGATGTCACGGTCACCCATACGGAGACCGAAGCGCTGCTGCTGGAGCACAACTACATCAAGTTGTATCAGCCGCGCTACAACGTGCTGCTGCGCGATGATAAGTCGTACCCCTATATTTTCCTTAGCGGCGATCCGCATCCACGCCTGGCGATGCACCGCGGTGCCAAACACGCCAAAGGCGAATACTTTGGTCCGTTTCCCAACGGCTATGCGGTGCGTGAAACCCTGGCGCTGCTGCAAAAGGTGTTTCCGATTCGCCAGTGCGAGAACAGCGTCTACCGCAACCGCTCGCGTCCGTGCCTGCAGTATCAGATTGGCCGTTGCCTCGGCCCCTGCGTCGCCGGCCTGGTGAGCGAAGAGGAATATGCGCAGCAAACCGACTATGTGCGGCTGTTTCTGGCCGGTAAAGACGATCAGGTAATTAATCAGCTGGTGCAGCGTATGGAGCAGGCCAGCGTGGGCCTGCGNTTCGAAGAGGCGGCGCGCCTGCGGGACCAGATTCAGGCGGTGCGGCGGATTACNGAGAAACAGTTCGTCTCCAATCAGGGCGATGATCTCGACGTGATGGGCGTGGCCTATGACGCCGGNATGGCCTGTCTGCACGTGCTGTTTATCCGGCAGGGCAAAGTGCTGGGCAGCCGCAGCTATTTCCCGAAGGTGCCCGGCGGACACNGAACTCACCGAAGTGGTNCAGACGTTTGTCGGNCAGTTNTATCTGCAGGGCAGCGAAGCGCGTACCTTACCGGCGGACATCCTGCTGGACTTCAATCTGCCTGAGCGGGAACTGCTGGCCGCATCGCTGAGCGAACTGGCCGGGCGCAAAGTCAGCATTCAGAGCAAACCGCGCGGCGACCGCGCGCGCTATTTGAAGCTGGCGCGCACCAATGCCGCCACGGCGCTGACGACGCGGCTGGCGCAGCACTCGACCATCCAGCAGCGTCTGGCGGCGCTGGCGGCGTTCCTCAAACTGGAGCAGATTAACCGCATGGAGTGTTTCGACATCAGCCACACCATGGGCGAACAGACCATCGCGTCCTGCGTGGTGTTCAACCGTGACGGCCCGCTGCGCGCTGACTATCGCCGCTACAACATTGAAGGAATTACCCCCGGTGATGACTACGCGGCGATGAATCAGGTGCTGCGCCGTCGTTACGGCAAGGCGCTGGAACCGGAAAAGATCCCGGATGTGATCCTGATCGATGGCGGTAAAGGGCAGCTGGCGCAGGCGCAGCAGGTGTTTGCGGAACTGGATGTGCCATGGGATAAAAACCGGCCGATTCTGCTCGGCGTGGCAAAAGGCAGCGACCGTAAAGCCGGCCTGGAAACGCTGTTCTTTGCGGCGGAAGGCGAGGGCGTNTCNCTGCCGCCGGACTCGCCNGCGCTGCATGTTATCCAGCACATTCGTGACGACGCTCACAATCATGCAATTTCGGGCCACCGGAAAAAACGCGCCAAAGTGAAGAACACCAGCGCGCTGGAGAGCATAGAAGGCGTCGGACCCAAACGGCGTCAGCAGCTGCTGAAGTACATGGGCGGCCTGCAACCGCTGATGAATGCCAGCGTCGATGAGATCGCTAAAGTACCGGGTATCTCCTTCGCCCTGGCGGAAAAAATCTACTACTCGCTGAAACACTAACATTGAAACAGGGTGGGCAATGTAGGAACATACGTTAAATCCTACTCACACCAGACAGTTACTGGCATATGCAATTTAACATTCCGACGTGTCTTACCCTGTTTCGAGTTGTTCTGATCCCGTTCTTCGTGCTGGCGTTCTATCTGCCATTTCACTGGGCTCCCTTCGCGACGGCGCTGCTGTTTGTCATTGCTGCGGTCACTGACTGGTTTGATGGCTTCCTCGCGCGTCGCTGGAAGCAGACAACACGTTTTGGTGCCTTTCTCGATCCGGTCGCTGACAAAGTGATGGTGGCGATGGCGCTGGTGCTGGTCGCCGAGTATTTCCACGCCTGGTGGATCACGCTGCCGGCCGCCACCATGATCGCGCGTGAAATCATTATCTCGGCCTTACGTGAGTGGATGGCGGAGATTGGCAAGCGCAGCAGCGTGGCGGTGTCGTGGATTGGCAAAGTGAAGACCACGGCGCAGATGCTGTCGCTGGTGGCGCTGCTGTGGCGTCCGGACGCGACCGTAGTAGGCGTTGGCGTGGTGGCGTTGTACATCGCAGCGGTGCTGACTTTCTGGTCAATGTTCCAGTATTTAAGCGCGGCACGCGGCGATTTGCTCGATAGCTGATCGATGCGATTTAAAAAGCAGCAAACGGACGCAGTGTGTGGATAATTCTATTGACTCGTTGCGTCAGATAAGTAGAATGCATCGCATCGAACGGCAGCAAGGCTGCAAGAAGCTGAATAAAATCAGCAAGTTCGGTGAAGCATAAGCAAATGCGGGAATAGCTCAGTTGGTAGAGCACGACCTTGCCAAGGTCGGGGTCGCGAGTTCGAGTCTCGTTTCCCGCTCCAGATATTGCAATACGTCGCAGACGGCTTGCACCTCAGATTAAAAGGCGCGTTGGCAGAGTGGCCATGCAGCGGATTGCAAATCCGTCCACCTCGGTTCGACTCCGGGACGCGCCTCCAGTTTACACCCTGCCCGGGTGGTGAAATCGGTAGACACAAGGGATTTAAAATCCCTCGGCTTATGGTCGTGCGGGTTCAAGTCCCGCCCCGGGCACCATATTTAATACCGAATAAAATCAAAGCAATAAGTAGCAATGTCGTGACCGCCCAAGGGCGGTTTTTTTGTGCCTGAAAAATAAAACCGGGACATAACGTCTGTCCCGCTAATCTCAATCCTGTGGCTGGCCGACCGGGCCTTCGCCTTCGCTGGCGCCAGGTACTGACTGCTTGCTGGGTGCGTGCGGACGTCCGTCACTGCCCACCGCATCGCTGTGTTGCATACAGCCGGCCAGGGTAACCAATGTCAGTGCCGCTAAGGCTGCCTTCATCAAACCACTCATTTTGCTCTCCTCCTGTTACGAACCGCGTAATCGTTAACGCACTGAGAAATAAGCAAAGCCACGAATNCGCCTTTACGCAAGCGAAGCGCGTANAGTTTTCTTCTTTACTCTTAGCGGTNCTGCGCCAGCGTTTCNACGCGNCGTCGGTATTCTCCCGGTGTGCAGCCAAACTCACGGACAAACGCTTTGTGAAAGGANGATTCGCTGGCGTAGCCGACGGCCAGAGCGATGTTGATTAACGGGGCTGTTTCGCGCGCCAGTCGCTGAGCGGCCAGNTGCAGACGAAGGGCGGTGAGCACGGCCAGCGGCGTGGTAGCGCTGAGCTGGCGGAACAGCAGCGCGAANGAGGCGCGGGACATAAACACTTGCTGAGCCATGGCTTCTACCGTCCACGGTCTTTCCGGCGCGGCGCACAGTTGGGTGATTAAAGGACCAAGCCGTGGATGCAGAGCCACGGAGAGTAAGCCAGGGTGCGCTGCGTGAGTTGAGAGCCCATGGCGCACCGCCAGTGTGAACAGGCTGCCAATCTGCTGGCTGCGAAGTGCGGCATCACCAGCAGTTGGCAGTGCGTCAGCACTCTGGGTGATGAACGGCAGCACCGCAGCCAGCCAGCGACCATCGCTGCTTGTGGGTTCGGGGGCCAGCATTAGCACTTCGGGCAGGGCGGTGAGGAAAGCATGCGCCGACGCGGGCAGTTCCAGCAGGCCGCATACCAGTTGGGTTGGCTGCGTATGGCGCTGATAAATACGATGCGCGGCGTTTTGCGGCAGAAATATGACGCTGCCAGCAGGGAGTTCGACACCCGCAGTGACGGGCATATCCAGCATGACCGGGCCACCTGTGACCGTATGCCAGCGCACTGCGCACAGGTGCCCGGCGCTGTGCGGCAGTTGCCACTCACCGCTCAGCACGCAGTTCTTATCTATGCTGCCCTGCGGGTTATGCAGCAGCAGCAGTTGACTCAATGGATCCATCTGTTTTTTCCCTTTTCCCTGAACTGCCCGCTTGATTCAGACGCAAAGACAAAAATACCAGCGTTGCGGCGAAATACGGCGCGGCAGCAAACCGTAAGCTTTGGGTGATGACTATTTTTGACGCTTATGGAGAACATCATGAACCATTATCAGGCAGCAATCATCGGATTTGGTAAAGCAGGTAAAACACTGGCGGCGGCACTGGGGCGCGCCGGATGGCGTGTCGCGATCATCGAAAAATCCCGCGTAATGTATGGTGGCACCTGCATTAATGTTGGCTGTATCCCAACGAAAGCACTGGTACACGATGTGCAACATCATGCCAGTTTCAGCGATGCCATGCAGCGCAAAGCGGCAGTAGTAGAATTGTTGCGTGAGAAGAATTACCTCAACCTGGCCGCTATTGCGCAGGTCGATGTTATTGATGGCGAGGCGGAATTTGTGGATGCCCACACGCTGAAAATCACCTCTTCGCAGCAGGTCAGCCAGATTCATGCTGAGCGTATTTTTATCAATAGCGGTGCCGAAGCGGTGTTTCCCGCACTGGAAGGCTTAGTTGCCGGACCGCGCGTGGTTGACAGCAGCGGGATCCTGAATTTAACGCAACTGCCGCAGCGGCTGGGGATCCTTGGCGGCGGTTATATTGGCGTTGAGTTTGCTTCCATGTTTGCCGGTTTTGGCAGCGAAGTGACGTTGTTTGAAAGTGCACCGCAATTTCTGGCGCGGGAAGATGATGATATCAGTGCGGCGATAGCCGGGATCCTGCAGGAGCAGGGCGTTAAGCTCGAGCTCAACACTGCATTACAGCGTGTAACCAGCGGTCGCGACAGCGTGACGCTGCATACCGCACAGGGCGATCGTGAAGTCGATGTGCTGCTGGTTGCCACGGGCCGTCGCCCGGCGACGAAGGCACTGAAACTGGAAAACGCGGGAGTGGTGACCGATGCGCGCGGCGCGGTGCGCGTCGATAAACAGCTTAAAACTTCCGTGGATCATATCTGGGCGCTGGGCGATGTGACCGGTGGGCCACAGTTTACCTATATTTCGCTTGATGATTTCCGCATCGTTTACGATCAGTTGCTGGGTAAGGGCACGCGCACCACCGAAGATCGCGTTAACATCCCGTATTCCGTGTTTATGACGCCTGTGTTATCACGGATTGGTTTGACTGAAGCGCAGGCGCGCGCGCAGGGGCGGGATATTCAGGTGGTGACACTGCCGGTCGCCGCGATTCCGCGTGCGCGCGTTGTTGACGACACCCGTGGCATGCTGAAAGCCGTGGTTGATAATGGCAGCCAGCAGATTCTCGGCGTGGCGCTGCTGGCAGCGGACTCGCATGAAGTCATTAACATCGTGAAAACGGTAATGGATGCCGGGCTGCCGTATAGCGTGCTGCGTGACCAGATTTTTACCCACCCAACCATGAGCGAATCGCTCAATGATCTGTTTGCCCTGGTGAAATAATGCCGAAAAGGACGCCCGCACCGGGCGTCCCGATTGCAGATTTAGCCGAGATTGCCGCTCAGGCGATCGCGGAAATCGCTGCTGCGGTTATCCAGGCCGGTGAAGGTGACGCTGGCGCCGTGCCGCTGGTAGCGGTACTCAATGGCGTCGAGCGCCGCCACGCTGGAGGCATCCCAAATCTGCGCGTGGGTCAAATCGATAGTGACGCGCTGCGGATCGTGGCCGTAGTCAAAATGCTCAAACAGATCGTTGCTGCTGGCGAAAAACAGCGGGCCGCGCACCGTGTAGTGCACTTGCTCGCCATCGTCACTCAGCTGGCGTTCGGCATGAATTACATGAGCGATGCGGCGGGCAAACAGCATCATGGCCAGCATCACGCCCACCAGCACGCCAAGCGCAAGGTTACCGGTCCACACCGTGACGGCGACGGTCAGCACCATCACCAGCGTTTCCGACCACGGCATGCGTTTCAGCGTGGCCGGCTGCAGGCTGTGCCAGTTCACGGTTTTCACCGCGACCACCATCATAATGCCCGCCAGCACCACCATCGGAATCTGCGCCATGATCTGGCTCAGACCGGTGACCAGCAACAGCAGCACCAGCGCCGCGGCCACGGTGGACACCCGGGTACGCGCCTTGCCCAGCTCAACGTTAACAATGGTCTGGCCGATCATCGCGCAGCCGGCGATACCGCCGTAAAAGCCTGCCAGAATATTGCCGACGCCCAGCGCCCAGGATTCACGCCGCTTGCCGGAAGGCGTATCGGTCATGTCATCCACCAGTTTGGCGGTCAGCAGGGATTCCATCAGGCCGACGAAGGCGACCGACAGCGCGGTGGGCCAGACAATCTGCAGCGTCTGCAGATTAAGCGGCACCAGCAGGGTATTGAAATCCGGCAGGCCGGCGCGCATTGGCCCTTCATCGCCGACGTTGGGCACGCGATAGCCCAGCAGCAGCGCGACAGCGGTGACAGCCACGATAGCCACCAGCGGCGAAGGCACGCTTTTAAGCACTTTGGGCAGCAGCAGCACGATGGCCAGCGTGGCGGCGAACAGCAGCCACACCAGGCCCGACTGGCCCCAGACGTGCGGCACCTGCGCAAAGAAAATCAGTATACCCAGCGCGTTAACGAAGCCGATCATCACCGAGCGCGGAATATAGCGCATCATGCGCGACAGCCCGGCAAGGCCGAAAATGATCTGAATAACACCGCCGAGGATCACCGCCGGCAGAATGTACTCCACGCCATGCGCGTGCACCATCGGCCCGATCACCAGCGCGACGGAACCGGCCGCCGCGGTGACCATCGCTGGCCGTCCTCCCAGAATCGACAGCGTCAGGCACAGCACCACCGAAGCGACAAGGCTGACTTTAGGGTCGACGCCGGCAATCACGGAAAACGAAATCACTTCCGGTATCAGCGCCAGGGCGGTAATCACCCCGGCCAGGCACTCGCGGGTGAAAAGAGAGGGTGAACGCAGCACACGTGCGACCGTGATGTCGCTCGCTGTGGCAGCGGGGCGATCGGCAGTTTGACTCATCTGTTGCAGGCTCTTTTATTGGATGCGCATGCCGTCACGGCATAGCAATATTTAGTGGAAAAGTTAACGCGGGCGATGTTACCGGGGGATGACGCGAGGCGCCAGTAAAACGGGGCGATAAGGTTGATTCCATCCCTGGAATCCGCTGCGGCTACAGCGAAAAATCATCCGGAGTCTGGTGAACCACCAGTTCCAGCAGGTGACGGTAGACATCCAGCTGGACGACATCGGCTTCCTGCTCCAGCCGGCCAATCAGGGCGGCAATAATGGCCTTATTGGTCACCGGCATACCGCTGTGCAGGATTTCAGCAATCAGATGGCCTAAGACTTCCATCTCATTGGTTTCACTGTTAACGGCCTGTTTGAAATTGTCAGCGAGGACATCGCTGCTATTGACGGCATTTTGCATGTGTAAGCCCTTAAGATTGGCTGATGGCCCAGCGGCCAGCACAACCAGGAAGAAATATTTCCGCGCGGACAGGCGCGAAAAACCTGACTCACCACCCAACACAAAAAGACACCTCTGAAGGTGGAAATCCACAACACCTTCAGAGGCGACGCAACTGCATCATTCGTTACCGAATCGTTAACCGATTCATGGCGGCTAAAGTTATACAGTAACCCATAATCTGTACAAGCGGCGGCTTGTGCATTTCGTGCTTATCAGGCTAATTTACTCAATATTATAGGGTATTTTGCCGAAAAAAGTTATACAGGCAAGCTGTACACGCGGCCTGACCGGGCCTTTTTGCGACTTAAGTGAAACTGGTAATCTGCGCGCAGCACGACTAAATTTGCTGATGTAAGCAAACTTTTCATTCGCACGTCGCTTAGCTTATAATAACCCTCCCATTTAGTTAGAACTCTAACCATTAGGCCGCTACGCTTTGACTGACCATCCACAACCGTTTTCCCGTCTGTTGCATCTTACTGCCCATGCGTGGCGGCTGGCGGTTGATCGCCGCCTGAAAGAGAGCGGTTTGAGTATGAGTAGCTGGCTGGCAATTGCCAGCGTAGCGACCGCCAGTGAACCGCCGACGCAAAAGGCGCTGGCACAGCTATTGGGGCTGGAGGAAGCCAGTGTGGTGCCGCTGGTCGATCGGCTGGTGAAACAGCAGCTGCTGGCACGGGTGCAGCCAAAGGAAGATCGTCGCAAGCGCCTGCTGGTGTTAACCGAGCAGGGCGGCGAGGCGTTCGCTACGGTAAAAACGCAGGCGGATGCGCTGCGCGCCCAGCTGCTGGCCGATATCGATCCCGCCGCGCTGGCAGTGACCGAAAACGTGTTGCAGCAGCTGCTTGAACGCTTAGGAAACGTATAGCCGTGGCGAAACGTAACCCGTATGCCCCCCGCGAATGGCTGCCGCACGAAAAGCCGATGCTGCCGGGATCGCCCTCGACACCGCTGCATGCGCCATCGAAACGCATCGCGTTTGGCCTGATCGGCCTGCTGATCTCCATTACCGGCGCGCTGAGTAATGCGCTGGTGACCGCCAACCTCACCAATCTGCAGGGCACCTTCGCCGCATACAGCAACGAAATCGCCTGGCTGCCGGCGGTCTACGTGATGGGCAATATCTCCATTAATCTGTTGCTGGTGAAGTTCCGCCAGCAGTTTGGTCTGCGGCTGTTTACCGAAGCCTTTCTGGTGCTGTACGTCATCGTGGCGTTTTTTCACATCCTCGCGAACGATCTCAGCTCGGCGATTATCGTGCGTACCGCGCACGGCATGGTGGGCGCGGCGCTCAGCTCGCTGGGCATCTATTATCAGATCCAGGCCTGGCCGGCGAAGCACCGTCTCAAAGCGCTGGTGATTGGCATCACCGCCTCACAGCTGGCGATTCCGCTGGCGCGGCTGTTCTCCAGCGAGCTGCTGCAGCTGGAGGAGTGGCGCGGCCTCTATCTGTTTGAACTGGGCCTGGCGATGATTGCGCTGGGCTGCGTGCTGGTGGTCAAGCTGCCGCCGGGCGACCGTATCAAAGCGTTCGAAAAGCTCGATTTCGTCACCTTTATGCTGCTGGCACCGGGCATGGCGTTATTGTGCGGCGTGCTGTCGCTCGGGCGCATTGAGTGGTGGTTCAGCACCCCCTGGCTCGGCGTCTGTCTGGCGCTGGCGCTGGTGCTGATTGTCGCGGCGGTGGTACTGGAGCATAACCGCGCTAACCCGCTGATTAACACCCGCTGGCTGAGCAATGGCATGATCGTGCGGCTCGGCATCGTGATGATCATGATGCGCATCGTGCTGGCCGAGCAGAATACCGGCGCGGTCGGCTTTCTGCAGCAGCTGGGCCTGCTCAACGATCAGATGCGCGGGCTGGCGCTGGCGATCATTGCGGGCGTGATCTGCGGCATGATTGCCAGCGCGCTGACCATCAAACCCAACCATCTGAGCTGGCCAATCGTGGTCTCGCTGGCCGTAATGATTGTCGCCTCGCTGATGGATGCGCAATCCAGCCCGCTGACGCGCGCCAGCAATCTCTACTTCAGCCAGTTTCTGCTCGGTTTCAGCAGTGCCTTTTTCCTTGGGCCAGCGATGCTGCTTGGCATCGGCGGCGTGGTGACTCAGCCGAAAAACCTGGTGAGTTTTGTCGTGCTGTTTGGCATGAGCCAGAATCTTGGCGGGCTGATTGGCTCCGCCATTCTCGGCACCTTCCAGACGTGGCGCGAAAAATATCACTCCAGCCTGCTGGGCGATCAGCTGTCGCTGCTCGATCCCAATGTGGTGGATCGCCTCAGCCAGTACAGCGCGCTGTTTCGCAGCCAGCTGGCGGACAGCGGCCTGCTCAGCGCGCAGAGCAGCAGTCAGCTGCAAACCGTGGCCACGCTGCAGGCCAACGTGCTGGCTTATAACGATACCTATTTACTGACCGCCGCGCTGGCAATGATAACGCTGATGTGGGTGCTGTGGCGCCTGACGCGGCTGCGTTATCTCAACTGGCGCCAGGCGCGACATAATCTGACTGAGCAACAGCAGCAGGCTGCGCCAGCAAACCGAACGGAGACCCCATGAGTCAACAGGACGATCTACAGGCTGCGGAGCGCGAGCGCACCAACCGCCGACGCATTCTCTCTATCGCCGCCGGGAGCGGTATCGCCATCGTGGGCGTGCTGGTGATTTTATACGCCTGGCAGCTGTGGCCCTTTACCAGCACCATCCAGTCAACGGAAAACGCCTACGTGCGCGGCCAGGTGACCTTTATCAGCCCGCAGGTCAGCGGCTACCTGACGAACGTTGAGGTGGTGGATCTGCAGCCGGTGCGCAAAGGACAGCTGCTGATGACCATTGACGATCGTATCTATCGCCAGCGCGTGCATCAGGCGCAGGCACAGCTGGCGATGAAGATTGCCGCGCAGAATAACAACCAGCAGCAGCAGAAGAGTGCGGAAGCCACTATCGCCAGCAATAAAGCCGCGCTGGAGAATGCCAAAGCGCAGGCGCTGAAAAGCAGTCTCGATTTGAAGCGGGTGGAAAATCTGGCGGCGGATGGCTCGCTGTCGGTACGCGAGCGTGACGCCGCGCGCGCAGCCAATGCGCAGGCTCAGGCCCAGCTGCGCCAGGCGGCGGCGCAGGTGGCGGTCTCGCAGCAGAATCTGCAAACCACCATCGTCAACCGCGCGGCGCTGGCCGGCGACGTAGCCAGCGCGCAGGCGGCACTGGAGCTGGCCAATATCGATCTGGACAANACGCGCATTATCGCGCCGGACAGCGGCCAGCTCGGTCAGCTGTCGGTGCGCAAAGGCACNTANGTTACTGCCGGCACGCGGCTGACCTCGGTGGTGCCGGATAATAAATGGGTGATNGCCAACCTGAAGGAAACCCAGCTGGCGCGCGTGCGCCCCGGCCTGCCNGTGTCGATCCGCGTTGATGCGCTGGACGGCAAGCGCTTTGACGGCCGCGTTGAGTTTATCTCGCCCGCCGCCGGATCTGAGTTCAGCGCCATCTCGCCAGATAACGCCACCGGTAACTTCGTGAAAATCGCCCAGCGCATTCCGGTGCGCATCAAAATTCTTGGTGACGAACTGCAGCAGCTGCGGCCGGGGATGTCGGTGGAAGTCGACATTGATACCGCCGCCGAACCACACCGGGATGCGTTATGAAGCGGCCGTTACTCGCGGTGCTCATCGCGCTGCTACTGACCGGCTGCGCCCGCGAAGTGGAGCAGGCGCCGTCGTCGCTGCCGATTCCGCCCGACTGGCGTCAGCAGGTCGGGCCCGCCGCCGCGCCGGAAGCGCAGTGGTGGCGCAGCTTTGGTGATGATCGCCTCAACTGGCTGGTGAACCAGGCGCTGCAGCACAACAGCGATATTCTCATTGCCCGGTCGCGCGTCGATCAGTATCGCGCCGAGCTGCGCGCTGCGCAGGGCGACAACTTCCCGACGCTGTCGGCGGGCGTGGCGGCAACCCATCAGCGTGCGCTGTCAGCGGCGACCGGTCAGCCGTACGAAAGTGCGGTATTTCAGGGACTGCTGCAGGCGAATTATGAGGTCGACTTATGGGGCAGCCGCAGCAACAGCATCCGCGCGGCGGAAGCCACGCTGGCGGCGCAGCGTGCGGCGGCCTCGGCAGCCGAGCTGACGGTGGCCAGTTCGGTCGCGTCCGGTTACCTCAGCCTGTGCGCGCTCGACGAGCAGCTGCGCGTCACCGAGGCCACGCTGGAAACGCGGCAGAACTCGCTGAACCTGGCGCAGCGTCAGTTCGAAACCGGCTATACCTCGCGGCTCGAATGGATGCAGGCGGCGTCGGAGTATCAGACGGCGAAAGCGCAAATTCCGCAGCTGCAGCATCAGATCGCCCAGCAGGAGAACGCGCTCAGCATTCTGGTCGGCATGAATCCGCGCCAGATCGCGCGCAGCAGCCAGTTCGACCAGCTGCGACCNCACGCACTGCCGGCGCTGCTGCCGTCGCAGCTGCTGAATCGCCGGCCTGACATAGTCCAGGCGCAGCGCCTGCTGCTGGCGAGCGACGCGTCGCTGGCGGCGGCACAGGCACAGCTGCTGCCATCGCTCAACCTGACGGCGTCCGGCACGCTGCAGAGCAGCCAGCTACACGATCTGCTGGATAATCCGTTCCGCCTGTGGAGCATCGGCGGCAGCGTGCTGGCACCGCTGCTCAACCGCGAAGCCCTGACCGCACAGGTGGATGTGGCGATGGCGTCGCGCAACCAGGCGCTTTATGGCTACGAAAGGGTGGTGCGCAACGCCTTTGCCGAGGTGGATAACGCGCTGGATGCCATCACGCGCAGCCAGCAGCAGCTAACAGAGTTGCAGGCGCAGGAGCGCTACGTTGCCGAGGCGTGGCGGATTGCGCGCAACCGTTATCAGAATGGCTATGCGTCCTATCTCGATGAGCTTGATGCGCAGCGCACGCTGTTCAGCACCCAGCTGAATATTGTGGCGGTGAAAAACACGCTGCTGCTGGCGCAAATCGATCTCTACCGCGCTCTCGGCGGTGGCTGGCAGGGTTGATCATCATGCCGCAGCCGCCTGGCTGCGGTCATAAATGATGTCTAAAGCCCGTTCACCCCGCTTTCACAACAGCACCAGCCCGAACTTAAGTGGTTCATGCTTTTTTTTACTTGTCTTTACAATTAGTGGTATTATCCGCGGCGCTTTACACAGTCTGAACGGAACTATGCAGGGGTTGTTGCCTGCACGGCCGCGTGGTTGCGCGGCTTGCCATGACAGGGGAAGAAAAGGAAATGATGAATAAAAAAGCCACGCTGGCACTGCTGGTTGCAGCGGTATTAATCACCGGCTGTGCATCGCGCACGGCACCGATCCAGAACGTCAGCCAGACGGTCGCACAGAGCTACAGCGATCAGCAGATGCAGCGCGCTATCGTGGAAGCTGGCGCGGCCAATCACTGGGTGATCTCACCGGCGGGTCCGGGCGTGATGAATGGTCTGCTGGCAGAACGCGGCCACACGGCGAATATCCGTATCACCTACACTGCTAACAGCTACCGCATTGATTACGTCAGCAGCACCAATCTGAAAGCAGGCAGTGGCCAGATTCACCGTAACTACAACCGCTGGATTCAGAACCTGAACCAGGGCATCCAGACCCGTCTGGCGGTGCAGGCGGTAAAATAAGTCATCACGCGCGCCGCTAACAGTTAATCGTAAAGTTAGCCGGCACGCTGCCGAAATAGAAACAGGCGGACCCGATGTTCGCCTGAGAACTCGGCGACATCCGCGTGAGGCGGATGACTGGAATAGAGAGCAGGGAAGGGATGCCGCGCAGCGAAAATCTGACCATCCCTGAGGCTGAAGAAAGAATGCAGGTATGAAACTCGCTTACTCCCTTGTTGACTGGCATGCCATCGCGCCGGGCCACAGCAGCGCCGACGACTGGCAGCGCTGGGCGCAACACGCGCCGGTACTGGATGCCTGCCTGGCTATCGCCAAACCTCAGTTTTTACCGATGATGACTGCCCGTCGTCTCAGCCCCGGCAGCCGTGCCGCCGTTGAGTGCGGCCTTGCGCTGCTGGCCCGACAGTCGGTTGACGCCGTGGTGTTTACCAGCCGTCATGGCGAACTGGAACGCAATCTGCGTATTCTGCGTACGCTCGCGGACGGCCAGCCGCTATCCCCCACCGACTTCGCGATGTCGGTGCACAACTCGGCGGTCGGCAGCCTGACCATCGCCGCACGTCAGCCATTAGTGTCATCGTCAATTTCTGCTGGCATCGACAGCTTCCAGCAGGGCCTGCTTGAGGTTACCACGCTGCATCAGGCCGGTTACCAGCAGGTGCTGCTGGTGGATTTTGACGGGCTGGTGCCCGACTACTACTGTCCGTGGCTACCGGAGATCGATACCTTCAATGCACCCTACGCGGTTGCGCTGCTGCTGCGCGCCGGCGAAGCGTGGCGCTGTACGGCGACCGCCGCCCGCTCTCAGCCCGATGCGCTGCCGCAGAGCCTGCAGTTTCTGCATGCGATGCTGAGCGAGACGGCGGATTTCACCCTGGCCGGCGAGCGTCATCAGTGGCGCTGGGAGCGTGCTCATGGCGGATAACGCTATGCCGATGCGCCAGCGGCGCGGTGGCAAC
>Ga0058692_1000600_pt1 | contig 15148 bp, 16 predicted proteins | sample AgamicAtAmrz_FD_55216 | JGI IMG/M metagenome (GOLD analysis project Ga0058692, IMG submission 55216) | Agave microbial communities from Guanajuato, Mexico - At.Am.rz | ecosystem: Host-associated > Plants > Roots > Rhizosphere | place: Guanajato, Mexico | collected 2012-06-07 | reverse complement strand
TTCTGCTCTGTGGCGCTGCGCACCGGTGCGCGACGGTTCAGCACCCGATCCACCGTGGCTACCCCCACGCCCGCCGCCTGTGCAACGGCGGTCATCGTCACTTTTGGCATCCTGTTTCTCCCTCTTCACGCTCTGTTGTGGTGACTGACGATAATACTCTATCCCGGCACGTCCTTTTTCTCTCATTTATTTGATAGAAAACCTCACGCAAAGTTGATCGCTTTCGCAAAAATGAAACATCCGTTTCTTGCTGCGTTCTCTTTAAAACAGTCATTTGCTAAAACCGGTGAAAGGCTTGTGCGAAAGCGGCGCGCAGACAGGCGTCCTCTTCACTCAGGAACCGTTCCTTCAACCTTGCCGGAGCAGAGAGATGAAAATCGCTTTTGATGTGGATGTGATTAAAGAGCTGGGCATTACCCGTATGGTTCATCAGGTTGCCGACTGGGGATATCAATATATCGAACAGTCGCCGCATCCGCAGATCAACCCGTTTTATAAACATCCCAAAGCCAGCCGCGAAATCATCACCGAATATAAAAATGCGCTGCGTGCGACTGGCCTGGCGATCTCCTCGTTTATCGTCGTCTATCGCTGGTCCGGCCCGGATGAGCTGCGTCGTCAGGCGGCGGTGAAGAACTGGAAGCGGATGATTGAGATCGCGGTTGAGATGGGGGTACCGGTGATCAATACCGAACTCTCCGGCACGCCAAACGAGCCGGAAATCTGCGAAGAGATGTTCTATCGCTCGATGGAGGAGCTGCTGCCGATCCTCGAACGTGAAGGAATACGCGTCGAAATTCAGGCGCATCCGTGGGATTTCTGCGAAGAGAACAACGAAACCGTGGATATCGTGAAGTCGTTCCGCAGCGATAACGTGAAGTATATCTACAGTGCGCCGCACACCTTCTTCTATGACAAAGGCAAAGGCGATGTGAAACCGATGCTGGAGTACGCCGGAGACGATCTCTCCCATATGCTGATTGCCGACACCATGAACCACACCCGCCACTGCCGCTACATCGTCAATCCGCCAGGCGTCGACGCCACTATTCATCAGCACGTCGGCGTTGGTGAAGGTGAGGTCGATTTCGACACCCTCTTTCAGACCCTGCGCGACACCGGCTTTGCCACACGCCGTTACAAAGTTGGCGGAGAGCCGATCATCGCGGCCTCGCTGTTTGGCTACCCGGAAAAGATGTCGGTTCAGGCCATTGAAACCCGCGAACGGATTGAGCGCGAACTGCTCTGATCCCCGCAGCCATGCAGCCCGGCAGTGATCCTCCGGGGCGATAACCGCCCCGCTTTTCCTTTTTCCACCTTCCCGGCCTCCCTGACATCAACGGGTTGCCGCGCGTCCTCACGCAGCCAGCAGAGTTAAACCGCCTTTTCAGCACCTGCTACACTCCAGACAAACATCACACCACGAGGCGAACGTTTATTATGTCGGAAAATGCATATCAGCCTGCAACAGTCTGGAGCTGGGATCCTGAAGCCAAAGGCAACGGCGCGAAAACTAATCGTCCGTTCGCGGGTCCTACCCATGAAAAAGCGCTGCCGGTCGGTAAACACCCTTTACAGCTCTACTCACTCGGCACGCCGAACGGTCAGAAAGTGACAATTCTGCTGGAAGAGCTGCTGGCGCTGAATGTTAACGACGCAGAATATGATGCCTGGTTGATCCGTATTGGCGACGGGGATCAGTTCTCCAGCGGGTTTGTGGACGTGAATCCGAACTCAAAAATCCCGGCGCTGAGCGATCACTCCGTCACCCCGCCGCTGCGGGTGTTCGAGTCGGGCAATATCCTGCTTTATCTGGCGGAAAAGTATGGCTACTTCTGCCAAAAGATATCGCCGGCCGCACTGAAACCCTGAACTGGCTCTTCTGGCTGCAGGGCTCTGCGCCTTACCTCGGTGGCGGTTTTGGTCATTTCTATCACTATGCGCCGGAAAAAATTGAGTACGCCATCAACCGCTTCACGCTGGAAGCGAAGCGTCAGCTCGACGTGCTGGATCGCCAGCTGGCGGATCATCGCTATCTGGCCGGTGAGGATTACACCATCGCTGACATCGCCACCTGGCCGTGGTACGGCAACATGGTGCTGAATGACCAGTATGGCGCGGCGGAATTCCTGGATGTGCAGTCCTATAAAAATGTGGTGCGCTGGGCGAAAGAGATCGCGCAGCGTCCCGCCGTTATTCGTGGCCGCAAGGTCAATCGTGTCATGGGCGACCCGGCCGATCAGCTGCATGAGCGTCATGATGCTGCTGACTTCGATACCCAGACCCAGGATAAAAAAGCGTAAGGAGCTAACCTGTGAGTGCATACGTCGTATTTATTCGTGATAACACCCTGAACCAGGACGAAATGAACACCTATTCTGAGAAAGCGGGCCAGGCACGCGGCGATCATCCGATCAATCCGCTCGCCTTTTATGGCGCGCTGGAAACGCTGGAAGGTCCGGAAGCGGAAGGCGTGGTGATTCTGGAATTCCCGACCCGCGAAGCGGCGCACGCCTGGTATGACAGCCCGGAATATCAGGCTGCCAAAGCGCACCGTCTGAAAGGGGCGAACTATCGCGTGGTGCTGGTGCAGGGCATCGACAAATAACACGCAGGGCGGCAGCGATGCCGCCTTTTTTACGCCTCCACCTTCTGCAGCGTCTGCTGCAGAAACGCCACGAACGCCGTCACGCGTGCCGGAAGCTGACGCTGCGCCTGCCAGACCGCAAAAATGTCGCCATCGGGTGCCTGCCATTCAGGCAACACCGGCAGCAGATCCCCCGCCGCGAGGCTGTGCTGCGCATCCCACCAGGAACGCAGCAGAATGCCATGCCCATCCATCGCCAGCCGCATCGCCACTTCGCCATCGTTGGTCATCAGACTGCCGCGCACCTTCTGGCTGATGCTCTGCTCACCGCGGGTCAGTCGCCACAGGGTAAAATCGCTGTCGTGCTGACGCAGTAAAATGCAGTTGTGTTCCGCCAGCTCGCTGACCGTCGCAGGCAGGCCGTGCCGGGCAGCATAAGCGGGCGAACAGCAGAGAATACGCGGATTGGTTCGCAGCTTACGCGCCACCAGCCGCGAGTCGGGCGGCTCACCGACGCGAATATCGATATCGATGTGCGCATCGAGAAAATTCAGCGGCTGGCTGCTGAGGTGCAGAGACAGCGCAAGCTGCGGATGCAGCGCGGCAAAGGCGGAGACGCACGGCGCGATATGGCGACGGCCAAACCCGAATGAAGCGTTGATATTCAGCGAGCCGCGCAGCTGAGCGGTTTCACCGCTGACCGCTTCTTCCAGCGCCACCAGCTGATCGAGCAGCGGGCGGGCACCTGCCAGATAACGGTGGCCTTCCGGCGTCAGCTCCAGCCGTCGCGTGGTGCGGCGCAGCAGCTGCACGCCCAGACGCTGCTCCAGCTGGCTCAGACGTTTGCTGACGGCCGCCAGCGACAGGCCCAGCTCACGTGCCGCTGCGGTCAGGCTCTCCAGCCCGGCCAGGCGAACAAAGAAGGCCAGGTCATCGGTGGAGGTGCGGGATTCTCTACTTTTATTCAACACTGGTTTGCGTTTCAGACTCATTATTTCCCCGGAAGCGACAGTTATACTGCGGTCACAATTCGAACATCAACCGGAAAGGTGCCCTGTGACTGAGAAAATCCATCGTATTGCCGTGATCCCTGGCGACGGTATCGGTAAAGAAGTGATGCCGGAAGGCGTCCGCGTGATGAATGCCGCCGCCGAAAAATTTAACATTCCGCTGCGCTGGGAGTGGTTTGATTACGCCAGCGCTGAGTACTGGCAGCAGCACGGCAAAATGCTGCCTGATGACTGGTTCCCGCAGCTGAAAACCTTCGATGCCATCTACTTTGGCGCCGTCGGCTGGCCGGAGGTGGTGCCTGACCACGTCTCCCTGTGGGGGTCGCTGTTACAGTTCCGCCGCGAGTTCGACCAGTACGTCAACCTGCGTCCGGTGCGCCTGATGCCCGGCGTCAAAGCGCCGCTGGCCAATCGCCAGCCGGGTGATATCGACTTCTATGTGGTGCGCGAAAACACGGAGGGCGAGTACTCCAGCGTGGGGGGCACCATGTTCCCCGGCACCGATCGGGAAGTGGTGATTCAGGAGACGGTGATGACACGCACCGGTGTCGATCGCATTCTGAAGTTTGCCTATCAGCTGGCGCAGAGCCGGCCGAAGAAACATCTGACCTCGGCCACCAAATCCAACGGCATCGCCATCACCATGCCTTACTGGGACAGCCGCGTCGACGCGATGTCCGGCCAGTTCCCGGAGGTTCGCGTCGATAAGTATCACATCGATATTCTCACCGCCAACTTCGTGCTGCACCCGGACTGGTTCGATGTGGTCGTCGCCAGCAACCTGTTTGGCGATATCCTCTCTGACCTTGGCCCGGCCTGTACCGGCACCATCGGCATTGCCCCCTCCGCCAACATCAACCCGGAGGGTCTCTTTCCCAGCCTGTTTGAGCCGGTTCACGGCTCCGCGCCCGACATCGCCGGTAAAGGCATTGCCAATCCCATCGGCCAGATCTGGTGCGGTGCGATGATGCTGGAGCATCTCGGCTACAAGGCGGCAGGCGAAGCGGTTCTGGACGCCATTGAACGCACGCTGGCGGCGGGTGAGCACCTGACGCGTGACCTCGGTGGCTGCGCCAGTACTGTAGAGCTGGGGGCGGCCATCGCCGCCGCACTGTAAGTGAATCACGCTGCCGCCCCCGGCGGCAGCCTCTCACCACCGCGCCACTTATTCCGGTAGCCGGACGACCATCGCCGGATGCCACCCTGCGGGTAAGGGATCCGGCCGCACGATGTTCAGGTTATGCAGGTGCAGGTTCTCTACGCCGCGCGCAAACAGCCCCGGCAGCCCGCCGGGATAGGGCTCAACCCCAAATGCTTCACCGGATGCCGGGTCAACCCGGTAGGCGTTATCCAGGCCCATGCCGGTCGGGGCGTCCGGGTTGCAGGGCGGCCGTATGTCGTAGTGACCCTGGGGCAATGACGCCACCGCCTGCTGCATCTGGAGCTGGCTGATAACCACATCGCGTATCCAGCCCGGTTCTGCCGCATGCAGGTTAATCGCCCCTTCGGCCACGCCGGTTATGGTACTGAACTGCACCTGCTCCACGACGCCGGGTGTGATGGCGGGATCGCGGCGGCGTACCGAAATATGCAGCGGATCGGCTTTGCCCCAGTGACAGGGCGGCGCGTGGTGACAGGCAAACGTCAGATTGCTGAACAGCAGACGCCGCATGGCGCCGCCGTCGCGCGACAGAATGCCAATCCCCCGGTTCGAATCAAAAATGGTGCAGCCGGTTACCGTGACATCTTCCACATCGTCCCAGGTTTCGGTGCCAATCTTCAGGGCGCAGCTGTAGCTGCGCAGCAGGCAGTTGGTGATCATAATCTGCCGCGCCGGCCGCCGCAGTGCGGCGGGTTTATGGGTGGTTTTGATACAGATGGCATCGTCGGCGGCGCTGAAATAGCTGTTGCTGACAAACACCGCTTCGCAGCTGTCGATATCCAGCGCATCGGTGTTGGGCATCGTCATGGCGTTGTCGATGGTGAGGTGATCGATATGCACATGGCGGCAGCTCACCAGATGGACCGTCCACATCGGTGCCTGCACCAGCGTAAAGCCGGTCAGCGTCACCTGCTCACAATCTTCAAACACAATCAGGCGTGGCCGGTCAGCGTGCGGCAGGCGATAGCCCTGCGCATCCCGCTCAGCGGCAAACCAGGCGTCACCCTCACCATTAATGCGGCCGGTGCCGCTGAGGGTGATATTGCGCTGGCCCAGCGCGTAGAGCAGCACGTTGTGGGATTTCTCCGCGCAGCTCAGCGCCTGCACCGCCTGATAGTCAGCCAGCTGCTGGCTGGCGATCAGCACCGCACCCGCGTCGAGATGCAGCTCAATGTCTGAGGGCAGATTCAGGCAGCCGCTGCGATAGCGTCCGGCAGGCAGTGTCAGACGGCCCCCGCCCGCCGCCGCAATCTGGTCAAGGGCGCGCTGCAGCACGGCGGTGTCCGGGGTTTCGCCGTCGGCGGCAGGATGAAAATCAGCAAGGGAAAGGTGCATGGTGCGTCTCCCGCAGGTTTGAGGAGGAAAAATTGCAGCACGAAACGGCGCAGCAAACCTTTGTCTGGCCGCCAGTTCGCCGTTTCGTGCGGGCTGTCACAGATTACTTCACGGCCCCTTCCGTCACGCCGCTGATAAATTTGCGCTGGAAAATCAGGAACACCAGGATCAGCGGCATGATCACAATCATCGCCCCCGCCATCAGCACCGGAATGTCGATGGTATTTTTATTCTGGAAAAACATCATGCCAATCGGCAGCGTCCGCAGCTCATCTTTGTTCACCAGAATCAGCGGGATCAGGAACTCATTCCAGGTCCAGATAAACAGCAGCAGCCCCAGCGTGGAGAGGGTTGGCCAGATAGCGGGTACCAGAATGCCCCACAGGATTTTGACCCGCGACGCGCCGTCCATCACCGCCGCCTCCACCAGCTCTTTCGGCACCTGCTGAAAGGCGCTGGCGATCATCAGCGTGGTAAAGGGCAGCGACAGGGCAATCTGCGGCAGGATCAGCGCCAGATAGGTGTTGGTCAGCCCCATCCAGCGCAGCTCGTGATAGAGCGGAATGATAAAGGCCTCACTCGGCAGCACCATCCCCAGCGCCAGCATCGCGGCTATCACCTTTTTGCCGGGGATCTTCAGCCAGGCAAAGCCAAATCCGGCCAGAATGCCCAGCAGCACGCTGAACAGCACCACCGGGATCACCACCAGCACAGAGTTAAGGAAGTAGACGCTGAAGTGTCCCTGCTGCCACGCGGTCAGGTAATTTTTAAAATTAAGCGAGCGGGCAGCGTAAAGACGCCCTGAAACAGCTCCATCTGGGTTTTGAATGAGGTCATCAGCGCCATCAGAAACGGCAGAATCGTCATCAGCGCCACGATCCAGATCAGCGCGCGTGAAATGACCGGCGTGCTTCGCATCAGTAACGCTCCCTTAAGGCCAGATGGATCAGGTAGTTAATCCCCAGAACAATGATCATGCTGAACACCGCCACTGACGAGGCATAGCCAAAGTAGTGCAGATCAAAGCCCTGCTTATACATAAAGATGTTGGTGACCATGGTGGAGGTGCCCGGCCCGCCCTGGGTCATGACATAGACCAGGTCGAAGGCTTTGAGGCTGGCGATCACCGTCAGCAGCAGGGCAATCCGCAGCTCGGGTCGCAGACCCGGCAGCGTGATGCGCATAAACTTCTGACGGCGCGACGACCCATCCAGGTCGGCCGCCTCCAGCAGGGAGGGGTCCATACGCTGCAGGCCCGCCATAAACAGCACCAGACAGAAGCCGAAGAAGTACCAGGTGGCGACCAGACCGACCGCGGGCAGCGCCCAGGTAAAATCGCCCAGCCACGACAGGGCCAGCTGCGGCAGGCCGACGGCGCGCAGTATCTGATCGATCGGGCCAAACGCCGGGTTATAGAGCCAGCGCCACACGACCCCCAGCACGGCCATCGGCATGATGTAGGGCAGGAAAAAGAGAATGCGCAGCACGCTGCGTTCCTTGTTGTTGCGCGTCTCATAGAGAAAACTGCACAGCAGCAGGCCAACGCCGATAGGCAACAGGGTATAGAACAGCATCAGGATGGCGTTATTGCCCAGCGCAATCCAGAACACCGGATCGCTGAACATCCGCATATAGTTACTGATGCCGCTGAACACCGGCAGTGAGGTGCCGTCCCATTCGGTAAAACTGATGCCCAGCGAGGCCAGCAGCGGAAAGAGCAGAAATACCGCATAGACCAGCACCGCAGGCAGCACATAGAGAAAATTACGCCAGCCGCTTAAATTCAACATAACCCTACTCGTGACTCAGAACAGTGCTCAGGCCCGGCGCTTCGCCGGGCCTCCGGCTTAGTGTTTCAGGGTTTTCAGGTAACGCTGATAGTTGTTATCAAAGTTGACCACCATCTGATCGGCGGTCTGACGGCCCGCCAGCAGCAGCTGGACATTCTGATTCAGCTCGGCATTCATGGTCGGGGTCGCCCAGTCCACGTAATGACCTAAACCGTCATACTCATTGAGCGTCAGCCAGACCTGATACGCCTCGGCCAGCAGCGGATTGTCCGCCGGCATGGTGGCCGCTTTGTTGGTGCTGGCGGGCAGGAAACCGACCTTCAGCCAGCGGTTCGCCATGGCATCAGAGACCATATAGTTGATGAACTTCGCCGCCCCCTCCTGCTGATCTTTGCCTTTGGCGGTGCTGGTGATGGAGAACGCCAGATCGGTCCCCCCCACCATCAGCGGCTGCTTCACACCTTCACCGGCAGGCATCGCCGCGAAGTGGATATCTTTGTTGTCTTTGAACTGGCCGAGGTACCAGGTGCCACTGACCAGAAACGCCGCCTGGCCGTTCTGGAACAGGGTGGCGGCATCGTCATGGCCAATGCCCTGGAAGCCGGGGAAGAAGTAGCCTTTATCGGTCCAGCTCTTCATCATGGTGGCGGCGTTGACCAGCTTGCTGTCCCTGAAGGTGCCGCCCACATCGTAAATCAGGTTATCCAGCGTCTTGCGGTCACGGCTCTCGATCTGGGCCTGCCACAGGGTGCTGAGCAGCTGCTGGCCCATGTTGCCGTCCAGCAGCCCCAGCATCATCGGCGCGGTACCCTGCGCTTTGAGCTTCGCCATGGCGCTTTCCAGCTCTGCCAGCGTTTTCGGCACCGGAATGCCCGCTTTATCCAGCAGCGCTTTGTTGTAATAGAGCCCGACCATCTCCCCCAGGCTGGCGATGCCGTAGAGTTTGCCGCTGCCAAATTCACCGCTGTCTGACCAGCGGTTACGTTTCAGAATCGAGTCCGGAAAACGGGTCGTCCAGCCATAGCTGGCTGCGTAGCTGTCGAGCGGCAGCAGCAGCTTATCTTTAACCAGCGAGCCCATATCCCCGCCGCCCTGGTTGACCTGCGCAATCTGCGGGCCGTCACCGGCGGTCAGCGCCAGCTTAAGCGGGATGCGGGTATCTTCAAAGGAGTGCACCGAGCGGTTGATAACAATGCCGGGATTCTGCTGAGAGAACTCTTTGATCCCCTCATCCACCGCGGCGGTCTGCTGCGGATAGTTGTAGATATCCCACTCATTGAGGGTCACGGCGGCGTGGGCGGCCTGCGAGACGCTGCCTGCCAGCAGGCCCGCTGCCAGCAGCCGACCCACATTGCGAATTCGGAACGAACGAACGGAGGAAACAGACATTATGCTCACCTTCTTCAGACCAGAATCGGCATCCCTGCATCTCACCGCCTGACATCCTGCAGGCTGAAGCCGCACACAAACGCACTGATTCATACTTACTTTAATAAAAAAATAAAGTCAAACAACCTGCCGCGGGAATTGCAACGCTGTGAGCGCGCGCAAATAAACAGCAACCTGGCGTGAATATCAGCACATCACGCTGGTCTGACGCCTGTTAACCGCGGCGGCAGCGTGCCCCGCGCGCTTTTCACAGCAGGAGATCGCCAGGCTATAATGACAAAATAACACCCTGATAAACCATACGAAAATCCTATCACGCTCACACTTTTCTCTTTTTACCGGCGCTGAATCTGCCGCCAGCCGCCGCCCTGCGGGCGTGCTGGCGATCACAGTTGTGCATCATGACGCCGTGAAAGATTGCTTAACCGTCAGCGTTAGTGCGATAAGGTAATTATTCTATCTTGAAAACTAAGTCCACATTCATTAACGTAACTTTATCCTGTGGATCTGTTTACTCCCTGACCGTTTCACTCACTCATGAGACTTCACCATGGCGAATCAAGGTGTCATTCGTCCGGCCACGCCGGCGGACTTCCCGGCGCTCTACCGTATCTGCCTGGAAACAGCGGATGCCGGTGGCGATGCCCGCGCGCTCTACTCCGATCCCGACTATCCCGGCCAGCGTTTTGCCGTGCCCTACGCGCGGTTTGCGCCTGACTTCGCCTTTGTGCTGGAGCGTGACGGTGAGGTGCAGGGTTACGTTGTGGCCGTGCCTGACACCCGCGCGTTTGAGGCCCAGCTCGACGCCGAATGGTGGCCGCAGCTGCAGGAGAAATATCGCGACCGCAGCGCCAGCGCCCCGCTCGACAGCAAAGTGCTCGACGCCATCCGCCAGCCCGACCAGGCCGCGGAGACGCTGGTGACCCGCTGGCCCGCGCATCTGCATATCAACCTGCTGCCTGCCGCCCAGAAAGGGGGCTGGGGTCGCCGGATGATTGAGCATGAGCTGGCGGCGCTGCGGGCCGCCGGGGTCAGCGGTGTCCATCTTGGCGTCAGCCTGCAGAACGAGCAGGTGTGCGCCTTCTATACGCGTATGGGGTTCACCCCTATCCTGCGCAGTAATGCCATCTACATGGGCCAGTTACTCTGAGTGAGGTAGCCGATGACCAGCCTGCGCTTGCAGAATGTGAAGAAGTCGTATGAGCACGTCAATGTCATTCATGGCATCGATCTGACGATTAACAGCGGCGAATTTGTGGTGTTTGTCGGCCCTTCCGGCTGCGGCAAATCGACGCTGTTACGGATGATCGCCGGGCTGGAGGAGATCAGCAGCGGTCAGCTGCTGATTGAGGGGCAGGATATGACGCAGCAGCCCGCCACCGAGCGCGGCATCGCGATGGTGTTTCAGTCCTATGCGCTCTACCCCAACATGACGGTGCGCGGCAATCTGGCCTATCCGCTGGAGGTCATGAAAAAGTCGAAAGCGGAGATCAACCAGGCTATTGCGCAGACGGCAGCACGGCTGCACCTGACGGAACTGCTCGACCGCCTGCCGCGTGCGCTTTCTGGTGGACAGCGGCAGCGCGTGGCGATTGGCCGCGCCATCATTCGCCATCCGCGTATTTTCCTGTTCGATGAGCCGCTCTCCAACCTGGATGCCGAACTGCGTCTGCAGATGCGGATCGAGATCGCCCGCCTGCACGCTTCACTCGGTAACACCATGATTTATGTCACCCACGATCAGCTGGAGGCGATGACTCTGGCTGACCGCATCGTGGTGCTGCGTCAGGGCCGGATTGAGCAGGTCGGCGCGCCGCTGACGCTCTATCACGACCCGGATAATCTGTTTGTCGCCGGGTTTATCGGATCGCCGAAGATGAACTTTCTGCGCGCCGAGATCAGCGCGACGGGCGAAGGTGAAGTGCAGCTGCGGGTGCCGGAGCTGAAGATTGAGGGGCTGGTCATGCCCCTTGCGGCTACCTGCCGCGAGGGCCAGACCGTCACGCTGGGCATCCGTCCCGAGCATTTCCAGCCTGCCGCGCAGACGCCGGACGCCCTGCGTTTTCACGGCGAGCTGGCCTATGGCGAGATGCTGGGTCACACCAACTATCTCTACCTGGATATCGGACGTGAACAGATGCTGGTGGTGGAAGAGCGTGAGGCCACCCCGCGCGATCTCGGTGCGCAGGTGGAACTGGGCATCTCTGCCGCGCACTGCCTGCTGTTTGATGAGCAGGGTCTGCGCCTGCGCTAGGAGAAGCGCGGAAACAAAAACGGGCGCTTAGCGCCCGTTTTTATTCGAGTGTTAACTCAGGTGACCGGCTCTTCGTCNGCCTGGGCTGCCAGCAGATCGAGCAAGCGGTTAACGGCAAATCCCGCCGCGCCCAGCGCCCACATCCGGTTCGATTCCGTCAGAAACTGCAGCGGCGTCATCTGTGGCGTCAGTTTCAGCCGGTAGGCCTGAAAACTCTGGGTGATGTGATCGAGCAGAATGCGTGACGCCATGTGCGGCTCCATCGCCAGATAGACCACATCCGGATCGTAGGCCACCGACAGGTTCGCCAGCGAAATGCCCAGTTCACGTCCCGCCTCTTCCAGCGCCGCCAGCACCTCTGGCGTGGGCCGCTGATCCAGCGCCTGCAGCGTCACGCCCTCCGCATCCTGCTCCGCCACCCGCTGCAGAATGGCGCGCGAGGAGGCGACATCTTCCAGCAGGCGCAGCGAACCGTCCCCTACCAGCCCGTTACCAATCTCGCCCGCCTTGCCGTGACGACCGCGATAGAGCTGACGATTAAGGATGATCCCCGCGCCAATCCCTTTGCCGTAGGTGGCGATCACCGCCGACTGCGCATTGCCGAGCTGACCAAACACCAGCGCGGCCATGGCCATGGCGTTGGCGTCGTTTTCAATAAAGACCGGCAGCGAGAAGCGCTCTTCAAGCAGGCGCGCAATCGGAACGTTATCCCAGCCCAGCACCTTGGAGCGGATGCAGTAGCCGTTTTCAGCATCGACCAGCCCCGACAGCGCCAGGCCAATGGCCCCCACCCGCTTCTCCTCCACGCCGCGCAGAAACTTCGCCAGCGCATCGCCAAGCTGGCGCGGCGTCAGCGTGCCTTTCGGCATCTGCTGTTCGCCCAGCAGNTTGCCGCTGAGATCGGTCATGACGATCAGGTTGCGTTCCGCATTGAGCTGAATCCCAATCACGCTGGCGCGGTCGGGGTTGAGCCCCAGCAGGGTTTTTGGCCGCCCCATCGACACGCGACGCAGCCCCAGCTCCTGCACAATCTCCTGCGTCAGCAGGCGGTTGGTTGCCTGTGAGACGGTCGACATGCTCAGTCCGCTGCGAACTTTCAGATCTGACTGGCTGATTGGCGCATTTTCGACAATCAACCGCAGAATGCGCGCGGTTACGTTGGGAGCGGTCATAGATTCCTCGGGTTATCGGGCTGAGGCAGCTCAGCCCGCTTGAGATCGGTAATCGGCAGGCGTCAGCTGCTGCGCCAGGGTCAGCGCCCCGCTCAGGGCATCGCCCTGCGGCACCACCAGCCGGGCCTGAATATCTTTATCCAGCCAGCGCTGAATCGGTGCGGCCACGCCGCCCATCAGCGCCACCGGGCCGCTGCTCAGGGCGATCAGGCGTCGCACCATCAGGCCGATATCGGCGGCGGTCTGTTGCAGCAGCTCCTGAGCGTGGCTGTCACCCGCGTCGGCGGCTGCAAAAATCTGTGGCACCACGCGGGCCCAGTCAGCTGGCACCGCCGTGCGCGTCCAGAGCAGCATGGTTTCCGGGCTGTCGCCGAACTGCGCCATCAGCTGGCGGGTCAGGGAGCCGTGCGGAATGATCGACTCATGCGCCAGCAGCGCCAGACGCAGCGCGCGACGGCCCAGCTCCGCCCCCGATCCCTGATCGGAGAGGGCAAAGCCCCAGCCGCCAAGCAGCGTAAAGCGTTCGCCATCCCAGGCGGCGCCCTGACTGCCGGTGCCGATAATAAAGACCGCCCCAGGCTCGCCACCGTGCGCGCCCGCGCAGGCGATCTCCACATCGCTGACCACCTGCAACGCCGCGCAGGCGGGCTGCCAGCTGGCGAGGCGCGCCTGCACTGAGGCGACGTTAGCGCCCGCCAGCCCCGCCACCAGCGCGGTCTGCGCCAGCGCCTCTGCGGTGAGTCCCGCCTGGATAAATACCTGTTCAGTCAGCTGCCCGACGCAGGTCAGGGCCGCATCATAATCTGACCAGACGTTGGCGGGTCCCCCGGTGCTTTCTGCCAGCAGGCGGCCCTGTCGATCGGTTAAGCGCGCGCGACACTGCGTTCCGCCGCCATCGATGCCAAGAAGATAGTGTGGTTGCACGCGCTTCCTTCCCTGATTAAGGGTTATAGCCATAATGAGCGAACGATAGGATAAAAAAACTTAAATCGCAATAACAAATAAATATGGTAAAAACATCCTGACTATTTTTCCTTAACTTACATAAATATAACAAAAACCCACCCCGCAAAACGTGCAGTGCGATGTTGACATTACTTTTTCTGCCGTAATAAGTTGGTGGTCAGATTATCAGCAGCCGCGCCCGACCGCTGGCGGGCTTTGCATCATCCGATCTCAGGAGCAGGGGTTTACCATGAAAGTAGGCATTATCGGTCTCGGCTTTCGTCTGTCCCACGTCATGAAAGAGTTCAGCAAGGCTGACGACAGCTTTTCCGTCGTGGGCTATTACGATCCGGCCCCCGCCGGATTGCCGAATCTGCACAGCTTTGGTATTGCGCCCGGCCAGGCTTTTTCGTCTGTGGACGCACTGCTGGCTCACGGCGGAATGGATGTGGTGCTGGTGGGTTCACCCAACTTTCTGCATCTGGAGCATGTGGGTCAGGCGCTGGCGGCAGGCTATACCGTCTTTACCGAAAAGCCGGTGGTAATTAATGAAGAGCAGACCATGGCGATGGCAAAGCTGGTGCGTCAGTATGGCGAGGCGCGCATTCTGGTCGGGCTGGTGCTGCGCTATTCACCGCTTTATCACGATCTGCTGGCTGCGCGCGATGCGGGCCAGCTGGGCGAAATCACCTCGATTGAGGCAACCGAACACATCAAGCCTTATCACGGTGCCTTCTTCCAGCGCGACTGGCGACGGCTGGAGAAGTATGCCGGTCCCTATATTCTGGAGAAGTGCTGCCACGACATCGATCTCTATCAGGGCCTGCTGCAGCGGCGTCCGACTCACGTCGCCAGCTTTGGTGGCCGGAAATCCTTTACCCCGGCTCACGCCCCGCAGGGGGCGATCACCCCTGAAAGGTATCACGTCAAACCCAGCGGCTGGTCCAGCACAGATGCGGTCTTCGACAGCGATGCCGACATTGTCGACTACCAGACCGCGCTGATTGAGTATGAGGGGGGAGCCACCCTCGCCTTCCACGCCAACCTGAACGTGCCGGATGAGTTCCGCCGTTTCTGCGTCATGGGCACTGACGGCATGGCGGANGGCGACTTTGTGCGTAACTACTTCCGGGTGCACAACGCCCGCAGCGGTGAGAAAGAGGTCGATACCGCCTACAGCGGCAACGCTTATGATGGCCATTACGGCGCGGATGCGCTGATGGCTGAAGAGATCGTCAAACATATTAAACAGGGAACACCGCTGAAAGTCTCAGTGGTGGACGCGCTGGAAGCGGGCCTCACCGCCATCAAAATCGATGAGGCACGCAAAACCCGCAGCGTAGTGGACATGCGTGAAAGCTGGCTGACATTTGACGCCAACCTGGAAAAATCCGGGGCCTGAAGGCCCCAGCCTCAGGGGCGGCCTCCCCCGCCGTCCCCGGCTTGTTACTGGCACTCTGACTGGTACTCTGCTGAACTGGCCTTCGGGCCAGTTACTTCTCAG
>Ga0058692_1000598_pt1 | contig 15163 bp, 14 predicted proteins | sample AgamicAtAmrz_FD_55216 | JGI IMG/M metagenome (GOLD analysis project Ga0058692, IMG submission 55216) | Agave microbial communities from Guanajuato, Mexico - At.Am.rz | ecosystem: Host-associated > Plants > Roots > Rhizosphere | place: Guanajato, Mexico | collected 2012-06-07 | reverse complement strand
GCCAACATTGTTAAAAAAAGATGCCTTATAGTGACAGTCATTAATGGTTTATATTCTAGCCAAAATTGTTACAAAGCATATTAAACAGGAGCTTATATTTATTCTGCGCCTGTTTTCGGGCGGGAGTCGCACGTTTTAACGTCTGCGCGCGACGGTTACGGCAAATCTGAAAAAAGAGCTGAATTTCTCTGAATGGCTGGCGTCAGAAACGTACCAGCATTTATTCAGTGAATAAATTCAGCGCGTTAGCAGATAATTTGACTTATAAACGAGCCATCACGATGACGACCCTCCAGATAATCTACCTTATCCGCACAATGACAGCATAATATTCTGGCCAAACCGATTAATGCCCCATGCTTCTCTCGGATTAATTTGAGCCAGGCTTCCGGCAAGACCACCCGGTATTAAAGTCCATTAAATCAATCAGTAAAGCCAACTTTTCGCCCCCTGAATTTTGAACCAGACTGCTCAGGCACCATTCGATGTCTCAACGGGGATTACACACAATGAAAAAAACAATTCTACTGCTCAGCGCGCTGGCTTTCAGCACCATCAGCCCGGTGCATGCCGCAACAGCGACCGGTGAAGCGGCCGGAGCCGCAGCCACCACCACCGCTAAAGGAAACTCCGACGCCATCGGCGTGGGTGCTGTCGCTGCCCTGCTGGGCGTCGCGCTGGCCACCATGGGCGGCGGCGGCGGTGACGGTCACGGAACCGGCACCTCAACCACGACGGCGACCCACGCCGGAAAATAAGTTCGCGACCTGTCAGTCCGGCTTCAGAACACGGTTTTTATTTTGATAGCACGCTCCAACCTTTCGCCGCCGGGGAAGTCAACGTGGGTTTTTAGCCTTTAAAAACCCTTTCCCCGACTCTTTTTTGCCGCCACCTGTTTGTCTTACACTGAGCCTCTTTCGATCTCTCTGGCCGGTATAGCATGAAAACCCGACTGATTACCCGCGAAGGCTTTGACAGACTCAAAGCGGAACTCGACTATCTGTGGCGTGAAGAGCGTCCGGAAGTGACCAAAAAAGTCACCTGGGCTGCCAGCCTGGGCGACCGCAGTGAAAATGCGGACTACCAGTACAATAAAAAACGGCTGCGTGAAATCGACCGGCGCGTCCGCTATCTGACGAAAAGTCTTGAACAGCTGCGTATTGTTGACTACTCACCGCAGCAGGATGGCAAGGTTTTCTTTGGTGCCTGGGTGGAAATTGAAAACGATGAGGGGGAACTCAAACGCTTCCGCATCGTGGGCTACGATGAGATATTTGGCCGCAAAGATTACATCTCCATCGACTCGCCGATGGCGCGGGCGCTGCTGAAAAAAGAGGTCGGCGATGCCGCAACGGTGGAGACGCCGCTGGGGCCGGCGCTGTGGTATGTCAACGCGATTGACTACGCCCAATAACCCTTCAGATTATCGCTGAAAGCGGCCCGCCTCTCTGGCATTTTTAACCATCAATCCGTATAACTGTCGGCTATTTCTCAACCCGGAAAGCAAGACAGTCCTGATGATGAAAGTTCTGAGCCAGATAATTGCCAGCGAGCTTCAGGCGCGTCCCGATCAAGTTGACGCCGCCGTTCGCCTGCTGGATGAAGGGAACACCGTGCCGTTTATCGCACGCTATCGTAAAGAGGTGACGGGCGGGCTGGATGATACCCAGCTTCGCCAGCTTGAGACCCGCCTCAGCTATCTGCGTGAACTCGAAGAACGGCGTCAGTCGATTCTGAAGTCGATCGGGGATCAGGGCAAACTGACTGACGACCTCGCCCGCGCCATCAACACCACCCTCAGCAAAACCGAGCTGGAAGACCTCTACCTGCCCTATAAACAGAAACGCCGTACGCGTGGACAGATCGCGATTGAAGCCGGTCTGGAACCGCTGGCAGAGACGCTCTGGCAGGATCCGTCCCATCTTCCTGAGCAGCTCGCTGAGCAGTATGTCGATGCCGACAAAGGCGTCGCCGACGTGCGCGCCGCGCTGGATGGTGCCCGTTACATCCTGATGGAGCGTTTTGCTGAAGATGCCGCGCTGCTGGCGAAAGTGCGTAATTACCTGTGGAAAAATGCCCACCTGGTATCGCGCGTGGTCGAGGGCCAGCAGGAAGCCGGCGCGAAGTTCCGCGACTATTTCGATCACCATGAAGCCCTGAGTACCGTGCCGTCGCACCGGGCGCTGGCAATGCTGCGTGGCCGCAACGAAGGCGTGCTGCAACTGTCGCTGAATGCCGACCCGCAGTTCGATGAAGCGCCGCGCGAAAGTTACGGCGAAACCCTGATTGCCGAACACCTGAACCTGCGCCTGAATAACGCACCGGCCGACAGCTGGCGCAAAGCGGTGGTGAGCTGGACGTGGCGTATCAAGGTGATGCTGCATCTCGAAACCGAGCTGATGGGCACGGTGCGCGAACGCGCAGAAGATGAAGCGATCAACGTTTTTGCCCGCAACCTGCATGACCTGCTGATGGCGGCCCCTGCCGGGATGCGCGCCACCATGGGGCTGGACCCTGGCCTGCGCACTGGCGTGAAAGTGGCGGTGGTGGATGCGACCGGCAAGCTGGTGGCGACCGATACTGTCTATCCGCACACCGGCCAGGCCGCTAAAGCCGCTGCCGCTGTTGCCGCACTCTGCATGAAGCATCAGGTTGAGCTGGTGGCAATCGGCAACGGTACCGCCTCACGCGAAACCGAGCGCTTCTTCCTGGAGCTGCAGCAGCAGTTCCCGCAGGTTACGGCGCAGAAGGTCATTGTCAGTGAAGCCGGGGCCTCCGTTTACTCTGCCTCGGAACTGGCGGCGCTGGAGTTCCCGGATCTTGATGTGTCGCTGCGCGGCGCAGTGTCGATAGCCCGACGCCTGCAGGACCCGCTGGCCGAGCTGGTCAAAATCGACCCGAAATCGATCGGTGTCGGCCAGTATCAGCATGACGTCAGCCAGAGTCAGCTGGCGAAGAAACTCGATGCGGTGGTGGAGGATTGCGTGAACGCCGTCGGCGTCGATCTCAACACCGCCTCGGTGCCGTTGCTGACCCGCGTGGCGGGCCTGACGCGCATGATGGCGCAGAATATTGTCAGCTGGCGTGATGAGAATGGCCGCTTCCAGAACCGTCAGCAGTTACTGAAAGTGAGCCGTCTGGGGCCAAAAGCCTTTGAGCAGTGTGCGGGCTTCCTGCGCATCAATCATGGCGATAACCCGCTGGACGCCTCCACTGTTCACCCGGAAGCCTATCCGGTGGTGGAACGTATTCTGAAGGCTACTGAGCAGGCGCTGAGTGACCTGATGGGTAACGCGGGCAGTCTGCGCAATCTTAGCCCCCGCGAGTTCATTGATGATCGCTTTGGTCTGCCGACCGTAACCGACATCATGAAAGAGCTGGAGAAACCGGGCCGCGATCCCCGTCCTGAGTTTAAAACCGCGCAGTTTGCGGAGGGTGTGGAAACGCTGAATGACCTGACGCCAGGCCTGATCCTCGAAGGGGCCGTCACTAATGTCACCAACTTCGGCGCCTTTGTGGATATCGGCGTGCATCAGGATGGCCTCGTCCACATCTCCTCACTCTCCGATCGCTTCGTTGAAGATCCCCATCAGGTGGTGAAGGCGGGTGATATCGTCAAAGTGAAAGTGATGGAGGTCGATCTCCAGCGCAAACGTATTGCCCTGACCATGCGTCTTGATGAGCAGCCGGGTGAAGGCAATGCACGCGGCGGCGCACGAAGCACCGCGCCGCGCGACGAGAAACGTCAGGCCAGCCCGAAAGGCCGTCCGCGTCAGGCTGCCGCCACCGCCGGTAACAGTGCGATGGGCGATGCACTGGCCGCGGCGTTCGGTAAAAAACGCTAAACTTTTCAGGGGCCATCCTCTGGCCCCTTTTTCACACCGCATCATCCGGTTGAAAATCCCCGCCATAACGCTACGCTAAAAAGACGCCTGTCATAAAAACAACACCTGCTGCGGCATCCAACTTACGATGGAAAAAATTAGCGATCTTATCGATAAGATTTATGCTGGCACATTCCCGGCCGCGACCCTGACGCGCCTGCTGGCTGATATCGCCGCCGCCCGTGACACCATCAAGCTGCCACGCAAGGCACACTGGGATGAACAGGATGTGGTGCTGATTACCTACGCCGATCAGTTTCGCGAAACCGATAAACCGACGCTCAGCACCTTTTCCCGCTTCTATCAGCAGCATCTGCAATCCATTTTTCCGCTGGTTCATCTGCTGCCGTTCTATCCCTGGTCCTCTGATGATGGTTTTTCGGTTATCGATTACCACCAGGTCAATCCGCAGTATGGTGACTGGCAGGACATCGCACGTCTGCATCAGGAAACGCGGCTGATGTTCGACTTCGTCTGTAATCACATGTCGGCTGACAGCGCCTGGTTCAGTCACTTTCTGGCGCAGGACCCCGGCTGGGACGACTTTTTTATCAGCATGCCGCCCGCAACCGATCTCAGTGCCGTAACACGTCCACGCACCTCGCCGCTGCTGACTCCCTTCACCCTGGCGAATGGCGAAACGCGCTTTATCTGGACCACTTTCAGCGCCGACCAGATTGACCTTAACTTCGCCAGCCCTGAGGTGCTGCGGCGCATGGTGAATGTGCTGCTCGACTACCTGATCCGCGGCGCCGACTATGTGCGGCTGGATGCGGTCGGCTATATGTGGAAAACGCCCGGCACACGCTGTATTCATCTGGAAAAAACCCATCAGCTGGTCAAACTGTTTCGAGCGATTGCCGATCAGGTTGCGCCGGGCACGGTGATTATCACTGAAACCAACGTGCCGCATCAGGACAACATCAGCTATCTGGGCAACGGGCACGATGAAGCGCAGATGGTTTATCAGTTTTCGCTGCCGCCGCTGGTGCTGCACGCTATCCACACCGGATCAGCGCGTGCGCTGCGGCAGTGGGCCAGCACGCTGGATCTCAGCAACCGCGATACGACCTTCTTTAACTTTCTGGCATCACATGATGGGATTGGGCTGAATCCGGCGCGCGGCATCCTGTCTGAAGTCGAGATCGTGGCGCTGGTGCGCGATCTGGCGCTTGAAGGCGCGCTGGTCTCCTATAAAAACAATCCTGACGGCACCACCAGCCCTTATGAAATCAACGTCACCTTTCTGGATGCGTTAAATCGTGAAAGCGATGACGACGCCACGCGGCTGAAACGCTTTCTGCTGGCGCATGCGATTCTGCTGGTCTTTCCCGGCGTGCCTGCCATTTATGTCCAGAGCATTCTGGGTGGCCGGAATGATTATGCGGGTGTGCGCGCCGCCGGACATAACCGGGCGATTAACCGTCAGAAGTATGACCTGAAGCAGATTGAAGCGGCGCTGGCGGGCGATGAGTGGCTGCGTCAGCAAATCTATATTCAGCTTGGCCAGCTGATTCAGCTACGCCGCCGGCAGCCCGCTTTCCATCCGGATAATGCGATGACGCTTTATGAGAGCGAAAATGCCGTACTGGTGCTGCGTCGCCATCAGCCGGAAAGTGGTGAGGGTTTACTCTGCGTCTTTAATCTCAGTGGACGAACGCTGGAGACGCGATTACCGGTGACGCATACCCTGCAGGATGTGGTGAGCGGAGAGAAGGTTGATGGCACCCAGCCGGTTAAGCTGGATGCCTGGCAGTTCTTATGGCTGCGATAATTACTTGTAAACTTCAGCGGTGGCGCTGAACTTACCGTGTTCGCGACCGGCGATCACGCGGTAGTATTTGCCGCCTTTTTCGTCAGCAAGTTTAGACAGCACTTTTTTAGCATCCATTGGCGACGTGGTTTCCGCTGTGGTGTTCACGGTACCAATCTTCTCCAGTTTCATTGTCTTAACTTCTTCATTAGTGACTTCTTTCGCTGCCATCGCAGAAAATGAAATCGCGCCCATCATCATTGAAGCCACAACCCATTTTAAAACTGTCATTATGTTTACCCTCATTCATGATCCATTGTGAGATGTAAGCAGCCGCTAAACGCGTAAGGCAGTATGGAACGGCATAGTCATTTCCGTGACTAATCACATAAAATTGCAGCGGCCTTGCTCACCATGAGAAGTATTACTGCTGTCGGCAATTTTGCCACTATAAAGCCCGATCATCCCGGCAATCCATTGATAAAATTAACAATATGCTGGCAGAAGGTCTCCGGATGAGAAATAAAAGGCGCATGTGCTGCCTTTTCGATAATCACGGACGGCGATGCCGGTAACCGCTCATCCAGTTCTGCCGCGATCCGGCGCGGCACCAGGCCGTCCAGTGCGCCATAGAGCCGCAGAAACGGCAGCGTGATCTGCGGCAGCGCGTCGCGCAGATCGACCTCGCGCAGAATTTCCAGCCCGGCATCCAGCACCGCGACCTCCGGCATTGGCTGCGACAGCACCACCTCTTTCAACTGACGCGCATCAGCGCGCGCCGTTTCGGTGCCCAGCGTCTGCAGCGCCAGGAAACGCTCTACCGTGCGCTGGAAATCGTTGCTAAGCATCTGCTGAAAGTTCTGCAGTGTCTCCGGTTTTATGCCGGGCCAGCCCTCTGTCGCGGTGAAGCAGGGCGAGGAGGCGACGGTGATCAGGGCCGTCAGCCGGTCGGGCGCTGCCAGCGCCAGCTCCGTTGCCACCAGTCCGCCCAGCGACCAGCCCATTACGATCGCCTGCGGCGGCAGCGCAGGCAGCAGCTGTGCTGCCATCTCTTTCAGCGTGCGCGCGCGACGATCCTGACTGCGGCCATAACCCGGCAGATCGACCAGATGCAGGCGACAGTGTGCGCTGAGTCGCGGAATAAGGGTTTGCCAGACTTCGGCATTCAGTCCCCATCCGTGCAGCAGCACAAGATCGCGTTTTCCTTCCCCGCAGGTGTGCCAGTAAAGCGACGTCATCAGTTACTATTCCGAAATTGATAAGGAGGTCACTATGCTAGCAATGCCCGCCCTGTGTTGGCTATGCCGGATGCCGCTACGGATCGCCCGCCATGGCCTCTGCAGCTTCTGCCTGCGCGGCTTACCCCCGCTTCCCTTGCTCTGTCCACGCTGCGGATTACCTGCGGGCTCCGCGCAGACCATCTGTGGCCGCTGTCAGCTTAAACCGCCGGCCTGGCAGGCGCTGGTCTGCGTCAATGACTACTGTCCGCCGTTCAGCCAGTGGGTTAACCAGCTGAAGTTTTCGCACATAACCGCACTCAGGGTGATGCTGGCGCGGCTGCTTTTGCTAAGCTGGCAGACTGTTTACCGGCGCGGCGGCGTGCCACGTCCCGATCTGCTGCTGCCGGTTCCGCTGCATCAGCGGCGGCGCTGGCGGCGCGGCTATAATCAGGCGGGGTTGCTGGCCGCCCCGCTGGCGCACTGGCTGGGATGTGAATGGCGCGAAGGCGTTTCCCGGCCATACCGGGGCGCATTGCAGCATCAGCTCAGCGCCCGCCAGCGCCGTACCAACTTACGCGGGGCCTTTCGCCTTGATATCGCGGTTCAGGGCCGCCACATCGCGCTGCTGGATGACGTGGTGACCACCGGCAGTACCGCAGATGAAATCAGCCGTCTGTTACTGGCGCAGGGCGCGGCCAGCGTGCAGGTCTGGTGCCTGTGCCGTACCTTGTAGAGCGTCTTTGATGGGCGTATTATAACCAACTAAATTAGTCAACTATTGAGCAATCGACATGATCCGNATTACTGACTCTGCCCAGGAACATTTTTCTAAACTGCTATCCAAACAAGAAGATGGCACCCAGATTCGCGTATTCGTGATTAACCCGGGTACGCCAACTGCGGAGTGCGGCGTCTCTTACTGTCCGCCTGATGCCGTTGAAGCGACTGACACCGAGCTGAAGTTCGAAAAGCTCTCTGCGTATGTTGATGAACTGAGCAAACCTTATCTGGAAGATGCGGAAATCGACTTCGTGACCGACAATCTCGGTTCACAGCTGACGCTGAAAGCGCCGAACGCCAAAATGCGGAAGGTGTCTGACGATGCGCCGATGGTGGAGCGCGTGGAGTATCTGCTGCAGGCGCAGATCAACCCACAGCTGGCCGGTCACGGCGGACGCGTGTCACTGATGGAGATCACCGATGACGGTTACGCCATTCTGCAGTTTGGCGGCGGCTGTAACGGCTGTTCGATGATCGACGTCACCCTGAAAGATGGTATCGAGAAAGAGCTGCTGGCTGCCTTCCCGGAACTGAAAGGCGTGCGGGATATTACCGAGCATCAGCGTGGCGAACACTCCTTCTACTGATGTTAACGCACAGGATAAGAGCGCGGCAGTCAGACTGCCGCGCTCTTGTTACTTCTCTTTCCTGCCTGACTGACGCTGCTGGCTGACCACCTTCAGCAGTGCATTCACTTCCCTGTCGGCAAAGATCGCCTCCAGCGTTTTGCTCAGCTTACGCCGCCAGTTGGGATATTGATCTACCGTGCCCGGCACGTTGACCGGCGTGGTCATGCCGAGCCAGTCCTCCGGTTGCAGCCCCAGCAGCGCACTGTCGGTGTCGGCCAGAAAACGGTGGATTGCCCGGTTCAGTGCAGGCGTCATCGCCAGCTTCTCCGCCTTTTTCTGACTGCGAGCCGGCAGGGCCCCCGCCTGATGCAGGGCATCCAGCAGCGCCTGCTTCTGCGTCGCCCGCTGCTCATGCAGTGCCTTCACCGCGTCGCCCGGATAGAGGCCCAGTTTCTCGCCCAGCGCCAGGTCGCCCTGCTCCCAGAAACCGGTGAGGGTGGGCAGATCGTGCGTGCTGGCGCTGGCAATCGACTGACGCGGATAGTCCTGCGGCGCGCGATAGCGCTGATCTTTCTCCTGCTCGAACCAGAGCACCTTCCATGAAAAGACGCCGCTTTTGCGCAGCAGGCTGACTATCGCCTCCGGCACGGTGCCCAGGTCTTCGCCAATCACCATGCAGCGCAGCCGGTGGCTCTCCAGCGCCAGAATCCCCAGCAGATCGTCGACCGGATAGGCGACATAGGCCCTTTATCCGCCGTCTCTCCGGCGGGCACCCACCACAGACGCAGCAGCGACATCACATGATCGATGCGCAATGCACCGCAGTCACGCATGTTGGCTCGCAGCATGTCGATAAAGGGCTGATAGCCGCGCGCCTGCATCACATGCGGGTCCATTGGCGGCAGGCCCCAGTTCTGCCCCAGCGGACCGAGGCGGTCGGGCGGTGCGCCGACAGAGGCTTTAAGGCGGTAGAGCTCCGGGTCGTGCCAGGTTTCGGCGCTGCCTTCCGCCACGCCAACCGCCAGGTCCCGGTAGAGACCCACGCTCATGCCCAGCGCCTGGCTGTGCGCCCAGCAGCCCGAGAACTGCTGCTGCGCCAGCCATTGCAGCCACTGCCAGAAGGCAATCTCCTCTTCGTGCTCCTTACACCACTGCTGCACCTCCGGCTGCTGGCTGTTGCGCCACCCTTCCGGCCACGCGGGCCAGCCCCACTGTTTTGCATTCTCAGCCCGTCGGGCCTGCTGTATGCCGTCGTAGGCCGCCTGATAACGCAGGCTGTCACCGCCTTCACGCACAAACTCAGCCCAGGATTGCTGCTCGTCGCTGGCGCGTCACGGGCCTGAAAGTGTGCCCAGGCGTGGCGCAGTGCGGCGAGCTTCAGCGCCATCACCGCTGCGTAATCGACATGCTCCGCCTCGCGGGCTTTGGCCAGCGCCTTCTGCGTTCTGGCACTTTTCCACCACTTCTGTGCCGCCGCGCTTTGCTGAAAATCGGCCACCTGGCTGACATCGATATAGATGATGTTCAGCCAGCGGCGTGATGACGGACTGTAGGGACTGGCGAAATCGGCGCTGGCGGGATAGAGCGCATGCAGCGGATTCAGCCCGACGAAATCGCCTCCGCGTGCGGCCAGCTGCACCAGCAGCTGGTCGAGATCGCCGAAGTCACCGATGCCCCAGTTCTGTTCAGACCGTACGGTATAGAGCTGCACCAGTGCGCCCCAGCGTTTCTCTCCCGCCTCCAGCGCCGGCGGCAGATAGCAGCGGCGCGGGGCAACAATAACCCGCGTCTGCCAGCTTTTCTTCCCTTTGCTGAGCGTCAGCTGGTGATACCCCTGAGCCAGCGGCGTGGGCAACGTAAAGGGTTCGCCCGCGGTTAACTCGCCGCTGAGCAGTCTGCCCTTCTCTGTCTGCAGCTGCCAGCGATAGACGCCACGGCCCTGCGGCGTCAGCTGACGNNTGCCTCTGCCGCTGAAGACGGCGACNGGCGGCAGCGGCGATTTACCCGCCTCCTGCGGATCGCCCATNACCGCCAGCAGCGCACGTTTGGTTTCGTCGCTGATCGCCTCTTTCTCGCCGTTNACGTTGATGTAATCCAGTGAAATACCCGCAGCACGGGCGGCCTGATCAAGTGAATCCTGTTTCATTGCTGCTCCTTAGCGGGGTGCCTGCCAGATACGTTGCTGATAGTCACGAATGGANCGGTCCGAACTGAACATGCCGGTCCGGGCCGTGTTGAGGATGGCGGCGCGGGTCCAGCCTTCCGGGTCGCGCCACAGGGCTTCCACCCGTTGCTGCGCCTCNATGTAAGGCTGGAAATCGGCCAGCACCAGCCAGGGATCGCCNTGTTTCGTCAGGCTCTCCAGCATCAGGTCAAACGCGTGCTTGTCCCCGTCGCTGAATTTGCCCTTCTCCAGCGNTTTCAGNANATCATCCAGCGCCTTGTTCTGCCTGCGCACCTTTTTCGGGTTNTAGCCTTTNGCCTTCAGCGCTTTCACCTCCTCCACNGTGTGACCGAAGATAAAGATATTCTCCTCGCCCACCTGCTCNGCGATTTCGACATTGGCCCCATCCAGCGTGCCGATGGTCAGCGCNCCGTTCAGCGCCAGCTTCATGTTGCCGGTGCCCGAGGCTTCATAACCGGCGGTAGAGATCTGCTCAGAGAGGTCGGCCGCCGGGATCATCATTTCGGCGACGGTGATGCGGTAGTCGGGGAGAAAAACCACTTTCAGCCGGTCGCCGATGCGGGGATCGTTGTTCACCACCTCCGCCACCCGGTTAATCGCGTAGATAATGTTTTTCGCCAGGTAGTAACCCGGTGCGGCTTTTGCCCCGAACAGGAAGACCCGCGGCGTGAAGGTGACATCCTCCGGGTTATTACAGAGCTGCTGATAGCAGTAGAGGATATGCAGCAGGCTGAGGTGCTGGCGCTTGTACTCATGCAGTCGCTTGATCTGCACATCGAACAGGGCCGCCGGGTTGACGATAATCCCGGTATGCCGGGCGATATAGTCGGTCAGCTGCACTTTGTTCTGCTGCTTGATGCTGCGATAGCGCTGACGAAACGCCGGGTCGTCGGCGTAAGGTTCCAGGCCGATCAGCGCGTCGAGATTGCTGGCCCATTCGGTTTTCAGCGTCTCATCAATCAGCCCGGCCAGCGCCGGATTGCACTGCTTCAGCCAGCGGCGCGGGGTAATGCCGTTGGTGACGTTATGGAATTTTTGCGGCCACAGCTGGTGATATTCCGGGAAGAGATCGCTGACCACCAGCCGGGAGTGCAGCGCCGCGACGCCGTTGACCGCAAACCCACTGACGACGCAGAGATTCGCCATCCGCACCTGACCGTCCGCAATCACCGCCAGCTTATGCCACAGCGCTTTGTCATCCGGCCAGCGCTGCTTCACCACCTTTTTCAGCCGCTGATTGATCGTTTTGATGATCAGCAGATGACGCGGCAGCAGCGAGCGCATCAGCTTCTCATCCCAGCGCTCCAGCGCCTCCGGCATCAGGGTGTGGTTGGTGTAAGCAAACAGCCGGCTGGTGATCTGCCACGCCTCATCCCAGCCGAGCTGGTGCTCATCCAGCAGCACGCGCAGCATCTCCGGGATGGCGATGGTGGGATGGGTATCGTTGAGCTGAATCACTTCGAANTCGGGCAGGCTGTGAATGCTGCGTCCCGCCTGATGGTGGCGGCGCAGAATATCGGCCACCGCACAGGCGCACTGAAAATATTGCTGCATCAGGCGCAGCCGCTTGCCCGCCTGATGATTGTCGTTGGGATAGAGCACTTTGGTCAGCTTTGCCGCNTCGATGCCGGGCTGCTCCGCCTGCAGGAAGTGACCGTCNTTAAACGCCGTCAGGTCAAAAGGNTGCGCNCTCACCGCCTGCCACAGACGCAGCGGCAGCGTGACGCCATTGCGGTAGCCGGTGACCGGCAAATCCCAGGCTTCNCCGCGCAGNGTAAACCCGGGCTGCCAGCGTACCTCGCCGTTCTCCTGCTTTTCGACCCGACCGCCCATCGCCACCTCCACATCCAGCGCCGCGTTGTGGCGGAACCAGGGATAGTGCTCGCGCTGCCAGTCGTCGGGCGCCTCCTTCTGCTGGCCCGCCTGAAAAGACTGGCGGAACAGGCCGTACTGGTAGTTAAGTCCGTGACCGGTTGCAGACTGACCGACCGTNGCCATCGAATCCATGTAGCAGGCAGCCAGTCGCCCCAGCCCGCCGTTGCCGAGTGCCGGATCGACCTCCTGCTCCAGCAGCGCCGTTAAATCGAACTGCTGCTCTGCCAGCGCCGCCTGCACCTCNTCATACCAGCCGAGATTAAGCAGATTGTTGCCGGTCAGCCGGCCAATCAGAAACTCCATCGAGAGATAGTTAACGTGACGCTGCTGCTGCGCCGGACGCGGGGCCGGTTGCGCGGCCAGCAGTTCCGCCAGGGCCGCACTGACCGCCTGCCACGCCTGGTGCGGGGTCATCTGCTGAGCGGAAGAGAGGCCGAGGTGTTGCCACTGGCGGGTAAAGGCGGCGTTAAAACGGGCTTTATTGAATTTCTGCTGCGGCATATCACTCCCTTCTGTTACGCAATGAGGTGAAGCAAAAATGGCAAGCGCACGGGCTGGCAGGCGGAGCCAGCAATCGTTAAGTAAAGACGGGAGTGGGGAAAAAAGCGACAGCAATCAAATAAAAACGCCAGCCCGGAGGCTGGCGTGGCAGGAATCAGCAGAGTTCGAGGTGCACCTCATGCTGTTCAATCACCTTCATGACGCTGGCGGGCGGCATCTTGTCGGTGTAGATGTAATCCAGCAGACTCATATTGCCGAGGTTAACCATGGCGTTGCGGCCAAACTTCGAGTGGTCCACGACCAGCAGCGCACAGCGGGAGTTTTCAATAATCGCGCGCTTGGTCCGCACTTCGTGATAGTCAAACTCCAGCAGCGAGCCATCCATATCGATGCCGCTGATGCCAAGAATGCCGTAATCCAGCCGGAACTGCGAAATGAAGTCGAGCGTCGCCTCTCCCATTACCGCCCCATCGCGGGTGCGCACTTCGCCCCCGGCAATAATCACCCGAAAATCGGGCTTGCCCATCAGCAGCATCGCCACGTTGAGGTTGTTCGTCACCACACGCAGATCGCTGTGGTTGAGCAGCGCATGCGCCACCGCTTCCGGCGTGGTGCCGATGTCGATAAACAGCGTGGCCCCATCCGGGATCTGGCTGGCGACCCGCTGAGCAATGCGCGCTTTCTCCGCCGACCACATCATTTTACGATCGTGCCAGGCGGTGTTCTCAGAGCTGGAGGGGAGCGCCGCGCCGCCGTGGTGGCGCTGAATTTTGTTCTGATCGGCCAGATCGTTGAGATCGCGACGGATGGTCTGCGGGCTGACCTCAAAATGATCCACCAGCTCCTCAGTACTGACATATCCCTGACGACGGACCAAATCGATAATCGCGTCATGACGTTGCGTCTGCTTCACATTCCTCTCCTGTTAACCCGCAAAATCTCTTTACCGACGCGTAACGTTACGCGTATCCACCAGCGCCATCGCCAGCCCGACCAGCAGACCGGCGACGTGCGCTGCGTTGGCAATGGCCAGGCCAAAGACGCCGAACCAGCCAATCACCAGCCAGACCAGCGCAAAACCGATCAGGCCACGTTCAAGATAGACGCCGCTGTCGGGATCGCGCTCGCCGCGCAGCCAGCAGTAGCCCATCAGGGCATACACTACGCCCGACAGGCCGCCAAACCAGATGCCGCTGAATTTCGCCTGCAGCCAGCCGCTGAGCAGCGCCGAAATCAGCATAATGACAAAGAGTTTGCCGCTGCCGAGCCGCTTCTCAACCGCCCCGCCCAGATACCACCACCACATCAGGTTAAACAGAATGTGCAGCAGCGAGAAGTGCAGCAGCGCATGGCTGAACCAGCGCCAGACCTGAAAATGCTGGTCATCGTCCGGCCAGGCGAGCCAGGCCATCACGGTCTGATCGCCCATCACCTGCATCAGGATAAAAACGGCGATACAGAGCACCATCACCGTCATCGTCAGCGGCCCGGCGCGCTCACGAATGTTTGCCCAGATGTTACTGCGCTCATAGCGCAGCCCGCTGTCGGTTTTGCCGCTGTGCCAGCTGGCCGCCTGATAGCGTGGGTGATTAGGGTCATGCAGAAACTGCTGAAGTTCGTTTTCGACCACGGAAAACTGGCTCTCATCATCCAGCATGATGACATAGTGCTGGTCATGCTCAATACGCAGCGTCACGCCGCGCGTTGCCATGTAGTCCACAAACGCCTGCGCCATGCGCGGCTGATTAAATTGGGTAATGCGCATCAGTAACTCTCCGTGTGACAGGCGGCCACTTACTCACTGCCCAGGGCAACCTGCTGCGGAAAGGCCGCGCGCCAGGCATCGAAACCGCCATCAATACTGTAGGCCGCACTGAAGCCCTGCCCCAGCAGATATTGTGCTGCACTTTTACTGCTGTTGCCGTGATAACACATCACCAGCACCGGCAGGCTGTGGTCTGCACGACTGATAAAGTCGCTGAGGTTAGTGTTGGTCAGATGCAGCGCACCCGCCGCATGGCCCATCGCAAAGCTTTGCGGATCGCGGATGTCGACCAGCAGTGCCCCCTGCGCCAGACGCGCCTGCGCCTGCTGTACATCAATACATTCGAACGTTTCCATGGGATCTCTCAAAGTCGTCACAATAGCGCGTAGTGTAACCCGAGAAGCCACGCCAATAACCTGACAATCGTTACGGGTATCTGTTTTTTTGGTGGACATAATGTTAGCTATATCACGCAAAAATGTTTTTAGCGGGTTAAAAGCTGGCGCTAATGTTGGTTTGCGACTATGATAATGCTCGAAAACGAACATTAGTGAACTATTCCGAACATCGGAGGAGATGACGTGGAAACCAAAGACCTGATCGTGATCGGCGGCGGCATCAACGGTGCCGG
>Ga0058692_1000575_pt1 | contig 15598 bp, 13 predicted proteins | sample AgamicAtAmrz_FD_55216 | JGI IMG/M metagenome (GOLD analysis project Ga0058692, IMG submission 55216) | Agave microbial communities from Guanajuato, Mexico - At.Am.rz | ecosystem: Host-associated > Plants > Roots > Rhizosphere | place: Guanajato, Mexico | collected 2012-06-07 | reverse complement strand
CCATCGCCGGTGTCGCCTCGGGTTTTACCGCTAACCTGCTGATCGTCACCACCGATGTGCTGCTTTCAGGTATCAGCACCGAAGCCGCTAAAGCGGTCAGCGATACGGTGCATGTCAGCGTCATCGATAACTGGTTCTTTATGGCCACCTCGGTGATTGTGCTGACGATTGTGGGTGCATTGCTGACCGACAAATTTGTTGAGCCGCGCCTGCCGCAGTGGCAGGGCAACGGCGAAAAGCTGGCGGGGCTGACGCCGCTGGAGAACCGCGGCCTGCGTGCCGCCGGGATCGCCGCGCTGCTGTTTATCGCCGTGATGGCGTTACTGGTCGTGCCGGAACATGCGCCGCTGCGCAATCCCGCCAGCGGTGCCATTATCCCCTCGCCATTTATTCAGGGCATTGTGCCGATCATTATTCTGTTCTTCTTTGTGGTGGCGATTGCCTACGGTGTCGCCACCCGGCAGATCCGCCGTCCGGATGATATCCCGCAGCTGCTGGTCGATCCGATGAAAGGCATGGCGGGTTTTATCGTGATGGTCTTTCCGCTGTCGCAGTTCGTGGCGTTCTTTAACTGGAGCAACATGGGCAAATTCATGGCGATAGGACTGACCGACGTGCTGGAGAGCGCAGGCGTCAGCGGCGCGCCCGCTTTTCTCGGCCTGATGTTTCTGTCGGCATTTCTCTGCATGTTTATCGCCAGCGGCTCAGCCATCTGGTCGATTCTGGCGCCGGTGTTCGTGCCGATGTTTATGCTGCTCGGCTTCCATCCCGCCTTTGCCCAGATGATTTTCCGCATCGCCGACTCGGCGGTGTTGCCGCTGGCACCGATGTCGCCCTTTCTGCCGCTGTTCCTCGCCTTTTTGCAGCGATACCAGAAGGATGCGCAGCTGGGCACCTACTATGTGCTGATCTTCCCCTATCCGCTGGTGTTCTTTATCAGCTGGATCGCGCTGCTGGTCGCCTGGTACTGGCTGGGACTACCAATTGGGCCGGGCGTCTGGCCGCAACTGCCTTAAGGGGATCGTGCCAGCGATACAGCATAAACGCTGGCACGTTTTCTGCGGCACTGCAGTTATGTCAGTGCGCAGCCAGTTCCTGAAAGAAGGCGGGATTCTTCTGGATAGTCGCCAGTACTTTAGCTGCCAGTCCGGTCGGATTGCGGCGTCCGCTTTCCCAGCTCTTTATCGTATCAAGGCTGGTTCCCAGTGCCGCCGCCATTTCACTCTGGGAAACGTTAAGCTGCGCCCGGATAGCCTTCACATCAGCCAGCGCGTAATGGGTAACACGGGCGGGTTCTCTGACACCGTTTTTTATCTCCACCGCCTCTTCCAGCGATGCTTTCAGCTCATCAAAAAAACTCATGTCATATCTCCTCTTTCAGTCTTTGTGTCAGCTTTTTCAGCACGGCTTTTTCCGCATCTGTGAGGTTCTCTTTGAGATTCTTTGGATAAGCCATGATCAGGTAAATCACCTCAGCGGTAGCCAGAAAGTAAATTACCCTTGCGCTGCTGCTTTTACCCTGATTGCCCGTCGCCATCCTGATTTTTCGCAGTCCGCCGGTTTTCTGAATAAGATCGCCTTTCTCCGGTGACTCGATAAGCTCCCTCTGAAGCTCCCGAAGCTCTTCATCCGTGGCGATTTGCTTTATCTGTCGGGTAAACATCGGGGTTTCGATAAACTCAATTGCCTGACTCATCGCTCACTCCTGTCTCTTCCATGAGGAGTACATAGTACACCCAGCCTGCTTCATGGAAAAGCCCACGGATGGCAAAACCTGCAACGTATGTTGCTAAATCGTCAGCAACGCCCCTCTCGGCAACGGCAGATGAATTGATTATTCTGCTATTTCTTCGCCTGCTAACGGTTGACGTTCTGAATAACCGCCTGCAGGTGTTTCCCACACTGCCTGAGGTTGACGCTGATATGACCACTCACTCCACCCGCATGCCGCCGACGCACGCGTCATCGGCGACCCGCAACAGCGTAGCCGGGCGCATTGATGCGCTGCCCGCGTCCGCTGGCTTATGGCGCTTTATCACCCTGCTGGCGCTGGGCGGCTTTTTTGAACTTTACGACCTGTTTGAAACCGGCTATATCAGCACCGGCCTGCTGGCGGCAGGCGTCTTTCACACCGGTGAGGCGGGCGTGCTCGGCTTCTCCGATCAGGCTGCGTTTGCGTCAGCCACCTTTCTCGGCCTCTTTTTCGGCGCCAGCCTGCTGGCCCCCTACGCTGACCGATTTGGCCGCCGCCTGACCTTTATGTGTGCGCTGCTCTGGTATGGGCTCTTTTCCCTACTGATGGCCTTTCAGCAGAGCGCGGAGATGATCATTCTGTTCCGCTTTCTGGTGGGAATCGGGCTGGGCGTCGAGCTGGTGACCATTGATACCTATCTGTCGGAATGGGTGCCGAGCCACCTGCGCAGCCGCGCCTTTGCTTATGCCTTTTTCGTGCAGTTTTTATCGGTGCCTGCCGTCGCGCTGATGTCGTGGTGGCTGGTGCCGCAGACCGTGTTCGGTCTGGAAGGCTGGCGCTGGGTCGTGATCGCAGGCGCACTCTGTTCACTGGTGATCTGGCTGGTGCGCAGAAATCTGCCGGAATCGGCACGCTGGCTGGCGCAGCAGGGGCGCTATCAGGCGGCGCATGAGGTGTTATCGGCGATGGAGCAGCGCTGCGGCATTCCGGCCGGGCCCGCTATCCTGCCCGATGACGCGGCTGCACAGCTGCCCAAACGCGGGCGCTTTCGTGANATCTGGGCTCCCGCTTATCGCCAGCGCACCCTGATGCTGGTGGTGATGAACTTTTTCCAGGCGATCGGCTTTTTTGGCTTTGGTAACTGGCTGCCTGCGCTGCTGTCAGGCCGCGGTGCCACGGTGACACACAGCCTGCTCTATGCCTTCTTTATCACGCTGGCCTATCCGCTGGGATCGCTGATCTGCAGCCGCTATGCCGANAAGCTGGAGAATAAGTGGCAGATTGTTCTGTCATCGCTGATGACGGTGNTATTCGGCACGCTGTTCGCCTTTCAGACGCAGCCGGTGCTGCTGATCCTCTGCGGCTTCCTGATTACCTGGTCCAACGCCTGGCTGACTTTCAGCTTCCACNCCTATCAGACCGAGATTTTCCCGACCCACATCCGGGCGCGGGCAGTCGGCTTCTGCTACTCCTTCAGCCGCCTCTCTACGGTATTCAGCAGTATTTTAATCGGGGTGATCCTGCAATACGCCGGCACNCCGGGCGTGATTACGTTCATCGTGCTGAGCATGCTGATGGTGATGCTGTCGGTAGGGATTTATGGGCCGAAAACCCGCGGAATCGATCTGGAGAATATTTAAAACAAAAGGCCGCCATCCTGATGGTGACGGCCTTTTTTACGGGTTATTTGCCTTCCAGCACCCGGATATCTGCACTGCCCAGACGATCCTTCTCATCTTTACGCAGCGACGCGACCTGTTTCGCGGTCACCGGTTCTGACGCCTTATTGCCCCAGCTGTTACGCACGAAGTTCACCACATCGGCAACCTGCTGGTCGTTCAGCCGCCAGCCAAATGCCGGCATGGTAATGGTCGATGGCGCACCGTTCACACCAGGCAGTTGCCCACCCACCAGCACGATGTGAATCAGCGAGGTCGGATCGTCCGCCAGTACCACCGGGTTGCCACGCAGCGCCGGATAAAAACGCTTATAGCCGCTGCCATCGGTTTTATGGCATGCCGCACAGCTGTCGACATAGGCCGCCGCGCCGGTCTGGCTGTCATCGCCGCGCCAGAGTGCTTTGGCGGTGGCATCATCCACGCTGAAGGCCGCCTGATGCGGGTCTTTCGCGCCCAGTGACTTCAGATAGCGCGCAATCGCGGTGATATCGGCTTCACTCAGATGCTGCAGGCTGTGTTCCACCACATCGGTCATCCCACCGAACGCGGCAGTCTGATCGTTACGGCCATAACGCAGGAACTGACGCAGGTCATCTTCGCTCCAGCGCCCCAGCCCATCGCGGTTATCGCCACGCAGGTTGCTGGCCGTCCAGCCGTCAATCGGCGCGCTGCTGCCCGCCAGATAGTCGTTGCCTTCGGCGTTGGTCAGCACCTTCTCCTGCATGGTGAAACTGCGCGGCGTGTGACAGGCACCGCAGTGGCCCAGCCCCTCAACCAGATAGCGACCGCGCGCCAGCACCGGATCTTCCTGAGCGGCAGGCTGGAACGCTTTCACATCGGGCGCAAAAATCCCGCGCCAGATCGCCAGCGGCCAGCGCATCGACAGCGGCCACGGAATGTCGCTGTCGCGATTTGGCTGCTTCACCGCCGTCACGCCATGCATGAAATAGGCGTAAAGCGCCTTCATATCCTCATCGCTGACGACCGCGTAAGAGGGATAAGGCATGGCGGGATAGAGGGTATCGCCATTTTTCGCCACACCATGACGCACCGCTTTCTGGAAGTCGTCGTAGCTGTACTCACCAATACCGGTCGTGCGATCGGGAGTGATGTTGGTGGAGTAGATGGTGCCAATCGGGGTGGCCATCGGCAGACCACCGGCAAAGGTCGCGCCGCCTTTGCTGGTGTGACAGGCCACACAGTCACCGGCGCGCGCCAGATACTCTCCCCGCTTAACCAGATTGTCCTGGCTCTCATCCGCCAGCGCGGCAAAGGTCAGGGTGCCCAGAATCAGGGCCAGAATGCCATTTTTCATCGCCATGTTCCTTATGCCTGCACCAGTGGACCGGGGTTCTTCAGGTAGTTTTCGCGAATCGCTTTAGCTGACCAGTAGGTCAGCGCCGCCACCATGCCGGTCGGGTTGTAGCCCAGTCCCTGCGGGAAGGCAGAGGCGCCTGGCACAAACACATTCGGCACGTCCCAGCTTTGCAGATAGCGGTTAACCGCACTGGTTTTCGGATCGTCGCCCATGATCGCACCGCCACTGATGTGGGTGGTCTGATACACCGTGGAGTCAAAATGGGTACCCGGCTTTTTCGCGCCACCCAGAATCATCTTCGGATTCATCGCTTCAGCGATATGGCGCATTTTTCCGACCATAAACTGCGCCATTTTGATGTCGTTCTCCTGCCAGTCAAAGGTCATGCGCAGCAGTGGCTGCCCATAGGCATCTTTGTAGTTGGGATCGAGATCGAGATAGTTAGCGCGGTAGGACTGATGCGCGCCGTGCGCATCCATCGACAGATGATGGGTATAAGTATCCGCCACCGCCGCTTTCCATTTACTGCCCCAGTCTGGCGTACCGGCAGGCACTGGCATGCCGGAGATCGGCTTGGTCCCCGCCTGGTTGACCCAGAATGGCGACCCGCCCACAAAGCCCAGCGGTCCGTGGTCGAAGTTATCGGCGTTGAAATCATCAACCGCAACGCCCGCGCCACCTGCGCCGATAAACGGGTTAGTGGTGGTGTTTTTATCAAACAGCGCCTTCAGGGTAGAGAGGTTCTGATAGGCGAAGTTNCGGCCGACGGTGCCTTCGTTGGTAATCGGGTTGTAAGGCTTGCCGATGCCTGACAGCAGCATCAGATGCACATTGTGGAACTGGAAGGCGGAGAGGATCACCAGGTCAGCGGGCTGCACCTGNTCGCGCCCCTGCCCGTCCACATAGGTCACGCCGGTTGCGCGCGTTTTGTCATCGCTGAGATTGACCCGCAGGACATACGAGTTGTTACGCAGTTCAAACTTTGGCTCCTGGCGCAGTGCTGGCAGGATGTTCACGTTAGGTGACGCTTTGGAATACATGTAGCAGGCGTAGCCGCTGCAGTATCCGCAGAAGTTACACGGCCCCATCTGCGCGCCATAGGTGTTGGTATAGGGCCCGGAGGTGTTGGCGGAAGGCAGATCGTAAGGATGATAGCCGACCGACTCCGCCGCCTGCGCAAACAGCTGCGCCGAGTAGGTACGCTTCTGTGCGGGCAGCGGGAAGTTATCTGAACGATCGGGCGCAAACGGGTTACCGCCTTTATCTTTGCCGACCACCTTGCCCTTGATACTCCAGGCGCTGCCTGAGGTGCCAAAGACTTTTTCCGCCTTGTCGAAGAACGGCTCCAGCTCATCGTAGCTGACGCCAAAATCCTGAATCGTCATGCCTTCCGGGATGAAATTCTTGCCGTAACGCTCTTCATAATGGCTGCGCATCCGCAGTTCAATCGGATCCACGCGGAAGTGGACGCCTGACCAGTGCAGGCCCGCGCCGCCGGTGCCGGTGCCGGGCAGGAATGCCGCCAGCTGACGATAAGGCACCGCCGTCTGCGAAGCATCATGACGGATGGTCACGGTGCTTTTAGAGAGATCCTGGAACAGCTTTTTGCGGATGTTATAGGTCAGCTCATCAATGGACTGCGGATAAGAGCCGTCGGGATAGGTGTCGCGATGCGGCCCACGCTCCAGCGCCAGCACATTCAGGCCCGCTTCGGTCAGCTCTTTCGCCATGATGGCACCGGCCCAGCCGAAGCCAACAATCACCGCATCCACTTTTTTCATTTCGTTTGCCATGCTTAACTTCTCTCCCCGCGAATCGATACTGACGGGAACGGATAACGTTCACCGCGCTCTACCCAGTCCATAAAGTCGGCGCGTGCGCCAGGGAAGTTGATCAGCTTCCAGCCGACCATTCCCTGATTTCCGCCGTGGACAGGATCGCTGAAGAAGCCTTCGCGGGTGTTCTGCAGCAGAAAGGCAAAGAAGGTTTTAGCGGGCAGCTGGCTGAATTCGGCGCTGCCACTCTCCATCGCCTGCAATAGCGCATCCTGCTGCTCCGCGCTGAGCTGAGCGAACACCTTACCGTGCTGCTGTTTGCTGTAGTGGTCGGCATCGGCCAGACCGAGACGGTAGATCTGCTGCGGCACCAGCGGCAGCTGATAGCCCAGCTCTTTCGGCAGATCGGGATTAAACGGCCCCTGCATATACCAGTTCGATCCGGTGGCATAGGGTGTATTCATCTGGCGGTCNATGAACTCCGGCACGCCCGCTTCCACTGCGCCAGGCCCGCGTTCATCGCTGGGGATCAGGCGCGCCACGGCGGCGGTGATAAAGGCATACTCTTCGGCGGTAAACCAGGAGGGCTGATAATCACGCGCCTTCTGCGGTGCAGCCGGCGTTTCNGCCGCCTGTGCGGTCAGCGGCAGGGAGAGAGCACCCATCGCTGTGGACCCTACCGCCATTGCAGGCGCCAGGGTGATTGTCTTCAGCAAAAAATCCCTGCGTGAATGACCCTTTTTTTGTTCTGACATGACATTGCCTCATTCCCGCGCTGGATGGCGGTATGAAAAAAATAGGTGGTTGCGTTGTAGTGGTTTTTATCAGCAGATACCGGCCCTGATGCCGGTTTGTTACCGGTAACAAGCCGCCATATTGTAACACTGCTATTCACAAAGATTTAGTTCCGCGAAACAAAACCGCACAATTTCATTAACATTCATCCCTGCCCTGTCATGAGCAGAAACAACAGACTACAGACAGCAAGCAACCAAAACGTTATAAAAGACCATACACAACAGCGGAGTGCCTATGTTTAAGTCTTTTTTTCCGCGGCCAGCGCTGTTTTTCAGCTCAGCGGCCGTCTGGAGTTTAGTCGCTATTTTTGCCTGGTTTGGTTTTGCTGAGCAGTTGCCCGGCATGTGGCCCATGTTCGAAACCGCTATCAAAGCGCCCCTGCCGACGACCGCAGCGCGTTTTATCGCGGCGAGTCAGATCTGGTTCTATCTCTATTACTGGATAATGGTCGCCATTTTTGCCGTGGCGTGGCGGGTGATCGACTCTCATCCGTGGCAACGCTGGTCAGTCTGGGGATCGGCACTGATCATCTTTGTCACCTGGTTTGGTGTCCAGGTCGGGGTCGCCATCAACGCCTGGTATGGCCCGTTTTACGATCTGATCCAGAAAGCGCTGACAAAAGCGGGATCGGTGCAGATTGCTGAGTTTTACCACCAGGTTGTGGCTTTTCTCGGCATCGCATTAATCGCGGTGGTGATTGGCGTACTCAATTCNTTCTTTATCAGCCACTGGGTTTTCCGCTGGCGTACCGCCATGAATAACTACTACATGCACAACTGGCAGCGGCTGCGNCATGTTGAAGGTGCCGCACAGCGTGTGCAGGAAGACACCATGCGCTTTGCGACCACGCTGGAAAACTGGGGCGTCAGTTTTATTCAGGCGATNATGACGCTGGTGGCNTTTTTNCCGGTACTGGTGGCGCTCTCNCNTCACGTTAAAGATATCCCGTTCCTCGGTAATATCCCTTACGCGCTGGTGATTGCCGCGGTGCTCTGGTCGGTGTTTGGTACAGGTTTACTGGCGCTGGTCGGGATTAAACTGCCNGGGCTGGAGTTCCGCAACCAGCGGGTCGAAGCCGCCTACCGTAAAGAGCTGGTCTACGGCGAAGANAATGCCGATCGCGCCGGGCCACAGACGGTGCAGGAGCTGTTCAGTCGGGTGCGGGTTAACTACTTCCGTCTCTACTTTCACTATCTCTACTTCAACATCACCCGCATTCTCTATCTGCAGGTCGATAACGTGTTTGGTCTGTTCCTGCTGTTTCCCTCCATTGTGGCGGGCACCATCACGCTGGGCTTACTCAACCAGATCACCAACGTGTTTGATCAGGTGCGCGGCTCGTTCCAGTATCTGATCGCCTCCTGGTCGACGCTGATTGAACTGATGTCCATCTACAAACGTCTGCGCAGCTTCGAGCAGATTCTGGATGATGTGCCGCACGACGAGATGATGCGCGAAGCGTCAGAGGATGTGTAGCGCACAGGCGCTTTATTGAGGCGAAAAAGCCACTCTGACAAGTGGCTTTTTTTATTCAAAGGTCAAAAGCAATTCTTTTTCCTGTCGGCAGTCTGACATCAATACTTATCTCGCCTCCCAGAGCTGTAACGTAACGCTTCAGCGTAGAAAGGCGTGGATCGTTGTCAGCCTGCTCCATTCTGGCAATGGTTGGCTGCTTCACCCCCATGGCTCGCGCCATCTCTGTCTGGGATAGGTTAAGTTCTTCCCGCAACATGTTCAGGGCAATAACCTGCCGCATTTCGTCCACTTTTTCGGCAATACGCTCACGACTTTCCGGGCTTTGCTTTGCCATCAGCTCTTTTAAATTAGCCATTTTCCCCTCTTTTCAGGTGTTTGCGGAATTCAGCATCTGCCAGTTTGATCATCTCTTTATAGAATCTTTTTTCTTTAACCCCGGTTTTATCGCCAGCACATAACACAATGCCACGGCGAGCAGGATCAAACGCGAAGAAGGCTCGAATCGGATTGCCCTGATGCTGCACTCTTAATTCTTTCATATTTGGAAAGTCAGAGTCGTCTACCGTATCAGCATACGGCCTTCCTAATTGAGGACCATACTCGGAAAGGATAATCATCGCGGCGAGCATATCCTCCTTCAGCGCCTCAGTCTGGGTCTCAAACCACTCGTCAAAGAGATGAGTTGTATCGATATCCCACATCGCAACATCCTTATAGCGAATAAGCTATAAATCATACTATAGCTTATTCGCTATAAGGGCAAGTGTTGCCCCATAACCGCGACATGTCCTGGCCAAAAGCGTGCTTTTCAATACAAAAAGCCACCCGTGAGAGTGGCTTTTCCGGTGACACAGCGCGGCGGTAAAACCGTTTACCTCCCCGCGCAAAGAGCGTTCCTTACAGAGTTATGCGCATCACGCTATCAGGATTCGCTGGCGGCGCCTTGCGCGAGCCTGGCTGCTTCACGCTGACATAAAGCACGTTGCCATCCGCTGAGAGCGCCAGACTGTTCGGCAGGGCCGGCGTTTTTACAGTACGTTTAACCTGATAGGTGCGGGCGTCGATGATGCTGACCTCGCCCGCTTTGCGATGGGTGACATAGAGCTCATCGCGATCCGGATTGAACAGTACCGCCAGCGATTCCGGAACGGCAATCCGCTGTATGACCTGCTGACTACGCAGATCAACCACCAGCACCTGAGCCTGCTTTGAATCACTCAGGAAGGCACGCTGACCGCGCGTATCCAGTGCAATGTTCAGGAAGAAGTGCGCTTTATCGCCATCAATCTTCTGTTTTTTCTCAACGGCATTGGTGCGGGCGTTAATGGTCACCAGCTCGCCATCCGCATTGGTGACGTACACCTTCTGCGCGGCTGAATCCACTGCCAGGCCTGTGCCCATTTTGCCGGTGTTCGGGATCGTGCTGAACAGTTTCAGCGAACTGCCATCCACGACCCAGACCACGCTCTGCGGCCCCAGCCCGGTGATATAGACGCGGTTAGTTTTCACATCCACTGCCACCTGACGCGGCTGCAACGGACGCACGGTTTCGCTGCGCTTGCGACCATCCAGCACCCGCGTGTTGAGGACGTTGCCACTGCTGGCATCAATCGCGGTCACTGAACCGTCAAGGGTATTACCGATATAGAGCACGTTGGTTTGCGGGTTGAGCGCCGCGCCAAACGATTTCAACGGCGTGGTGATTGACTTCTGCACCGCCAGCGTCGCGGGATCGAGACGAAACACGGTGCCGCCCTCGCCGCTGCTGTTTTGTGCTGTCGCCACGAACAGCGCATTCTCCTGGGCTGACGGCCAGTTCATAGACCCCTTTGCCCACCGCCTGATTCAGATCTGCTGCCTGCACAGCCAGCCATCCTGACGCAGAAAACAGGGCCGTAGCCAGTAACAGCGGACGCAGCGTCCGGCGCGTATTGGTATTCGCTTTCATAACTTCTCCAGAGTGAATTCACCGCAGACGCAGTGAAATGAAAGCCCGACATTGCAACCAGAAACAGCTGACCAGCAGCCTGAGAGACTCTTGTTTTTGAGAATAATAATTATTTCGGAAGGAAAGGGACAGGATTATTCGCGCAGAAACGCCGCCAGGACGCCCGGAGGCGTCCTGTCAGCATGGGAGGGCAGAAAGATTATTTCAGCAGTTCAGCGGTCATGTGCACGCCGTTGTTGGTGTAAGCTTCAGTGATTTTATATGAAGCACCAGCTTCCTGAGCCTGCGCAGCAATTTTCGCTTCAGCACCGTCCAGCGTAGAGTCGATGGCGGTCACAGATTGCGCGAAGCTGGCGAATGGCAGAACAGAAAGCGCGATAACAGCTGCAAAAGTTTTGATAGATTTCATGGTCAATTCCTCGGTTGATTTTTATCAGGTAAGGCGTGCTGCCTTGTTGATAGAAATAATAGTCCGGAAGTTGATCAGGAAAAAGCGGAGGGTTTTGCTTATCTCTTTCAGAAAAACTGAACATAAAAAGCACGCATCGTACAGTTATCGCTCAAAAGGTTAATCACCCGACCATGAAAGAAAAGGCAGCATAATCCGCTGCCTGAAAAAGATTAACCGTGGTGCCGGACCCGGCTGAAGATGGTCAGTGCAGCCAGCAGCATCAGTACCCCGCTGGCAACAAATACGCCGCCAGCGCCGCGCAGATCGAACATCCAGCCGCCCGCCGCCGCGCCGACAGTTATCGCCAGCTGAATCGTGGCGACCAGCAGACCACCGCCCGATTCTGCATCATCCGGCACCGCGCGCGAAATCCAGGTTGACCAGCCGGTAGGCATCGAACCAAACGCCATGCCCCAGATCGCCACGCCCGCTCCCACTATCCAGCTGACCCCGCCAAAAGTCACCAGCAGCAGCGCGGTCAGGCTCATCAGCAGCGCCATCCCGCTCAGCGTCAGCGACACGCTGCGGGTCACCAGGAAACCGGCCAGCGAGGTGCCAAAGAAGTTCGCCACACCAAAGGCCAGCAGCGCCAGCGACAGCTGGTTAAGGTTGAACTGCGCCACACCCTCCAGGAAAGGGCGCAGATAGGTAAAGAAGGCGAAGTGGCCGGTGAACATCATGATCACGGCCAGCATGCCCCAGCGCATCACGCCGATCCGCAGCAGGGTCAGTACGCCGCCGCTGCGGGCTTTGTTCTCTGCCGGCATGGCGGGCAGGGTAAAGAACTGCCACAGCAGCGCCACCGCGCCCAGCCCGGCGGTCAGCATAAAGATGTTGCGCCAGCCCACCAGGCCACCGAGGTAGCTGCCAAGCGGCGTGGCGATAATCGTCGCCAGCGAGATCCCGCTGAAGACGATGGAGAGCGCCCGCGGCACCTGATCGACGGGCACCAGACGCATGGTGATGGCGGTTGAGAGCGTCCAGAAGCCACCTATCGCCATCCCCAGCAACACGCGCGCCAGCAATATCACCGTCAGATCGCCGGCAAACGCCACCATCAGCGCCGAGGCGATCAGCAGCAGTGAGAACACCAGCATCACGATGCGGCGATCGATACGCCGCGTGACGCTGCCGGTCACCAGGCTGGTAAACAGCGCCACCAGCGCGGTAATGGTGACGGTCTGTCCCGCCTGCCCTTCTGAAACGCCGAGGCTGTGCGCCATGGGCGTCAGCAGACTCACGGGTAAAAATTCGGCGGTAATCAGGCTGAACACCCCAAACGCCATAGCAAAAACTGCGCCCCACGCGGGATGGGTCGGCGAGGAAACCTCATCAGCCACTTCGGTTGTCAGACTCATGCTGCTTCTCCGGAAGATAAAAAAGTGTGAGAGAGCATAGAGTGAGGCGTCAGGACGATCTATGATGCTTACACCTTCATTTTTGATAATTCGTCTGGAATCGCATGAGCCACTATGGAGACCTGACCAGCGAGCTGTTGATGGGGATGCGCCTTTATGGCGTCAACTATCAGCGTATCGCCGTAAGCGCACCGTTCGGGCTGCGCTTCGATCACGCACCGGGCCGGGCGCAGTTTCACTTTGTCGGCCGCGGCTCACTGCTGGTGCGCAGCGCCTCCGGTGAGGTGTTTCCGCTTCACAGCGGCGATGCGCTGCTGGTGCCGCACGGTAAACCGCACAGCCTGATCTCCGGCGAGGAGGTGGCCTGCCTGTGTGTGAAAAATATGACGAGCAAGCCGATCTGCGACAGCGTCTGCGCCATCGCCGCCCCGGAGGATGCCGGTGAGGATGAGCACAGCGTGCTGCTGTTCAGCGCCTGTATGGCATTTGAACTGGGCGGCATGCAGCCGCTGATCAATACCATGCCGGATGTGATGCTGGTGAGTACCCTGCTGTCGCAGTATCCGGAGATTCAGCCGATCCTGGCGGCGATGGAACGGGAGTCGCGCACCCGGCAGGCGGGATTTGCCGGTATTCTGTCGCGTCTGGCCGACGTGGTTGCCGCGCTGATTGTGCGCGGCTGGGTGGAGAACGGCTGCGGCCAGCAGAGCGGGCTGGTGCAGGCGATGCGCGATCCGCGGCTGAGTCAGGCGATTGCCGCCATGCACCGGGAGCCGGGCGAAAACTGGACGGTCGCGCGGCTGGCCAGCGTGGCGGGCTGTTCGCGTTCGGTGTTTGCCGGCCGTTTTCTCAACGCCACCGGCATGACGCCGTTACGTTATCTGACCGAACTGCGGATGCGGCTGGCGGTGCAGCGGATTGTGAACAATGGCGAAGCGGTGGAAGCCGTGGCTTACCATCTCGGCTACGGCTCGATTGCAGCGTTCAGCCGCGCCTTTAAACGCATCGTCGGTCAGTCGCCAGGCGCGCTGCGAGCCGGACGCGAAGGCACGCAGGCGCTGACCGCCTCATCTGCCGCTTAGCGGAATACGCTGATCGCCTCCACCAGACGGTTTGCCTGATGGGTCATGCGGCCCGACGCCTCGGCGCTTTCCGATACGCGCGCGGCGTTCTGATGGGTAATGTCATCAAGATCTTCCACCGCTGAACTCACCTCACTGAGTGCGGTGGCCTGCTCGGCGGTGGCGGCACTGATCTGGGCAATCAGTGCCGTGACATTCTGNACCTGCGACACGATATCCTGCATGGTCCGGCCTGCCGCGCTGGCGTGTTCATTGCCCGATTTGACCCGGCCAGCGCTGGTTTCGACCAGCATTTTAATCTCACTGGCCGCTTTGGCGCTGCGCTGCGCCAGACTGCGCACCTCGCCCGCTACCACCGCAAAGCCTTTGCCCTGTTCACCGGCCCGNGCCGCTTCCACGGCCGCGTTCAGCGCCAGGATGTTGGTCTGGAAGGCAATACCGTCGATCACGCTGGTAATATTGGCNATTCGCTTCGAGCTGTCGGCGATTTCGCCCATCATCTCCATCATCTCGCTCATCACCTCNCCGCCTTTGCTNGCCGCACTGCTGGTGTCGGCNGAAAGGGTATTCACCTCATGCGCNGTTTCCGTATTGCTCTTCACCGTCGCGGTCATTTCGTTCATGGTGGCCGCCGTCTGCTGCACGTTGGCGGCCGCCTGCTCGGTGCGACGACTCAGTTCGTTATTGCTGCGGGCGATAGCGTCGCTGGCGCTTAAGACGTTGATCGCCTGGCCGCTGACATCATCCACCAGCCAGCGGAACATCAGGCCGAGCTGACCGATGGCACGCAGCGTCACGCCCACCTCATCCACGCGATCCATCTGCTCAACCTGATGGCTGGCTCCGGTCGCCACGCGCAGGGCCTGCTGACACATCCGCTCGATCGGGCGGGAGATCTGCTGCTCCAGCCAGAGGCTGCTGAGTGTCAGCAGAGCGGCCATACCGGCAGCAAAACCGGCCAGGGCCGCCGGTGTCATACCCAGCGCCCAGGTACCCGCCACCGACAGAGGCAGCAGCGCCAGCAGGGTGCTGCGGATCCGCCAGCGCAGGGGCAGCGTCTTCAGCAATGAGGCGGGACGGCCCCAGCCGCTGCGCACCAGCAGGCCTTTGTGAAAACGTCGCCCTCTGGCGCGGCCTTCACGAAAATCCTGATAGAGCGCTTCGCTCTGACGCACCTCTTCCGGGGTGGGTTTAGTGCGCACTGACATATAACCCTGCACTTTGCCGTCACGCACGACCGGAATGGCATTGGCCCGCACCCAGTAGTGATCGCCATTTTTACGTCGGTTCTTGACCAGCGCGGTCCAGGGCTCGCCCTGCTTCAGCGTCGCCCACATATCAGCAAAGGCTTCCGGCGGCATGTCGGGATGGCGCACCATATTGTGCGGCTGGCCGTTGATCTCGTCGGCGGTAAATCCGCTCGCTTCGATGAAGGCGTCGTTGGCGTAGGTGATGTGGCTGTTGAGATCGGTGGTGGACATCAGTGTCGCATGATCGTCGAACAGATATTCACGCTGAGAGACAGGCTGGTTGTTACGCATCAAAAATCCTTGAAGACCCACCTTCTGCCCGCAACAGCTTAACTGTCAGCGGGAAAACGGCAGGCTGAGAGATAACGATTACCTTTTTTTATGTTTTCGGCATGCGTCTGTACTCTCTTTAGCGATTCCATTAAATTTCTGCCGCGAAAAAAGCCACTTTGCAGCGGCTTTCACATTTTTGGGCGATTATTCATCCGTTAGCCGGATTTCAGAATTCCGGCAGTCCGTCAGCTGAGGTCAACATTTCGGGTGCCGAACCACCAGGTCAGCAGAAACCCGCCGGTCCAGGCGACCATCAATCCGGCCAGATAGACCGCCATCCCGGCGAAGATCCCCTGTCCGGACGTCATCAGCGGCAGCGTGACCAGACCGGAAGGTCCGAATACCGTATTCATCCCCACCGGTAATCCCAGCCACGCCACCAGTCCGATAAAGAAACCGCCCAGCGCTCCGCCCCCACAGGCGGTGATGAAGGGCTT
>Ga0058692_1000573_pt1 | contig 15641 bp, 13 predicted proteins | sample AgamicAtAmrz_FD_55216 | JGI IMG/M metagenome (GOLD analysis project Ga0058692, IMG submission 55216) | Agave microbial communities from Guanajuato, Mexico - At.Am.rz | ecosystem: Host-associated > Plants > Roots > Rhizosphere | place: Guanajato, Mexico | collected 2012-06-07 | reverse complement strand
TATTCTTGATGGACGTCACTTCGGCCTTTTTGCCGCATCGTTGATGCAATATACAAAAGACATGAACGTTGCGACCCCGATTTCCGCTGAAAAAGCCGCCCCGAAGTCCGAAGTCCGTATCGGACACACGGTCTGCCCGCATGACTGTCCGAGCGCCTGCGCGCTCGAGGTCGACATCAATGCCGATGGCCGCATCGGCCGCGTGCGCGGTGCGAATGCCAATACTTATACCGCCGGCGTGATCTGCGCCAAGGTGGCGCGCTACTCCGAACGCATCTATCATCCCGGCCGTCTTCTGACCCCGAAGCGCCGCAAGGGTGCGAAGGGCGCCGGCGACTGGCAGGAGATTTCTTGGGAAGCGGCTCTGGACGAGGTGGCGGACGCTTTCGTCAAGGCCGAGGCGCGGCATGGTGCTGAGGCGATATGGCCGTATTTCTACGCCGGCACCATGGGACAGGTGCAGCGGGATTCCATTGAGCGGCTGCGCCACGCCAAAAAATATTCCGGCTTTTTCGGTTCGATCTGCACCAACATGGCCTGGACCGGTTATGTGATGGGCACCGGCGCGCTGCGTGGNCCNGANCCGCGCGAGATCGCCAAGGCCGATGTCGTGGTTATCTGGGGCACCAATGCGGTCGCCACGCAGGTCAATGTCATGACCCATGCGGTGAAAGCCCGCAAGGAACGCGGCGCGAAGATCGTCGTTGTCGATATCTACGACAATCCAACCATGAAGCAGGCGGATATGCGCCTCGTCGTCCGCCCCGGCACGGATGCCGCACTTGCCTGCGCCGTCATGCACATCGCCTTCCGCGACGGTTACGCCGACCGTGATTATATGGCGCGCTTCGCCGACGATCCTGCCGGGCTCGAGGCGCATCTGAAGACGAAGACGCCGCAATGGGCATCCGAAATCACCGGCCTCTCCGTCGACGAGATCGAGGATTTTGCAAGGCTGGTCGGCGCCACGAAGAAGACCTTCTTCCGGCTCGGATATGGTTTTGCCCGCCAGCGCAACGGCGCGGTCGCCATGCATGCGGCGCTTTCCATCGCAACGGTTCTCGGCTCCTGGCAATATGAGGGCGGCGGCGCGTTCCACAATAATGGCGACATCTTCCGGCTCAACAAGGCGGAGCTGATGGGCAGTTCTTACGCCGACCCCGAGGTGCGCCAGCTCGACCAGTCGCAGATCGGCCGCGTGCTGACGGGGGACGCCGAGGCGCTGCGCCACGGCGGCCCGGTGACGGCGCTGCTCATCCAGAACACCAATCCCGTCAATGTCGCGCCCGAGCAGCGGCTGGTGAAACAGGGCTTCCTGCGCAACGATCTCTTCGTCGCCGTGCATGAGCAGTTCATGACCGAGACGGCTGATGTGGCCGATATCGTGCTGCCTGCGACCATGTTCCTCGAACATGACGACATCTACCGCGCCGGCGGCCAGAACCATATTCTGCTTGGGCCCAAACTGTTGGAGCCGCCGGAAACGGTGCGTACCAATCTCTTCGTCATCGAGGAACTGGCAAAACGCCTTGGTGTCGCCCATATGCCGGGCTTCGGCCTTTCGGCCCGCGATCATGTCGACCGTATGCTCAAAGTCAGCGGCTGGGGCGATTTCGACACGCTGGCTGAAGAGAAGTGGATCGATGCACAACCCTCCTTCGAGGTGGCGCATTATCTCGAAGGATTCGGTTATGGCGATGGCAAATTCCGTTTCAGTCCCGAATGGGCGACTGGACCGTCTCCGAACAAACCGCCGAAAAACATCGGTGTGATGGGGCCTGTTGCGCAATTTCCGAAGTTCCCGGATCAGGTCGACGTTATCGAAACCGTGGACGGTGACCATCCTTTCCGGCTGGCGACATCGCCGGCACGCAACTTCCTGAACTCCACCTTCGCGGAAACCAAGACCTCCGTGCAGAAGGAAGGCCGCCCGGAATTGATGATCTGTCCCGAGGATGCGAGCGGCAGCGGCATCGCCGATGGCGACATCGTCCGCATCGGCAATGCGCGCGGTGAAGTGAGACTCCATGCGAAAATCGTGGAGGGTGCAAGACCGGGTGTGCTGATCGCCGAAGGGCTGTGGCCAAACAGGGCGCATCTGGATGGCGAAGGCATCAATGTACTGACCGGCGCCGATGCCGTCGCCCCCTATGGCGGTGCGGCTTTTCACGACAACAAGGTGTGGCTCCGCCGCGATGACGGGGCTCTGCGAGGCTTGATATTGCGCCGCAACACGGGCAGGCTGAAATTCCACGACAGGCAAGGACATATCCGGTGACACAGACGCAGGCGAAAAACATTCCGGCCGACACGGATGCGGGCAGAATCCGGCTGGTGGAAAAAGAAACCGTCTGGAAGGGCTTCGTGCATATGCAGAAGCTCGTTTTCGACCAGCGCATGCCGGATGGCAAAACCATNCGNATCGTCCGGGAAGTCCANGACCATGGCAGCGCCGCCGCCATTCTCCTTTATGACCCGAAGCGCGACAGCGTGGTGATGGTGCGCCAGTTCCGCCCCGCCGCNTTCGTGAACGGCGATCAAAGCTTCATGATCGAGGTGCCGGCGGGGCTTCTCGACGACGACGACGCGGCCGTCGCCATTCGCCGTGAGGCAATGGAAGAATCCGGCTACGCCGTCGAAAAGGTCAATTATCTGTTCGATATGTATGCCAGCCCCGGCACGCTGACGGAAAAGGTCAGCCTCTTCGTCGCCCGCATCGATCTTGACGTGCAGGCCGGCAGCGGCGGTGGACTGGAGGACGAAGGCGAGGATCTGGAGGTTCTGACCTACCGGCTGGATGAAGCCTTCGCGATGATCGCATCGGGTGAAATCACCGATGCCAAGACGATCATTCTGCTGCAATGGGCGATGTTAAATCGCGCCCGGCTTTGAGGGCAGGGTTATTCGGGCGCATCTGGTAAACTCGTACCTCGAGTGAAACCGTCGACACTAGAAGCGTCCTTTCACACCCATCCCCACGAAAATCGACTGCAAGTCACCGCCGCCGGCATTCTTTTCCGATGACAGGTCGCCGGCGCCGGCGCCGCTGTAGTGGGTGTCTCCGCGCCCGAGGCTGGTATAGTCATATGCGCCGTCGAGATANATCGAGGCATTCTCGGTCAGGTCATAGGCGACGCCNGCCTTCACCCCGAACATGCCGGCGACGTCGAATTTGTCGGTNAAGCGCATGTCNCGCAGCCAGTGATCGTCNGTCGCCTTGCCGTAGACCATGGCGCCGCCTTCGAGGCCCAGATTGAGNGACCAGTTGCCGAACCTCTGGCCGCCCGTCAGGTTGCCGTAGAAAACCGGGATTTGCTGGCGATAGGTGATCCCCTTGAGGCCATCCTTGAATTTGCCGGAGAAATCGCGGGGGGAGAAAACGCTGTAAACGGCGTTGCCGCCATAAGCGGACCATTGAACATCCGTATAACGAAAACCGACGCCGGCGCTGAGATATTGCTGCGGATCGTCCAGTAACATGCGATTGAGCTCGAGGTTTCCCGAAAAATAATGGTCGAGCCGCGTATCGTCATGCTGGGAACGGTGGCTCCAATTGTCCTTGGAGCTATCTCTGGAGAAAGGCCAAATCCAGTCATAATCGGTCATGTAGCCGTCGCCCTCGAAGCCGACGCGGCCTTCCGCCTTGACGCGCCAGCCGGGCGCAAGTTCAAGCCCGAGCGAACCGCGCAATGCCACGGCGTTTTTGGTTTCCCATTCGAGTTCGCTCAGCTTGCGACCACCGATATGGACGGTTTCCGTCGCGCGGAGATTGAGAACGCCGGCGTCCACTGAGGCCGTAATGCCGCTTTGCTCAGCCGCGACGGGCAGACTGGCACCCGCCAGCAGAACAACCGAAAGCGGCAGGGAAAATCTCGAAAATGGCATAATCGCTCCTGAATGACCGGAGGGCCCGAAATAAGGGCCGTTGCGGGCATTAAAGATGATTATGGTAAACGATCGGTTTATTTTCCAAAAAATACCACTATGAGTGTATTTTGTACTTTAGTTATAGCTTTATCAGAAGGCGGATATGAGGTTGGAATACTCGGTTTTACTTTCGCCATCCGTGGAGACCGCCTTGCCGTCTTCCATCCGAACCTTGCCTTCGGCAAGCCGCTTCAGGGTAAGCGGGTAGAGCTGATGCTCGACAGTCAGGATCCGCGCCGCCAGAGTTTCGGCCGTATCACCGGAAATGACCGGCACCGCACCCTGCGCGATGGTCGGACCTTCATCCATGCCTTCGGTGACGAAATGCACGGTGCAGCCGGAAATCTTCATGCCGCTGTCGATGGCCCGCTGATGGGTGTTGAGGCCGGGGAAAAGCGGCAGCAGGGAAGGGTGGATATTGATGATGCGCCCTTCATAGGGAGCAATGAAATCCCCCGATATCAGCCGCATGTAACCGGCGAGACAAATGATATCGGGCGCGATTTCACCAAGTGCGGCCAGAATGGCGCCCTCATGCTCGGCCTTGCTGGCATAGGTCTTGCGCTCGAAGACCAGCGTGGGAATGCCCATGCCCCGTGCCTTTTCCAGCCCGCCCGCAGACGCCTTGTCCGAGATGACGCAGACGATTTCCGCCGGAAAATCCGCCGCCTGACAGGCCTTGGCCAGCGACACCATGTTGGAGCCGCTGCCGGAAATGAAAACGACGACGCGTTTGCGGCCGGACGGGAAGGCGGCGCTCATCATAGGCCGAGAGCGCCCTTGTAGATGGTGCCATGCGCGCCTTCTTCGCGGGCGACCATGCGGCCGAGCGGGAAGACGGTCTCGCCTTCGGCGGTCAGAACCGCGGTGACCTTTTCGGCATTTTCAGCCGAAACGACGACGATCATGCCGACGCCGCAATTGAAGGTGCGCAGCATTTCCTTCGCTTCGACGCCGCCGGTTTTCGCCAGCCACGAGAAGACGGCGGGAACCTCGATTGCGTCGAGATCGATTTCGGCAGCGAGATGCTTTGGCAGAACGCGCGGAATATTCTCCGGGAAACCGCCGCCGGTAATATGCGCCAGCGCCTTCAGCGCGCCGGTCTCGCGGATCGCCTTCAAAAGCGGCTTCACATAGATGCGGGTCGGCGTCAGCAGCGCTTCGCCGAGCTTCTTGCCGTCCGCGAAGGGGGCAGGCGCGTCCCAGTCGAGACCGGAGATCGACACGATCTTGCGCACCAGCGAAAAGCCGTTGGAGTGAACGCCGGAAGAGGAGAGGCCGAGAATGACGTCGCCTTCGGAAATATCGCCGGCCGGCAGAAGCTGGCCGCGTTCGGCAGCACCCACGGCAAAGCCCGCGAGATCGTAATCGCCATCGGAATACATGCCGGGCATTTCAGCGGTTTCTCCGCCGATCAGCGCACAGCCGGATTCGCGGCAGCCGGCGGCGATGCCGGAAACGATGGCTGCACCCTGGTCCGGGTCCAGCTTGCCGGTGGCGAAATAATCGAGGAAGAACAGCGGTTCTGCGCCCTGGACGACGAGATCGTTGACGCACATGGCGACGAGATCGATACCGACGGTGTCGTGATAGTCAGCATCGATGGCGATCTTCAGCTTGGTGCCGACGCCGTCATTGGCGGCCACCAGAACCGGATCGGTGAAGCCCGCGGCTTTCAGATCGAACAGGCCGCCGAAGCCGCCGATTTCGCCATCCGCGCCGGGACGCCGCGTGGAGCGCACCGCCGGTTTGATCTTTTCGACCATCAGGTTGCCGGCGTCGATATCCACACCTGCATCACTATAGGTAAGACCGTTCTTGCCCGACTGGCTCATGGCTCTCGTCTCCGCTGGTTCCTTTGGCGTCGCCATTCGCACGGGACGGGGCCTGATGCAAGGGTTTGAGTGGCAAAAGCTCCGGTTTTTAACGGCTTTGGCGGGGCTTGCCGGATTGGCTGCTCACGATGGCTGCGGCGCGGCGCGACAGACGAGATTGAGCAGGCCGTCATTGGAAGTATCGGAATTTTCCTCTATCGGCCGTCCGTTCTCGCCATAACGTGCGGCGATCTCNAAGCCCGCCGCTTCCAGCTGGCGGGTCTGGGCGGCAAGGTCGATGAAATAAAACAGGCCGCTCCAGCGGTGCGCCTGATCCGCGAGNATGGCATATTCCGGTGTCCGCCGTGTCGAAGGTTGCAGTCGCAGATAGTTGATCCAGCTTTGCGGATGCAGCGAATTCACCACCTCGCGCGGGTGCCAGGAGCGGCGGTGCAGCGGCATGCCGCCGGCCCGCTTCCATTGGCGATTGTGAAACGAAAAGATGAAATATCCGCCAGGTGCGAGGATGCTTCGCACGGCATGGATGATGGCAAGCCGGTCCTCGTGGTCGAAGGCGCTTAGAATCGCGAGCGCGCCGAGCACGCAATCGAAACGCTCCGCGCCGAACTNGCCGATCGCCCGCACATCCATGTCGAGAAACGTGGCGGCTGGAAAATTGCGCCGCGCCAGCGCAAGCATCGGCTGCGAACGGTCAATGCCGATATAGTCTCCCACCAGCGGCAGAAGCGGCTTCGTCGTTCGTCCGGTGCCGACGCCGAGGTCAAGCAGCCGCTTGCCCGCATAGGCGTGGCGGAACTGGTCGAGAATGATGCGTTCGGCCGGGTAAAGCTGCTGGTTGTCATACCATTCGGCAACTTCGGGATTATCGAAGAGACCGGCATTATATTCCGCGATGCCATTTTCACTGGTGCTTTGCATCGTGCCCCCCGGCCGCCGGACATGAAGGAGCGTCGTTGGCCCGCCCGGCAATATTTGATAGTTGTCTAATATTTGCCGCCGGTCAACCTGCCGTTGCGAGGGGTTGGCCGGAAATGAGGGATTTTACCGCTGTGCGGGCAGTCTCCTTCTGCCCACGCGCGAAAGCGCCGGTCTTGACCATGTGCATATGCGCATCCTATCTCCATCATGGGCGGTGACGGTNCGGCGATAAAGGATGAACGGATGCAACCCCATGTAAGCGGTACGAGCCTGCGCCGGCAGGTGTTTTTCTGGATNGGCGTGCTTGCCGTCTTTGTCCTTTTCCTGATGGTCTTCAGCTCCATTCTCCTGCCTTTCGTGGCGGGCATGGCGCTTGCCTATTTTCTCGACCCGGTNGCCGACTGGCTGGAACGGCGTGGCCTCAGCCGGTTGATGGCCACCGTCGTCATCCTCGTCTCCTTNGTGCTGNTCTTTGCGCTGTCGCTCATCATCATCATTCCGCTGATCGNCGCCCAGGCCTCGGAATTCATCACGCGCATCCCGCAATATATCTCGTCATTGCAGCAGCTGATTGCCGGCGCCGACACCAATCTCCTGCCGGATTGGGTGAGCAGCCAGATCGACGCCGTGAAGGAGAATTTTTCGAAGCTTTTGACCGAAGGCGCGGGTTTCATCGGCACGCTTTTGACGCAGATNTGGAATTCCGGCAAATCGCTGGTCGATGTCATGTCGCTNCTGGTCGTCACGCCNGTGGTCGCCTTCTATCTGCTGCTCGACTGGGATCGGATGATCGACAAGGTCGATAGCTGGATACCGCGCGATTATGTCCATACCGTCCGCCAGATCGCCCGCGACATGGACAAGACCATTGCCGGTTTCGTGCGCGGGCAGGGGTCGCTCTGCATCATTCTCGGCGTTTATTACGCCGTCGGCCTGTCGCTGGTGGGTTTGAANTTCGGCCTGCTGATCGGNCTTTTCTCAGGCCTCATCAGCTTCATTCCCTATATCGGCTCCATGGTCGGCCTCATCCTCGCCGTCGGCGTCGCCATNGTGCAGTTCTGGCCGGATTACATCTATGTGTTTCTGACGCTCGTTGTGTTCTTNTCCGGCCANTTCATCGAAGGCAACATCCTGCAGCCGAAGCTTGTCGGCAAAAGCGTCGGCCTGCATCCGGTCTGGCTGATGTTCGCCCTTTTCGCCTTCGGTGCGCTTTTCGGTTTCGTCGGGCTTCTCGTCGCGGTGCCGGCNGCNGCGGCGGTCGGCGTGCTTGTCCGCTTCGCCNTGTCGCGGTATCTTGAAAGCGATCTTTACCACGGGCATGCCGCCAACCTTCCCTGGGACACAAANCCTGCCCTGGAAGAAGGGGAAACGTCCTCCGGCAAGGTTGACTCTCAGAGCTGACGATGACTGACCAAATCAAAACCGACAACGCCCGGTCGAAGGCCGAGCAGCTGCCGCTCGCATTCTCGCACCAGTCCGCTTCCGGCAGGGATGATCTCCTCGTCTCCGCCTCGCTTGCGGCTGCCGTCAGCCTCATCGATGAATGGCCGAACTGGCGCTCGCCCGTCGTCGTGCTGGCCGGGCCGCCGGGTTCGGGAAAATCGCATCTCGCCAATATCTGGAAAAATATCAGCGACGCGCGCGACATTCACCCCGAGACGGGCTCGGATGCCGCGCGTGCGGCCGAAACGGGGCCGGTTCTTTTCGAGGACGCCGACCGGCGCGGTTTTAACGAGACCGAACTTTTCCATGTCATCAACAGCGTGCGCCAGCACGGCACCACGCTTTTGATGACCAGCCGGCAATGGCCCGCCGCATGGCCGGTGACGCTGCCCGATCTGCGCTCGCGCCTCAAAGCCGTAACGGTGGTGGAAACCGGAGAGCCGGACGAGGGGCTTTTGGCGCAGGTGCTGGTGAAACTCTTCGCCGACCGGCAGCTTTACATGGATGACAAACTCATAGGTTACATCGTCAATAGAATGGAGCGTTCGCTCGATACGGCGCAGACGATCGTGGACCGGATCGACCGGCTGGCGCTCGCACGTGGAACGAGAATTACACGGCCGCTGGTGGCGGAGGTCCTCAATGCGATGGACAACGCAGCGGCGGGCAGCGGACTGGACGTCGATTGACTGTCACAGTTCCGTCGTCAAACTGTTATACGGGCAAGAAGGACGATCGCGCGATGCAGCAGGATCACGGAACGGAAATCGGTCAGGGGATGGAACAGGGAATGGACGCTATCGCGCAGGAAGACTTCAACAAGGTTCAGCCCGTGACCGAAGGCGAGAGCCTTTGGGACAGCCCGGCGCGTTTCATCAACCGCGAATTCTCCTGGCTCCAGTTCAACCGCCGCGTTCTCGAAGAAACGCTGAANACGGATCATCCGCTCTTGGAGCGGCTGCGNTTCCTCTCCATCTCGGCCGCCAANCTCGATGAATTNTTCATGGTCCGCGTCGCCGGCCTTGAAGGGCAGGTGCGCCAGAAGATCACCGTCAGGACGCCGGACGGCAAGACGCCGGCCGANCAGCTTGAAGATATTCTGAAGGAAATCGACAATCTGCAGATGGAGCAGCAGGCCTCGCTTGCCGTTCTGCAGCAGTACCTTGCCAAGGAAGAAATCTTCATCGTGCGGCCCGCCGCACTTTCGGATGCGGACCGCACCTGGCTGGAAACGGAGTTCGAGGAACGCATGTTCCCCGTTCTGACGCCGCTCTCCATCGACCCGGCGCACCCGTTCCCCTTCATTCCCAATCTCGGCTTTTCCATGGGCCTGCAGCTCGACAGCGTCAACGGCCGCGAGCCGATGACGGCGCTGTTGCGCCTGCCGCCTGCGCTCGACCGTTTCGTGCGCCTGCCGGACGAAAAGAACGCCATCCGCTACATCACGCTTGAAGATGTGGTCGGCCTGTTCATCCACCGGCTCTATCCCGGTTATACCGTGCGCGGTTCCGGTACGTTCCGCATCATCCGCGACAGCGATATCGAGGTGGAGGAAGAGGCGGAAGATCTGGTCCGTTTCTTCGAGAGCGCGCTGAAGCGCCGCCGCCGCGGTTCCGTCATCCGCATCGAGACCGACAGTGAAATGCCGCAGTCGCTCAGGCAATTCGTGGTGCATGAGCTTGGCGTGCCGGATAATCGCGTCGCCGTTCTGCCCGGTCTTCTCGCGCTCAACACCATCTCGGAAATCGTCCGCGCGCCGCGTGACGACCTGAAATTCGAGCCCTATAACGCCCGTTTCCCCGAGCGTGTGCGCGAACATGCCGGCGATTGCCTCGCCGCCATCCGCGAAAAGGACATGGTGGTTCACCATCCCTATGAGAGCTTCGACGTGGTCGTGCAGTTCCTGCTGCAGGCCGCGCGCGATCCCGATGTGCTCGCCATCAAGCAGACGCTCTACCGTACCTCCAATGACAGCCCGATCGTTCGTGCGCTGATCGACGCGGCCGAAGCCGGCAAATCCGTCACCGCGCTGGTCGAGCTGAAGGCGCGCTTCGACGAAGAGGCGAATATTCGCTGGGCGCGCGATCTGGAGCGCGCCGGCGTGCAGGTCGTCTTCGGCTTCATCGAACTCAAGACCCACGCGAAGATGTCGATGGTTGTGCGCCGCGAGGACGGCAAGCTCAGAACCTATTGCCACCTCGGCACCGGCAACTATCACCCGATCACCGCCAAGATCTATACCGACCTGTCCTTCTTCACCTGCAACCCGAAGATCGCCCATGACATGGCGAATATCTTCAACTTCATCACGGGTTACGGCGAGCCGGAAGAGGGCATGAAGCTGGCCGTCTCGCCCTATACGCTGCGCGCCCGCATCGTGAAGCACATCAACGAAGAGATCGAACATGCCAAGCGCGGCGCGCCGGCGGCGATCTGGATGAAGATGAATTCGCTGGTCGATCCTGAAATCATCGATTCCCTTTACCGCGCCAGCGCCGCTGGCGTGGAGGTCGATCTTGTCGTGCGCGGCATCTGCTGCCTGCGCCCGCAGGTGCCGGGCCTGTCGGACAATATCCGCGTCAAATCCATCGTCGGCCGCTTCCTGGAACACAGCCGCATCTTCTGCTTCGGCAATGGTTTCGGCCTGCCGTCGGACAAGGCGCTGGTCTATATCGGCTCGGCCGACATGATGCCGCGCAACCTTGATCGGCGTGTGGAAACGCTGGTTCCGCTCACCAATCCCACCGTGCATGAGCAGGTTCTTTCACAGATTATGCTGGGCAATCTCATTGACAACCAGCAGAGCTACGAGATACTTGCGGACGGAACGTCGAGGCGCATCGAGGTGCGTAAAGGCGAAGAACCGTTCAACGCGCAGCACTATTTCATGACCAATCCCAGCCTTTCCGGACGTGGTGAAGCCCTGAAATCCAGTGCGCCCAAATTGATTGCCGGGTTGATTTCGTCCCGCAAGAAACAGGCTGAATGACTCGATCAGAAGCACAGGGGCGGCTGACCGGCCTTGCCCCCGTTTCCGTCATAGATATTGGTTCGAACTCCGTTCGTCTCGTCGTATATGAAGGTCTTTCCCGCGCGCCTGCGGTGCTGTTCAATGAAAAGGTCCTGTGCGGCCTTGGCAAGGGACTGGCGCTGACGGGCCGCATGCATGAGGAAGGCGTCAGCCGGGCGCTGATGGCGCTTCGGCGTTTTCATGTCCTTTCCGAGCAGGCGCAGGCGCAGAAGCTCTATGTGCTGGCGACGGCCGCGGCGCGCGAGGCGGAAAACGGTCCGGATTTCATCCGTGAGGCTGAAGCCATTCTCGGCTGCGAGATCGAGGTGCTGTCAGGCGAAAAGGAAGCGCTTTATTCCGCCTATGGCGTGATCAGCGGTTTCCATGATCCAGACGGCATCGCCGGTGACCTCGGCGGCGGTTCGCTCGAACTCATCGACATCAAGGGCAAGAGCTGCGGCGAGGGCATAACCCTGCCGCTCGGCGGCCTGCGGCTGTCGGAGCAGTCGGACGGCTCGCTGGAAAAAGCGGCGACGATTGCCAGAAAACACGTTAAATCCTTCGCCAAGCTTCTGGCGGCGGGTGAAGGGCGCACCTTTTACGCGGTGGGCGGCACCTGGCGAAACATCGCCAAGCTGCATATGGAAATATCGGGCTATCCGCTGCATATGATGCAGGGCTACGAATTGCCGCTGGAGGAAATGCTGAATTTTCTCGAGGAGGTCATCGTCTCCCGGGATAGCAAGGANCCGGCCTGGCAGGCGGTCTCCAAGAACCGCCGCTCGCTTCTGCCCTTCGGCGCCATCGCCATGCGCGAAGTTCTGAAAATGATGAAGCCGGCCAGGATCGCCTTCTCGGCGCAGGGCGTGCGCGAAGGTTATCTTTATTCCCTGTTGACGGAAGAAGAGCGGGATTCCGATCCGCTGCTGGTTGCGGCCGATGAGCTTGCCATTCTGCGCGCCCGCTCGCCGGAACATGCGCGCGAACTGGCGGACTGGAGCGGCCGCACCTTCCCGGTCTTCGGCGTTGACGAGACCGAAGAGGAGAGCCGTTACCGGCAGGCGGCCTGCCTTCTCGCCGATATCAGCTGGCGCGCCCATCCCGACTATCGCGGATTGCAGGCGCTCAACATCATCGCCCATTCTTCCTTCGTGGCGATCACCCATCCCGGCCGCGCCTATATTGCGCTTGCCAATTATTATCGCTTCGAAGGTCTGAACGACAACGGCACCACGCAGCCGCTCGCNGCCATGGCGGGCGACCGGTTGCAGGAGCTTGGNAAATTGCTCGGCGGCCTGCTGCGNGTCGTCTATCTCTTCTCGGCTTCGATGCCGGGCGTCGTCGATCACCTCAAATTCCGCAAATCCGGNAATCCCGATCTCGATCTGGAATTCGTCGTGCCGCACGATTATTGCGATTTCGCCGGCGAGCGGCTGGACGGGCGTTTGCAGCAACTGGCGAAGCTGACGGGCAAGCGGCTGGCGTTCGTGTTCGAGTAACGAACGGCGCGTTTCTGTTTCGCGACAGGAACGCTCCTGGCCTCCACTATGACCAGCGCTCGCAAAAGGCTTCTATGTCGCTCGACTGAAAGTCGNAAAGCCGTGCCATGATCGTTTCGAATGGCCAGTCCCACCATGCGATTGANGNAAGCTTTTCCGCNANGGATCGCGAAAATCGTTCGCGAATGATCTTCGCGGGAACGCCGCCGACGATGGTGTAGGGCGGCACATCTTTGGTGACGACCGCGCCGGCGGCGAGCACTGCCCCGTCTCCAACCGTGACGCCCGGCAAGACGATAACCCCGTGACCGATCCAGACATCGTGACCGATGACGGCGCGGTCCTCCCTGCGCCGGTCGAAAAAGGCGTCATCGCGCACGGCGTCCGCAGAATAATATTCAGGGCAATAGCTGAAACGGTGCATGGATGGCCGGTCCATCGGATGGTTCGGAGCGCCTATCCTGACCTCTGCGGCGATGGCGCAGAATTTTCCGATCGTTGCATCGCCCACCATGCAACGGGGGCCAAGATAGGAGTAATTGCCGAGTTCGACATTGTGCAGGGAGGTCTCAGCCAGAATTTCGCAGCATTCGCCGATATTTGAATCTCTTATGCTCGCCGTCGCATGGATGACGGTCTCTGCGATTTTCGGGCGCTTGATCTGTGCGGTCGAATCCATTCCAGCCTCCGGATTTGCGCCTGCTTAACCGGCGATGATGAAGGTGCTGTGACGTGGAATGGCCAAAGGGATCCGGCCGGGCCGGGCATCCTTTCTAAAACGCAGATCGCGCGCGATGCCGCGTGACGCGAAATCCTGTCTTCACGCGGAATGTATCACTCGCCGGGGACATCCGCCGCGGCAGGCGTTTTCTTCCAGTAGTGGTCGGATATGTTTTGCGCGTTCCGAATGATGTGGCCGGCGATTTTGGGGTCTCCGCCCTCGAAGGTTTTCGGGTCGGCCCCGCATAACATCAGGAAGAGCTGCTGATGGGCGACAGCGGCAAAATAATCGTGGGGCGGCGGCTGCATGTCTGAACCGACGGCCCGGAATGCCTCAGTAACCTCTTTGCTGGCACGCTCGAGTGCTGCGTGAATGGTGGTCATCATCGCCGCTTCCGTGCGCTCCAATATGTCCTGTACCTGCCGTTCCGCCGGTGTCAGAACCGGGCAACTCTCACTCATCGAATATCTCTCCTGTCGGTGCAACCATTCCACCGGGCGATATTATCGCAAGGATTGTGTCCGCTTTGCGGGAAAGATTGACATCGTGGTCTTGAAACGCAACAGCCTGACTGACCGCCGTGCCGTGAGGCGCGGATCGAAACGGCAATCGGCTGGCACTGCTTTGCAAACGGCTCAGCCGTGCCCGAGCGCCTTGCGGATGCAGGCGCTGAGATAGGCATATTGCAGCGGCGTTATCGTCGCCATGGCTTCCGTGCGGCTGGCAAGCCTGTCCTGATAGCCGACCGGAATATCGAACTGGCTGAAGGTGAAATCCCAGCGGGTGCCTTCGACGATATTGTAAAAATGGTCGGCACCGCTGACAGCGGTTTTGGCGAGCTCTCCGCCGAAAATATCCTGCACCACCAGCGCGGTGACGCTGCCTTGCCCCTTGGCGGGGTTTTCGCGCGACCAGAGGCCGCTCGTCTCGCCCGACCAGCTTTTCTTCAGGGCGTAATAAAGTCTTTCTGCATGGTCCTGCATGAAACGTCTTCTTTTCCGCAAGCANGTTTCGGTTAAAGCATTTCCAGCGAAAGTGCGCTCGGTTTTGCGTCCGGAAATGCACAAAAACAAAGAGTTAGAGCGATGGAGGTGAACCGGCGTTTACCGAAATTGCTATAGTTCTGGAAAATCGGAACGGAGCGCCATGCAGACATTTGTGTCTGCCGGGCGCTCCGTCCGGATCATTCGCGGCCGTCAAAGCAAGTGACAGCAGCCTTGGCCTTACTTCGCCTCGAGCAGGTCCTTGACGTCGAGCAGGACGAATTCGTTGTCGTCAGCTTTGTCCAGCGCACGGCCGGCCGAGAAGGGCAGGTTGTTGTCGTTGCCGACGACGATATGGGTGGCATCGACGCGGTCGACATTCTCGATGGTGACGAAAGGCATGTCGTAATAGCCGTTGCCGCCGCCCTGACGCTTCTTGTTGTCCGGGTCAGAAATCTTCATCAGGTCGATATAGCCGATCTTGCGGGCGGCCTTGCCGACATTGGCGTCGTTGAATTCGATCTTGTAGATGCGCTTCAGCTTGGCAGGGCGGGCGAAGCAGTCCGCAGCCGGAGCCTTGGGGTCGGCGCAGGCCTTGTCGGCCGTGCCGGCGCCATTGTCGCGCTCGATGACGAGGGCGGTGGTGTCATCCAGCATGTTGAAGTCGCCGATTGCCTCACCGCCTTCCGCCAGCGGATAAAGCCAGCTGCGGCCGGTCCATGCCTTCTTGGCGGTGTCGAGTTCGATGATGCGCAGCGCGGTCGCGCCGTCTTCGGTTTTTTCCACCTGGCCGTCGGCCATGTAGAGCGGGCCTTCCAGCAGGCCGTAGAGCTTCGAGCCGTCCCTGGAGAGCGCCATGCCCTCATAACCGCCGGAGCGCTTCAGGTTGAAAGCGGGCATTTTCTGCGTGGGATTGCCGGGCAGGGCAAGAGCCGGATGGTCGGGAGACTTCACCTCGATGTCGCCGGCCTTGGTCGAGATCACGTCGGTCAGCTTGCCGTCGCGGGTGAATTTCAGGATGTAGGGGCCGAATTCCTCGCCCACCCAGAAACCGTCGGCAACCGGCTGAATGGATTCGACGTCGAAATCGGCGCCCGTCAGATAACGCTTCTCGGTGCCCTCCAGAACGATGGGGAAGGGCGCCTTCATGTCGGGATCGGAGAGGAACACGGTTTCAAGAGCGTTGACCTTGCCGGCGTCCCAGTCGAACTTCAGATGGTGAAGCATCAGCATGGCGTCGCTGGAATTGAGCTTGGAACCGAAACCGTTGTCGGAAAGGCTCCAGAAGCTGCCGTCCGGCATCGC
>Ga0058692_1000570_pt1 | contig 15696 bp, 8 predicted proteins | sample AgamicAtAmrz_FD_55216 | JGI IMG/M metagenome (GOLD analysis project Ga0058692, IMG submission 55216) | Agave microbial communities from Guanajuato, Mexico - At.Am.rz | ecosystem: Host-associated > Plants > Roots > Rhizosphere | place: Guanajato, Mexico | collected 2012-06-07 | reverse complement strand
GGCGAGATGGGCCGCAAAGATCTGATCAAGATTGAAAACACCTTTCTCACCGACGATCAGATCAATCAGCTGGCGGTCTATGCGCCCGATGCCACGGTTAACCGCATCGACGACTATGAGGTGGTGGCCAAGATCGCCCCGACGCTGCCGGACCGCATCGAGCGGGTGCTGACCTGTCCCAACAGCAACTGCATCAGCCGCAGCGAGCCGGTCTTCTCCAGTTTTGCCGTGAAGCAGCGCGCCGACGATGTGCATCTCAAATGCAAATATTGCGAAAAAGAGTTCGCCCGCCACGTGGTGCTGGGTCACTGGTAATCGCCCTGCCCGACCTTATAATGGGCAACACTGGCGGCACCGCCGCCTGACGACATAATTAAAGGAGCCATGATGTCCCGTGAAATCAGTACTGAGAAAGCCCCTGCCGCGATCGGTCCCTATGTTCAGGGTGTCGATCTGGGCAGCATGATCATCACCTCAGGTCAGATCCCGGTCGATCCGGTCACCGGCCAGGTGGCGGATGACATTGCCGCACAGGCGCGTCAGTCGCTGGAGAATGTGAAGGCGATTGTGGAAGCGGCGGGCCTGAAGGTGGGCGATATCGTGAAGACCACGGTGTTCGTGAAGGACCTGAATGATTTTGCCACGGTCAACGCCACCTATGAGGCATTTTTCACCGAGCATGACGCACACTTCCCGGCGCGTTCCTGTGTCGAAGTGGCGCGTCTGCCAAAAGATGTGAAGATTGAAATCGAAGCGATCGCGGTCCGTCGCTGATTCGTTCGTGCGCCTCTCTCCACCGCGCAGGCCGGAGAGAGGCGGTGACGCGCTTAACGCTTAGCCGGTCGCCACAGCCACAGTACGGCTATCGCCAGCGCAAACAGTACGCCAAACCCGACGCCCGTTGCGACAGCAGGCGCACCCGCCTTTATCGCCAGCGTATAGAGCCCCAGCATCACCAGCATCGCGCTGTTCTCACCGAGATTCTGCACCGCAATCGCGTTGCCGGAACCGACGCTCTCTTTGCCCCGCGCCTGCAGCAGCGCGTTCAGCGGCACCACAAAGAAACCGCCCAGCGCGCCAATCAGCATCAGCAGGAGATAGGCGCTGACCAGCGAATGCTGCAGCGAGAAGACGACGACCATCACGCCAATCAGAACGCCCGCGGGCATGCAGCGGCGCACCGTCTCCAGCGTCACCAGCTTCGCCGCCGCCGCCGCTCCCAGCACAATCCCGATCGCCACCATCGCATTCAGGGTAGTGGGGGTGGTGTTGTCGCTGATGCCCAGCGCCACCGGCACCCACAGCACCAGCAGGAAACGCAATGTCACGCCAGCGCCCCAGAAGAGGCTGGTGCCGAGCAGCGAGAAGCGCGTCTCTGCGTCGCGCCACAGCAGCCCAACGGCATCGAAAAAGCGGCGCACCATGACGCCCGGCCGCCAGCTCTGGCCTGGCCGCGCCGCCTGCAGTTTCGGGATAAAGAGGTTCGCGGCGACCGCAATGCCGTAGGTGAGCGCGCAAATCCCCAGCGCCGCCAGCAGATGCCAGTCCGCCAGCATTCCGCCCGCCACCGAGCCGAGCAGAATGGCAGCGATGGTCGAGCCCTCCATCAGCCCGTTGGCTTTGACCAGCTTCTCGCCGTGGGTGATCTCACCCAGGATGCCATATTTGGCCGGGGAATAGGCGGCCGCCCCCGCGCCGACCAGGGTATAGCCGATGAACGGATTGAAGCCGAAGCAGATGGTCAGCGCCCCCAGCAGCTTCAGGCTGTTGGCGAGCATCATCACCCGCCCTTTTGCCATGCTGTCCGCCACCTGACCGACAAAAGGCGCCAGCAGAATGTAGGCCGCGACAAAGAGCATCTGCAGGATCGGCTGGCTCCAGTCGGGATAGAACTGGCTTTTCAGCAGCGCCAGCGTGGCAAACAGCAGCGCGTTATCGCCGAAGGCGGAAAAGAACTGGGCGACAATCACGGCAATCATGCCGCGTGACATCAGCGGTGCAGTGCGATCAGGGCTCATGTCTGCTCCTCTTCCGCCATCTTTTTCAGCGTCACATAGTCAGGTTTGCCGCTGCCGAGCTGCGGCAGCTGTTTCACCACCCGGATGTCGCGCGGCAGCGCCAGATCCGGCGCGCCCAGCTCGCGGGCCGCTTTCTGCAGCGTGTCGCGCGCCAGTTCAGCGTCGGTGGTGAAGAGCACCAGCGCTTCGCCGCGCTGCCCATCGGGACGCAGTGAGGCGGCGTGCTGTTTGTCCGGCGACGCCTTCAGGGCGATCTGCTCAACGATCTCCAGCGACACCATCTCACCGGCAATCTTGGCAAAGCGTTTGGCACGGCCCTGAATCTGGCAGAAACCGCCTTCATCGAAGCTGACGATATCGCCGGTGTCATACCAGCCCGCCTCCATATTGCCTTCACCATCGTCGGCGACCGGCGCTTCCAGCACGCCAGGGTTTTCGACGCGCAGATAGCCCTTCATCACGTTTGGCCCGCGCAGCTGCAGCCGTCCGCCGTTCTCGATGCCCGGCACCGACATCAGCCGTGAATCCATGCCCGGCAGAATGCGTCCCACGGTGTGCGCCTTCGCCGCCATCGGCACGTTGATGGCGACCACCGGCGCACACTCGGTGACGCCATAGCCTTCAAGGATGCGGATGCCGTACTTCTCCATATAGAGCTGGCGGGTGTTTTCCTGCAGCTTCTCGGCCCCCGCCACCACATAGCGCAGGCGGGCAAAATCGTACGGCGCGGCAAAGCGCGCATAGTTGCCCAGGAAGGTGGAGGTGCCAAACAGCACGGTGCAGTTGCGGTCATAGACCAGCTCCGGCACGATGCGATAGTGCAGCGGGCTGGGGTAGAGAAAGACCTGCGCACCGGTCATCAGCGGCGTAAACAGGCCGACGGTCAGGCCAAAGGCATGAAACAGCGGCAGCGCCGACATAAAGCGATCGCGCGGCGTGAAGTCCGCNACGGTGCGGATCTGTTCGACGTTCGCCANCAGGCTTTTATGCGAATGCACCACCCCTTTGGGATTGCCCTCCGAGCCGGAGGTAAACAGCACCATCGCGGCATCTTCCGGCTGCTGCGGCAGCTGGGCGCGGCGCGGCATCAGCAGGTGCGCGACGATCCAGAGTTTATCTTTCGCGGTCACCGTCTCTTTCAGATCTTCCAGATAGATCCACTGCACCTCACCGAGCCCCTGTGGCAGATGCCACAGGTTGCCTTTCTCCAGGAACTGCCGTGAGGTGAAGACCGTTTTAATCTGCGCGGCNGTCAGCGCCGCCCGCATGCCGTTCACGCCTGCGGTGTAGTTAAGCATCGCCGGAACGCGACCACGCAGTGAGGCACCGAAAATCGCCGCGGCCGTCACGGTGGTATTCGGCAGCAGCAGCCCGACCACTTCACGCGGCTGACTGTAGCGCTCCAGAATCCGGCCCACGCCCAGCGACTTTTTCAGCAGTCCGTTGTAGCTGTCAGGTTTGAAACTGACATCTTCGATGCAGCGCTTAAACGCGCCGTAGCGGGTCCGGGCGGAGAGCAGCGCCTCAAACAGGGTTTCACGCGGACGCACCGCCATGCGCGCTTCCATCATGATATGGTGCAGATGCTCCCCGGCCAGCATACGCCGGTCGCGCGCCCGTTTCGCCTCCGGCATCGGAATGCGNGTGGCGGGCAGCACAGAGAGGGTGATGCGCGGGAACAGGCGGCGTTTAAACACGCCCGCCAGGCGACCAAACGGCGTGAACTCTGCGCCTTCAATCCGCATCGGCACCACGTTCGCACCCGAGCGGGCCGCGACAAAGCCCGCCCCGCTGTAGATCTTCATCAGCGAGCCGGTGACGGTAATCCGCCCTTCCGGGAAGATCACCACCGGACGGCCACTGTCGATCAGCCGCACCAGCTGCTTCAGCGCCATCGGCCGGGTCGGGTCCAGCGGCACAAAGTCGATAAACGGCCTGACCAGGCGCATAAACCAGCTTTCGCCGATGGTCGAGTAGATGGCGAAGACCGGTCTGACCGGCAAAAATAGCGCCAGCAATATGCCGTCGAGAAACGACATATGGTTCGGCGTGATCAATACCTTCTGTTTATGCAGTTCGGCGACGTCGCCACGCAGTTCGACCCGCCATAACAGGCGGAAGATGAGGCGCAAGAGTGTGAAAACCATGCCGGCTCCTTAGCATCGGGGAAAAATAGGCCCTCACGATGCAGGATTTGAGGCAGTTCGACAACAGAATTATCGCCACACCGACACCGCATCAGGGTGCCTGCCAGCCACCGCCGAGGGCGGCAATCAGCGCCACACTGCTGACCCACTGCGTGCTCTGCAGCGTCAGCAAACTCTGCTGGGCACTCAGGCTGCTGTTCTCTGTGGTCGCCACATCCAGGTAGTTAATCATGCCCGCCTCATACTGCAGACGCGTCACCCGCGCCGAGGTCTGCGCCGCGTCGGTGGCACGCTGCTGCGCGGCAACCTCGCCCTGTAGCGTGTTCAGCTCTACCAGCTTATCTTCCACCTCCTGCATCGCGGCCAGCACCGTCTGACGATAGGTCGCGACGCTGGCATCCCAGGCTGCCCGCGCCTGATCGACCCTGGCAGAGGTCGCGCCCGCGTCAAACAGCGTGCCGCTCAGCTCTGGCCCCAGTGACCAGACGCGGTTTGGCAGAGAGAACAGCGAATGCAGCACCGAAGCGCTGACGCCCCCGCTGGCGCTCAGGGTCAGGTCGGGATAGTAACCGGCCACCGCTACCCCCACGGCGGCATTGGCGGCGGCCATGTTGCGTTCGGCGTACGCGATGTCAGGACGGCGCTGTAACAGCTCGCCCGGCAGGGCTGCCGGAATCGCGGGCAGCGTGGCGGTCAGCGGCGCGGCGGTCAGCGTAAAGTCAGCGGGGGCTTTGCCGACCAGCAGCGCAATGGCGTGTTCCATCTGCGCGCGCTGCCACTGATAATCCTGCGCCGAGGCGCTGGCGCTCTCCAGTTGCAACTGCGCCTGAGCCAGAGTCGCACGCGATGCGGTGCCCGACTGATACTGGCTGTTAATGACGTTCAGGTAGCGCTGATAGGCGTCAACGCTCTGCTGATAGCACGCGATTTTCTGATCCATGATGCGCAGCTGGAAATAGTCCTGTGCCAGCTCAGACTGGGCGCTCAGGGTAATATTGGCCAGCTCTGCCGCGCTGGCCGAGGCGCTGGCGCGATCCTCCTCCAGCGTGCGCCGCAGTTTGCCCCACAGATCCAGCTCCCAGCTGGCACTCAGCGCCGCCTGATGGCTGCTGCTGGTGGTGCGAACGCTACTGCCAGTGGCATGGCTGCCGCTGCGCGTCACGCTGCCGTCATAGCTCAGCGAAGGAAACAGTGCTGCGCGAGACTCCGCCGCCAGCGCCTGCGCCTGCCGGTACTGCGCGGCATAAGTCGCCACGTTCTGATTCGATACGCTCACCTGGCTCAGCAGCCCATCTAGCGTGGCGTCATGGTAGACCGACCACCATTTGCCTTTGCTTTGCGCATCCAGCGGCGTCGCCTGCTGCCAGCCCCGGGCCTCTTTATAGTGAACCGGCATCGCCACCGCCGGACGTTGATAGTCGGGACCCACGCTACAGCCAGCCAGCAGCAGCACAATAAACGGCATAAAAGGTTTCATGGTCAGGTTTCCGCATGGCGCAGACGACGCCATTGACGTTGAGTGGCACGACCCAGACGATCGAGCCACAGATAAACAACCGGGGTGGTAAACAGCGTCAGCAGCTGGCTGAGCGCCAGTCCGCCCGCAATCGCGATCCCCAGTGGACTGCGCAGATCGGCATCACCGCCGCTGCCCAGCGCCAGCGGCAACGCGCCGAAGAAGGCGGCCAGTGTCGTCATCATGATCGGACGGAAGCGCATCAGACACGCCTGAGTGATCGCCTGCTGCGGCGACATACCCTGCTGCCGTTCCACGTCGATAGCAAAATCGATCATCATGATGGCGTTCTTTTTCACGATGCCGATTAGCAGGATGATGCCAATCAGCGCGATCACCGTGAGCTGCGTGTTGGTCAGCAGCAGCAGTAACAGCGCGCCGACGCCCGCGGACGGCAGGGTTGAAAGAATGGTCAGCGGATGGATGTAGCTCTCGTAGAGCACGCCGAGCACGATATAGACCGCCGCCAGCGCCGCCAGAATCAGCCACGGCATGGTGGCGGTCAGCTGGGAAAAGGCAGCGGCGGTACCGGCAAAACCGGCGTGAATGGTTGACGGCAGGCCCAGCTTCGCCATCGCCTGTTTAATCAGCAACTGCGCCTGCTCCAGTGAGACGCCCTCATTGAGGTTGAATGCTACGGTACTGGTGGCGGACTGGCCCTGATGCGCCACCGACAGCGGCGCATTGCCGCCGCTGAAGCGGGCAAAGGCGGAGAGCGGCACGCGGTCACCGCTGTCGTTAATCACATAGAGTTGCTGCAGCGTCTCCGGATTAGCGGTGTCGCTATCCTGCAGCGACATCACCACGTGATACTGATTCAGGGTGTGGTAGAGCGTGGCGATCTGTCGCTGACTGAACGCATTGTTCAGCAGCGTATCGAGCATTTTCACATTGACGCCCAGCCGTGTGGCGCGGTCACGATCAATGGTCAGCTCCACCTCCTGACCGCCAGTCTGCGAGTCCGAGTCCACACTGTTGAGCTGGGGGATTGCCGCCAGCGCCGCCTGTACTTTCGGCGTCCAGACCCGCAGCAGATCAAGATCGTCCGCCTGCAGGCTGTACTGATAAGTCGCATTAGCGCTGCGTCCGCCAATGTGCAGATCCTGCGCCGCCATCAGGAACATCTGTGCCCCGGCGATGTGACTGGTTTTGCGCGTCAGCCGGTTGGCCACTTCGCTGGCCGTGGCATCACGCTGGTCAAAGTCCTTTAGCCGCACAAAGAAGTTGGCGCTGTTTCGCGATCCAAACATCCCGCTGCCCATCGACGACATTACGCTCTCAACCGCCGGATCTTCCTGAATGATTTTGGTGAACATCAGCATTTTTGGCTTCATCGCCTGAAACGAAATGTTCTGATCGGCACGCAGCGCGCCCATCAGCAGCCCGGTGTCCTGATTCGGGAAAAAGCCCTTCTGCACTACGGTGAACAGGAAAACATTGAGCAGCACGGTCAGCAGCAGGCTGAGCATGGTCAGTTTCTGATGGCGCATCACCCAGGCCAGCCCGCGTCCGTAGGCGGCCAGCAGGCGGTTCAGCTGGTTTTCAATAAACTGATAAAGCGGATGCGGCCGCTGGCTGACGGGCGGCTTCGGTTTCAGCAGGCGCGCGCAGAGCATCGGCGTCAGGCTGAGCGAGACAAACAGCGAGATCAGCAGCGACACCGTGAGTGTGACAGCAAATTCGCGGAACAGCCGCCCGACAATGCTGCCCATCAGCAGAATCGGGATAAACACCGCGATCAGCGATACGGTCATCGACAGCACGGTAAAACTCACCTCCTGCGCCCCGCGCAGCGCCGCCCGCAGCGGACTCAGCCCGCGCTCAATGTGACGGGTGATGTTCTCCAGCACCACAATCGCATCATCCACCACGAAGCCGGTGGCGATAATCAGCGCCATCAGCGACAGGTTATCCAGGCTGTATCCCAGCAGGTACATCACCGCACAGGTGCCGATCAGCGACACTGGCAGCGCCAGTGCAGGAATGATCACCGCCTGCAGATTGCGCAGGAAAATAAACACCACCGCGATGACCAGCAATACCGCGATCAGCAGCGTCTCTTCGGTGTCATACAGCGAGGCGCGCACGCCCGGTGAGCGGTCAACGACCACCTTCAGCTGGCTGTCAGCGGGCAGGCTCTTTTCCAGCAGCGGCAGCTGCGCTTTTATTGCGTCGATGGTTTCGAGCATGTTGGCGCCCGCCTGACGTTTAATGCCGATCATCACCGCAGGCGTGGCATTAAGGAATCCCGCCTGATAGCGATCTTCCACCGAGTCATAGACCGTGGCGACGTCACGCAGCCGCACCGCTTTGCCCTGCTGCCAGGTGATGATCAGATCGCGGTAGCTGGCGGCCTTCTCCAGCTGGCCGTTGCTGTCCACCAGCCACGACTGGTCACTGCCCTGTAAGATCCCTTTGGGCAGATTGGTGGTGCTGTCGGCGACGGCGGCGCGCACCGTCTCCAGCGAGATGCCGTAGTGGGTCAGCTTCAGCGGCTGCAGATCAATCCGCACCGCGGGTAAGGCGCTGCCCATCAGCGACACTTCGCCGACGCCCTGTACCTGCCCCATCGCCTGTTCAATTTTGCTCTCCGCCAGATCGTAAAGCTCGCCGGGCGTGCGGGTCGCAGAGGTCAGCGCCAGCATCACAATCGGCGCATCTGACGGGTTGGCTTTGCGATAAGTCGGCAGCGAGGCCATGGCGCTCGGCAGCAGGCTGCGCGCCGCGTTGATCGCCGCCTGCACGTCGCGCGCCGCGCCGTTGATATCACGGTCCAGCTCAAACTGCAGGATGATGCTGCTGGAGCCCTGCGAGCTGCTGGAGGTCATCTCGCTGATACCGGCAATCTGCCCGAGTGAACGCTCCAGCGGGGTCGCGACGGTGGCCGCCATGGTCTCCGGGCTGGCCCCCGCCAGGCTGGCGCTGACCATGATAGTCGGGAAATCGACCTGCGGCAGCGGTGCCACCGGCAGCAGCCGGTAACCCAGCGCACCGAGCAGCAGGATCGCCAGCGTCAGCAGTAGCGTCGCCACGGGACGAAAGATAAATAGCCGTGTCAGGTTCATTGCCCGCTCCGCGCCTGCTGCTGACGGCGTTTCACCCAGGCGTTGCCGCGCTGCGCCAGCCCGTCAAACCAGAGGTAGATGACCGGCGTAGAGAAAAGCGTCAGCACCTGACTGACAATCAGCCCGCCGACAATCACCAGCCCCAGCGGCTGTCGCAGCTCGGCACCCGAGCCGGAGGCGAGCATCAGCGGCAGCGCGCCGAGCAGCGCCGCCATCGTCGTCATCAGAATCGGGCGGAAGCGCAGCAGGCAGGCCTGATGAATCGCCTCACGCGCGCTGAGGTGCTGCTGATGTTCCGCCTCCAGCGCGAAATCGATCATCATAATGGCGTTCTTTTTCACGATGCCGATCAGCAGGATGACGCCAATCAGCGCAATCAGGCTGAACTCCGTGCCCGCCAGCAACAGTGTCAGCAGCGCGCCCACCGCCGCCGACGGCAGCGTAGAGAGAATCGTGACCGGATGGATAAAGCTTTCGTAGAGGATGCCGAGCACCACATACATGGTGATCAGCGCCGCCAGGATCAGCCACAGCGTGTTGCCGGTGGCGCTCTGGAATGCCGACGTTTCGCCCTGGTAACGCAGCGTGGTGCTCTCCGGCAGCTGCAGCTGCTGCCGCACGTCGGCGATTGCCCGCTGGCCATCCTCCAGCGAGTAGCCTGGATTCAGGTTGAAGGAGATCATCACCGCCGGGAACTGATTCAGCCGCATGTGCATCAGTGATCCGGTACGCTGATGAATTGTGGCGATAGCGGTGAGTTTTACCATGCCGCTGCCGGACGTGGTGCTCTCCGTGGCTGAGGATGAGGATGGGGTGGTTGATGACGTCGTGCTGCTGGATGACGACGTGGAACTGCTGCTGGTGGACGGCTGCAGATAAACATCATCAAACGACGCCGGCCCTTGCTGGAAGGCCGGCGCCACTTCCAGCACTACCCGATACTGATTTGACTGGGTAAAAATGGTCGAAACCAGACGCTGACCAAAGGCGTTATAGAGCGCCGTGTCCACGTCCGATGCGGTAATGCCGAAGCGCGCCGCTTTGTCCCGGTTCAGCTCCACGTAAGAGACGCGCCCCTGATCCTGCAGGTTACTTACCACGCCATTAAACTCGGGCCGCTGCTGCAATGCCGCCACCAGTTTCGGCGAGGCGCTGACCAGATTTTCACTGTCAGCGTCGTCCAGGGTGAACTGATACTGACTCGGCGAGACCTGGTCGTTGACGGTGAGATCCTGCGCGGGCTGCAGATAGAGCCGGATACCCGGCACGCTGGCGGTCGCCTGGTTCAGCTGGCTGATCACCTCGCTGGCGCTGAAATCGCGGGAGCCAAATGGCTTAAGGTTGATCTGCAACCGGCCGCTGTTGAGGCTGGTGTTGGTACCGTCGATACCGATGGTCGATGAGACACTCTCTACCGCCGGATTTTTCAGGATCAGTGCTGAGAGCGCCTGCTGCCGCTCAGCCATCGCGTTAAATGAGACATCCTGTGAGGCGACGGTAACGCCCTGAATCAGCCCGGTATCCTGGGTCGGGAAGAAACCCTTCGGCACCATCAGATAGAGCAGCGCCGTCAGCCCGAAGGTCGCCAGCGCCACCAGCAGCGTCAGTTTCTGGTGATTGAGCACCACGGTCAGCAGACGGTCATAGCCGCGCACCAGCCGGTCGAACAGCGCGCCGCCCTTGCGGGCAAAGGTAGACTGCTGCTCTGGCGGAATGTGGCGCAGCAGATACGCGCACAGCATCGGGGTCAGCGTCAGCGACACCCCCATTGACACCAGGATCGCCACCGCCAGCGTAATCGCAAACTCCCGGAACAGCCGCCCAACCACATCGCCCATAAACAGCAGCGGGATCAGCACCGCAATCAGTGAAAAGGTCAGCGAGATGATGGTGAAGCCAATCTGCTGTGAGCCTTTCAGCGCCGCCTCCATCGGCGACTCGCCCTGCTCCAGCCTGCGCGAAATGTTCTCCACCACCACGATGGCGTCATCAATGACAAAACCGGTAGCAATGGTCAGCGCCATCAGCGACAGATTATTCAGGCTGAAGCCCGCCAGATACATCACGCCAAAGGTGCCGACCAGCGACAGCGGCACCGCCACGCTGGGGATCAGCGTGGCGGCCACGTTGCGCAGGAACAGGAAGGTCACCATCACCACCAGCGCAATCGACAGCATCAGCTCAAACTGTACGTCGCTGATTGAGGCGCGAATGGTCTGGGTGCGGTCAGAGAGAATCGTCATCTTCACCCCGTCCGGCAGCGCGGCCTGCAGTGCGGGGAGCTGTGCCTTGATGTTGTCCACCACCTGAATCACGTTCGCACCCGGCTGGCGCTGCACGCTGATGACAATCGCAGGCTGGTTGTTAGCCCATGCAGACTGGAAGCTGTTCTCTGGCCCCTGTTCGATATGGGCGATATCTTTCAGGCGCAGCGCCGCACCGTTCTCATAAGTGAGGATCAGGTTGCCGTACTCTTCGGCGGTACGCAGCTGATCGTTAGCGTCGATGGTGACCGAGTGATATTTGCCATCAAAGCCGCCTTTAGAGCCATTGACGTTGCTGTTGCCGATCAGCGTATTCACCGCCTCCAGTGTCAGATGATGCGCCGCCAGCGCCTGCGGATTCATCTGCACCCGAATGGCGGGCTGATGACCGCCCGCCAGCGTCACCATTCCGACGCCGGAAATCTGCGACAGTTTCAGCGCCACCCGGGTATTCACCAGGTCCTGCACCTCGGTCAGCGGCAGCGTGCCGGAGCTGGCTGCCAGCGTCACCACCGCGCTATCCGCCGGATTAACCTTTTTGTAGGTCGGCGGGTTGGGCAGATCGTCGGGCAGCAGGTTATTTGCCGCGTTGATGGCCGCCTGTACCTCCTGCTCGGCGACATCCAGCGACAGATCGAGGCTGAACTTCAGGGTAATGATCGACGAGCCGCTGGCGCTGGTGGAGCTCATCTGGCTCAGACCCGCCATCTGTCCTAACTGGCGCTCCAGCGGTGAGGTGACCGATGACGCCATCACATCCGGGCTGGCACCCGGATAGAGCGTAGTGACCTGAATAGTCGGATAGTCGACCTGCGGCAGCGCCGAGGTCGACAGGAATTTGTAGGCAAAGATGCCCGCAATCAGCACGCCGACCATCAGCAGAATGGTGGCGACCGGACGCAGAATAAACAGGCGAGACGGGTTCATTTTGACACAGCACCGGCAGCAGGCGTCTCATCGGCCAGCGTGACCTTGCTGCCGCTGGTCAGACGATCGATCCCTTCAGTCACCAGCCGATCCCCCGGCGAGACGCCGCTGAGGATCGCCTGCTGGTCGTCGCCGTACGCGGGGCCGGTGGTGACCGCTTTGCGCGTGACGGTGTGATCCTGATTGATCACAAAGACAAAGCTGCCGTCGCTGCTCAACTGCAGCGCCTGCGCCGGGATCACCGTCGCGCCTTTGAGCATCCGGGTCTGCAGCCTGATATTCACAAACTGGTTAGCAAACAGCGCTTCATCCTGGTTGGCAAACACCGCTTTCAGCGCCACGGTGCCGGTAGCCGTGTCGATCTGGTTGCTGATGAACTTTACTTCGCCGCTGGCGAGCTGGTGCTGGTTGTCCTGATCGAACAGCGTGGCGGGCAGGCTCTGCCCCTGATGCAGCACGCTGACCAGCGCCGGGAGGTTGCTTTGTGGCACGCTGAAGGTGACGGCGGCGGGCTGCATCTGAGTGATGGTCACCAGACCGGTGCTGCTGGAGCTCTGCACCATGTTGCCGGGATCGACCTGACGCAGACCGACGCGCCCGCTAATCGGGGCGGTAATCCGGGCATATTCAATGCTCAGCCTGGCGCTGGCGATCTGTGCCTGATCGGCGGCGACCGCGCCGCGATACTGTCCGACGGTGGCGATCTGACTGTCGAGATCCTGGCGCGCCAGCGCATCCTGTGCCGCCAGTTTGCGGTAGCGCGCGAGCGTCAGCTCGGCGCTTTTCAGCAGCGCCTGGTTTTCGCTGAGTTCACCCTGATACTGGTTAAGCGTTGCCTGAAAGCTGCGCGGGTCGATCTGGGCCAGCAGCTGTCCGGCGCTGACCTTCTGCCCTTCGGTAAAGAAAATCTGCTCAAGCTGGCCATCAACGCGGCTGGTGACCGTCACGCTGGCGCTGGGGATCACCGTGCCCAGCGCATCCAGCCACACGGGCACATCGGCCGTACTGGCAACCCCGCTGTGGACCAGGGTTGCTCCTCCCCCCATCATGCCGTGCGCACCCGGTTTATTCCCGGAACCCGATAAGAGCAGACGCCAGAGAATGCCAGCCACTATCGTGGCCACCAGCAACAAAAGCAGCCACTTAAGCCCGGAAGTACGCGCCGGGCGAGAAAAGTGAGTCATCGTTAAACTCTTCAGCTAAGCAAAAAAGAAATCCCGGAATGTGCGGAATGCGGCATGGAGAAACGGCAGTGAAGCGTGAACTGCCCGATTTCAGGGGAGCTATTATCCGTGAAAGGTGACGCGCCTTTCCATTGGCAAACTGTCAGGGTTTCGTTAAGAACGATGAGGATTAGCAGGCGTTTTTACGCTCTCCCTGGCCGCATGCAGGCAAAAAAAAACCCACGCTTCTGCGTGGGTTGGTGTAATAACAGGGTCTCACCGCCGAAGCGGTGTTGTTTTCACACCCATCAATACCTCTGGGATCGCTATCGTCGCACTGATTTGCCCTGCGGTGACAGCGTGAAAACGCAACCGAATTCGGGGAAGTGCAACGAGGTGTGAAAATTAGCCACCCCGCGCTTACACTCTGATTTTTCTAGGATTTATCTGAAGCGCCGGTGACCGGCTTGCTGTAGATCGCGTCCGGCGCGATGTTCATGTGCTTCAGCACCGGCCCCATGATGTTGCCGAACACCGGAGCGGCCACCGAGCCACCGAAGTGATCGCCCGCCGTCGGATGGTTAATCATCACCACCAGCGCCACTTCAGGATGACTGGCGGGCGCGAGACCGGCGGTGTAGTTAACGTAGCCGCCATCATATTTGCCGCTGGTGCCCATCTTTTCCGCCGTACCGGTTTTGGTTGCCAGCCGATAGCCCGGCACCGCCGCCTTCACCCCGGTGCCGCCCGGCAGCACGTCGCTCTCCAGCATATGTACCACCTCTTTGACCGTTTCCGGATTCGCGACCTGCTTGCCCAGAACCGGCGGCGTTACGCGAGTGATCGACAGCGGACGGTAGACGCCATAGGAGCCGAGCGTGGCATATTCACGGGCAATCTGCAGCGGCGTGACGCGCAGACCATACCCGAACGAGAAGGTGGCGCGTTCGATATCGGCCCAGCGGGCGCGATGCAGCGGGAAGTAGCCCACACTTTCGCCGGTCAGGCCTAAGCCGGTTGGTTTACCCAGTCCGAACGCATGATAGGTGTTGACCAGCGCTTCGGCGGGCATCGCCAGCGCCATATGCGAGACGCCGATGTCACTCGACTTCTGCAGGATGCCGGTCATGGTCAGGCGTGGCCAGTGGCCGACGTCGCGGATCAGGTGCCCGTTAACCCGATAAGGCGTGGTGTCGATCACCGAGTCGGGCCGCACCAGATGGCGCTCCAGCGCCTCCATGACCACTAGCGGCTTGACGGTCGACCCCGGTTCGTAGCTGTCGTTGATGGCCGAGTTACGCATCTGCGCCGGCGTGGCCCCTTCATAGTTGTTGGGGTTGAACGACGGATAGGAGGCCATCGCCAGAATCTCGCCGGTGTCGATCTTCACCAGCACGGCGGCACCGGAATCCGCCTTGTTGAGCAGCACGCCGTCGCGCAGCTTGCTGTAGAGGGTGTACTGATCGTATTTGTCGATGCTGAGCTGCACCGTTGGCGGCTGCGTCGGCGGCTGATAGTTAATCATCGAGATAATGTTGCCCGCCGCATCCTGACGATAGACCTCTTTGCCCGGCTCGCCCTGCAGCACCTTATCAAAGCCTTTTTCCAGCCCGTTCAGACCGACGTTATCGGCCCCGACGATGCCGATGAGCGGCGCAGAGGCTTCGCTCATCGGATAGAAGCGGCTGTCATCATAGACTTCGCTGATCCCCTTCAGCTTCAGCTCTTTAATATCTTTGGCGATCCCCAGTTCGATTTTGCGCCCCAGGTAGAGAAAGCGGCGTTTCGGGTTGGCGGTGATCTGCGCGGCCAGCACTTCGGGACGGGTATTCAGCGCCGCGGCAAGATAGGCCCATTTGGCACTGGTAAAATCGGGGTTGCTCTCCAGCACGCGCTGCGGATCGGCGATCACATCGCGCGACGGCACGCTGAGCGCCAGGGCTTCGCCGTTACGATCCAGCAGGGTGCCGCGACTGGTGGGCAGCGTGACGGTTCGCAGCGATCGCTGATCCGCTTCGTGCTCCAGCATCGGCTGATTCAGGAACTGCAGGTCCGCGACGCGCGCCAGCAGCACCACCAGACAGGTCATCACACCCAGGCAGATCAGCCGGAATCGGAAAGGGTTAAAGGGGGCTTTTATCTGGTCTTTTCCCAGTAGTTTTTTAATCCGGGGCATGGCGTTCCGCTGCGCAAAATAAAGAAAAGGGGCTAAGCCAGCAGTTATAAAGAAAGCGCGGTCCGGATAACAGGAAAACTGTGTATCAGTTCGTTATCGGACACCGGTTGGCGGCAAAAAAAAACCTGCGCATCTGCGCAGGTTGGTGTAATCAAGAAAATCTATTGATGTTCACCCATCAATACCTCTGGGACCCTGACTGTAGCAAGGGCGATTGATCGGCTGCCATCACTCAAACGCAACAGTTACCGGCAAAATGTAACCAGCCATGAGATCTTTACGCTATTCTGCAATCCTGATGTTTTTTGATTTCCACCAGCAACTCATGGCGTTTGGCCCCTGGGTCAGCGACGAGGTACCGATGTCGAGCGTAAGGACGTTAGGGTTCCCTGCGCGATCGTAAGGCTGCCACGCCTGGCC
>Ga0058692_1000564_pt1 | contig 15780 bp, 8 predicted proteins | sample AgamicAtAmrz_FD_55216 | JGI IMG/M metagenome (GOLD analysis project Ga0058692, IMG submission 55216) | Agave microbial communities from Guanajuato, Mexico - At.Am.rz | ecosystem: Host-associated > Plants > Roots > Rhizosphere | place: Guanajato, Mexico | collected 2012-06-07 | reverse complement strand
CTGATGCTGCTGGACCACGTTGCCGATGCTGCCCAGCAGGGCGTTGTCGGCCAGGCGCAGGGTGGCGTGCGCATCGCCACGCAGCGCACCGGCCTGCTGCGCGACCACGTCGCGGTCGGCAAACTGCAGTGCGCCCAGCAGCGGATCCAGCGCCGACGCCGGCTGCGACGCGGCCGTCCTCAATGCCTGGCCCAGGCCCGCGCCCGACGCCACGTTGGCGAACGGAGATACGTCATCGAAGGCCGGATTGGCGACCGCCCAGATGCCGTCGCCGGTCTGCACGATATTGAACGTGAGCAGGGAGTTCTCGCGCGGATGGAACCTGCGCCGTGCCGTGTCGGCACTGGTCAGATCGGCGCTGTAGCCCGAGCCGTCCTGCCGCTCGGCACGGGTGAAGGCGACCTGTCCGGCCTGCAGCTGCGGCACGCTGGCATCGAACTCGCTGTCACTGTCGTTCAACAGCGCGGTGGTCAGTTCGTTGCCTTCCTTGCTGCCATAGATGCGGCCCTGTACCAGCGGGATCGAAAGATCCTGGCGGTAGTAGCCCGGTGCGATATCCAGCGCGAGCTTGCCGACCGTGCCGCCGATCAGGAAGCCCGGCGCCGTGGTGGCCGCCCCGTTTCCGCAATAGTAGTAGCTGCCCTGGCTGTCGCAGCGATGGACTTCGAATGCGTCCAGTACAAGGCCCGCCTGGCGCGTTTCCGGGGTGATGTCGAACAGCAGCCGGCCGGCATTGGGATAGGCGAAGCTGACATAGCCGTTGACCGTCAACGGGCCGCCCTGCGGATGAAGATCGCCACCGGCCACCCTCACCCGCGCCACCTGCGGAACATTCCAAGGGAAGTCGGGATAGTCCGGGTCCCCGACATAGGCCGTCGGGCCGATGGTTCCATGCCCCTTCAATGCGGCCCCTGGATCCAGCGTCACGACGGCCGTGGAGATTCGACCACCGGCCATCGCCACCTCACCTCCACGCCGGACCAGCAGCGTATCGCTGTTGTCCAGTTCGCCGGTCGAGGCAAGGGCCAGCGAACCGTCCACGATCGTGCTCCCGGCCTTCAGCAGACCGTCCCTCACATCGACGGCACCGTTGCGTCCTATCACGCTGTTGCCGGTAAGCAGGCTGCTCTGCGCTGTGATATCCAGCCTTCCCGAGTCCACCCACAGGATCGACGCACCGCTGTCTTCCGTCGCGGACCAGCGGGCGCCCGCGGTGAGCTTGATCACGCCAAAGGCATCGCCGCCGACGACCTTGTCCACATCCACATCGCGCACATAGGAGAACTGCGCGGGATCGAATGCCGGATTGATGTTCCCGCTCACCTGCTTGCCATCGATGACCAGGACATCGTTGGTCGTTGCATAGTCCATCGAGGTCGCCACCCTGTCGCTGAACAGCGTCACGTCCGGATAGGCCGTGCAGCCACCGTCCTCGCTGGTGTCGCGGGTCGGGCAGAAGCGGGTCGCGATGGCCATCGTGGCTGGATCGAAGTAGCGCAGGAAGCCGGAGCTTTCCGTCAGTTCGTAGTGGGCCTGGGTGATCCGGCCTTCAATGACGGCAAAGTCCCTTGCGCCAAACATGTCCCGGTAGTACTGGATGTACTTCTCCTGGCCCGGGTACGGCGTGGGAACACCATCCCGGGCTTCGCCATGGATCCCCAGCACGGTCATGTCGTAACCGTCATACACCGGCAGGGCGAAGCGGGTGATCCGACGATTGACGCCGGCGACGAACGCATCGGCACACGCCGAGTAGCAGCCACCGTCCAGCACGGTATCCAGGCCATTGCGTCGGATGACCTCGCCCATGCCAACGCCACCGCTGGCAGCGCCACCGGGTGAATTGCGGAAGACGATCTGGCGGATGGTCCGTCCCTGCCTGTTCGCCGCGCTGAGAATGCGCTCCAAGGTCCTGGGATCGCTGCTCTCGACGCCGCCGGAGTAATAGATCGTGTCGCCGTTCAGATGGAAGGTGCTTGCCTGCGCATCGAGCGTGGAGAGTCCCGCCATCAGAGCGATCGACATCGCCATGCTCAGCCTGGACCGGGAAATGAGGGGGGAGATCGACGAGTTCGACATGCGGGTTACCTGTGTTCGAGAGAGTGCCGCCCCGCCAACGCCCCTGCCGATGCAGGGCCACTGGACGTCGCAGTGCCATCCGTCGCGCCTGTGGCCGACGACAGGAAGCACTAACGGCCGAAGGTCGTCCTCACCCCCAGTCGGGCGTCGAATCGAGCCACATCGCAGCGAGTCGTGCCGGCAGGCTCCCGGCGCGGCCGTGGTGGCCGCGGCTGCCAGCCACCACGGCCGTCGGGCCTGGGCCCGCACCACCGGCACCCCAAAACAGAAATCCCCGACCGGGGCCAGGGATCTTCATTACAGCGGGCATCAGAAACAAGAGCCCTGCGATCTACGCATCAGCTTGCCGAGCTTGGTCGCAGCTTGTTCAAGCGTCAGGCGTCCGACGGAGCCCAATGTGCGGCGCTTCCCTTGCGCCCAGGTGAAGATCCAAGCCTTGTGGCCAGAGGTCTGCACTCGCAGGATCAGGCCACGAACCTGAGCGCCCCTGAGCTCGCAGGTCGATCCTTGGCCCAGCCGCGAGAACGATGCTTTTGGTGAGAGCGGACAACATCGGAAGAATTGTCCGTAAGCGGCGATGGACCCAACTTACGCCAGGATGCGAGACGATGTCTGGATGCGGATCGTCCGCGCCCAACGTGCCCCGTCAGCATTTGTATCGATGTCCTTCCCTTCCTTTTACTATTTCAGACAATTCATTCAGCCCGCATCTTCCAGCTGCGACTGCAGATGTCGGAAGGCCGCGACGCACTCCGGAACGCCATCTGACAGGTCTTCGAAGAAGAACTCTCTGTAGAAAATATCTGGCCAGATAAGGACGCTGCCACCACGAATTTCAATCCTCCAACAGGCCGGGAGTTTTCCATCAGTCACTGAAAATATATCAACCGGCGCAAAAATCAGATTCCCATGATCGCTGACCAGCTGACAAGTAAGTACGCCTGCCCGATACACAGATGAGGCTTCATGCAGGCTAAGCCCATAAACCGTGTACTCCCTCCCGCGAGTCACGGACAATCGAGGCTTTAACTTGCCCTCTGCGCCGAGACCAGCGAGAACGCTCTCCCATTCATCGATAACTTTAACTCGCATTGAGCTACTTCCCCTCTTCAATGAGCTTTGTTTTTGGCTCAACAACCTGTCCGCTCGACTGATTCCGATATGCATGGGTGGAAAACTGCTGACCATCTGGCGCCTTATGAGAAGAGCTTGACACCTTGGTCCAATCTGACGCCTGCCCTCCGTGCACAGCACTAAGACGCGCCGAATCCCGCAGCACCACTTCACTAGGGCCGCCAGCAATGATGTCCCCTTGCCCTGACATCAGCTCGCCAAGCTGCTGCTCGCTGCCAAGTTGCTTATTCAACCTAACTCCATCCGCTATGTTGTCGGCGCCTTTTATCAGCTTCCCAGCCCCATCCCCTACTACGGGGACAAGCCCAACTACTGCGGCAACTATGTTGACGACAGATGGATCCTGAGCAGCATCTACGCCGCCCTTTATGTCGCCGACAATGGGGGTGAAGTCTGCGACCATGGAGGCAGCTTCACGGAACGCCTGCCTGGTTTCAGGCTTCGTCCAGTCGGTCTCGTAAACCGAGCGCGGCAGACTCTGCCGCCCATCCGGATCCGTGAACTTGTACGGATTGCCGTTCGCATACCGGTACCGGTTGAACTGCCCAACCGGCTGCTCATACGACGTCACCGGATCCACCGACAGGAACACCCCAAGCTGCGGGTCCATGTACCGCTGCTGCATGTAGCTCAGTCCGGTCGACGAATCGCTCACATGCCCCGTGTACCCAGGCCCATCGCCGACCTGCCCGCCCACCACTGCCCCGTATGGCTCGTAGACATGGCGCTTGATGACGCTGCCGTCGGCATCGCTCTCGGCCACGACCGAGCCGAGGACATCAGTGTGGACGTAGGTGACCGTCTGCGCAGCGGCATCGAACACCACCGCCACGACGGCAAGCAACAACAACGGACAGATGCGCCTGATCATCCCTAACATGGTGTGCTCTCCGTTCAGAGGGGCGGATCGCCCGGGTTTTCCGGCTTGGGATCCCGCTCAACCGTTGGCTCGAAAGGTGACGACCAGCCGGAGCAGCCAGCGGCATTGCATGCCCGCACTACATAGGGACTGGTGCAGTATGCAATCGAGTAGCTCTCCCCCTGGATCTCGTTGAGTGGCCCGGAATACATCTGGCCATATACGGTCGTGCCATCGCCTGCATGGAGTTCGTACCGATCGGCACCGCTTGAGGCAGTCCAGCTGACACTGCAGTTTGCGAACTCGCTGTCGTGCGGTCCGGCGTAGTACCAGTGGTGATGTGCATAGGTGATCGTAGGGGTCGACGGCGGACGTATCACATTGACAGTCCTTGTCGTAGACCAGGCACTACACCCGCTGCTGTTGCATGCGGACGCGCGATAGGCATAGCTGCCGGGTGCGCCGGGATTCAACGAAGCGCTTGTACCGGAGTGATCGCCAGCTCCTGCCCACGCCGCGCCGTTCACGCTCTGCTGCAGACTGTAGCGTGTCGCGCCGGCCACCGCTGACCAGCTGACCGTATATGCCGCCGTCGCCGAGGCCGGAGCATTCAGCGTTGGAGCGCTCTGAGGCGGGAGCAGAACTGTGACCATGCCAGTGCTTGAGTAGCCGCTGCAGCCTCCCGTATTACAGGCTCTTACCCGGAACGAGTAGCTGCCATTAGCCCTTCCGCTGACCGAGATACTGGTACCCGCGCCGCTCTGGATCTGCGACCACGCCCCGGATGTCAGCTCCTCCAGTCGGTACTCGGTTGTCGCGGCAACCGTCGTCCATGTGACAGTAAAACCGCCATTCGTACTGGATGCAGGCACAGCCAAAGCCGGCGCAGCGGATGGAGGCAGGACCACGACCGTTTTGACCGTTGCAGAGTAGTTTCCACAGCCACTGGCGTTGCAGGCCCGGGCGCGGTACTCATATGAACCGCTTGACTTGCCACTGACTGCCTTGCTGATTGCGGAAGCATCCTGCACGTTGGCCCATGCTCCTCCCGCAATACGCTCTTCAAGCTGATAGGACGATGCTGTGGGAACCGATAGCCAGCTCACCGTCCAAGCTCCCGAGCTATTGGTAGCGGGAGCCGTGACGGCGGGCGCGGCGGGCACCAGCAGGACAATGATCGCCTTCTCGGCTGACCAGGTGCTACAGCCACCTGCGTTGCAGGCCTGAACCCGATAGCTCCAAGTGCCGGAAGTCTTTCCGGAAACACTGCGCTGCGTCGCTCCTTCCGCCTGCAACTCCTTCCAGGTTCCAGTCCCCAGCCTCTCCTCCAGCCGATACTCGACAGCGCCGGCAACGCTGCTCCAGCTCACAGGGAATGCTCCGGTGGTGCTGTTTCCGGCCAGTGAAATGGTCGGCGCCCCTGCCGGCGGCAGGAGCACCGTGGTCGAAACGATGTTTGACCAGGGCCCACAACCTGCAGAGTTGCATGCGCGCACCTGGTAGCCGTAACTGCCCGTGGCTTTGCCGCTGATCGCCGCGGACGTCCCAGAAGTACTGGCCAGATTGGTCCAGGCCGCCGTCCCAAGCCGTTCCCTTGGTTCGTACCGGACGCTGCCCGCCACCGGCGTCCAGCTTACGGTGAAGGCACCGGAATAGCTGCTGGCAGGCGCAGTGACAGTTGGCGCCGTGTCCGTCGGGTAGATCACGGTCATCGCCTGCGTGACCGAATAGGGCCCACATCCAGACACATTGCAGGCCCGCGCTCGATAACTGTAGTTGCCGGCCGCCCGTCCACTCAATGTGACACTCAGGGCCGCGGCGTCGTGTACAACGACCCACGCTCCGTTGCCGGCCTGTTCCTCGACAGCGTAGCGGCTTGCATCCGCCACGGCCGACCAGCTTATGGTGTGGGTGCCACTGAGACCGACCGCTGGCAGCGCCAACGAAGGTGCCACCGCTGGCACCGGAACATGGTTGACGACGACGGAGCCGCTCCAATCTCCGCACCCGCTTCCCTGACAGGCTCGGACTTGATAGTGGCGTGGACCTTTAGCAACCCCCGAGACAGCGAAGGAAAGCGCACTACCTGTGTAGGCGCTGCTCCAGGATGCACCCGAACTGCTGGACGCACGGAGCTCATAACGATTGGCGTTTCCGATCGAACTCCAGCTGACCGTGTAACTTCCGGTTGCTACAGTGGCTGGAGCAGTCAGGACAGGAGCCACAAGAACAACCGCCGTTTCCACCTGTGCAATCAGATGACTGCCCAGACTCACGTACTCAAGCTCCTTTCCCGTGCGCTTGTTGTGCTGTCGACGCAGCACTCCATCATTGCCGTAGAAGGAGAGGATGTCTCCAGCCGACGCGTTGTAGCTGCCAACTCGTCGCCCATGAGCATCGTATGCATAGGTCTCGCGGCCGCCAACGTCACGCAGACGATTGCCAAGATCAAAACGGAACAGCTCACCATTCTTCATGGCAAGGTTGCCCTGCACGTCGTAGTCGAGGCCGATGATGGCACTCCCGTCATCCTGATTCACGGTCGTCATACGGTTACGTGCGTCGTACCAGTAATTGTGCTGCTTGATGCCGCCCAGCTTGGCACTGCGCAGGTTGTCCAGAACGTCGTACGTGAAGCGATAGATTTTGTCGCCACCGAAGGAGGCCGAGCTGGCCTGCGTCAGGCGATCGGACGCGTCATACTGCATCTGCCGTGACTTGGTCGCTTCGATCGCGTCCGTGATGCTGGCAACGTTGCCGTTCTTGTCGTAGGTAATGCTGGTGTCCAGAACTCCAGAATCGATCGCACGGGACGGCAGTCCGCGAGTGTTCTGGGCCATGCTGTGGGCGATGCCATTGCCGTAGCTGAAAGCCCGCAGCGCGCCATTAGGATAGTAGGCAACGCCGGTGGCAAAGGTCCCAACCCGGGTTGGTTGACCGAGCGCGTTTGGAGCCAGCGCCACCTGCAGACCACTGGGATACTGCAGACTGGCCAACGCACCATTGGCGTCGTAGCCATAGCCCATCGCCCAGATTCCCGAGCCCGACTGCTGCAGGGTTTCGCTGATGATCAATCCTCGCTTGGCGTAGTCATAGGTATTGATGACCTGCCTTCCGTCCGGATTGCCGGTTACCACTTGCGTCGGAAGACCGGCGCCGTTGTATGACCACACCTGGTCACCACTACCGTCGGCGAAGATGAGCTGTTTCAGCCGATTGCGAGCATCGTAGGTGCGATCGACACGGCGGCCTGAGGCTTGCGCTGCAGCCGAATCACAGGTGTTGGTTGCACTCTGCGTCAGCCCGGCCGCGGACCATGCAAGATTCCCGGCTGCGTCGTAGCCCATGGCCGTCGCGCCAGTTTCGGGCTCGACACTCTTGCAGAGCTCCTGCTGGGGGTTGTAAACGTAGGAACGCGTAACCGACACGCCGCTGGTTGCGTTTCGGCGCTTGATGGATGTCGGCTTTCCAAACAGGTCACGCCCGATGTCGGTGAAAGCGCCACCCGGGTGCTCGATTGCTACCGCCTGATCATAGGATGGCGTGTCGTAGACTCGATGCTGGGTAACCGTTGATTGCCCACGTGCATCAGTGACACGTACACGCATGCCTGACTGATAGGTCGTCAAGGTGGTCAACAGACCCTGTTCGCTATCGATTGAACTTGACGTTGGCCGTCCCAGCGCGTCGAACTCGCTCCACTGACCGGTGCTTGGACTAGCCCCCGCAGCTGGATAAGACTGGAACGTCGTGCGACCCGCATGGTCATACGTGAATCGTTGATAGCGCCCGGTCGCGGAGGGGCTGTTTGCATCATGCTCAAGGGTCAGTGCAGGGCGCCACATCGCGTCGAACCACGTCACCTTGTTGCGGTTTCCGGTACTTGTCGTCAGTCGCCAGTGGCCACCCGCTATTCCATGCTCGACAGCGTCGACCCGCTCGAAGACCTGGGTGGTCGGGCTCCACGCCACGGTGTCGCCCACCGCAAATGCCTTGCGTGTCTGCCTGCCCATCGCGTCATAGTCAAAGCTCGTCTGGTAGCCCAGCGCGTTGGTGACCGAGCGTATCCACCCATTGTCGTCGACACTTGCCGACATCGATGTGCCATCCGCGAAGCCTATCGCCTGTGGGATACCGCGCTTCCAGCTACTCAGTGTTGTGCTGTTGCCACGACCATCGGCAAAGCTGGCCACAGTGCCATCAGCATGGTAACTCAGCGTTTGAAGAAGCTTGCCGAACCGCCGCTGTTCCGTCGGCATGGCCTTTGCGTTGTACACCGTCTGGACTTCAACCAGACCGGTGTTGTCGTTGGTCTCACTGGATACCTGGCCAAGGATCCAGGCACTGGTGTCATTGTAGTAGCCGGTAGTATCAGTGCGACTGGCGCCTTGTGAACTGCTCCGCGTGACGCGCGATGGCCGGCCATAGCTGTCAAAGGCGTCCACGTGCCAGGTCATCGTTACGCCATCGCGTCGAATCTGCCGCGTCCGCAGGGGACGGACGAGCGCTGACGTTCCATCGAATCCGCCCCACGCCCAACCGTACCGGTCGGGGAACGGAAATGAAGGCGCCTCGGCAGAGGAAACATAACTGAGCTCCTCCGTCTCCAGCGCCACACCAGATGCGGCCACCGTCTTGCGCCCGAGCAGTTTTCCTTCGTTGTGCTCGAAGACGATCCCGTAGGTCTCTTCGATCCAGCTGCCGTCGGGCTGTGTGATCTTCACGACCTTGGTCTGCGGGCAGCTCGTGCACGGAGTTACCGCTCCCTCCCACATCGGCTGGAAGTCACCAGAATCGCCATACGTCCAGCGCATCTGAGACAGCCCCGGGCCGTCAATGGTCTTCTCGGTCAATGCCAGCAGGTCGGAGTAATAAGGAACACCGAGCACGTGACGCAGAATCCCCTCGCCCGCGGACTCCGGCGCGCAGTAGTGCACAGGGACGCCGGCCCTGTAATGGCGTTGATGATCGAATCTGAAGTTGCCGACGGCACCGGATGGATGCCTGATGCGAAGCCGGTACACCTTCTCACGCAGGGGCGCGACGCCGCCGCACCCTTGGCCGGGGTCCTCCGTCCAGTTTTCATAGGCGATGCGATTGTTGTCCAGGTGCTCGATCTCCCAGGACGAGCCATCCGGTTGGGTGACCCGCTGCAATGCAGCCCCCGCATATCCGTAGTTCCACGTACGCCCGTTCGCCGAAGCACTCTGCAGCCTCGAGCCGCTGTAGTTCAGTGTGATAAGACGACCGTCGCTACCGGCGATACTGGTCGGATGCCCGCTCGCGTTGTAGTTGATGCTGACACTGTTTCCGAATCGATCTTCGATTCGGCTTGCGAGCAGATAGACCTCCATCCGTGTCTTCATGTATCCGATGGAGGAATCGACCATCATCTGCCCGACGGTACGCTGCGTACCCACATTGAACGTGTATTTGATTCCATCCTTCGTCTGCAGGATGAAGCCCTCACCTTCATAGCCCGCCACCATGGGCGTGCAGCTCACCGCGTCCAGTTCGTTGGTCGTCCAGCTCCAGTTGTCCGCGCGCCGGGCATCAGGACGGAAGCTGGCAGGAGGACTGCCGATCAGGGAGCGGGCTCCATGACCCGGTAGATTCACCGAGTAGCCTGACCAGAGGTCGTTGATTCTGAAGGGGAGCTCGGTGTAGGGAATGAAGTTCGCGCTGCAACGTGGGACCTTGGTCGATCCCCGGTATGTCCACCCGTAATCCGCGTCGAAAACACCGGAGATGTACGGGACGTCGATGTTCCAATCGCCCGCACCGCCGTAGATCTCAGGGTCCTGGCCAAGATGCGGTATCGGACGGATGTTGAATCTGCGGGCGAGTGCCACCGGCAACGCGTTGCTGCCCGGCAACGAGATATCGGTTTGCCGGAAGTGCGCGGCCCGATCGAACGCGTTCACCGAGTCCCCGAACAGATCAGACGTGAGGGGGCCAACCAGTTCCGCCGAGCGCAGCTTTTTGTCGTACTCCTGGTAGGGCTGCTGTACCGCCTGCTGCGCCTGTGCCGCGCCTGCCATCCACAGAATCAGGAAAGCCGCGCTGATGGACTCGAGTACCAGGCGACCACTCTTCTTTGCAGCTGTTTCCATCCCTGCCCCCTCATCCCTTGATCGAGAATTGTGATCCCACTTCCAGACTTCAGTTACGCTACGCCCGCGGTTGCAAACAGAACCGCACGGCCTTCCCGCTCGCGCCGATACGCCCCCGGCCCAGGGTCGGCGTCAGCCCGGGCACGCTTACTCGAAAAATTCTGACCCCGACTCGTGACCCGGACTCCCAGGGTCACGAAGCAAGATTGCGCTAACAGATACGAAGCGCGAACACCCCAGCAGCGCCGCCGGCTATGTGGTGCCAATAGCGGGAAGATCGAGCAGTCGCTCTCGACGACGGCCGAGCCAACGGCATCGGCACGAACGGCGACAGCCGAGGCCAGTCGGCAGCACGCAGCACAGCCAGCGGCCCGCCGCAGCCAGCGTCCGGATTCGACCTTCAGATCCCCTGAAGCGGATCAACACAACGCCTGCAGTTCCCCCGAACCTGCGCATCCTTCCAATCCCTGAAAGTGCCTTGAAGCAAGGCTGGGTATTCATAGCACAGAACCGGGGCCTGGATGACGGGACTGCAGCATTGACGCCACAGGTACCAGCCCGCGCGGCAGCCACCGAGCGCTGTATCCCGACCTGCGGGACGTTCAGCGGGCCTCGAAGTTCACTCAATCGCGACGAAAGAGTACTCACCCGCGGGAAACTGCCAAAAAGCTGGAGCGACATCTCCCGGCATGGTCAAGAGAAGCGCTCCCGGCACGTCCAATGCCACGGCCGAGAAGGTCCGGCCATCGGCGAAATGCAAACGAATGCCGGAGTCAACGATCAGTCCGTCACCATGCCAACGCACGATCTCGATGCGGACAACATCAAGGACTTCCGGCAAATCCAGATTGCCCCATCCACTCGTCGATTCAACAGCCCTCCTCGACAGAACTTCGACGTTTATCGTCCCAAATTCATCCCATCCCTGAGGAACGGTACTGGAAGATGTCAATTCAAGGGATATATCCGGATCAAAATCCAGGATTACCTGCCAAGCCGACCTCGCTGTCTGCATCTTGGGAATCCTGCATGCAAGGAGCCGATGCCCTCGGAGCAAAGCAGCCAATCCCTCCAGCTTCGCACCCTGCAGTTGCAGCGGCAAATAGCGTACCCCGTCGGAGAGTGGTTCAATGGTGGTGTAGGGTTTCATGTGGCTTATCACCATTTGCAGGGATGTCGATGCTTTTGCCGCCGGAACTATTTGTCTGTACGCCCCATTTGCGCGGACATGAACCATCCGCAATAGAGAGCATGAGCATCGACCCATGATCGGCTTGCAGCGAATCCTTTCGCATCCAAGACTTCCGAACGCGCCCAACGCAAAAAACCCACCCAAGGCCGGGGCTTTTCATCAAGCATGGTGCCGGAAACAGGAGTCGAACCTGCGACCTACGCATCCATCATAGCGTAGGGCTATAGGCCAGCAGCATTGGCTCTATCAACTTCAAGCCTCCCTCCAGCCGCCCTTCGTCCAGTGCTTCTTTGGAGAGCAAGGCGATCTCCAATCCCGCTTCATCCAGCGGTCCAAGTGAAAGCAGCGCCAGCAGGTTCAGTAGATCGAGCCGATCAACATAGCCATTCTCAAACAGCCACCGCACCAAGCCCAAGTGTTGCTTGGGCATCTGCCCGGAAAGGACATGATTCCTTGCAATCCACGTTGATGCTCTTGCAAGAGCCCCTAAGTCGTGCAGCGAAAGATAGGAGGCAATGTCGGCATCGATAGCTGAGGGCACACTTATTTCGCCCGACCAGTAGCGGTCCAGCAAGCCAGGAGCCAATTCGCTAGCAGATCCGAGAAGCCCTGTCTCCACAATTCTGGCCAGAAGCTCGCAGCTATCACTGTTCATCCCCAAAGCCCCCCCCCTTGGGCAGGATCAGGATGGAAGCTAACGCGCCCGTCATTTGGACTTAGCTCTTGCTTCCCCGCCCGATCGGGCAGGGAGCATCTCCCAACCTAACCAACCACGGGCTCCAATTTATGCAGTTGGATGAGGATCGTCCGCATGCGATTTGATCTAAAGGGAACCTACCGCCGGCATGCGGGGCTTGCCGTCGAGATCCGCTGCATCGGCTGAGATACTGATCATGCCTCCTGACTGCATCTCAACCTTCAAACAAACTCCGCCATCCATTGACGAATCGTCCCAGGAGGCCTCATTGATTGAACTGCTTGCCCCCAGTGCTCTCGCCTATCAGCTGAGAATTCGCGTAGACCTCTGAAAAATATCGACCGGCTCAAAGAGCGTTCGTCCAGCACAATGAGCACCGCCGAGCTTGCAGCCCAGTCGATTCGTATCTCCAGAAGCATCCAATCGTGCATCAGGACCTCACTTTGCCTCGAGGGGAAGATGCGCTCCCGGTGATTCCGGAGCGACATGCTTCCCATTGATATCCAAACGTTGGCCACTAGCATCATTCACATGACAATGGGGCCACAGGCAGCGGCGTCCGTGTAGATGGATGACATCGGGCGAGTTGTCCATAAGTGGCGATAGAGCCAACTTAGGACAGGATGCGAGGGGATGTCTGGATGCCGATCGTCCTCATCTAGGCATCTGCAGGCATCAGAGAAGGCACGACACGCGAGAGAACTTCAACGCAGACATCGTCGGAGAAGACCGCATAATGCGCCATATTGTCCGAAGAATGAACACCACCGCTCGAATTCTCCAACCACGTCAACAACGATGAGCTGGTTGCACGCATCAGGTTATGCCCGGCCACCACTACTCCTGACTCCCAGTATTCTTGGAGACTTCCCTCCTGAGTAATTCGAACGGTCAGCGGCGTTGCGAACATCAGAATCCACGCCTTCCTTCCCGTATTCTCGAACAAATCTACAGTCAGAGACCCGTCAATCGAATATCTGACTTCCCCCACATTCCACGAGTAATCCTTATCAATTCCGTCAGGTCGCCACTCTTCAAAATTTGCAGAATGCTGTCCCATCATGGCTTCTTCCCATATCTAAACTCATCAGTGGTTCGACCATCCTGGCGCTGAATCTCCAGCGTCGGCCGTCCATCCTTGGAGTAATTCCTGTCAATCACTCGACTTCCATCCTCCAATTGCCCCACGCGGGTTCCGTTGGCCTTTGTGTCGACATCCTTGGGACCCAGCGCGTCAAAATCCTTTGCTTTCTGATCTGATTCGGCTCCTCTATCCCATACCCGGGTGCCTCGGGTAGTGACATTTTCAATAGTCGATTCACCTCGTAGTCCGGCTACGCTATCGGGCGACTGCTTTCCCCCTCCCCCCTCCGTGGAGTCGGCCGGATCAGTCCCTTCACTCCGCTGGGTGGAATCAATTGCATTTGAGACTAATCTCCCCCCGTACGCTATCGTCAGAATTGCAGGAAGCGCCAGAGCATCAGCGATGGTGTTCACCTCACCAGAACATCGATTCTCGTTACAAGTGACTGCACGTCCATCCGGATCAGTGAACTTGTACGGATTGCCGTTCGCATACCGATAACGATTGAACTGCCCAACCGGTTTCTGATACGCCGTCACCGGGTCCACCGACAGGAACACCCCCAACTGCGGATCCATGTACCGCTGCTGCATGTAGCTCAGCCCGGTGGCCGAGTCGCTCACATGCCCGGTATACCCCGGGCCATCCGTGACCTGACCACCGACCACAGCACCGTAAGGCTCGTAGTCATAGCGTTTGATCACGTTGCCGTTGGCATCACTCTCAGCCACAACCGAGCCCAGCGCGTCCGTGTGGATGTAGGTGACCGTCGTTTGTGCCACTGCGGCTGGTGACAGGCCAAGGCCGATCAGCAGCACGCAGCACAGCCAGGCGCCTAATGCCCCCAGCTTCCGAATTCGATCTTCCAATCCCCTGAAGCGGGTCGACACACCGCCTGCAGTTCCCCCGAACCTGCGCATCTTTCCAATCCCTGAAAGAGCCTTGAAGCAAGGCTGGGTATTCATAGCACAGGAATGACCGGCTGCGGTTGCCACGTCAGGAACTGTGCGAGGAGCCAAGCGCTGGGAAGCCGGAAGGGCGAGTAGGCCGCGAGACTCGGAAATTGGGCGCTGCCCGCCATGGGTTGGCACTGCTGGGGAACTCGCACTCCGCCGGGCATGGCCCGGCGCCACCAGACACAAAAAAGCCCCGACCGGGGCCGGGGCTTTTCATCAAACATGGTGCCGGAAACAGGAGTCGAACCTGCGACCTACGCATTACGAATGCGCCGCTCTACCAACTGAGCTATTCCGGCCGAGCACGCGATTTTACGGGCTCCCCTGCCCGGTGGTCAATCCACCCTCGGTCAGCCTGCCTCCACCCGGTTCGCGCACGCCCGCCCGGCCGCGAAATCCGCCAGGTTGCCCAGCGTGATCGCCGAAATCTCCTGCAGCGCCTCCACGGTGAAGAAGCCCTGATGGCCGGTCACCAGTACGTTGGGGAAGGTCATCAGGCGCTGGAATGCTTCATCGTCGATGATTTCCCCGGAGAGATCCTGGAAGAACAGCGCGCTTTCCTGCTCGTAGACGTCGATGGCCAGGTGGCCCAGCCGACGTGATTTCAGCGCGCGGATGACTGCATGGGTGTCGACCAGACCGCCACGCGAGGTGTTGACCAGCATGGCGCCCGCCTTCATCTGCGCCAGCGACGCATCGTTGATCAGGTGATGGGTATCCGCCGTCAATGGGCAGTGCAGCGACACGATGTCGGCGCGGGACAACAGCTCGGCCAGAGCCACATTTTCTCCCAGCCCGGCGAAGGATGCCGATGGATAGGGATCATGGCCCAGCACCGTGCAGCCCAGGCCCTTGAAGATGCGCGCCGTCGCCACACCGATCTTGCCGGTGCCGACGATGCCGACGGTGCGGCCATGCAGGGTATGCCCAAGCAGGCCATCGAGCATGAAGTTACCTTCGCGCACGCGGTTGTAGGCACGATGTGTCTGCCGGTTGAGGGTCATCACCAGGGCCAGTGCATGCTCGGCGACGGCTTCAGGCGAGTAAGCCGGCACGCGCGCGACGAACAGGCCCAGCGACGTCGCAGCGGCGAGATCGACGTTGTTGAAGCCGGCGCACCGCAGCAGCACGGCACGTACGCCCTGCGCGTGCAGGGCCTCCAGCACAGGGGCATCAAGACGATCATTGACGAACACGCAGACGGCGTCGCAGCCCTGTGCCAGCGTGGCAGTATGCAGGTCGAGCGAGGCATCGAAGTAGACGAACGCGAAATCCTGTTCTGCGTCGCCGCGCTGATTGGCCTCGTCAAGAAAGCGACGATCATAGGGCCGGGCGCTGAAGACTGCGATCTGCATGGAGGGGCCTGGGTGGAATTCCATGCCGAACCATACCGCAGCAGCGTGCGTCCTGGGACGGCACCGGCGATGCGGGCATCGCCGGTGCCGCCGGCCACTCAGAACCGGTAACCGAGCCCCAGCTGCACGCCATTCTGCAGCTGGCCGTCGCGGCGCTCGCCCACATAGTCGACCATCACCGACAGCCGCTCGCTGGCCCGGCTGGTCACGCCCAGGTTCCAGCTCAGCACCTGCTCGCCCACCGTCTGGCTGTTGCTGCCGAACACCAGATCCGGCGCCGCCGCAAAGCCGGTGCTGTAACGGGCCTGCGT
>Ga0058692_1000561_pt1 | contig 15794 bp, 16 predicted proteins | sample AgamicAtAmrz_FD_55216 | JGI IMG/M metagenome (GOLD analysis project Ga0058692, IMG submission 55216) | Agave microbial communities from Guanajuato, Mexico - At.Am.rz | ecosystem: Host-associated > Plants > Roots > Rhizosphere | place: Guanajato, Mexico | collected 2012-06-07 | reverse complement strand
CGCTGGTACGCGCAGACCAACGATGATTTTCGCTTCTGTTTTAAATTTCCGGCCACCATTTCGCACCAGGCGGCGCTGCGAAATTGCGACGATCTGACAGCAGAGTTTTTCAGCCGCATGTCGCCGTTAGCAGGGAGAATAGGCCAGTACTGGTTACAGCTTCCGGCCGTTTTCTCACCGCGCGATTTGCCTGCGCTGTGGGCATTTCTTGATGCGCTTCCCGGGGAATTTACCTACGGTGTTGAAGTGCGCCACCCGCTCTTTTTCGCCAAAGGCGAAGAAGAAAAAGCCCTTAATCAGGGTTTGCATGCCCGCGGCGTCAACCGCGTGATCCTTGACAGCCGTCCGGTGCACAGCGCAATTGCGCACAGTGAAGCTGTGATTGAAGCCCAGCGCAAAAAACCGAAAGTGCCGGTACATGCGCTGGTCACCGCCCGTCATCCCATGGTGCGCTTCATTGGTAGCGACAATATGGCGCAGAATCGGCAGCTTTTCGCCGCCTGGCTGGAAAAGCTGCCGCTATGGGAGCAAACCACCACACCGTATCTTTTCCTGCATACCCCGGATATCGCCCAGGCGCCCGAACTGGTTGAAACGCTGTGGCAGGATCTTTACGCCGCCATCCCCGCTATTGGCGCGGCACCTTCCCTGCCGCTGCAATCTTCTCTTTTTTGAGTGAAGCACCTATCATTGAGAAGCCATCGCCATCATCGTAAAGGGAGTTAGTATGGTTAGCGCGCTCTACGCCGTGCTGGGTGCATTATTACTGCTGAAGTTTTCCTTTGATGTTATCCGCCTGCGTTCACAGTATCGCGTCAGTTATGGCGACGGCGGGTTCAGTGAACTGCAAAGCGCGATACGCATCCATGGTAATGCCGTGGAATATATTCCTGTCGCGCTGCTGCTATTGCTGTTCATGGAGATGGACGGCGCAGAAACCTGGATGGTGCATATCTGCGGGCTGATGTTGATTGTCGGCCGCCTGATGCATTATTACGGATACCACCACCGGCTGGTTCGCTGGCGTCGTTCTGGTATGGGCGCAACGTTTTGTTCGCTGTTGCTGATGGTGCTGGCCAATCTGTGGTATATGCCCTGGGAGTTGGTTTTCTCCCTGCATTAGCGCACAATACGCCCCTTTGTTTTCCCGGATATTTACACTATGTCTCACCGCGACACGCTTTTTTCTGCGCCTATCGCCAGCCTGGGCGACTGGACTTTCGATGAACGGGTAGCCGAAGTCTTCCCGGATATGATCCAGCGTTCCGTACCGGGTTACTCCAATATNATTTCGATGATCGGCATGCTGGCNGAGCGCTTNGTGCAGCCNGCCACGCAGGTTTACGATCTCGGTTGTTCACTCGGTGCCGCCACGCTGTCGGTACGCCGCAACATTCATCAGGATGGCTGCAAAATTATCGCCGTGGATAACTCGCCGGCNATGGTCGAACGCTGCCGTCGCCATATNGANGCCTACAAAGCGCCGACGCCCGTTGAGGTGATCGAAGGCGATATTCGCGATATTCAGATCGAAAATGCCTCNATGGTGGTGCTCAACTTTACGNTGCAATTTCTCGAGCCGGACGATCGCCTGAAGCTGCTGCAAAAGGTCTATCAGGGGCTGAATCCGGGCGGTGCGCTGGTGTTGTCGGAAAAATTCAGTTTTGAAGACAGCACTGTCGGCGAACTGCTGTTCAATATGCATCACGACTTTAAACGCGCCAACGGTTACAGCGAGCTGGAGATCAGCCAGAAACGCAGCATGCTGGAAAACGTCATGCTGACAGACTCCGTCGAGGCGCATAAAGCGCGCCTGCATACCGCCGGGTTTGAACACAGTGAATTGTGGTTCCAGTGCTTTAACTTCGGTTCGCTGGTCGCACTGAAAGCGGAGAAGGCATGATCGAGTTTGGCCGTTTTTATCAGCAAATTGCCGTTGGCCCATTAGCTCACTGGCTCGACACGCTGCCGCCGCAGATTTCCGCCTGGCAGCGCGAGGCTCTGCACGGGCAGTTTAAACAGTGGAACAATGCGGTCGAATTTCTGCCGCAGCTTACGCCAGCAAAGCTGGACCTGCTCAATGGCGTGACGGCGCAAAGTGATGAGCCGCTGAGCGCCGGTCAGCTCAAGGGCATGGAAACGCTGCTGCGTAACCTGATGCCGTGGCGCAAAGGGCCGTTTTCTCTGTATGGCATTGATATTGATACTGAATGGCGCTCCGACTGGAAGTGGGATCGCGTGCTGCCGCACCTGTCGGACTTACGCGGACGTACCATCCTCGATGTCGGTTGCGGCAGCGGTTATCACCTGTGGCGCATGATTGGCGCCGGAGCGTCGCTGGCAGTCGGGATCGATCCGACGCAACTCTTTTTGTGCCAGTTCGAAGCGGTACGTAAGCTGCTGGGCGACGATCGCCGCGCACACCTGTTGCCGCTGGGGATTGAGCAACTTCCGGCGCTGAACGCGTTCGACACGGTATTCTCGATGGGCGTACTTTATCACCGCCGTTCGCCGCTGGAGCATCTGTGGCAACTGAAAGATCAACTGGTGAAAGAGGGTGAGCTGGTTCTGGAAACACTGGTGGTTGAAGGTGATGAACACACGGTTCTGGTTCCGGGCGATCGCTATGCGCAAATGCGCAACGTCTACTTTATTCCTTCAGCGCTGGCGCTGAAAAACTGGCTTGAGAAGTGTGGTTTTGTCGATGTGCGTATCGCCGATATGTGCGTTACCAGCACCGAGGAGCAGCGTCGGACACCGTGGATGGTGACCGAATCGCTGGCAGATTTCCTCGATCCACATGACAGCACGAAAACCGTCGAAGGCTATCCGGCGCCGCTGCGCGCCGTACTGATTGCCCGTAAACCATAAGATAAAAAAAGGCCCCTGTTAATGGCAGGGGCCTGGTACGAGCAAGCATCATATTGGGCGACATGATGCGCGGTAAAAACTGTTACGGGCGGTGAAGCGCAATAATCTGCTTCATCTCCGCCACTGCCGGGCCGTCAACACCGTAGCGGGCATATTCATCCGCCTGGGCATCCGACGACATCGATAATCCACTATTGCGATAACGCATCGGCGACGCGAACCAGCGTCCTGCTGAGCTGTGCACCTCTTTGACTCCCGCCGCCAGGAATATTTCCAGGTTTTGCGGACGCACACCAGCACCGGCCATAATGATTGGAGCGCCAGAGCGGGCATTAAGTTCCCTAATTAATGAAAGTCCTTTTTCCGCTGACGCCTGCTGGCCGGAAGTGAGAATACGAACAACGCCTAATTCTGCCAGCGCATCGCAGGCCTGCTGCGGGTTGGCGCACATATCGAAGGCGCGATGAAAGGTCACCGCCATCCCCTGCGCCGCCGACATAATTTCCCGCATGCGCGGCATATCGACCTGACCGTCTTCGTTTAGTACACCCGTTACCAGACCGGGGAAACCGAGTTCGCGCAGCAGCCGGATATCTTCCAGCATGGCGGCAAATTCATCGGCGCGGTAGCAAAAATCGCCGCCGCGTGGGCGAACAATCGGATGCACCGGAATCGTCACTCGCTGACGGACGCTTTTCAGCGCACCGGTGGAAGGCGTTAACCCGCCCTCTTTCGGTGCCGCACAAAACTCGATGCGATCTGCCCCCTGCTGCTGAGCGATCACCGCGTCATCAACGCCGTAACAACAGATTTCCAGTAAGGCCATAGCTCCTCCCTTTGTTCATCATGGCACGCTTATATAATTGCGAATCTGCGCGCCCTCACACCTGCAAGCGTCACTGCTCGCTGGCAACAATCTCTTCAATGGTCCACGGGTGAAATTTCACCGTCACTTTGCCGTCGGTTACCGCAAGCGTTGGATTTGGCAAACGCTCGCGTTCTCCTTTTGGCGAGCTGGTTTTCACGGCGATGCCCGGCTGGCTTAACCCTTCATCAGCCAGTAGCGCCAGCGCGCGGGCATTCAGGGTTTCCGGCGCGCCTGGCAGGACAATTTCGATATGCTCCCAGCCTTCGTGCGGATAGCGTTTCTCGCCCGGCCACGGCAGTTCAATCACCGTAAATGTCCAGTGCTCCACATGCAGTGGCTGATGCAATTTAAACAAACAGATCGGGCATATTTTCCGACAGCAATTCACCGCACTGTTCAAATCCGCGTCGCCAGCGATCCGCCGTGGCGTTCTGGTGGCAGCGCAGGGAAATATGGTCGGCATGAAGTGGCGCAATCGCCAGCCCTAATCGCGTGGTTAGCGCCTGCAAATCGTCGCGAAAACGCGGCAGATCCGCGACAATATCCTGCAACTCTTCAATTTCTTGCCAGTTGTTCATAAGCCGTACCCGTATGTCGTCGCAAAGCGCATAATCTACCTTGTTATGCGCCGCTCACCAACTCCCAGGCTTTCTGCGCGCCGGTGGATGATTTTCTGCACAGACCACGCGCGACGCGGTGCTGACGCCAACGGGCAATTGCAGTATACTCCCGCCTTTAATGAACACCCGGACGCGCCCGCATGTGTCGCGTCCTAAACGTAAGGTATCCCGGTGAATATTCAGGCTCTTCTCTCAGAAAAAGTCAGTCAGGCTATGATCGCGGCAGGCGCGCCCGCCGATTGCGAACCTCAGGTTCGTCAGTCAGCAAAAGTCCAGTTTGGCGACTATCAGGCTAACGGTGTAATGGCAGTGGCTAAAAAACTGGGCATGGCGCCGCGACAACTGGCTGAGCAGGTTCTGTCTCATCTCTCACTCGACGGGATTGCCAACAAAGTTGAAATCGCCGGGCCGGGTTTTATCAATATCTTCCTCGCGCCGGAATTTCTCGCCGCGGAAGTTAACCAGGCACTGAAATCTGAACGCCTGGGCGTAACGCAGCCGCAGCCGCAGACCATTGTGATTGACTACTCTGCGCCAAACGTGGCGAAAGAGATGCACGTTGGCCATCTGCGCTCAACCATTATTGGCGATGCCTCCGTACGNACGCTGGAATTCCTCGGCCACAACGTTATTCGCGCGAACCACGTTGGTGACTGGGGCACGCAGTTCGGCATGCTNATTGCGTATCTTGAGCTNAAGCAGCAGGAAAANGCCGGAGAAATGGCGCTGGCTGATCTGGAAGGTTTCTACCGCGAAGCGAAAAAACATTACGACGAAGATGCCGCCTTCGCTGAGCGTGCGCGCGGCTATGTCGTAAAACTGCAGGGCGGCGATGAATACTGCCGTGAAATGTGGCGCAAGCTGGTTGACATCACCATGAGTCAGAACCAGCAAACCTATGAGCGCTTAAACGTTACCCTGACGCGCAAAGATGTGATGGGCGAAAGCCTCTACAACCCGATGCTGCCTGGCATCGTTGCCGACCTGAAAGCTAAAGGCCTGGCGGTAGAAAGTGAAGGCGCTACCGTGGTGTTCCTTGATGAGTACAAAAACAAGGAAGGCGAACCGATGGGCGTCATCATCCAGAAGAAGGATGGCGGCTACCTCTACACCACCACCGATATCGCCTGCGCCAAATACCGTTATGAAACGCTGCATGCCGATCGCGTGCTCTACTACATTGATTCCCGTCAGCACCAGCATCTGATGCAGGCGTGGACTATCGTGCGCAAAGCCGGTTATGTGCCGGATTCCGTGCCGCTGGAACACCATATGTTCGGCATGATGCTGGGCAAAGATGGCAAACCATTTAAAACACGTGCTGGCGGTACGGTGAAACTCGCCGATCTGCTGGACGAAGCGCTGGAGCGTGCCCGTCGTCTGGTTGCCGAGAAAAACCCGGAAATGCCGGCAGACGAGCTGGAAAAACTGGCCAACGCGGTAGGCATCGGCGCGGTGAAATACGCGGATCTGTCAAAGAACCGTACCACCGACTACGTTTTCGACTGGGATAACATGCTGGCATTTGAAGGCAATACCGCACCGTATATGCAGTATGCCTACACGCGCGTACTCTCCGTGTTCCGCAAAGCGGGTCTTGAAGAGAGCGTGCTGGAGAATGCACCGGTTACCATCGGCGAAGAGCGCGAATCACAACTGGCAGCCCGCCTGCTGCAATTTGAAGAGACGCTGAATGTTGTGGCTCGTGAAGGGACACCGCACGTGATGTGCGCCTACCTGTACGATCTGGCCGGTCTGTTTTCCGGTTTCTATGAGCACTGCCCGATTCTCTCCGCCGGGGATGAAGAGGTGCGCAACAGCCGTCTGAAACTGGCGCTGCTGACGGCGAAAACGCTGAAGCTGGGGCTGGATACGCTGGGTATTGAAACCGTCGACAGAATGTAAAAAAAATCGTCCGCCTCAACGGAGGCGGACTGTTTGTTACAATCTGGCTAAGATTGAACAGACGCGCATATACAATAAATGACAGAGTTAACAATAACAGGATGTTTATTTCAAAGAGCAATCACTATCATGACGATAATATGGTTCAGATCTCACTAATCGAGTGGATAGCTAATTCATTGTCAAATGACTCATATATAACGACCTTGACCAGGGAAACCTCTACTGACTGGGAATGAATAAAAGTGCGTTGAGCAATATAAGCGTACAAATGGCCAGCAACCAGTTGACTGCCAATATACATTAGCGGCAAATATTTCGCTCCGACGATCCCTTCAAACGCCGTTATAAACCGGGATACCTGATCTTTCGTCATTCCCTTTTCATTGATGTTCACCGCAGGGTCAATAATATAGCCACCCACTATTTCACCCATTTCCACCTCCTTGTTTTACGTATTAGATAAATCTCAAACACAAATTAAAAGTAGACGATACAGAATCCATACAGTGTGTGCTTAATCACATTTTTATTAATAACGAATAAATAATGTCATTATTCACACGGTGAATGTTTTTATTAATTGCATTCAGATTAATTATTCGCAATATGAAAAAATGATCGGATTATTCCAGATAGAAAACCGCTCACCATAAGCAGGAGCGGTTTTTATTTTACGCATAACGAACTCAGAAATATTTACGCAAATATTCCGTCAGGCAGAGCATGGCCATCGCCTGACCATAGGGCATAGAGGTGAGCGGGATCTGGCGGTAGAACTCCAGATTACTGCCCATGCCGGTACCGAACGAAACCTGCAACAGCTCCCCTTCCGGCGAAATATTGCCAACGATCGCTTTGACCGCGTTTTCTGCCACCTCAGAATAATCAGCACTGACATAGCGTTTACGCAGCGCTTTCAGAATACCGTAGGCAAACCCTGCGGTAGCCGACGCCTCCAGATAGGAATCGGCATCGTCCAGCAGTGTATGCCACAACCCGCTCTCATGCTGACACTGCGCCAGTGCGGCGATTTGCGCATTCAGCACCTGCACCAGATAGCGGCGCACCGCGTTATTTTCCGGCAGATCCACCAGCTCAAGAAAATCCGGGATCACGATGGTCAGCCAGCTATTGCCGCGCGCCCAGCGCGCTTTGGCAAAGTTATGTAGCCCCTCGTAGTTCCAGCCGTGGAACCACAACCCGGTTTCCCGATCCATCAAATTTTGCACATGCAGCAGAAATTGATAGACCGCCTCTTCCACATAGTCCGGACGATTGAGCAGTTTACCGATCTTCGCCAATGGCAGTACCGTCATCATCAGGGTGTCGTCCCACATCTGCTGGTGATTCTCTTCCGCCAGCGTAATATGCTGCATACCGCCGTGATCGGTGCGTGGCATCTCGTTCATCGCCCACTCCGCCCAACTCTCCAGCCATGGCAAGTACGTTGGATTGCGCGTCTCTTCATAGCGGTACGCCAGTGTCAGGAACGGCGCCATGGTGTTGACGTTTTTGGTAGTTGCGCCTTCTGCAAAACGGTCGGCGAACCAGCTATCAATCACCTCGCGAACGCTCTCATCTCCGGTCTGGCGGTAATACTGATACATTCCGTACAGCCCGACGCCGTGCGTCCACTCCCAGCCAGCCCAGCCTTTGGTGTCAATCACGCGGCCATCATCCAGCCGGAGTAAAAATTCGCCACTGGTATCGTGAATGTTGACCAGATTGTGGGTAACCTTGCGAATCAACGCCTTCAGTTCATCACGGGCGATAAAACGCTCCGGCTGCCGCAGTAACGGGCTGTGTTTGACAGGCCAAACCTTCATATTCTTAACCTCAGTTGTAAGTCGATTTCAGTGACGCGTCTTTCAGGGAGGGCGCGGCAGGTTTATTACGATTCAGATAGCCGATATTGTTATTGCCCCACAGGGATTCGTATGGCATTCCCGCCAGCATCTCGACCGTTTCCCGCGCCTGCGGGGTAATGCATTCCGGCATCGCACGGCCGCTCTGGCGCATTTTTGCCGTCTCTTCACGCAGCACGCTGTGCGTTTTCAGATTCAGCCTGAAGTGCAAGGAAACGAGGAAACCGCAGCACAGCACGGCGATAGTGCCAAAGCACATGATCAGCAGAATGGTATGGCTCACTTCCGCCGCCTGGGTTTTCTGCCCGGAGACAAAGCCGGATGCCTGCATCACGATCCCCACCAGCATCACCGCACCGGCCTGCGAGGCTTTGCGCGTCAGCGTCATGATGCCAGCGAAAATCCCTTCACGACGCTGGCCGGTGACCACTTCGTCAATGTCAGCGATATAGGTGTAGGTATTCCACGGCACATAGTTGATACCGCCGCGCCCCAGTCCTGCAACGGCAGAAACCAGCAGCAACAGCGAATACACATCGCTCAAACCGGTGTAATAAAGCACGGCGTAAGACGCGGCACTCAGACCGAACAGCACCACCACCATGCGGTAAGACGGTGCAGGCCCAAAACGAATACACAGCGGGATCATGGCGATAACCGCAATGAACTGGAATATCGCCATGGTGCCCATCAGGCTGGATGCCACCGAGGCTTCCTGCATCAACACGAACACCACGTAGTAAGTGAATACGGCGTTGAACACATCCTGAGCGATATAGCCGCCGAGATACATGCCCAGGTGCTGGCGGAAGATTTTGATACGCAGCGTTGAGCTCAGTTCGACAAACAGGCGGCTCAGACTCTGGCCGAGAGTAAGATGTTTCTTCTCCGCTTCCGCGCGCAGCGCCGCTTCTGTCCACTCTTCACGCGGGCGCTCCCAGGTGAAGCACCAGACAAACGTCAGCATCATCGCGCACATTACCGAGAACACCAGGCTGGCATAGAAGAAAGAGATCGGGTTGTCCTTGCCGAAATGCGTCAACAGGATCCCCGGCAGGAATGACGCCAGAATCGCTGACATTTGCGCCATTGAGATGCGCGCGCCGGAGAATTTGGTTTTCTGTTTGAAGTCATCGGTCATTTCTGGCACCAGCGTTTCATAGGGCACCAGAATCATGGTGTAGACCACATCAAACAGCAGATAGGTCAGCAGGTAATACCAAAAACTCATGTCCCCTACCCACATGATTGAGTAGCTGAACACACAAGGAATACCCAGCAGGATAAAGAATTTGCGGCGACCAAAGCGCTTACCCAGCCAGGTCGTACCGAAGTTATCGGTCAAAAAGCCCATCAGCGGACTCACAACTGCATCCAGCACCCTTGCGGCTGCAAAGATAAATGTCGCTTCGATCGGTGTCAGACCACAAAAGGTTGTGTAGAAATAGAGTAACCATGCTGCGGTCAACGCGGTCGTGCCCGCTCCCAGAAAATCGCCAGAACCGTAGGCGAGGTAATTAACCAGTCCAATTTTACGTGTTTTCATTGCCGTCAACCCTGTTCATTATTGGGGACCTTTGACAATCCGGCTTAGCCAAAGGAATTTCTTACACGGCTAAAGTAAGAGGATGTGCAACAGGAAACCTTTCTGTTTCTGCCAGCAAAAAGGCGTAACTGGCAAAAATGCAAAGAGTGTCGATACGCGCATCACTGATTTATAAAACAGCGTTTCTAATGCTTCAAAAGGCGTGGTCAAAAATGAGTGGCAGATAGCAAAATCCCGCTCTGATGGCGGGATCGAAGGCTAAAAAAACAGCTAAGCGATTGAGTTTATTGCCAGCGAAGCGGCTAGCTTTTGGCAGGCTGACGGTAATTCACAATGACCTGGTTACTGCGGACGTTCAGCGGCGGCCACAAACGCCCGCCGCCCGGTACTTCCCAGACAAAACGCAATTGTTCAGCAGCGGGTACATCCGCCAAACCTCGCGTTGAACCACTCTGGCCATCGAGCGCCACGCAGCGCGTCTGCGAACAGAGACGCACCAGCAATCCCGCTGGCGTCGGGCCGTTCAGCTCATAGCGCCAGGAGACTTCCGTTATCAGACCATCGACCGGCTGCGTTGGCCCTAATGGCCGTGACGACGCCGCTACGCCCCGGTTATCCAGCCGGATGCCAATGCTGCTGGCTTGCCAGGCACCTTCACCCGCCGCGCTGGCGAACAACGGCAGCGCGACGATCAGCAGGATGAGATAACGCATTATTTACCCCCGATGGTTGCGGTCATGCGGATATGGCGATTGTCGGACATCTCCATATTCGACATCACCACCAGCTGCGGCAGGCTACGACGCAGGAAACGCGCCAGCAACGGACGCAGGGCATGGTTGACCAGTAGCACCGGAGGCGCGCCGAGCATCTCCTGACGCGCCAGCGCTTCCTGAGTCTGCTCCAGTAAACGGTCGGCCAGCCCCGGCTCCAGACCACCACCGCCCTGCAGTGCTTGCAGCAGCAGACGTTCCAGCGGCGTATCAAGGCCAATCACCTGCACTTCATCATTACCCGGGAACCACTGCTGCGTAATCGCACGGCCGAGCGCTACGCGCACCACCGCGGTGAGTTCGTGCGGGTCGGTTTGCAGCGGCGCGTGCTCCGCCAGCGTTTCGAGAATGGTGCGCATATCGCGAATCGGCACTCTCTCCGCCAACAGGTTTTGCAACACTTTGTGCAGCGTGGTCAGCGTCACCACGCCCGGCACTAAATCTTCGGTCAGCTTCGGCATCTCCTGGCTTACGCGATCAAGCAGTTGCTGCGCTTCCTGTCGGCCAAACAGTTCCGCCGAGAACTGACCAATCAGGTGGTTGAGGTGCGTGGCTACCACGGTACTCGCTTCCACCACGGTAAAGCCCTGGATTTGCGCCTGCTCTTTCAACGCACTTTCGATCCAGATTGCTGCCAGACCAAAAGCCGGATCGACAGTCTGCTCGCCCGGCAGCGAACCGGCTGCCGTACCTGGGTTAATCGCCAGCCAGCGGCCCGGATAGGCTTCGCCGCTGCCAATTTCCACCCCTTTCATCAGAATACGGTAACGCGCGGGCGGCAGATCCATGTTGTCGCGAATATGTACCACCGGCGGCAGGAAGCCCATGTCCTGAGCAAATTTCTTACGAATACTGCGGATACGTCCCAGCAACTCGCCGTCCTGCTGGAAATCCACCATCGGGATCAAGCGGTAACCCACTTCCATACCGAGGGAATCTTCCAGTTGCACATCATTCCATGTCGCTTCTACGGCCTGCGTGTTTTCCGGGGCTTTCACTGGTACCGCGTCGACAGGTGCCTCCTGTTGACGTCCGCGCAACCACCAGGCAAGCCCGAGCAGCGCGGCGGTAAACAGCAGGAAGACAAAGTTCGGCATGCCAGGCACCATCCCCAACAGACCGAGGACACCGGCGCTCAGCAACATGACGCGCGGGTTCGAGAAGAGTTGCCCAACCATCTGCTGGCCGACATCTTCGTCGGTGCTGACACGCGTAACGATAACGCCCGCGGCGGTTGAAATAACCAACGCCGGGATCTGCGCGACAAGGCCATCACCGATAGTCAACAGCGTATAGCTCTCCGCTGCATCGCCCATCGACAGGCCATGTTGCAGCACCCCCACCAGCAGACCACCGATGACGTTGATCACCATGATCAGAATACCGGCGATGGCATCACCACGAACGAACTTACTCGCACCGTCCATGGAACCGTAGAAATCGGCTTCCTGCGTCACTTCCGAACGACGGCGTTTCGCCTCATCTTCACCGATGATCCCGGCGTTAAGGTCGGCATCGATCGCCATCTGCTTACCGGGCATCCCGTCGAGCACGAAGCGCGCGCCCACTTCCGCGATACGTCCTGCACCTTTGGTGATAACCATAAAGTTGATGATCACGAGGATGACGAACACCACGATACCAATGGCAAAGTTACCGCCGACCAGGAAGTGGCCGAAGGCTTCAACCACGCGCCCTGCGGCGGCGGCACCGGTGTGCCCGTCCATCAAAATGATACGCGTGGAGGCGACGTTGAGTGCCAGGCGCAGCAAAGTGGTAAACAGCAGAATGGTCGGGAAAGCAGCGAATTCGAGCGTACGCTGGGTGAACATCGCCACCAGCAGCACCATGATCGACAGCGCGATATTAAAGGTAAACAGCAGGTCGAGGACAAACGCCGGCAGCGGCAGCACCATCATCGACAAAATAAGCAAAATGAGCACAGGCCCGGCAAGCACTTGCCATTGGGTCGATTTCAGATTGCTGGGCAGACGCAGCATTGCTACCAGATTAGCCATCAGTGTCCTTCTCGTTCATAAAATCCAGCGCTTCAGGCACCGGAAGATTCTCAGGTTTAACAGGTCGTTGTCCGCCTGACAGTCGCCAGCGTTTCAACTGCCATACCCACGCCAGCACTTCGGCTACCGCCGCATAAAGCTGACCTGGGATCTGCTGTCCAATTTCCGCATGACGGAAAAGCGCACGCGCCAGTGGCGGTGCTTCCAGAATCGGTACGCGATTTTCCGTACCCAACTCGCGAATACGCAGCGCCACCAGACCGGAGCCTTTTGCCACCACTTTCGGCGCGCTCATTTTATTTTCGTCATATTGCAGCGCGACGGCATAGTGCGTCGGGTTGGTGACAATCACATCGGCTTTCGGTACATCGGCCATCATGCGGCGGCGAGCGGCGGCTCGCTGCATCTGGCGGATGCGACTTTTGATATGCGGGTCGCCTTCGCTCTGTTTAAATTCGTCACGAATGTCCTGGCGTGACATGCGCAATTTTTTCATATGGCTGTAGATCTGCCAGAAAACGTCAAAACCGACCATCGGGATGATGCTCAGCGACACCAGCAGCGCACACAACCCGGCCAGATTAAGGGCGCTGGCCATGGCGGTTAACGGCGATTCGCTCATCAGGCGCATCATATCCGGCCAGTGATGCCAGACGAATATCCCGGCGACGCTGCCCATCAGCAGGGCTTTCATTAACGCTTTAAACAGTTCAGCGCCAACCTGGGAGGAAAACAGACGTCCAAGACCGCTCAGCGGATTGAGCTTGGAAAAATTAAACGCCAGCGACTTGGTGCTGAAAACCAGCCCACCCAACATTACCGGCGCAATCAGCGCGATAATCACCACGCCAGTCAACAGCGGCAGCATCCCCATCAGCGCCGTTTTCAGCATCATGATCACCTGCCCGACAAACAGCCCCGGATCGTTGATGATTTTATGATCGAAGCGCAGCCCGGAAGAGAGCGCCATNGATAACCGTCGNCCAAACATCTCGCCGCCAAACCACAGAATGCANACACCCACCAGCATCACCAGCAGTGATGTCAGCTCTTTNGATCGGGGGATTTGCCCTTCTTCACGCGCCTTTTCTAGTCGGTGCGCTGTGGGGGCTTCTGTTTTGTCTTCGTTGTCTTCAGAGGCCACGGCCTGCATCCACGGATTACGGGTTTGACAACATATTGCCAGAGTCAAGGGTATCTAATGGGCAGAGTAAGGCATAAAAACAAGGGGTTTTCACCATTTGAATTGCCCTTCAGGGTTCATCCACGCGCCCGAAACGAGGACAAAACAGCAATACCCTGTGAAAAATCCTGCCTAAACACCGTTTTTTGTCGGCCTGTCCTGATTGTTAACGACTGAACAGAATTGCAGGTAATCTCCTTTATAATGGTCGGCTTCGCGTATAACCCTGCACGGACGTGACTTTTTATGTCAGCACAATCGGACCGAACATCGCATACTGCGGTGTGCATCGCGGCGTTTGTTATCTATTACAGCCTGTTCTATTTCGCTATTTTCATTCCGGGTTTTATGCGTCTTTACCAAAATGGCCTTGACGGCCCGTTTCTGCATGGCGCCCTGTTGCTCCCCTGCTCGTTGCTGCTGTGGCGTTATTACGGAAGGCACTATGACGGGCTGCTGCCTTTCGGCACGCTGGCGTGGCAAAACCTTGCCGCGCCGCTGCTGGCGCTGCTGGCGATGCTGGTAATGGAAAAGCTGTTCCAGCAGCCTGAGCCGTGGCTGGACTCCCTGGAAGGGTATACGGGGTTAACCCGTTGGGCGTGGGTATTCACCGCCTGTCTGATAGCCCCGGTGAGTGAAGAGATTATTTTTCGCGGCTTTTTGCTCAATGCCAGCCTGGGATGGGGAAAAGTGCCGCAACAAGTCGGTATTGTGCTGACATCTTTATTGTTTGCCGCCATTCATATGCAATATCAGGCGCCGCTCACTTTTATTCAGTTGTTTATTTTTTCTGCGCTATTGTGTGTTGTCCGGCTCGGGACAGGCGGGCTGCTAATACCAATAGTGCTGCATGCGCTGTCGAATCTCTTCGCAGTGGGCGATATCTTCCTGCAATAAAAAAGGAAGGTTTCCCTTCCCTTTTTCGTGGGTTCGCTGACTTCACCTTCAGGACGTCTGAAGGTGAATGTGCCGACAAATCAGAAGCCGAGGCTGTCCAGCAGGTCGTCCACCTGGTCCTGGCTTGCCACCACGCCTGCTTTGGTGGCGTCGAGCTGAGGGCCATTGAGCAGGCTGTCGTTTTCGCGTTTCGGGCGCGCAGACTGCTCTGGGATATTTTCCAGCAGCACCATTAGCAACTGGCGTTCGATCTCCTGGATAACGTCCATCATGCGCTTGATCACCTGACCGGTAAGATCCTGGAAATCCTGCGCCATCATGATGTCCAGCAACTGGGCGTTGGTGAAGCTGGTATGACCCGGAATTTCACCGAGGAACTTGCGGGTATCAGTCACCAGTTCACGGGCGTCTGCCAGTTCAATTGGGTTCTCGAACCACTCGTCCCAGCGCTTGCTCAGCGCTTTTGAATTTTTTTCCATCTCATCCTGGTGAGGCTGAGAGGCTTCCACGCTGTTCAGCGCGCGCTCGGCGGCCTGCGCCGTCATCTGGACCACATAATCCAGGCGATCGCGCGCATCCGGAATCGCTTCCGCTGCNTCGGCAATCGCTTGATCCAGGCCCAANTCGCGCAGACTATCGCGCAGCATGCGCGTCAGGCTACCGATGCGGGCAATAATGTCGCTGGGAGAATGCTCTTCAGAAGGTTTTATTGAAGGTTGCAACATAGTCCGGTCCTCACATGCCAAGTTTCTCGAAGATCTTACCGAGCTTCTCTTCCAGGGTGGCTGCGGTGAACGGTTTCACCACNTAGCCACTTGCACCAGCCTGCGCCGCCGCAATGATNTTCTCTTTTTTCGCTTCAGCCGTCACCATCAGCACCGGCATGGAAGCCATNTTGCTNTCGGCACGGATGGTCTTCAGCANTTCCAGACCATCCATATTNGGCATGTTCCAGTCGGAGATGACAAAACCAAAACCACCGGTCTGCAATTTGTTCAGCGCATCAACACCGTCTTCCGCCTCTTCGACGTTGTTGAATCCCAGCTCTTTCAGCAGGTTGCGCACAATGCGACGCATGGTGGAAAAGTCATCCACAACCAAAAACTTAAGCTCTTTATCCGCCATAAAAAATTACTCCTGGTTCAAATACGTATTGCCTGTCCGGCACTGATTTTCGCCAGCATCTGCTGGCTTACCTGGCTAAGATCGACCACTTCGCTGACGCCACCCATATTGATGGCCTCA